>JABAOH010150447.1_pt1 | contig 362746 bp, 340 predicted proteins | sample 7062181 | NCBI WGS metagenome assembly JABAOH01 (sample SAMN14538630, study PRJNA623070) | marine sediment metagenome | biome: marine biome [ENVO:00000428]; feature: marine pelagic biome [ENVO:01000023]; material: deep marine sediment [ENVO:00002113]; isolation source: pool of 5 deep marine...
AATGGGAGTCGCTGGTGGCCAATCTGGCTGCCACCTGGGCCGGCACATCCGCCTACGTCACCGACGCGCTGTGGTCGCCCCTGGCCGCGCCGGGCGCCGATGCCGATCGCCTGTTGTGCCTGCCGGGCCACCAGCTCGACCCACTCACCGAGGCCTTGCTGGCCCGCTGGGGCGAGCGGGCCGGGCGGCTGACCTGGTCCGCGCCGGCCGAGGCCGCGCCGCGCGTGTGGACCTGCGAGGACTTCGAGGCCGAGGCGCAGGCCGCGGCCGCCTGTGCCATTGCGCACCTCAACGCCGGGCGCGCGCCGGTGGCGCTGATCGCCAACGACCGCCTGCTCACGCGCCGCGTCAGCGCCCTGCTCGTGGGCGCGGGCGTGCGGCTGCGCGACGAGACCGGCTGGAAGCTGTCCACCACCCGCGCCGCCGCCAGCCTGATGGCACTGCTGCGCGCGGCCGACGCTCGCGCCAGCACCGACGAGGTGCTCGACTGGCTCAAGCTGGCGCCCGCGTTCTCGCCGCCGGTGGTGGATGCGCTGGAGCGTCGCCTGCGGCAGAAGGGCGTGGCGCGCTGGGCCGCCGTGCCCATGGACTGGCGCGAGGCCGACATCGACGCGCAGCGCGCCGAATTGCAGGCCGCACGGCCCCTGCTGCATTGGCTCAAGGACACGGCGCAGGCGCTGGAGCGCAGCGGGCAGTGGGCGACGCTGCAGGCCGACGAAGCCGGCCGCCAGTTGATCGGCGTGCTGCGCCTGGGCGAAGGTGCGCACGAACTCGATGGCCTGGGTGAAGCCGCCACCGGCCCGCGCGGGGCGGCGCGCTGGTCGCTCGCGGCCTTTGGTGCCTGGGTGCGCGACGTGCTGGAGGGCGCGGTGTTCCAGCCCACCGTGGCCGGCGCGCCGCAGGTCGTGGTGCTGCCCCTGCAGCAGCGCCTGGGGCGTCGCGTGGCGGCTGTGGTGGCGCCCGGTTGCGACGAGCGTCACCTGAGCGCCAGCCCCGAGCCCGACAGCACCTGGACCGCCGCGCAACGCGAACTGCTGGGCCTGCCCGATCGCGACGCCCTGGCGCGCGCGGCGGCCTCGGCCTGGGCACACCTGTTCGCAGGCCCGCCGGTGGACGCGCTGTGGCGCCGCCACGATGCCGGCGAAGCGCTGCTGCCCAGCCCCTTCATCGACGGCTGCGATGCGGGCACCGCCGAGTCCCTGCTCGATCCGCGCGCGGTGGCGGCGGGCGGCACGCCCCGGCCGCGCGCCAGCGCACCCGCACTGCTGCCCGATCGCTTGTCGGCCAGCGCCTACGACGACCTGCGCACCTGTCCCTACCGCTTCTTCGCGCGCCGCCAGTTGCGCCTGGATGAGGCGGACGAACTCGACGCCGAACCCGACCAGAGCGACCTGGGCAACTGGCTGCACGAGGTGCTCAAGCGCTTTCACGAGGCGCGCGGCGACGAGCGCCCCGGCGAGGACGCCGACCGCGCCGCGCTGGACTCCCTGGCCGGCGCGTTGGCCGAGGAAATGGGCTTGGGCGACGACATGCAGGCCGGCGGCTTCCTGCCGTACCGCGCGCAATGGCCCGCGCTGCGCGAGGCCTACCTGCACTGGCTGTGGCCGCACGAGGCACAGGGCTGGCGCTTCGTGGCGGCCGAGGCCGAGCGCGAGCAGCGCGCGGGCCGCTGGACCTTGTACGGCCGGCTCGACCGCATCGACGCGCGGCAAGACGGGGAGGGCGACGAGCGCTTCGTCATCGACCACAAGACCGAGAGCCGCACCCGCACCGAGGCGCGCGTGAAGGAGCCGCTGGAGGACACGCAGCTCGGCTTCTACGCCGCGCTGCTGCCCGCGCAGCGCCTGCGCGCGGCCTACCTCAGCATCGTCGATGCGCGCGCTGAGCGCGACGAGCCGGCGAAGCTGATCGAGCAGACCGAGGTGCTGATGGCGCGCGACGCGATCGTGCAAGGCCTCGTGAACGACATGGAACGCGTGGCCGGCGGCGCCGCGATGCAGGCCCTGGGCGAGGGCACGGCCTGCGATTTCTGCGCGGCACGCGGCCTGTGCCGCAAGGACTTCTGGCAACCGGTGGCCGGCGGCGCGGAGGAAGCCGCATGACCGGGCTCGCCTACCGCGTCGATGGCCAGCCCGTGGGGCCGCAGGCCTTCTACGCGCGCGCCTGCGACCCGGCGCGCAGCGTGGCCGTGGAGGCCTGCGCGGGCGCGGGCAAGACCTGGATGCTGGTCTCGCGCATCCTGCGCGCGCTGCTCGACGGGGCGCCACCGCAGGACATCCTGGCCATCACCTTCACCAAGAAGGCCGCCGGTGAAATGCGCGAGCGGCTGCAACAGGTGGTGGCCGAGTGGGCCACGCAGAGCGACGACGAGCTGTGCGCCGGCCTGGTGATGCGCGGCCTGCCCGAGGCGTCGGCGCGCGCCTTGGTGCCCGCCGCGCGCGGCCTGCGCGAGCGGCTGCGCCGGCACGGCCGCCCGGTGCAACTGCGCACCTTCCACAGCTGGTTCGCGGCGCTGCTGCGCGGCGCGCCGTTGTCGGTGCTGCAGGAGCTGGGCCTGCCGCCACAGTACGAGCTGCAGGAAGACGACAGCGCCATCCTTCAGCGCCTGTGGCCGCGCTTCTACGCCGAACTCGCGCGGGACGGGGCCGCGCGCGAGGACTTCTTCGCCAGCGTGGCCGACATCGGCCGCCACCAGACCCTCACCGCGTTGCGCAACGCCGCTTCCAAGCGCGTGGAGTTCCTGTGGGCCGACGCCGTGGGCGCGGTGGATGGCGCGGTGCAGTCGCTGGCCGAGCAGATGCCCGACTGGGCCGGCGCGGGCGATGACCCCATCGCGTGGCTGGTGCGCGGCGAACGCTTCCGCGCCGAACTGCTGGCCGCGGCCCAGGCGCTGGGCGGTTTCGCCAAACTCAAGAAGGCCGAGACCGCCGCGCGCGCACTGGAAACCGCCGTCACCGACGGCAACGGCCGCGCCGCGATCGACGCGCTCACCACCGCCAAGGGCACGCCGCGCAAGCTGGGCGAACAGCCCGACGCGCTGCCCGCCGTGCAGGCGGCGCACGACCGCATCGAAGAAGCCCTGCTGGCCGAGCGCCAGCACCGCGCCTGGGTGCACCACCAGCGTCTGGCGCGGCTCACCCGGGTGCTGCTGCGCGTGCTGGCCGAACTCAAGCGCGAACGCGGCTGGGTCGACATGAACGACGTCGAAGGCGCCGCGCGCCGCCTGCTGGGCGATGCCGAACTCTCCGGCTGGCTGCAGCAGCGCCTGGACGCGCGCGTGCGCCACCTGCTCATCGACGAATTCCAGGACACCAACCCGCTGCAGTGGCAGGCCCTGTATGGCTGGCTCGCGGCCTACTCGGGCGCGGGGCCAGGGGAGGCGCCCAGCGTCTTCATCGTGGGCGACCCCAAGCAGTCCATCTACCGCTTCCGCCGCGCCGAACCGCAGGTGTTCCGCGCGGCCCAGGCCTTCGTGGTGCAGGGCCTGGGGGGCTCGCTGCTGGCCTGCGACCACACGCGCCGCTGCGCCATCGCCGTGGTGGACGCCGTGAACGCCGCCATGCAGCAGGCGGTGGAGGCGGGCGAATACGGCGAGACGGTGGGCGCGGCGTTTCGCCCGCACACCACCGCCAGCGCCGAGGCCGGCGCGGTGCTGGCCCTTCCCGTGGTGCCGCGCAGCGCGCGCGAACGTGCCGAGGCGGCCAACACCGACCCCGAGGCCTGGCGCGACAGCCTGTCCACGCCGCGCCACCTGGCGGACGACGCCATGAGCGAACTCGAGGCGCGCCAGGCGGCCGACTGGATCGCCGCCGAGGTGGCCGCCGGCCGCGTGCGGCCCGACGACGTGATGGTGCTCGCGCGCAAGCGCGAACGCCTGGGCTGGATGCACGAGGCCCTGCGCGAGCGCGGCATCGCCAGCGAACAGCCCGAGAAGCTCGATCTGGCCGACGCGCCCGCGGTGCAGGACGTGATCGCGCTGATCGACGCCCTGGTCTCGCCGGGACACGACCTGAGCCTGGCGCGCGCGCTGCGCTCGCCCATCGGCGGCTGGGGCGACGACGATCTGGCCGCGTTGGCCACCGCCGTGCGCACCGCCGGCCCCGGCGCGCGCTGGTGGCCCGTGCTGCTGCAGGCCGCGCAAGCGCCCGATGCCGCGCCGCTGTGGCGCGACACCGCCCTGCGCTGGCAAGGCTGGCGCGAGGCGCTGCTGAATCTGCCCCCGCACGACGCGCTGTCGCTCGTGTTCCGCGAAGCCGATCTGCTTGCCCGCTTCGCGCAGGCCGTGCCACCCGCGCAGCGCGCCGCCACGCAGGCCCAGTTGCAGGCCCTGCTGGCGCAGGCGCTCGACCACGAAGGCGGGCGTTTCCTCACCGCCTACCGCTTCGTGCGCGCGCTCAAGGCCGGCGGCACGCCCATGCCGCCCGTGGCCACGCCCGGTGCCGTGCGCCTCCTCACCATCCACGGCGCCAAAGGCCTGGAGGCGCACACCGTGCTGCTGCTCGACATCGACGCCGCGCCCGCGCGCGCCGAATCCATGGGCGTGCTGGTGGACTGGCCCGGCGAGGCGCCGCAGCCGCGCCGCTTCGTCTTCCTCGCGAGCGAGAAGCGCGCCCCGCTGTGCGCCCGGGAACTGCTCGACGCCGAGCGCCGCGCGCGCTCTCTGGAAGAACTCAACGCGCTCTACGTCGCCATGACGCGCGCCGGCAACCGGCTGGTGGCCTCCAGCTTCGAGCCTGGGCGCGCGAGTGCCGGCACCTCGTGGTGGCAACGGCTCTCGCCGCTTGCGCAGATGCTCGACCCGCCCGATGCGTCGCGGTCCACCACGCTCACCGAGGCCGAGCCCTTCGAACTGCACGCGCTGCCCGCGCTGCGCGCCTTGCCCGAGCCCGTACCCGAGGTGGTGGTGATCGACGCCGACGCCCAGACCCGCTTCGGCCGCGCCGTGCACCAGTTGCTGCAGTGGTGCCCCACGCCCGCGCGTGGGTTCGACTGGAACGCCGCGCACCAGCGCGCCATCGCCGAGCTGCACGAACTGGACGCCGCCACCGCCGCCCAGGCCCTCGACGCGGCCCGGCGCATCGTGCGCGGCGAGGCCGCCTGGGCCTGGGACGACGCCCGCGTCGAGCAATGGGGCAACGAGGTGGAGCTGCTGCACGAAGGCCAGGTGCGCCGCCTCGATCGCCTGCTGCGCGACCGCGACAGCGGCACCTGGTGGGTGCTCGACTTCAAGACCCACGAGGCACCGCACACCGTGCTGGCGCACCGCGAGCAGATGGCCGCCTACCGAGCGGCGGTGTCGGCCATCCACCCCGGCGAGCCGCTGCGGCTGGCGTTCATCAACCCGCAGGGGCGCGTGTTCGAGTGGAAAGAAGAATGAACCCCCGCGTGGCCATTGCCGGTGGCGGCCCGGCCGGCCTCATGGCGGCCGAGGTGCTGTCGCGCGCGGGCGTGCCTGTGGACCTCTACGACGCCATGCCCTCGGTGGGCCGCAAGCTGCTGCTGGCGGGCAAGGGTGGGCTCAACCTCACGCACGCCGAGCCCTTCGACGCCTTCGTCTCGCGCTTCGGCGAACGCGCGAGCGCGCTGCGGCCCATGCTCGAACGCTTCGGGCCGCAGGCCTTGCGCGACTGGGCCGAGGGCCTGGGCATCGCCACCTTCGTCGGCACGTCGCGCCGCGTCTTCCCCACCGACATGAAAGCCGCGCCGCTGCTGCGGGCCTGGCTGCACCGGCTGCGCCATCCCGAGGCGGGCGGTGAACCGGTGCACTTTCACATGCGCCACCGCTGGCTGGGTTTTGGTGAGGGCGGCGCCTTGCGCTTCGCCACGCCGGACGGTGAACGTGTGGTGCAGGCGGGCGTTGTGTTGCTCGCCCTGGGCGGCGCGAGTTGGCCCCGCCTCGGCTCCGACGGCGCCTGGGTGCCGTGGCTGCGCGGCGCGGGCCTCGACGTGGCCGAACTGCAAGCCGCCAACTGCGGATTCGACGTCGCGGGCTCGTCCGTGCACGGCGTGGCCGAGGGCTGGAGCGCCGTGTTCACCGACCGCTGGGCCGGCCAGCCCTTCAAGACCGTGGCGCTCGCGCTCGATGGGCCGCCCGACTCGCGGCAATGGCAGCGCGGCGAGTTCGTCGCCACCGCCACCGGCATCGAAGGCAGCCTGGTCTACGCGCTGTCGGCCGCGCTGCGCGACCGCATCGCGCGCGGCGGCTCGGCCACGCTGTGGATCGACCTGCTGCCCGACCGCTCGCCCGAACGCGTGCTGGCCGACGTGTCGCATCCGCGTGGTTCGCGCAGCCTCTCCAGCCACCTCAAGGGCCGGCTCGGGCTCGATGGCATCAAGCTCGCGCTGCTGCACGAATGCCTGGACCGCGAGGCCATGCACGACGCCGCGCGGCTCGCGGCGGCCATCAAGGCCTTGCCGCTCAAGCTGATCCGCCCCCGCCCCGTGGCCGAGGCCATCAGCAGCGCGGGCGGTGTGCGGCTGGAAGCGCTCGACGACGGCCTGATGGCGCACGAACGCCCCGGCCTGTTCGTGGCCGGCGAGATGCTCGATTGGGAAGCGCCCACCGGCGGCTACCTGCTCACGGCCTCCATGGCCAGTGGCGTGTGGGCGGGGGAGGCGGCGCTGCGCCACCTGCGCGCGGCGCCTTAAGCCTGCAGCGCGTTCAGGTCCAGCGTGTGGGACTTGCCCAGCCACAGCGCACTGTCGCGGTGGTCGCGCAACTCGTCGCCGGTGTTGGGGTGGATGAACACGTCCAGCGCGCCGTGGTTCAGTGTGAGCCAGCCGACCACGTGGGCGAACCGGTCGGCATCGAACGCCAATTGATAGGACCACATCGGGTGCGGGCCCACGGGCTTTTCGTGGAAGCGGCCGATCTGCACGCGCCCGGCCAACTCGGTGCCGATCAACTCACGCAAGGCCCAGGCGGCGTCGCGCGTGGCGGCGTCGAAGTAGACGTGGGCGTGCCAGTCTGCGATGGAGGAAGGGGCGCGCGAGGGCACGGTGGGATCTCTTGATGCAATCTTGCGGATGACCGGAGCGTCGGCAGTTTAGGCTGTGGCGCTTGCCGGTGAGCGCCCTTCAACGATTTGTCCTTATGAGCATGAAGCACACCTCTCCGCCTGGCTCCGTCAAGGTCTCTGTCGACAAGCAGGAACAAGAGCGCGGCCATGACGCCAGCGATGAGCATGTGCGCGAACTGGTCCGCAAGGACCAGGACCGTCAGTACTTGCGCGCCTTGTTGCTGACCGGGGCGAGGAGCGCGCCGTCCCGGCCTGCGAATGCCGGCTTCTTCGAAGGCTTGCGCGCCCGCGTGCGATCGCAACGAAAAAAGCCGCAGGCACTGCCTGCGGCTTCGCATGTAGGTGACGAGCCTTGACCCCGGCACTGGCTCCACAGTTAGGGCTGCTTGGTTCCCCACCTGACCCGGTTGGCCGCTTCACCATGCGGGAAGGCCCGTCACCCGTGATTGTAGGCGACGGGGCATGTCCGCCGCCGGGGCGCGGGTACATCGACGCATAGAATCCTCCGATGTCCTACGTCGTCCTCGCCCGCAAGTACCGCCCGCGCAATTTCCGCGAGATGGTCGGCCAGGGCCACGTGGTGCAGGCCCTTGCGAACGCGCTCACCAGCCAGCGCCTTCACCACGCCTACCTGTTCACCGGCACGCGCGGCGTGGGCAAGACCACGGTCGCGCGCATCCTGGCCAAGTCGCTCAACTGCACGGGCCCGGACGGGCAGGGCGGCATCACCGCCGAGCCCTGCGGCGTGTGCCAGGCCTGCACCGACATCGACGCCGGCCGCTTCGTGGACTACACCGAGCTCGACGCCGCCTCCAACCGCGGCGTGGACGAGGTCCAGTCGCTGCTGGAGCAGGCGGTCTACAAGCCGGTGCAGGGCCGCTTCAAGGTCTTCATGATCGACGAGGTCCACATGCTGACCAACACCGCGTTCAACGCGATGTTGAAGACGCTGGAGGAGCCGCCCGAGCACGTCAAGTTCGTGCTCGCCACCACCGATCCGCAGAAGGTGCCGGTGACGGTGCTGTCGCGCTGCCTGCAGTTCAACCTGCGGCCCATGGCGCCCGAGACGGTGGCCGAGCACCTGCAGCAGGTGCTGCAGACCGAAGGCGTGACGGCCGAGCCGCAGGCGCTGCGCCTGCTGTCGCGCGCGGCGCGCGGATCCATGCGCGACGCGCTCTCGCTCACCGACCAGGCCATCGCGTTCGGTGGGGGCCAGTTGCTGGAGGCGCCCGTGCGCCAGATGCTGGGCGCGGTGGACCGCAGCCATGTGCTACGCCTGATCGACGCGCTGGCGAACGCGGACGGCGCGAGCGTGGTGGAGACGGTGAACGCGCTGCGCGTGAACGGCCTGAGCGCCGCCTCCACGCTGGAGGAAATGACGGGTCTGCTGCAGCGCATGGCGGTGCTGCAGAGCGTGCCCGATGCCGCCGCCACCGACGACGACCCTGACACACCCGAGATCGCGCGCCTGGCCGCGGCCCTGCCGCCCGACGAGACGCACCTGCTCTACAGCCTGTGCCTGCACGGCCGCAGCGAGCTGGGCCTGGCGCCCGACGAGTACGCGGCGCTGACCATGGTGTTGCTGCGCTTGCTGGCCTTCAAGCCCTCGGGCGCAGCGGAAAAAAAAACTCTGAAGCCCGCTGAGGCGCGGCCAACGACGGTACNNACCGCGTCCGTGACCGCGTCCCAGCGGCCCGCACCCAGCCCGCCGCCAGCACCGCTGGCCGCCGCACCCGCGCACGCGCCGGCTCAGGCCCACCCGACCGGCAAGGCAGAGTCTTTCGACGGCCCGCCCATTGACGACGCCCCCTGGCCCGAGCCCGACGACGACCTGCCGCCCTGGGACCCGGAGCCCGCGCCCGCCGCGCCCCGGCCCGCCGCAGCACCGGGGGCGAACGCCGCGCCGGTGGTGCGCATCCCCGTGCGCGACCCGGGCGCACCGGGCCGGCTCGACCAGCCCCGCCCGCCCAGCGCCCCGCTGCAGCCCACGCCCGAAGGCGACTTCTGGGCGGAGGTGGTGCAGCAGATGGTGGACAGCGGTGCCATCGCCGCGCTGACGCGCGAGCTCGCCCTGCAATCGCAACTCGTGTCGCGCGACGGCGCGCGCTGGCTGCTGCGCATCGAGCGCGAGACGCTCGCGCAGGGCAGCAACCGCGACCGCCTCACCGCCGCGCTGCACGCGGCGGGCCACGCGGTCGAACTCGCGCTGGAAAGCGGCGCCGTCACCGATTCGCCCGCGCGCCGCGCCGCCGCCGAGGCCGAGCGCCGTCAGCGCGAGGCCGAGCAGCAGATCCTCGGCGACCCCTTCGTGCAAGCCATGATGCGCGACTTCGGCGGCACAATCGTGCCCGGCTCGCTCAAGGCCAGCCCCTGATAACTCTCTGACAAGGATTGCCATGTTCAACAAAGGACAACTCGCCGGCCTGATGAAGCAGGCCCAGGCCATGCAGGACAACCTCAAGAAGGCGCAGGACGAACTCGCCACCATCGAGGTCACCGGCGAGTCCGGCGCGGGCCTGGTCAAGGTCGTCATGACCTGCAAGCACGACGTCAAGCGCGTCACGATCGACCCGAGCCTGCTCGCCGACGACAAGGACATGCTCGAAGACCTGGTGGCCGCCGCCTTCAACGCCGCCGTGCGCAAGGCCGAGGAAACCTCGAACGAGAAGATGGGCAAGCTCACCGCCGGCATGCCCGGCCTGCCCCCGGGCATGAAGTTCCCGTTCTGAAGCAGCCCGCGCGGTGGCCGACAACCATTCCCTGGAGAACCTGGTGCAGGCGCTGCGGCGCCTGCCCGGCGTGGGGGTCAAGTCGGCCCAGCGCATGGCCTTCCATTTGCTGCAGCACGACCGCGAAGGCGCGCAACTGCTGGCCGGGGCGCTGCAGGCGGCAGTGAACGGCGTGCGCCACTGCGCGCTGTGCCACACCTTCACGGAAGACGAGGTCTGCCCCACCTGCCGCGACCCGCGGCGCGACCGCAGCCAGCTCTGCGTGGTGGAGACGCCCGCCGACCAGGCGGCCATGGAACGTACAGGCGCTTACAAAGGCCTGTATTTCGTGCTCATGGGCAAGCTGAGCCCGCTCGACGGCGTGGGGCCGCGCGAAATCGGCCTGGACAAGCTCTTCGACCGCGTGGACGACCCTGAGGCCGAGGTGCCCGTGCGCGAGGTCATCCTCGCCACCAACTTCACCGCCGAGGGCGAGACCACCGCGCACGTGATCTTCCAGGCGCTGAAGGACCGCGGCCTGCAGGTCACGCGCCTGGCGCGGGGTGTGCCCGTGGGCAGCGAGCTCGAGTACGTCGACCTCGGCACCATTGCGCACGCGCTGGTCGACCGGCGCTGAAGCGCCCGCCGATTCGTGTGTCGCGGGTCGGTGAAAACCCGCTCGGGACTCCACCGGATGGCGGGCGCGCCGCATCGCTCTAATCTCGACGCATGGGTTTCCTGAACCGCCGCCAGTGGGGCGCCGCCGCGGCGGGGCTGTTGTTTGCCGCCGGCCCACAGGCCGTGAACGCGCAGGCCGTGACCGCGCCGCGCCCAGCCACGCTGCCGCCCAAGCTGGTGGGCACGCGTATCGTGATCGCCGTGGAGCCTCGCACGGGCCTGAGCAACCTGCCGCTCACCGTGGCCGAGCAGCGCAACTTCTTCCGCGAAGAAGGGCTCGACGTGGAGTTGCGCGAGTTTGCCGACCTCGGGCAGGCAATGGCGGCGGTGCAGGCCAAGGCGGCGCACGCCATGTGCGTGCCCTTCGCCCAGTTGCTCACCCCCGGCGCGCGCGAGATGAACTGGCAGAGCTTCGTGGTGCAGGGCCGGGCGCCGCAGGTGGTGCTGGGCGTGTCGCAGAAGACGGTGCCGGGGTTTCGCGGCGCGGGCGACCTGCGCGGGCGCCGCATCGGCCTGCGCGCCAAAGACCCGCTGGCGCAGCGCGTGCTCATGGCATTCCTGCAGCGCGAGCAAGTGAAGGAGGACGAGGTCCAGATCCTGCCGCAGGCCAGTGCGGGCGCGGCGCTGCTGGCGTTTCGCGGCGGGCAGCTCGACGCGCTGTGTCACGCCGATCCGATGATGACCTTGCTGGAACAGCTGGGCGAGCTTCGCGTGGCGGTGGACACGCGAAGCCTCAGCGGCACCAACGAGGTGTTCGGCGGCCCGGTGCCCGTGGGGTGCCTGAGCGCGCCGGCCGAGTTCGTCGAGCAGTTCCCGCGCGTCACCCAAGCCCTCACCGACGCCGTGGTGCACGCGCTCAAATGGTTGCAGACGGCCGGCCCCTCGGACCTGATCAAGACCGTGCCCGAAAGCCACTTCCAGGGTGACCGCGCGATCTACCTCGCCACGGTGGAGCGCTCGCGCGACGCCTGGACAGCCGACGGCCTGATGCCGCGCGGCGGGCCGGAAGCCGTCAATCGCGCGGGGGAGGGCCCGCCGCTGTCGCCGGCCGAGGTGGCGAGGCATTTCACCAACGCCTTCGCGCTGAAGGCCAAGGCGCGGTTTCGGGCCTGAAGCGACGGCCGCAGGGAGCTACTTGCGCGCCGACTTCTTCGTCGGCACCTTGGCCGTCGACGATTTCTTGATCGTCGCCTTCTTCGTCGACGCCGTCTTGCTCGACGTGGCGCGCGGCTTCACCGCCTTGCTGGAGCGCGCGCTGGTGGTGGCCTTGGCGCGCTGCGGCAGGTGCAGCGTCACACGCTGCCCGGTCTTGAGCGTGCTGCCCGCCGACAGGCGATTCCACTCGGCCACGCTGGCCGCGCTCAGACCGTAGCGGCTCGCCAGGCGTGAGACGGTGTCGCCCCTGCGCGCCTTCACCACCATGCGGCGCGTCGTCACCTCGGGTTGCAGGCTCAGCATGCCGTTGTCGGCCACGTGCGCGGGCACGTCGCGGTCGAGCTTGCCGTTGCGGGGCACGATGAGGCTGGAGCCGGCGCGCAGCCGCATGCGGGGCGGAATGGCGTTGGCCTTGCGCAGTTCGGCCTCGCTCACGCCCACCTGCTTCGCCGCCTGCGCCACCGTCATGGTGGTGGGCACCACCCAGGCCGTCCAGCTCGCCAGGGGACCGTCGTACAACTTCAGGTTGCGCTGGAAGATCACCGCGTTGTCCCAGGGCAGCAGCACATTGGGCGTGCCGGCGGCCATCACCAGCGGTTGCTTGAGAGAGGGGTTGAGCGCGCGGAAGTCCGACTCTTCCACCTCGGCCAGCCGCGCGATCAGCGCCACGTCCATGTCGCGCTCGACGGTGACCAGGTCGAAGAAGGGGTGGTTGCCGATGTCGGGCAGGGTGGCGGCGTAACGCGCCGGATTGGCCACGATGTTCTTCACCGCCTGCAGCTTGGGCACGTAGTGGCGCGTCTCGGCGGGCATGTTCAGGTCGGCGTAGCCCGTGGGCAGGCCCGCGCGCTGGTTGCGCGTGATGGCGCGGTTGACGTTGCCCTGGCCCCAGTTGTAAGCCGCCAGTGCCAGGTGCCAGTCGCCGAAGCGCGCGTGGAGCTGCTCCAGGTAGTCCAACGCCGCGCGCGTGGAGGCCAGCACGTCGCGCCGGTCGTCGCGAAAGGCGTTCTGCTTCAGGTCGAAGGAGGCGCCGGTGGCGGGCATGAACTGCCACATGCCGGCGGCGCGCGCGCTGGAGACGGCCTGCGGGTTGAAGGCGCTTTCGATGAAGGGCAGCAGCGCCAGCTCCATGGGCATGCCGCGCACCTCGATCTCCTCCACGATGTGGAAGAGGTAACGGCTGGAGCGTTCGGTCATGCGCTGGATGTAGTCGGGCCGCGAGAGGTACCACTGCTCGTGCTGGCGCACGAGGTCGTCGTCCAGGTTGTTCATGGCCAGGCCGCGGCGGATGCGCTCCCACAGGTCGGCGGGCGCGGCCAGCGTGGTCACGGTGGGCGCGTCCATGCGCGCCACGGTGAGTTCGCTCAGGGGCACATCGCTGGACAGGCGCACCGGCGCGCGACCGGCGACGGCCTGATCGGTGGAGGGGACCGCCGACGGGGTGGTGACGGTGCCTGGTGGCACCGGTGGGCTGACGGTGGCGGTGCTGGCGCAGCCGGCCAGGACCGCGGGAATGGCCAGGGCCAGCGCCAGGCGCCGGGCCCCGCCGCGCAGGCGCACCAGCGCCGGGGCAATGCGAGAGTTCATCGAAAAACGTTCTTCCATTCGCGCAGGGTGGCGAACACGGCCACCGGGTCGGCCGCGAGGCCGGGCGCCTGTTGCTGAGCCGCCGCCACCACCGCAGGTTCCGCGGTGCGCAGAAAGGGGTTGATGCGCCGCTCCAGCGCGATGCTGCTGGGCAGCGTGGGCAGGTTGTTCGCGCGCTGCTGCTGGCAGTGCCGCACGTAGGCCGCAAGCTCGGCGTTGCCGGGCTCCACCGCCTGCGCGAACTTCAGGTTGGACAGGGTGTACTCGTGCGTGCAGCACACCCGGGTGTTGCCGGGCAGGGCGGCCAGGTGCGACAGCGAGTCGTGCATCTGCGCGGGCGTGCCCTCGAACAGGCGGCCGCAGCCGCCCGAGAACAGGGTGTCTCCGCAGAAGAGCAGCGGCAGGCCGTCGAGTTCGGGGGTGTAGTACGCGATGTGGCCGCTGGTGTGGCCGGGCACGTCGATCACGTCGAAGCGCACGCCCAGCACGGTGACCTGCTCGCCGCCGCCCACGCGGCGCAGCGGCTCGGGCATGGGCTCGAAGGCCGGGCCGATGACCTGGGTGCCGGTGGCCTCGCGCAGGGCGGCCACGCCGCCCGTGTGGTCGGCGTGGTGGTGCGTGATGAGAATGGTGTCGAGCGTGAGGCCCAGGTCCTGCAGCGCGCGCTGAACGCCCGGGGCTTCGCCGGGGTCCACCACCAGGGCGCGCCGGCCGTCGTGCAGCAGCCAGATGTAGTTGTCGGTGAAGGCGGGGATCGGCAGGAGCTGCATGGGCATGTGGGGTGGGACGTGTAGAGTGCGGGCACTGTGAACACGCCCCAGCGCAGATGACCGAAAAAATTATAGGGTTGACCGAGTGGTTCGCGACTCCGCCCGGCAGGTACCTGCTGGATTGGGAGCAGGACCGGTTCGACCTGGCGGTGGCCGATGTGTTCGGTTTCAATGCGCTGCAACTCGGCGTGCCTGAACTGGACGCCCTGCGCGCCAACCGCATGCCGCACCGCTGGCTGGCCTTGCCCGAGGGCGACGCGCCTGTGGACGTCGCGCGGGTGGCCCTGGTCACGGACGCCGCGGCCCTGCCGTTTCCCGAAGCCAGTCTCGACCTCGTGGTGCTGCCGCACACGCTGGAGTTCAGCGCCGACCCGCACCAGGTGCTGCGCGAGGTCGAGCGCGTGCTGGTGCCCGAAGGGCGCGTTGTCCTGACCGGCTTCAACCCCGCGAGCTGGTGGGGCGTGCGCCAGGGGCGCGCGCGCGCCACGGAGCGCCTGGGCCTGAATTCGCGCCTGTACCTGCCCGACGCGGGTGAGTTCATCGGCCCGGGCCGCTTGCGCGACTGGCTGCGCCTGCTGAGCTTCGAGGTCGGCTCCCAGCACTACGGCTGTTACCGCCCGGCGGTGCGCACCGACAAGTGGCTGAACCGCATGCGCTGGATGGACCGCGTCGGCGAGCGCTGGTGGCCCATCTTCGGCGCGGTGTACGTCACCACCGCCATCAAGCGCGTGCGCGGCATGCGCCTGCTGGGGCCGGCCTGGAAGCCGCGCCGCGTGCCGGCCACGGCGCCCGTGCCGCTGGCCAACCGCCGATGACCACGAGACACCCCCGCCGCGCTGCGCGCGACCCCCTCCAGGGGGCGGTACCTGCGGCCCGGCAAAGCCGGTTCCGCGGTACCTCTGGGTTGGGCTGTCGCTGATCGACCTGTCTGTGATTTTTTATTGGAGTGCTACTTGGACCACGTGGTCATTTACACCGATGGCGCCTGCAAGGGCAACCCTGGCCCCGGCGGTTGGGGCGTCTACCTGAAATCCGGCGACCACGAGAAGGAGTTGTGGGGCGGCGAGCGCGACACCACCAACAACCGCATGGAACTCATGGCGGTGATCCAGGCTCTGTCGGCCCTGAAGCGGCCGTGTCACGTGTCGCTGCACCTGGACAGCGAGTACGTGCGCAAGGGCATCACCGAATGGATCCACGGCTGGAAAAAGAAGGGCTGGATCACCGCGACCAAACAGCCGGTGAAGAACGCCGAACTCTGGCAGCAGCTCGACGCGCTGGTGCACGGCGGGCCGCACCACATCGAATGGCACTGGGTGAAGGGCCATTCGGGCCACAAGGGCAACGACCGCGCCGACGCGCTGGCCAACCGGGGCGTGCCGACTTAGGCATCCCCCCGCCGCGCTTCGCGCGACCCCCCGGAGGGGGGCGGCACCTGCGGCCCGGCAAAGCCGGTTCCGCGGTGCCCCTTGGTTGCGTGGCCTCTGGCACGGACTGCACAATGCGGAGATTGTTGGCATGGAAACTGTTGTTCCACGGCGGTGGCTGACGGCAGCATTCGAGCGGAGTCTTCATGGCGAAACCCAAATCAACGGTCTGGCTGGCGGTGCTGGGCCTGGCATTGGCGCTGGGCGGCGCCTGGTGGTGGCAGCAGCAGCCGCGCTCGGGCGGGGTTGCGGGCGCCGCCGATGCGGCCCCCGCGCCACGCGCCCCGGCAGGGTCGGGCGCAGGTGGCGGTGCGGCGGGGCCTGTCACCGTGGAAGTCGCCACTGTCAAACAGGCGCGCCTGCAGGACGATGCGCAGGCGGTGGGTTCGCTCAACTCGCGGCAGGCCGTCACGCTCAAGCCCGAAACGGCGGGCCGCGTCGCCCGCATTGCCTTCAACGATGGCCAGTCCGTCAAGCGCGGCGCGCTGCTGGTGCAACTCGACGACACCCTGCAGCGCGCCGAACTCAGCCAGGCGCAGGCGCAGCTTTCCATCGCGCGGGCCAACCTCAAGCGCAACGAGGAGTTGCTGGCGCAGAGCTTCGTGGCCGCGCGCGTGGTGGACGAAAGCCGCGCCGCGCTGCAAGTGGCCGAAGCCCAGGTGGACCTGGCCCAGGCCCGGCTGCAGCGCATGCGCATCACGGCGCCGTTTGACGGCACCCTGGGCCTGCGCAGCATCAACCTGGGCCAGTACGTGAAGGACGGCGACCCGCTCGTCAACCTCGAAGACACCTCGAAGCTCACGGTGGACTTCCGCCTGCCCGAGCGCTACCAGAACCGCATCGCGCCCGGTCAGACCGTGCAGGTGCAGCTCGACGCACTGCCCGGCCAGCGCCACCAGGCGCGCGTGCTGGCGGTCGATCCGCTGCTCGACGCCAATGGCCGCTCCATCGCCGTGCGCGCCGAGATGCCGTCCGCCCCCGGCCAGGACCTGCGCCCCGGCATGTTCGCGCGCGTGCTGATCGTCTTCTCGGTGAACGACAAGGCCCTGGTGGTGCCCGAGGAGGCGCTGGTGCCCCAGGGGGGGCGCCAGTACGTCTACGTGATCGACGAGCAAGGGCAAGGCGATGCGCGCAAGCGCGTCTCGCGCCGGGTGGAGGTGGAACTGGGCGTGCGCCGCGGCGCGGACGTGCAGATCACCGACGGCCTGAACGGCGGCGACACCGTGGTGGTGGCCGGTCAGCAGCGCCTGCAGCGCGACGGCACCGTGGTGCGCGTGGTCAATGTGGCCGCCGGCGCTGCGGCCCCCGCGGCCGTGGCCAATTGACGCGGCGCTGACCCGAACCGGAGGCCCGCATGCAACTGCCCGAAGTCGCCATCCGCCGCCCGGTGTTCGCCACCGTGCTCTCGCTGCTCATCCTGCTGGTGGGCCTGGTCTCGTTCAACAACCTCACGGTGCGCGAGTACCCGCGCATCGACGAGCCCACCGTCACCGTCACCACCCGTTTCGGCGGCGCCTCCAGCGAGGTGATCGAGTCCCAGGTCACCAAGGTGCTCGAAGACTCGCTCGCCGGTATCGAGGGCGTGGACGTCATCTCCTCCATCAGCCGGCAGGAGCAAAGCCAGATCACGGTGCGCTTCTCCCTCTCGCGGGACCCCGACTCGGCCGCCGCCGACGTGCGCGACAAGGTCAGCCGCGTGCGACAACGCCTGCCCGACGATGTGGACGAACCCACCATTGCCAAGGTCGAGGCCGACGCCACGCCGGTGATCTGGCTCGCGCTCAATTCGGACACCGTCTCGCAGCTGCAGCTCAGCGACCTGGCCAACCGCCTGATCAAGCCGCGCCTGCAGACCGCTCCCGGTGCCGCCGACGTGCGCATCTATGGCGAGCGGCGCTTTTCCATGCGCGTCTGGCTCGACCCCGACCGCCTGGCCGCGTACAACCTCACCACGCAGGACGTGGAGGACGCGCTGCGCCGCTCTAACCTGGAGGTACCGGCCGGGCGCATCGAGAGTTCGCAGCGCGAGTTCAACGTCACCGCCGCCACCGACGTGCAGACGCCCGAGCAGTTCCGCGCCATCGGCATCCGCACCGTCAACGGCCAGACCATCCGCATCGGCGACGTGGCGCGCGTGGAGGAAGGGCCGCAGGACGAGCGCGTGTCCGTGCGCTACAACGGCCGCGACGCGCTCTCGCTCGGTGTGATCCGCCAGGCCACGGCCAACCCGCTGGAGCTGTCGGCGGCGGTGCAGCAGATGCTGCCGCGCATCGTCGAGGAGCTGCCCCCCGGCGTGAGCATCGAGGTCGCCAACGACAACTCGATCTTCATCGACCGCTCCATCAAGGCGGTCTACACCACCATTGCCGAGGCGGTGGTGCTCGTGGCCCTGGTGATCTTCGTCTTCCTGCGCACCCTGCGCGCCTCGGTCATTCCGCTGATCACCATCCCGGTGAGCCTGATCGGCTCCTTCGCGCTGATGGGCCTGTTCGGCTTCTCCATCAACACGCTCACGCTGCTGGCGCTGGTGCTGGCCATCGGCCTGGTCGTGGACGACGCCATCGTGGTGCTGGAGAACATCTACCGCCACATCGAAGAAGGCATGAAGCCCTTCGACGCGGCCATCCAGGGCGCGCGCGAGATCGGCTTCGCCATCGTGGCCATGACGCTCACGCTGGCGGCGGTGTACGCGCCGCTGGCCTTCACGCCCGGTCGCACCGGCCGGCTGTTCGCCGAGTTCGCCCTGGCGCTGGCCGGCGCGGTGGTGGTCTCGGGCTTCGTGGCGCTCACGCTCTCGCCCATGATGTGCTCCAAGCTGCTGCGCCACGTCGACAACCCGGGCCGCTTCGACCGCTTCATGGAGCGGGTGCTGGTGCGCATCAACCAGGGCTACGACCGCCTGCTGGGCCTGTCGCTGAACGTGCGTTGGCTGGTGGTGGGCATCATGCTCGCCAGCGCCGGCGCGAGCTGGTGGCTGCTGGGCACCACGCGCTCCGAACTCGCGCCCATGGAAGACCGCGGCGTGGTGCTGGCCAACATCAACGGCCCCGACGGCGCCACCCTGGCCTACACGCGCCGCTACGTCAACGCGATCGAGCAGATGGCGCGCGAGCAGCCGGAGTTCGACCGCATCTTCGCCGTGGTGGGCAACCCGTCGGTGGCGCAGGGCAGCGTGACCATGCGCGGCAAGGCCTGGGAAGACCGCGATCGCACCACCATGGAGATCGCGCGCGCCATCGCGCCGCGCATGGCGGCGCTGCCAGGCATCAGCGCTTACCCGATCACGCCGCCGTCACTGGGGCAGGGCTTTCGCGAGCGGCCGGTCAACTTCATCATCGTCACCAACGACAGCTACGAGAACCTGTCGAACGTGGTGCGCCGCTTCCAGGAACGCATGGCGCAGAACCCGGGCCTGGTGCAGGTGGACACCGACCTGCGGCTGAACAAGCCCGAGATCCGCATGGACGTGGACCGCGAGCGCGCGGCCGACATGGGCGTCAGCGTGGACGCCATCGCGCGCACGGTGGAGACCATGCTGGGTGGGCGCACCGTGACGCGTTACAAGCGCGACGGCGAGCAGTACGACGTGGTGGTGCAGACCGTCTCGGCCAACCGCAGCACGCCCGAGGACATCGACCGCCTGTTCGTGCGTGGCCGCGGCGACGCGATGATCCCGCTGGCCTCGCTGATCTCCACGCGCGAGGTGGTGGTGCCGCGCGAGCTCAACCACTTCGGCCAGCGGCGCAGCGCGTCCATCACGGCCAACGTGGCGCCCGACTATTCGCTGGGCGAGGCACTGGCTTTCATGGAGCAGGCGGCGAGCGAGATCCTGCCCGTGGGCTACGCCACCGACCTCAACGGCCAGAGCCGCGAGTTCCGCAACGCCTCGGGTTCGCTGGCGCTGGTGTTCGTGCTCTCGCTGCTGTTCATCTACCTGGTGCTGTCGGCGCAGTTCGAGAGCTTCGTCGACCCCTTCATCATCATGCTGTCGGTGCCGCTGTCGATGATGGGCGCGCTGCTGGCGCTCAAGCTGTCGGGGGGCACGCTCAACGTGTTCAGCCAGATCGGTCTGATCACGCTGGTGGGGCTGATCACCAAGCACGGCATCCTGATCGTGGAGTTCTCCAACCAGTTGCGCGAGCAGGGGCTGGAGAAGCTGGAGGCGGTGAAGCGGGCGGCGGGCCTGCGCCTGCGGCCGATCCTGATGACCACGGGCGCGATGGTGTTGGGCGCGATCCCGCTGGCGCTGGCCACGGGCGCGGGGGCGGAGAGCCGCCAGCAGATCGGCTGGGTGATCGTGGGCGGCATGTCGGTGGGCACGCTGCTCACCATCTTCGTGGTGCCGACCATGTACACGCTGCTGTCGCGGCGCAAGTCGGGCGAGGCGGCGCATCCGGTGATGCACGAGGAGGGTGGGCACCACTCTCCTACGGATGTGATTCCGGCGAAGTGACTGGGTTGGCGGGGGGCTTTCGGGCCTCTGCTTCGCGAAGCTCGCGGCCGCTGGGTGCCTTGCTCCGCGAATGTCCCCCGGACCGGGCTCTGCCCGGTCCTCCTCCTTTATTTCGCTGCGCAGCGCACCCAGCGTCCGCGAGCCACAGACACGGTGGCGCGCCAACAGACGAGTGCCAACGAGGTCGTCGGTGATTGGGTGTCCGGCGTAGCGACATAAAGGAGGAGNNAGGAGGAGGAGCGGAGCGCGCCAGCGATCCGCTCCGGGGGACAGTCGCGGAGCCGGACACCCAAGCGCCGATGACCGGACCCACCGGAGACAGACGCCTCAAACCACCCCGTCGAACAGCATCACCTCGACGCTGTCCCCCACCGCCACGTTCCCCTGCTCGTGGCGAAGAACGATCAGCCCGTTGGCCTGCACCATCGAACTGAGCACACCCGAGCCCTGGTTGCCCGTGGTGCGCGCCACCAGCGTGCCGTCGGCCTCGCGCGTGACGGTGCCACGCTGGTACTCCGTGCGGCCGGGCTTCTTGCGCATGGCCTCGCCGCTGCGCGCTTGAAGCAGAACGGGGGGCACTGCCTCCGCGCCCATGAGGCGTTGAAGGGCCGGCCGCACGAAGGCCAGGAAGGTCACCATCACCGCCACCGGGTTGCCCGGCAAACCGAACAGCACCGCGGACTTCCCGCCCTCGCTGATGCGCCCCACCGCCATCGGCCGGCCCGGGCGCATGGCGATGCGCCAGAACGCCACGTCGCCGAGCTGCTTCATCATCGCCTTGGTGTGATCGGCCTCGCCCATGCTCACGCCACCGCTGGTGATGATGGCGTCGGCGCGCGCCGCGGCCTGGCGGAACGCGGCCTCCAGGCGCACGGGTTCGTCGGGCACCACGCCCATGTCGATCACTTCCACGCCCAGGCGCGTGAGCAGGCCGAAGACGGTGTAGCGGTTGCTGTCATAGACCGCGCCCTCGCGCGGGGCCTCGCCCAGGCTCAGGATCTCGTCGCCGGTGGAGAAATACGCCACGCGCGCGCGGCGCAGCACGCGCACGCGTGGCAGGCCCAGGCTGGCGATCAGGCCCAGGGCCGCCGGGCCAACGGTCTGGCCGCGGCGCAGGGCGGGCTGGCCGGCCATCAGGTCTTCGCCAGCGAAGCGGCGGTTGTCGCCCGGCTTCACCACACCGGGCGGCACGGTGACGGCCTCGCCCTCGACCTTGACGAACTCGATGGGCACCACCGTGTCCAGGCCCGCCGGCATGATGGCGCCGGTCATGATCTTCAGGCACTCGCCCTCGCCCACGCGGCCGCTCCAGGCCTTGCCCGCGAACGCCGTGCCCAGGCAACGCAGCACCAGTGGCGCGTCGCCCAAGGCGGCGCCGTCGAAGGCGAAGCCGTCCATGGCGGAGTTGTCGTGCGGCGGCACGCTGATGGGCGAGACCACGTCCTCGGCCAGCACGCGGCCCAGGGCCTCGAAGACGCCGACCTCCTCGGTCTCGGCGATCGGCGTCACCAGCCGCGAGAGGAACTCGTTGACCTGCTCGGCCGGCAGCGCCTTCGGGTCGTAGCCCTGCAGCTCGGCCGCGATCTGTTCGATGGACTTCATGGGCGGCCCTGCTCCAGCGCGTGCAGTTCGTCCAGGGTGTTGGTGTTGAAGAAGGCCTGCGGGTCGTCGCCGGGGCGGTCGAAGGGCACGAGCACGGTGCGGTGCTGCTCGGTCCAGCGGTCGATCTTGCGGCCGCCGGCCTGGGTGAAGGCCGCCAGGCTCTCCAGCAGGTCGACGCGCATCAGGCTGAACACGGGCTGCGCGCGCGGCTCGCTGCCGTTCTCGGGGGCGCTGGCCATCGCGATCTCGGTGGCGGGATCGTCGAAGGCCGAGGCCAGGCGCTGCGCCAGGTCCAGCGGAAAGCGCGGCGAGTCGCAGGGCACCGTCAGCAGGTAGGGCGTCTCGGCCCGCTCCAGGCCGGTGAGGAAGCCCGCCAGCGGGCCGGCGTAGTCGCCGAGCGTGTCGGGCCACACCGGCACGCCGAAGGCCTCGTAGGCGCCGAGGTTGCGGTTGGCGTTGAGCATCAGCTCGCCGATGCGGTCGCCTTCCTGGATCTGCAGCCGCATGAGCGCGTGCAGCGCCAGCGGTGTGCCGTTGAACTTCTGCAGGCCCTTGTCGGCCCCGCCCATGCGCGATCCCCGGCCGCCGGCCAGGACCAGTCCCGTGATTTCTCGTGCGTGAATCATTCGCGTGTATCGGTTGTCGGCAGGTGGCCCCACGGGCCGGACAGGGCGGCGCTCAGCCGCCGATGTAGCTCATCTCGACGCGCCGTTTGCCCTCGCCCGATTCGGGCGGCAGCGAGGCGCGCAGTTGCGAGTAGCGGTCGTCGCGGCCCTGCCAGATGGCGCCAATGGCGCTGGCCAGCTCGGCATCGCTCGCGCCGCCGCGGATGAGGTGGCGCAGGTCGTGGCCTTCGGTGGCGAACAGGCAGAGGTAGAGCTGGCCTTCGGTGGACAGGCGCGCGCGGTTGCAGTCGCCGCAGAAGGCCTGCGTGACGCTGCTGATCACGCCGACCTCGCCCGAGCCGTCGGCGTAGGCCCAGCGCTCGGCGGTCTCGCCCGGCGCGGTGGGGTCCAGCGGCACCAGGGGCAGTTCGCGGTGCAGCCGTTCGATCACCTGCGCGCTGGGCAGCACCTCGTCCATGCGCCAGCCGTTGGTGGCACCCACGTCCATGTACTCGATGAAGCGCAGCACGATGCCCGTGCCCTTGAAGTGGCGCGCCATCGGCAGGATCTGGTCGTCGTTGGTGCCGCGCTTGACCACCATGTTGACCTTGATGGGCCCCAGGCCCGCGGCCTGCGCGGCCTCAATGCCGGCGAGCACCTCGGCCACGGGGAAGTCCACGTCGTTCATGGCGCGAAACACCGCGTCGTCCAGGCCGTCCAGGCTGACCGTGACGCGCTGCAGGCCCGCGGCCTTGAGGGCCTGGGCCTTGCGCGCGAGCAGCGAGCCGTTGGTGGTGAGCGTGAGGTCCAGCGGCTGGCCTTCGGTGGTGCGCAGCGCGGCCAGTTGTTCGACCAGGATCTCCAGGTTCTTGCGCAGCAGGGGTTCGCCGCCGGTGAGGCGGATCTTCTGCACGCCGTGCGCGGCGAAGGTCCGCGCCACGCGCGTGATTTCCTCGAAGCTCAGCAGCGCGCCGTGCGGCAGGTACTGGTAGTCCTTGTCGAAGACTTCCTTGGGCATGCAGTAGCTGCAGCGGAAATTGCAGCGGTCCGTCACGCTGATGCGCAGGTCGCGCAGCGGGCGGCCCAGCGCGTCGCCTAGCAGGCCGGTGGGCGCCACGGGCTGCGCCGGCACGGTGGCGGCGCGCCGGTGCAGGCGCTGGTCGATGAGGGGGATGACCCGTTCGGACATCCCCCGATTGTGGGTCAAACGCAGCGGGCGCCGTCGACCTCCAGGCAAACCCCGGAAATGAATGCGGCTTCGTCGCTGGCCAGGTAGAGCACGGCGTTGGCCACGTCCTCGGGCGTGGAGAAGCGGCCCAGCGGGATGGTGCTGCGGAATTTGGCCAGGCGCTCGTCGGTGAGCTCGCCGCCCGCGAAAGAGGCGCCCAGGCCGGTGAAGGGGTTCATCACCGGGTTGACGCAGTTCACGCGGATGTTGTCGGCGCCGAACTCGGCCGCGAGCGATTTGCTGGTGACGATGACCGCGCCCTTGGATCCGTTGTACCAGGTGAGGCCCGGGCGCGGGCGCACGCCGGCGGTGGAGGCGATGTTGATGAAGGCGCCCCCGCCGTTGGCGCGGAACACCGGCACCGCGTGCAGGGCCGAGAGGTAGATGCTCTTGACGTTGACGGCGTAGCAGCGGTCGAACTCTTCTTCGCTCACGTCCAGCGCGGGCTGGTTCTTGTGCGTCCAGCCGGCGTTGTTGACCATGGCGTCGAGGCGGCCGTGGCGGTCAAGCGCGGCCTGCACGAGGGCCTTCACGTCGTCGGAGCGCGTCACGTCGGCGGCGAAGAAGCTCGCGCGCCCGCCCTTGGCGGTGATGTCGGCCACCACGCGCTCGCCGCCTTGGGTGTTGACGTCGTTGACGATGACCCGCGCGCCTTCTTCGGCCAGGCGGTGGGCGATGCCCTCGCCGATGCCGCCGCCCGCGCCGGTGACGATGATGGACTTGTCTTTCACTCGCATGCCTGAAATCTCCGTGTGTGACTCGAGTTCAGCCGTGGCGGATGGCCACGGTCTTGAGGGTGGTGAAGCCCAGCAGGGCCTCGAAACCTTTTTCGCGGCCGTAGCCGCTGGACTTGACGCCGCCGAAGGGCAGCTCGACACCGCCACCGGCGCCGTAGTTGTTGATGAACACCTGCCCAGCCTTCACGCGTCGGGCCATGCGCAACTGGCGCCCGCCGTCGCGCGTCCACACGCCGGCCACCAGGCCGAAGGACGTGCCGTTGGCCAGTCGCACGGCCTCGTCTTCGTCGTCGAACGCCATGGCCGCGAGCACGGGGCCGAAGACTTCCTCTTGCGCCAGGCGGTGCTGTGGCGGCACGTCGCGCACCAGGGTGGGCGCCGCGTAGTAGCCCTTGGCGTCGGCGGCCGGGTCGATCTGGCCCTGCGCGACGATGGGCAGGCCGTCGCGCTTGAGCTCGTCGAGGAAGCCGCGCACGCGCTGCTGCTGCGTCTCGCGGATCAGCGGGCCGAGGTCCAGGTCCATGCCGGGCGGGCCGGCGCGCAGGCCCTTGAAGGCCTCGCCCAGGCGCTGCAGCAGCGGTTCGTACAGCTGGCGCTGCACCAGCAGGCGCGAGCCGGCGCTGCAGGTCTGGCCGCTGTTCTGCACGATGGCATTGAGGATGAAGGGCAGGGCCGCGTCCACGTCGGCGTCGTCGAAGACGATCTGCGGGCCTTTGCCGCCCAGCTCCAGCGTCACCGGGCAGTGCCGCTCGGCCGCGGCCTGTTGGATGAGCGTGCCCACGCGCGGGCTGCCGGTGAAGCTGATGTGGTCGATGCCCGGGTGGCGCGCCAGCGCGTCGCCCACCTCGTGGCCGTAGCCGGTGACGATGTTGATCGCGCCCGCGGGGAAGCCCACCTCGGCCGCGAGCTCGGCCACGCGCAGCAGCGAGAGGCAGGCGTCTTCCGACGGCTTGACCACGCACACATTGCCCGCCGCCAGCGCGCCGCCCACGCTGCGCCCGAAGATCTGCATCGGGTAGTTCCAGGGGATCACGTGGCCGGTGACGCCGTGCGGCTCGTGCCAGGTGAGCACGCTGTAGCCGTCGAGATAGGGGATGGTGTGGCCGTGCAGCTTGTCGCCCGCGCCGGCGTAGAACTCGAAGTAGCGCACCAGGGCCAGGGCGTCGGCCTTGGCCTGCTTCGTGGGCTTGCCGCAGTCGCGCTGTTCGACGGCGGCGAGTTCGTCCGCGTGCTCGGCCACCTTGGCGCTGAGCTTCATGAGCAGGCGCCCGCGTTCGGCCGCCGTGAGGCGCGCCCAGGGGCCTTCAAGGCAGCGGCGCGCGGCCTGCACGGCAGCGTCCACGTCGGCGGCGTTGCTGCGCTCGATGCTGTCGTAGGGCTGTCCGTCGGCCGGGTCGATGACGGGCAGGGTCTGGCCCGAGGCGCTGCGCCGGGGCCGGTTGTGAATGAAATTCAGTGCCATGTGCGGGGCTCCTTCATTGCGGGCCGATGGCCGGCGCCGGCCCGATCGGCGCCACGGCGGGCGTCTTGTCGAACACGATGTCGCGCAGCGTGAGCGACACCGAGGGGAAGTAGGTGATGACGGCCAGGCAGCCGACGATGACCAGCACGAAGGGCAGCAGGTGGGCGATCATGCGGTCCAGCGAGATCCTGGCCACCGTGCAGGCGGCGAACAGGTTCACGCCGAAGGGCGGGGTGATCATGCCCATGGCCAGGTTGACGACCATGATCATCCCGAAGTGCACCGGGTCCACGCCGAAGTGCACGGCCACCGGCACCAGGATCGGCGCCAGCACGATGATGGCCGCCGAGGTCTCGATGAACATGCCGATGAGGAACAGCGCCGCGTTCACGCCCAGCAGGAACCACATGGGCGACTGCAATACCTCCTTGAGCCACAGGCCGATCGCGTCCGGGATGCCCGCGCGCGTGATGAGGAAGGCGAACAGGCCCGCGTTGGCGATGATGAACATGATCACCGCGCTGGAGATGACCGACTTGCGCAGCACCGGCATCAGGTCCTTGAAGCCCAGTTCGCGGTGGATGCCCAGGCCCACCAGCAGCGCGTAGAACACGGCGACCACGGAGGCCTCGGTGGGCGTGAACACGCCGCCGTAAATGCCGCCGAGGATGATCACCGGCATCAGCAGGGCCCAGCCCGCCTCCAGCGTGGCGCGGCCCACGGGCAGGCGGCCGTCGCCGTCGTTCTTGCCCAGGCCCTTGAAGCGGCACCACAGGTGCACGAAGAGCATCAGCACGCCGCCAATGAGCAGGCCCGGCACCACGCCGGCGATGAACAGCTCGCCGATGGAGACCTCGGCGGCCACGCCGAACAGGATCATGGGGATGGAGGGCGGGATCACCACGCCCAGCTCGGCCGAGGTGGCCTGCAGCGAGGCCGCGTAGCCAGCAGGGTAGCCATGCTTGACCAGCGCCGGGATGAGGATGGCGCCGATGGCGAAGGTGGTGGCCACCGAGGAGCCGGAGACCGCCGCGAAGATCATGCAGGTGAGCACGCAGGTCATGGGCAGGCCACCCTGCACGCCGCCCACCAGCGACTTGGCGAAGTTCACCAGGCGGCGCGAGATGCCGCCGGTTTCCATGAGGTTGCCCGCGAGGATGAAGAAGGGGATGGCGGCGAGCGGGAATTTGTCGATCGCGCTGAACATCTCCTTGGGCACGAGGATCAGCTTGCTGCTGTCGAACAGGGCCAGGCCCAGGATGGCCGAGCCGCCGATGGAGATGGCGATGGAGATGCTGAAGGCAAAGCCCAGCAGCATCGTGACGAGGAGGGTCAATGGCATGGCGCGGGGGCGGCGGCTTATTGGGCCGTGGCGAGTTCTTCGTTGTGCGGGTCCAGGTGGTGCGCGATCACGGCGACGATGCCCAATGCGGCGCCCACCGGCAGCGCGGAGTAGGCCCAGCCCATCGAGAGGTCCATGCTGGCGAAGGTCTGGAAGCGCACGCGCGTGACGAGGTCGATGCCGAACCAGATGAGCACGCCCATGAAGCTCAGGTTGACGAGGGTGATGATCCAGCGCACGGTGCGCTGCCAGGCGCCGCGCGACAGGCGCAGCATCAGGTCTACCGACACCAGCGCGCCCTGGCGCAGCGCGGCCACCACGCCCAGCATCACCATCCAGATGAGCAGGCGGCGCATGGCCTCCTCCGTCCAGGTGGAGGGCTGTTCCAGCACGAAGCGGCTGGTGACCTGCCACATGCCCAGGCAGGAGATGAGCGCGAGCATCAGACAGGCCACGGTGAGGCACAGCCCCGTGAGCGCGCGGTCCAGCCGCAGGAAGAGGGATTTCATGAAGTCACCTTCGAGTGCAAGCCCACCCAAGCGGGGATGCCGCGGATCCGGCTCCGCCGGTCCGCAGGCATCGCCCCCTGGGGGGTGACGGCCCACGTGAGTGGGCCGGCGCGGGGGGTACTTATTTCACCGCTTGGATGGCANNCGGCGGCGGCCTTCTTGCCGGCTTCCAGGAAGACCTTCTTGTCCTCGGCCGAGAGCTTGTTCCACACGGCGGGCGAGAGGATCAGTGCGGCCGGCGAGTACACGTGGCCGGTCAGCGAGAGGTGCTTCTGCACTTGCGAGAACTTGGAGGACAGGATCACGGGGATCGGGTTCTCCTGGCCGTCCACGGTGCCCTGCTGCAGTGCCGTGAACAGCTCGGGGAAGGGCATGGGCGTGGGCAGGATGCCGAAGGTCTTGTAGCCGTCCATGTGCACCTTGTTCTCCATGGTGCGCATCTTCAGACCGGCCGCGTCGCTGGCCTGGTTGATGGCCCGCTTGCTGTTGGTCATGTGGCGAAAGCCGTTCTCCGTCCAGGCCAGGTTGATCAGGCCCTTGGCTTCCATCTTCTTGCTCAGGTCCTGGCCGATGGGGCCGTCCATCACCTTGCGCGCGTGGTCGTAGTCGCGGAAGAGGAAGGGGATGTCGACGATCTTGACCTCGGGCACGAAGTTGCCCAGCGGGCCGGTGGAGGTGTTCACCAGGTCCTGCGTGCCGAGCTGCACGGCCTCGATCTGCTCGCGTTCGCCGCCGAGGGCCGAGTTGGGGAACTGCTGGCACTTGTAGCGGCCGGTGGTGCCCTTCTCGATTTCGTCGCAGAAGGTCGTGGAGCCCACGCCGTAATGCGAGGTGGTGGAGGTGGCGTAGCCGATCTTGAGGACGGTCTGTGCCTGGGCGCCGCCAGCGGCGGCCAGCAGGGCGGCCATGGCCAGAGGGGTGAGCAGCTGCTTCATCATGCGTTTGTCTCCTTGGGGTGGTTCACGGGCGAAAGAAATGGTCAGCGCGCGGGAGTCAGCCGTGTGCGCGCTGCCGCTGAGGTCACGGCATCGGGGTGGTCCTGCGCGTACTGGCGCAGGACGGCATGGAAGTCGGGGTCGGCCCTCAGCCCCAGGGCGCGGGCGCGCGGGCTGTCGAAACGCGCGGGCCAGCCGGCCACGATGCGCGCGGTGGCGGCGTCGGGCTCGTGGCTCACCAGCGCGGTGGCTTCGGGGCCGGCGAAGGCGGTCAGCGCATCGAGCATGTCCTGCACGCGCAGGCTCAGCGCGGGCAGGTTGATGGCGGTGCGCCCACCGAAGGCTTCGCGGCTGGCCTCGGCCACGGCGATGATGCCGGCCACCGTGGTGGCGGGCGAGGAAAGCGCCACGGGCGTGTCCAGCGGCACGGGGCAGTTGCTGGGCTGGCCGGCCAGGGGCTCGCGCAGCATGCCCGACAGAAAACCCGAGGCCGCGCCGTTGGGCTTGCCGGGGCGCACCGACACCGTCATCAGGCGAGCGGCGCGGCCGTCGATGTGGCCCTTGCGCGTGTAGTCGGCCACCAACTGCTCGCAGACGAACTTGTGGATGCCGTAGCTCGATTGCGGCGTGGGCAGGGTGTCGTCGTTCACCACGGCGGGCAGGGGCAGGGCCGGGTCGCTGCCGTACACGGCGACGGAACTGGAGAAGAAGAACAGGGGCGCGGGATGTCCGCCGGCGGTCTGCTGACGGCAGGCGTCGAGCAGGGCGCGCGTGGTGTCCAGGTTGGCGTGCAGGCCGAGGTCGAAGTCGGCTTCGCATTCGGCGGACACGGCGGAAGCCAGGTGGAACACCGCGTCCCAGCGCTGCGCGAACAGCGTGGGGATGCTGGCCATCAGGTCGCCGGCCAGGGATTGCACGCGCGGGTCGCGCTTGAGCGCCTCGTCGCGCGGGGCGAACAGGTCGGCCAGCATCAGGCGTTCGATGCGGCGGCCCGCAAGCTGGCCGCGTTGCAGCAGCTCGCGTGCGAGGCGCGTGCCCAGGAAGCCGGCGCCGCCGGTGATGAGGATGTTCATGCGGTGGCTTTCGTTGCTTGTTGTTCGCGCCAGCGGCGCAGCCAGCCCAGGCCGGCGCTGGTGCCCGCGCGCGGGCGGTACTCGCAGCCCACGAAGCCGGCGTAACCGAGTTCGTCCAGGCGCCGGAAGAGGTGCGGGTGGTTGATCTCGCCGTCGTCGGGCTCGTGGCGGTCGGGCACGCCGGCGATCTGGATGTGGCCCACGCCCGCGAGGTGGCGCTCGAGCCGTCGCGTGAGGTCGCCCTCGCTGATCTGGCAGTGATAGAAGTCCATCTGCACGCGCAGGTTGGGCGCGCCCACCTCGGCCACCACGTCGTGCGCCTGCTGTTGCGTGGTGAGGAAGTAGCCCGGCGCGTCGCGGCCATTGAGCGGTTCGATCAGCAGCGTGATGCCCAGCGGCGCCACGCGGGCGGCGGCCTGGCGCAGGTTGGCCACGTAGGTGGCGTGCAGGCGGGCCTTGTCGGCGCCCTCGGGCATGACGCCGGCCATGGCGTGCAGGCGCTGGCAGCCCGTGGCCTCGGCGTAGCGCAGGGCCGTGTCCAGGTTGGCGGCGAATTCGGCCTCGCGGCCAGGGAGGCAGGCCATGCCGCGCTCGCCGATGGCCTGGTTGCCCGGCGGCAGGTTGAACAGGGCCTGCGTGAGGCCGTTGTCGCGCAGGCGGCGCGCGATCTCGTTCGCGTCGAACTCGTAAGGGAACAGGTACTCGACGGCGTCGAAGCCGTCGGCGGCGGCCGCGGCGAAGCGCTCCAGGAAGGGCACTTCGGTGTACATCAGCGAAAGGTTGGCGGCGAATCGGGGCATGTCACCAGGGGGCGTTGAAGCGCTGGCGCAGCTCGTCGATGCGGGCGTCGCTCAGCGGGGCGGGGCGGGGGGAACACAGCAGCCACAGGCGCGCGGTCTCTTCCAGTTCTTCGAGCAGGGCCATGGCCTGCGCGGGGCTGTGGTGCCACACGACGGGGCCCAGGCGCTCGAGCATGACGGCGCGCAGGGGGTGGCGGGCTTGCGCGATGCGCTGCGCGACCTCGTCGGCCACGGCGGCATCGCCCGGCGCACGGTAGGCGATGTGGGGCACGTGGCCCACCTTCATCACCTGGTAGGGCGTGATGGGGGGCAGGATGTCGGGTTCGCTCCACACGCCCTGCAGGCTCAGTGCCACGAGGTGGGTGCTGTGGGTGTGCAGCACGCAGCGGGCCTGCGGCGCGGCGGCGTAGATGCGGCGGTGCAGGGCGAGTGTCTTGCTGGCGCGCTCGCCGGCGAGCGGTTGACCGTCGTCGCTCACCCAGGCCAGGGCCCCGGGGTCGAGCTGGCCGAGGCAGGCGTCGGTGGGGGTGATGAGGAAGCCGCCGCCTTGCGACTCGTCCAGGCGCAGGCTGATGTTGCCGGCCGTGGAGTGCGCGTAGCCGCGCAGAAACAGCGAGGCGCCCACGCGCACGACCTCGTCGCGGCAGGCTTGCTGGGCAACCGGGATCTGCGCCTGGCTCATGCGCTCGCCTCGGTCATGGCCAGGGCCTCGCGGAAGAAATCGGGGCCGCCGAAGTTGCCGGATTTGAGCGCGAGCAGCAGGTCGGCGTCGCCGCGCGCGGTGCGCGTGCCGGTCCAGGGCACGCCGGGGCAGATGCTGGGGCCGATGCGCAGTTGCCGCACGTCCAGCGCCTGCACCACCGCGCCCGAGGTCTCGCCACCGGCCACGACGAGGCGGCGCACGCCCGCGTCCACCAGGCCGCGCGCGACCTGGGCCAGGGCCCTCTCCACCAGCTCGCCGGCCGCTTGAACACCCAGGGACTGCTGCACCGCGCCCACGCGCTCGGGCGTGGCGGTGGCGTAGACGAGCACCGGGCCGTCGCTCAGCGCCTGCTGCGCTTTCGAGAGCAGCGCCTGCGCCGTGTCGCTGCCCTGGTGCAGGGCCAGCGGATCGACTTGCACACCCGCACCGCCGGCCTCCAGCCAGCGCGCGACCTGGGCGTTGGTGGCCTCGGAGCACGAGCCCGAGACGATGGCCGAGGCGCCGCGCACCGCTGGCAGCGCGGCGGCCGCGGCATCGGGCTGCAGCCAGCCGCGCCGCGCGTAGGCGGGGGGCAGGCCCAGCGCCACGCCGGAGCCGGCGGTGAGCAGCGGCAGATCGGCGCAGGCCTCGGCCAGGGTGAGCAGGTCGCCATTGCTCACGGCGTCGGCGATGGCGATGCGCACACCCTCGGCCCGCAGGGCGTTCAGCCGTTCGCGCGCCGCGTCGGCGCCCGGGGCGATCGCGTCGTGCCGCAACAGGCCCACGCGCTGCGGCGTCTGCGCCTGCAGCACGCGCACCAGGTTGGCGTCGGTCATGGGCGTGAGCGGGTGGTTGCGCATGCCCGAGTCGCTGAGCAGCAGATCGCCCACGAACAGGTGGCCCTTGAACACCGTGCGGCCGTTCTCGGGGAAGGCGGGGCAGGCGATGGTGAGCTCGGTGCCGAGCGCCTGCATCAGCGCGTCGGTGACGGGACCGATGTTGCCGCGCGGGGTGGAGTCGAAGGTGGAGCAGACCTTGAAGTAGATCTGCCGCGCGCCGGCCGATCGCAGCGCCGCGAGCGCGGCCAGGCTCTGCTCGACGGCGGCCTCGGGGGCGATGGTGCGCGTCTTGAGCGCGACGACCACGGCATCGGCATCCGGCAGCGGGCCCTGCGGCACGCCCAGCACCTGCACCGTGCGCATGCCCGCGCGCACCAGCATGCTGGCCACGTCGGTGGCGCCGGTGAAGTCGTCCGCGATGACGCCGAGGATCATGCGGCGGCTCCGCCGGGTGCGGGCAGGTCCAGCCCCGCGAGGGTGGCGTAGTACTTCACCACCGCGGAGTCGTCCTCGCCGCCCAGGCCCATGGCCGCGGTGGCCAGGTAGAGCTGGTGCGCGGCGGCGGCCAGCGGCAGCGGGAATTTGAGGGCGCGCGCTGCGTCGAGCACGATGCCCAGGTCTTTCACGAAGATGTTCACCGCCGACAGCGGCGTGTAGTCGCCGTCCAGGATGTGCGGCACGCGGTTCTCGAACATCCAGCTCATGCCGGCGCTGTGGCAGATCACCTCGTAGAGCTGGCGCGGGTCGGCGCCGGCCTTCATGCCCAGTGCCATGGCCTCGCAGGCACTGGCGATGTGCACGCCGGCGAGGTGCTGGTTGACCATCTTCACCGTGGAACCGATGCCGGCGCGATCGCCCAACCGGTACACCTTGCCCGCGATGGCGTTCAGCGCCGCGTCGGCGGCGGCGAAGGCCGCGTCGCTGCCCGAGGCCATCACCGTCATCTGGCCCTCGGCGGCCTTCTTCGCGCCACCGGAGACCGGGCCGTCGATGAACAGAATGCCGCGCTCGGCCAGGCGCGCTTCCCACTGCGGCGGCAGGGCCGGGTCCACGGTGGCCGAGGCGATCACCACGGATCCGGGGCGCAGGCCCTGCACCAGGCCGTGTTCGCCGAACAGCACGGCCTCGGTCTGCGCGGCGTTCACCACCAGCACCAGCACGGCGTCGCAGTGCGCGGCCAGCTCGGCCGGGTGTTGCACCGCGCGGCCACCGGCCTGTTCGAAGGCGGTGCGGGCGGCGGGCTGCGGGTCGCAGCCCCAGGTGGCCAGGCCGCGGCGCAGCGCGGAGCGCGCGGCGCCCAGGCCCATGGAGCCCAGGCCGATGACGCCCAGCGTGGCGGGCGATGCGGTGGTCGAGGTGGTCATTCGGTGCGGGGAGTGGCGGGTTTGAGCAGCGCGTCCAGCGCGCGGCGCACGGGCGGCGAGGCGTGTTCGATGCGGTGCGCGGCATTGGCCATGTGGCGCATGGCGGCCTCGCGCGCGGCGGCGGCGTCGCCCCGGCACACCGCCTCTGCGATGGCGCGGTGCTCGTGGTGCACCTGCACCATGTAGCCGCTGTCCAGGGATTCGTTGGTGCGCGTCACCTTCATGGCGTCGCGCTGGTACTGCTCCAGAAAACCGAGCAGGCGTTCGTAGTGCGGGTTGTCGGTGGCGCGCGCGATGCTGCGGTGAAAACGCAGGTCGGCCTCCACGCCGGGCGCGCCCACGGGCGGGCAGGCCTCCAGTTCGGTCAGCGCGTCCATGATCGAGCGCGCCTTCTCGGGCGTGATGCGCCGCGCGGCGAGTTCGGCCACGTCGGCCTCCAGGCCGCGGCGCACCTCCACCACCTGCAGCACGGCCTCCATGGAGTGCAGCACGGTGGGGTCGAAGGCCAGGGCGCGCGCCTGGTGGCTGGGCGCCACGAATACGCCCGCACCCTGGCGCGAGGTGAGCAGGCCGATGGACTTGAGCTGGCTGATGGCCTCGCGCACCACGGTGCGCGACACGCCGAACTGCTCGGACAGCCGCTGTTCGGTGGGCAGGCGCTGGTCGGGTTCGAGCTCGCCCGACTCGATGCGCTGCATCAGCAGGGCCGCGAGCCTGTCGGTCAGGCGCTGCGGCGCCTGCAGGGGCTCGGCGTGGTCGGGGGGCATGCTTGTCTCGGGCTTTTGTGTGCTTATCAGGTCATCATACAAGTTGGTCCGACAAAAAAAATCCCGGGAAAACCCGGGATCGTGCGGCGATCAGCGGCCGACGGCGACGAACAACGCGTGGTTGTCGCGCAGCCAATCGGCCGAGCGCTCGGAGTGCTGTTGCCCGGGGTGGAAATCGGGCCGGAAGTAGGCCCGCCAGGCCGACCAGTTGGCCCGCAGCAGGCCCTGGCGGCCCAGCAGGTGGCGCCCCGCGCTGCGCCAGGTGGACCAGCGCCACAGCGTGCCGTCGCGCCGCAGGTTGGCCATGGTCTGGCGCAGCGCGTCGGCGAGGAAGAACACGGTGATGCGGCGCATCCACTTCACGCGCCATTCGTGGTTGCCGCCCAGGGCCTGGTACAGATCGAAGGCGGTGCTCTTGTGTTCGGCCTCCTCGGCGCTGTGCCACAGCCACAGGGCCTGCAGCCGCGGCTCGCTGCCGGCCAGCACCTCGGGGTGGCCCAGCAACCACTCGGCGAAGAGGGCGGTGAAGTGCTCGTTGGCCGCGGTGATGCCCAGGGCGTGGCGCGCATCGGCACCGGCCAGCAGCTTCATGCGCGACTCGGCGCGCGGCGCCCAGTCGTTCACCAGGCCGTGCTTCTCGATCTGCGCGTTGAACAACGCGTGGATGCGCCGGTGCGTGGCCTCCTGGCCGATGAAGCCCTTCACCTCCGCGTCCCAGCGCGCGCGCTGGTCATCGGGCAGGGCCTTGGCGCCTTCGCGCACGGCGTCGATGAAGAACTGCTCGCCCACCGGGAAGCTCATCGACAGGGCGTTGAACCAGGCGGTGAGGAAGGCGTCGCCACCGCACCAGTGGCGCGGCACGGGCGTTTCCAGGTCGATGAGCAGGCGGCGCACGGTGAGGTCGGACATGGCGGTACTGGTACGGGTAGGTACCGCGCAACTGTGCGCGCCCGAGCGGGAGCTGTCAAGCCTGTGCCAGACTGCCACCTTTCCCTTGATGAGGAGCAGCGAATGAACACCTCGACGGCGGACCGGCTTCAAGTCATCCTGGTGGTCGAGGCGCCACCGCCCGGTGTGTCGTTCGCCGTGCAAAGCGGGCGCGATCAATTGCTGCCGCCGTTCGCCTCGACGGGCGACTCGCTGTCGTTTGCCTTTTCGCTGGACCTGGGCGCCGCCCTGGCGGACGGCGCCTTCAACTTCCGCGGCCCCTTGGCCCAGGGCACGCCGGCCGAGCGCTTCGTCTACCTGAACTCGGGCACGTACGCCGGCCAGCGGCAGACCCCCTGGGAACGCCGGGCGAAGATCAAGTTGGGAGACATCCCCCGGGACCTCGTGGCGCGCGCGGCGGGCCGGCCGGACCTGGCGATCGAAGGCCGCCTGCGGGGCACCGCGCGGGACGGGGGGCCGGTGTGCGCCACCGTCAAACCCCCTGACATCTCCTGGCACCTGGCCAGCCGCCCGGCGCCGTGAACCGGTGGCCTCAGGCCGCCGCCTGGCGCGGCACACCCGGCCCGCTGCCGCGCACCCGCCAGAACAGGAACAGCGCGATGCTCATGTTCAGCAGGTTCCACCCGATGCCGTTGAGGAAGGCCGCGTGGTAGCTGCCCGTGAGGTCGAACACCCAGCCCGACATCCAGCCGCCCAGGGCCATGCCCACCAGGGTGGCCATGATCACCGCGCCCACGCGGGCGCCGGCTTCCTGCGGGGCGAAGTGCTCACGGATGATGATGGCGTAGCTGGGCACGATGCCGCCCTGGAACAGGCCGAACATGGCCGAGATGAGGTACAGCGGCACCATGCCGTCGAAGGGCAGGAACATGAGCAGCGCCACGCACTGCAGCGCCGAGCCCAGCAGCAGCGTGCGGATGCCGCCGATGCGGTCGCAGATCCAGCCCGAGACGAGCCGGCTGACGATGCCGCTGGCCAGCATGAGCGAGAGCATCTCGGCGCCGCGCGCGGCGCCGAAGCCCAGGTCCACGCAATAGGCCACGATGTGCACCTGCGGCATGGACATCGCCACGCAGCAGGCCACGCCGGCCAGGCACAGCAGGGCCTGCGCCTGCGCGGGCTTCATGCCGAAGGGCCGTGAGGTGTCGGGCAGGGCGCCGCCGGGCGTGGCGGGCGCGGCCGTCACCACCACCGGCGGGCGCTGGCGCATGCGGTTGGCCAGCAGGTAGATGCCCGTGCCGCAGACGATGGCGAGCAGGAAGTAGGTGTTGCGCCAGCCGATGGTCTCGATGCCCCACTGCACCAGCGGCGGCCACACGGTGCCCGCCACGTAGTTGCCGCTGGCCGCGATGGCCACCGCGATGCCGCGCCGCTTGTTCCACCACAGCGCGGTGTCGGCCAGCAGCGGGGCGAAGGTGGCCGAGCTGCCCAGCAGGCCCAGCAGCAGGCCGTGCGCCAGGCCGAAGGCCCAGATGTTGCCGGACAGCGCGGCGGCCGCGAAGCCGCCGGCCACCGCCACCGCGCCCAGGCGCAGCACGGGCGTGATGCCGTGCCGGTCGGCCATGCGGCCCGTGAACAGGCCGCCCAGCCCCAGGCACACCATCATGAGCGTGTAGGGCAGCGAAGCGTCGCCGCGGCCGATGCCGAACTCGGTCTGCACGGCGGGCAGCACCACCGCCACCACGTACATGCCGGCATTGCCGAGGGTGACGAGGCCCAGCACGGTGAGCAGCCGCCAGGCGGCGGTGCGCGAGTCGATGAGGCTGGGGTCGGCGGGGGTGTTGTCTCTTGTGTCGTTCTTCATGGCCCGGCGATGCTACGCCGCCCGCGCGGGCCCTGCGTCCTCAGACGGGGGGTGCCCCTGTCACTCGACCGTGAACCCCACGGCCTTGACGATGGGGCCCCAGTGCTCGGTGTCGCGGCGCTGCATGGCCAGCAGCTCGGCCGGTGTGGACGACCTGGCCTCCAGCCCCATCTCTGCGAGGCCGTTGACCACCTCCGGCTTGGCCAGCGCCGTTTTCAGGGCGGCGTTGAGCTGCTGCACGGTGGCCGCGGGCGTGCCGCCGGGCAGGTAGAAGGCGAACCACTCGTCCGTGACGATGTCCTTGTAGCCTTGCTCGACGTAGGTGGGCACCTGCGGCACGAAGCGGCTGCGCTTGGCGCCCGAGACGCCGAGCAGGCGCACGCGCCCGCCGCCCAGGTGCGGCATGAAGTCGCCGATCGGGCCGCTGACGCAGGCGATCTGCCCGGCCGTGAGGTCCAGGATCGCCGCCTGCGTGCCGCGGTAGGCCACGTGGCGCATGGGCACCTTGCCGGCGCGGCTGAGCATCTCGCCGGTGAAGTGGGGCGTGGAGCCGGCGGCGGGCGAGCCGAAGTTGGCCTGGTCGGGGTTGGCCTTCAACCAGGCCATGAGTTCGGGCACGTTGGTGACGGAGGCCGGCACGGCCGGGCCCACGCCCAGCGCGAACTCGAACGAGCAGGCCAGCGACACGGGCGCGAGGTCCTTGAACGGCTCGTAGGGCAGCTTCTTGTAGATGTGCGGGTAGATGGTGAGCATCGACGCCGGGGTCTGCAGCAGCACGGTGCCGTCCGCGGGCGCGGCCTTCACGGTGGAGATGGCGATCTGGCCGCCGGCGCCGGTCTTGTTCTCGACCACCGCGGTGCGCGCGTAGAGGCCGCGAAGGCCGTCCGCGACGCGGCGGCAGACCGTGTCGGAGGTGCCACCGGCGGCGAAGCCGGTGATCACGCGCAGCACGTCCACGGGTGGCGTCTGGGCCTGGGCGGCAGCACTGCCGAGCAGGCCGGGCAGCGCCAGCGCGGTGGCGCCGTGCTGGACGAATTGGCGACGGGTCGATGGCATGGGAAAGTCTCCTGTGGAATGGGGGCGCAGGGCGCCGTGGGCTGGGAACGCGGAATCGACAACGCGGGTGGGGTGATCAGGCGGGTGATGGTTCAAGGGAGCGCGCGGCGCGGCGAATGAGCTCGGCCACGCTGCCGTCGTGCCGGAAGCCGGCGGCGTCGGCGCGTGCGGTGGTCAGGGGCGGCAGCCGGCCGAACTGGGCCTCCAGTGCCTCGTCGGGCCGGTAGCTGACGAGGGCCGCCGCGCCCGGGCGCTGCGCCTCGAAGGCCTGCACCAGCTCGCCGATGCTCAGGCGCAGCGCGGGCAGGGTCCAGACCGTGTGGCCGCCCAGGCGCTCCGCGGGGCACTGCGCGGCGTGCAGCAGGTTGTCGATGCAGGCCTGCAGCGACAGCAGCCACAAGGTGGCGGACGCCGACACCGGGCACACATACGGGCGCTGTTCCACCAGGGCGCGGATGAGCTCGCTGGAGAAGGCCGAGAGGGCGCCCGTGGGGGTGGGCGGGCGCGCGACGATGCCGGGCAGGCGCAGCGAGCGCGCGTGCAGGAATCCGCGCCGCGTGCAGTCGGCCAGAAAGATTTCCGCCATCTGTTTTTGCGCGCCGTAGCTGAGGGCGGGCCGCAGCGGCGTGTCGTCGTCGATGCGCGCGGGCAGCGGCGCGCCGAAGACGGCGATGGAGCTGGTGAACACGAAGGTGGGCGCCGCGCCGCCGCGCCGCACGGCCTCGACGAGCGCCAGCATGGCGTGCACGTTGACCTTCAGGCCCAGTTCGTGGTCGGACTCGGACTGCCCGCTCGGCACGCTGGCCAGGTGGAACACCACGTCGGGGCGGTTCTGCGTGATCGCTTCAATGACCGCGCCGTCGGCGATGCTGCCGCTGACGGCGCGCACGTGCGGCGCCTGCGGCGCCTCGGGCAGCCGCAGGTCGCACAGCGTGAGCTGGTCGATGGCCTGCCCCTGCAGCGTGGCGCCGGGTGCGGCCAGGCGGCGGGCCAGGGCGCGGCCGATGTAGCCGTCGGCACCGGTGATGAGGACTTTCATGGGCGGTGCGTCCTCATGCCGGTTTCGCGACGCGCACGATCTGAGACAGGTCCGCCTCGCCCAGGCCCTGCGCCTTGCCTTGGCGGAAGCGCTCCTGCACGGCCATGAGCACGGGCGCGTGCACCTCGGCCTGCTGCATGGCCTCGGCCACGTTGTCCAGGTCCTTCAGCATGGTGGCCAGCGCGCCGATGCTTTGCGCGGGTGGCGTGGTCATGCGCGGCACGAAGGTCTGCAGCAGCACCGAATCGGCCCAGCCGCCGGCCAGCGCGGTGGACAGCGCCGACGCGTCGATGCCGCTGCGCTGCGCCAGGCTCACCGCTTCGGCGATGGCGCACAGCGTGGTGGCGACCACGGTCTGGTTGCACAGCTTGGCCACCTGGCCGGCGCCCGAGTCGCCCATGCGGGTGATGGCGCGGGCGTAGGCGCGGAGGGCCGGGCTCGCATGCTCAATGGCGGCGGCGTCGCCGCCCGCCATCACCACCAGCGCGCCATTGGCCGCGCCCGCGATGCCGCCGGAGACGGGCGCGTCCACCCAGTCGGCGCCGGTCTCGGCCTTGAGCCGTTGCGCGATGGCGCGCGTGGCGGTGGGCGAGATGCTGGAGTGGTCCACCACGCGGCGCAGGGCGCCGGGCAGGCTGTTCAGGCCTTTGAGACCGTTCTGGCCGAAGGCCACTTGTTCAACGGCCCGCGTATCGGTGAGGCAGAGGATCACCGTCTCGCAGTGCTGCGTCAGCTCCGCCGGGTCGGCCGCGAGCGTGGCGCCCTCGGCCACCAGCGCCGCCGCTTTCCCGGGCGTGCGGTTCCACACCATCACGCGGTGGCCGGCCTGCAGCAGGCGGCGCACCATCGCGGCACCCATCAGGCCGGTGCCGCCAAAACCGATCGTGCTCAGCTCCGCCATCACCGGGCCTCCGTTTCATTCGGATCGGGGTCCGGGGTTTCGTACGGCCACTCGACCGCGCCTGAGTGGGTCACCGCACCTTGCCGCGCGGGCCGCACCACGAGCGCGTATTTCTCTAGCACGCCGCCCAGGCGCACCGGCGCGGGTGCGCTCCAGTTCGCGCGGCGCGCGGCCAGTTCCTCATCCGGCACCTGCAGCTCGATCAGGCCCGCCGCCGCGTCGATGCGGATCACGTCGCCGCTGCGCACCAGCGCGATCGGCCCGCCTTCCACGGCCTCCGGGCCCACGTAGCCGATGCACAGGCCGCGCGTGGCGCCCGAGAAGCGCCCGTCGGTGAGCAAGGCCACCGATTCGCCCATGCCCTGGCCGTAGATCGCGGCCGTCACGCTGAGCATCTCCCGCATGCCGGGCCCGCCCTTGGGGCCCTCGTTGCGGATCACCAGCACCTCGCCGGGCTCGTAGCGGCGCTCGGCCACGGCGCGCATGCACGCCTCTTCGTTCTCGAACACGCGTGCGGGGCCGGTGAACTGCAGCGATTTCAGGCCGGCGATCTTGAGCAGCGCGCCGTCGGGGCACAGGTTGCCGCGCAGCACGGTGACCCCGCCTGTGGGGTGGATGGCCTGGCCGCAGGGCCGCACCACGGTGCCGTCGGCGTCGGGCCAGCGCTGCAGCGCATCGGCCAGGCGCTCGCCGTCGAGCGTGAGCACGTCGCCGTGCAGGTGGCCGCCCTGCAGCAGGGTCTTGAGCACCATGGGCACGCCGCCCACCTCGTGCAGGTCGCGCGCGAGGTACTTGCCGCCGGGTTGCAGGTCGGCAATCAGGGGCGTGCGCTCGAACACCGCGGCCACGTCGTCCAGCGTGAAGGGCACGCCGGCCTCGTGGGCGATGGCGGGGATGTGCAGGGCCGCGTTGGTGGAGCCGCCCGTGGCGGCCACGGCGGCGCAGGCGTTCTCCAGGCTCTGGCGGGTGATGAGCTCGCGCGGCAGCGGCCCGCCGTTGGCGATGAGGCGCATCACCGTTTCGCCCGCGCGCTGGGCGATGGCCAGGCGCTCGCTGTAGACGGCCGGCATCATGGACGAGCCCAGGGGCGACAGGCCCAGGGCCTCGCCCACCATGGCCATGGTGTTGGCCGTGAACTGCCCGGGGCAGGCGCCCGCGCTGGGCGTGCAGGTGCGCTCGATGGCGAGCAGCTCCTCGGGTGGCATGGCGCCGGTTTGCACCGCGCCCACGGCCTCGATGGTGGTGAGGATGGTGGCCTGCCGTCCCCGCGCGTGGCCGGGCAGGGTGGCGCCGCCGAACACGAAGGCGGCCGGCACGTTCAGCCGCGCGATGGCCATCATCATGGCCGGCAGGGTCTTGTCGCAGCCCGCGAAGGCCACCAGGCCGTCGTAGGCGTGGCCGCGCACGGCCACTTCCACGCTGTCGGCAATCACCTCGCGCGAGACCAGGCTCATGCGCATGCCGGCGTGGTTCATCGAGGTGCCGTCGGACACCGAGACGGTGGTGAAGCTCACCGGCACGCCGCCGCCGGCCGCCACGCCCAGGCGCGCGCGGTCGGCCTGCGGCGCCAGGCCCATGGAGCAGGGCGTGTTCTCGCCCTGGGTGCTGACGATGCCGACGAGGGATTTGTCGAAGGCCGCCTCGTCGAGGCCGGTGGCGCGCAGGAAGGCGCGGTGCGGGGCGCGCGCCACGCCGTCGGTGACGGCGCGCGAGCGGTGCTTGTGCAGGGACTTGGGAGGGGTCACGGGATGGGGTCGAAGTGGGAAGCTCGGGTGAAGGATCAGGCGGCCATGTCCAGCATGTGCGGCATCAGGCGCAGGCGGTCGAAGGCCCAGGCGATGTCCTGTTCCATGGCGCTACGCGCGGCGCTGGCGTCGCCGTCGACGATGGCTTGCAGGATTTGCTGGTGCAGTTCGGGGTCGGGGCCCTGCGGCTGGTGCATCAGTTCGCGCGCCGCCCGCAGGTAGGGGCCGGACTGCAGCCACAGGCTCTCCACCATGGACAGCAGCGTGGGCGAGGCGGCCGCCTGGTAGATGGTGAAGTGAAAGGCCTGGTTGTGCGCCAGGCCCTGGTCCACCGTCGCCGGGCTCTTGAGCGCCTTGGCGATCTTGCGGGCAAGCTGCTTCAGCGCCTCGATGTCGGCGCGCTGCAAACGGGGCACGGCCCATTCGGTGAGCGCGCATTCCACCAGCACGCGGCTGCGGCGGATGTCGTCGAGCCGCTCCACGCTCAACAGGGGCACCTGCATGGAGCGGCTGCGGTGGCGCTCCACGGCGCGCTGCTCCGCCAGGCGCTGCAGGGCCGCGCGCACGGGCATGGTGCTGGTGTTCATGGCCTGGGCCAGCTCCTCGATGCCCAGGAGCTGGCCGGCGGCGAAGTCGCCGCGCATGAGCTGGTCGCGCAACGCGCGGTAGACCGCCTCGTTGATGGGCAGAGGGGAGAGTGGCGACATGCGGGGGTGGGATTCGGTCTGTGATCTTTGATCAAAGATCAGCAGCGCCGGACGATACCCGCGCCCGCCGGCGCCAGGTCAGGGGGTTATCCCTGAGACGACATCAATGCGCCTGCCTCAATGCGACTGCAGTTGCGCGCGCAGCATCTCCACCGCGTGCCGGTGCATCTGGCTCACGCGCGATTCGCTCACGCCCAGCGCGCGGCCGATGTCCTTGAACATCATGTCGTCCTCGTAGTGCATGAGCATGACCTGCTGCTCGCGCTCGGGCAGGCCACGGATGGCGTCCACCAGGGCCAGGCGCATGCGCTGCTGCTCCAGCACGCTCAGCGGCTCGTCGTGGGTGTCGCCGAACTCCCTGCCGTGCAGGCCGTCGTCGTCCTCGTCGCCCGCCAGGCCCAGGTCGTCCAGGGACATCAATTGGGAGCGGTGCAGTTTGGCCTGCAGCGCGTGGTATTCGTCCAGGGAGAGGCACAGTTCCGCGGCCATCTCGCTGTCGTGCGGGCGGCGGCACAGGCGCTGCTGCAGGCGCTGGCCGGCCTCGTCGATCTCGCGCCGGCTCTGGCGGCAGCCGCGCGAGGCCCATTCGGTGAAGCGCAGCTCGTCGATCATGGCGCCGCGGATGCGCGGCATGGCGAATTTCTCCAGGCCACCGGCCTCGGCCTCGGCCGGGTCGCAGCGGCCGATGGCCTCATTCAGGCCGATCAGACCGGCCTGAATGAGGTCGTCCACGTCCACCGAAGGCGGCAGCTGCGCGCGCAGGTGGCGGGCGACGCGGCGCACCAGGGGTTGCATCTGGCGGATCTGCTCGTTGCGCGAAGCGGTGGAGGCGGCGGCGGTGGTCATGTGAAGCTCCCCTGAATCCGGCCGGATCGTGAGGTTTTTCACTCCCTCGGCCATGGGGGGAACTGTAGGAACGGCGCACCGGCGCGTCTGTGGGGACTGTTCGATCGCCCCTGTAGGCACAACACCGAATGCCATGTAGGTGAGTCCGGCATCCGCGTCAGGCTTTGCAGTAGGCGCTTAGGCATTTTTTAAGGAGTTGTGAGTGAAGGATTACAACGATTCGCCACATTTCATGCGCAGAATCCGCGCTCCTTCTTCGTCACGTTCCCTACCCGGGCGCGTCGGCGGTCGGCAATCTCCGGAGTCACCCCCATGCCTGCCATTCCTTCCGGGCGCACCCTCGCCCTGGCTGTCCTGTTCCCGTTGCTGTTGCCCGTTCTGCAAGCCTGCGGCGGCCCCGCCGACGCGCAGGGGGGCCCACCCCCGGCCATGCCGGTGAGCGTGGCGCCCGCGGTCCAGCGCAGCGTCACCGACGTCGAAACCTTCAGCGGCCGCCTGGAAGCGGCCGAGTTCGTGGAGCTGCGCCCGCGCGTGGCCGGCACCATCGACAAGGTGCACTTCACCGACGGCGCCACCGTGGCCGCCGGTGCCTTGTTGTTCACCATCGACCCGCGCCCCTTCGAGGCCGAGGTCGCGCGCGCCGAATCGCAGGTGGTGGCCGCGAAATCGCGCGCCGACCTGGCGCAGACCGAGTACGCGCGCGCCCAGAAGCTGCTGGACAGCCGCGCCGTGTCGCGCCAGGAGTTCGACCAGCTCGCCGCCGGCGCGCGCACCAGCGAGGCCGACATCAAGGCCGCCGAGGCCGCGCTGCGCGTGGCGCGCCTGAACCTGGCCTACACGGCGGTGCGCGCGCCCATCGGCGGGCGGCTCTCGCGCGCCAACGTCACGGCGGGCAATCTGGTGAACGAGCAGGTGGTGCTCACCAGCATCGCCGCGACGAACCGCGTGCACGCCTACTTCGATGGCAGCGAACAGACCTTCCTGCGCGTGCGCGCCGCCGGCAACGCCAGGCCCGTGGTGCGCATGGGCCTGGCCAATGAGCAGGGCTACCCGCACCAGGGCACGCTGGATTTCGTGGACAACCGCCTGAACCCGCAGACCGGTGCCATCCGCCTGCGCGCCAGCTTCGACAACCGCGACGGCCGCTTCGTGCCCGGCCTGGCCGCGCGCCTGACCATGACCACCAGCGCGCCCTACCAGGCCACGCTGGTGCCCGAGCGCGCCATCGGCACCGACCAGAACCGCAAGACCGTGGTGGTGGTGGGGCAGGACGGCCAGCCGCAGTTCCGCGTGGTGCAGCTCGGCGCCCTGCAGGACGGCATGCGCGTGCTGCTGGGCGATGCGGTGAAGCCCGGCGAGAACGTGGTGGTGGAAGGCCTGCAGCGCATCATGCCCGGCGTGCCGGTGCAGCCGCAGGTGCTGAAGGTGGACGAGAAGGGCATGCCCATCACGCCGCCGCCCGCCACGCAGCAGCCGGCCAAGTAAAGGGAGCGCCCGCATGGACATCTCCCGGTTCTTCATCGACCGGCCACGTTTCGCGGCCGTGCTGTCGATCTTCATCTTCCTCGTCGGCACGCTGGCCATCTTCCAGCTGCCGCTGTCCGAGTACCCCGAGGTCGCGCCGCCGCAGATCGTGGTGCGCGCCCAGTACCCCGGCGCCAACCCGCGCGTCATCAGCGAAACCGTGGCCACGCCGCTGGAGGAGCAGATCAGCGGCATCGAGAACCTGCTGTACTACGACTCGCAGGCCACGGCCGACGGCGCCATGGCGCTGACGGTGACGTTCAAGATCGGCACCAGCCCCGAGGCGGCGGAGACGGCGGTGCAGAACCGCATCAACCGCGCCCTGCCGCGCCTGCCCGACATCGTGCGCCAGATCGGCGTCACCACCGAAAAGAGCAGCCCCAACCTGACCATGGTGGTGCACCTGGTCAGCCCGGACAACAGCCGCGACGCGCTCTACCTGCGCAACTACGGCCAGATGAGCGTGCGCGACGACCTGCTGCGCCTGCCCGGCATGGGGTCGGTCATCCTGTTCGGTGCGGGCGACTACGCCATGCGCATCTGGCTGGACCCGGGCAAGCTCGCCGCGCGCAACCTCACCACCGCCGAGGTGGTGGGCGCCATCCGCGAGCAAAACGCGCAAGTGGCCGCCGGCACCGTGGGCGCGCCGCCCGCGCCCTCGGGCACGGAGTTCCAGCTCGCGGTGAACACGCAGGGCCGCCTGACCACCGAAGAAGAGTTCGCCGACATCATCGTGCGCACCGACCCGGCCACCGGCGGCTTGATCCGCATCCGCGACATCGGCCGCGTGGAGCTCGCCGCCGGCACCTACGCGCTGCGCAGCCTGCTCAACAACAAGGAGGCCGCGGCCATCGCCGTGTTCCAGGCGCCGGGATCGAACGCGCTGGCGCTGTCCAACAGCGTGCGCGAGACCATGGACCGGCTGTCGCAGAGCTTCCCGCCCGGCGTGGAGTACGACATCGTCTACGACCCGACGCGCTTCGTGCAGACCTCGATCGAAAAGGTGGTGGTGACGCTGCTGGAGGCCGTGGCCCTGGTGGTGCTGGTGGTCATCGTCTTCCTGCAGACCTGGCGCGCCTCGCTCATTCCGCTGCTGGCGGTGCCGGTGTCCATCGTCGGCACCTTCGCCTTCCTGTTGCTGCTGGGCTATTCCATCAACACGCTCACGCTGTTCGGCCTGGTGCTGGCCATCGGCATCGTGGTGGACGACGCCATCGTGGTGGTGGAGAACGTCGAGCGCAACATCGAGGAAGGCCTGTCGCCGCGCGAGGCCACCATCAAGGCCATGCGCGAGGTGTCCGGGCCCATCATCGCCATCGCCCTGGTGCTGTGCGCGGTCTTCGTGCCGCTGGCCTTCGTGCCGGGCCTCACCGGGCAGTTCTACAAGCAGTTCGCGGTGACGATCGCCATCAGCACGGTGATCTCGGCCTTCAACTCGCTCACGCTGAGCCCGGCGCTGTCGGCGCTGATGCTGCACCCGCACGACCAGTCGCCCGACCGCCTGACGCGCGCCATGGACAAGGTCTTCGGCCGCTTCTTCCGCTGGTTCGACGCCGCCTTCCACCGCCGCAGCGAAGGCTACGGCCGCCGGGTGAACTACATCGTTCGGCACAAGACGGTGTCGCTGGCGATCTACGCGGTGCTGCTGGGCGTGACCGGCCTGCTGTTCGCGCGCATCCCGGCCGGCTTCGTGCCCGCGCCCGACAAGCAGTACCTCATCGGCATCGCGCAGTTGCCGGCGGGCGCGTCCATCGACCGCACCGACGCGGTGATCCGCGAGATGAGCGAGATCGCGCTCAAGGTGCCGGGCGTGATCGACTCGGTGGCCTTCCCCGGCCTGTCGATCGCGGGCTTCTCGGCGGCGCCGAACGAGGGGATCATCTTCTTCGGCCTGGCGCCCTTCGAGGAGCGCACCTCGCCCGAGATGAGCAAGGAGGCCATCCTGGGCCAGGTCAACGGCGCCATCCAGCAGATCCAGGGCGCGCGCATGTTCGTGGTGCCGCCGCCAGCGGTGGATGGCCTGGGCAACGTCGGCGGCTTCAAGCTGCAGGTGCAGGACCGCGGCGGCCTGGGCGAGCAGGCGCTGTACGGCGCGGTCTGGGGCACGCTGGGGCAGATCTACGGCAACCCGCAATCGTCGGTGGGCACGCCGTTCTCCAGCTACGACATCAACGTGCCACAGCTCTACGCCAACGTGGACCGCACGCGCGCCAAGCAGATGGGCATCCACCTCTCCGACATCTACGACACCATGCAGGTGAACCTGGGCTCGCTCTACGTGAACGACTTCAGCCGCTTCGGCCGAACCTACCAGGTGGTGGTGCAGGCCGACGCGCCGTTCCGCGCCGACGCCGAGGCCATCACCAACCTGAAGACGCGCAACGCCGCGGGTGAAATGGTGCCGCTGGGCGCGCTGATGACGGTGGAGCCCAGCTTCGGCCCCACGCGCGTGACGCGCTACAACGGCTACCCCTCGGCGGACGTGAACGGGGCGCCCAACCCGGGCTTCTCGTCGAGCCAGGCCGAGGCCGAGATCGAGACCTTGCTGCAGCGCACGCTGCCGCGTGGCATGACCTATGAGTGGACCGAGCTGAGCTACCAGGACCGGCTCACGCGCGACTTCACCATCCCGGGCACGCAGGTCACGCTGCCCGTGCTGGCGGCGGTGCTGCTGATCTCGGTGTTGCTGGTGATCCTGGTGCTGGCCGCGCAGTACGAGAGCTGGAGCCTGCCGCTGGTGATCGTGCTCATCGTTCCCATGGGCATCCTGTCGGCGCTGTTCGGGGTGTGGCTGTCCAGCCTGCCGTTCTTCGGGCAACCGGGCGACCTGAACGTCTTCACGCAGGTGGCGCTGGTGGTGCTGGTGGGCCTGGCCTGCAAGAACGCGATCCTGATCGTCGAATTCGCCAAGGAGCTGGAGGAACGCGGCGAGGCCCTGTACGACGCGATCGTGCACGCCTGCCGCATGCGGCTGCGGCCCATCCTGATGACCTCCATCGCCTTCTGCGCGGGCGTCATTCCGCTCATCGTGGGCAGCGGCGCGGGCAGCGAAATGCGCCGCGCCATGGGGATCGCGGTGTTCTCGGGCATGGTCGGTGTCACGCTGTTCGGCATCTTCATGACGCCGGTGTTCTATGCGCTGCTGCGCTCGCGGAGGGCCCATCGCCTGGGCCAGGATGAAGCAGAGGTGAAGCATGCGTGACAAGGAACACCCCCGCCGCGCTGCGCGCGACCCCCTCAAGGGGGCGACACCGACGGCCCGGCAAAGCCGGTTCCGTGGTGTCTCTGGCTTGAGCCGCTTCACGCCTGCCGGGTTGGTGCTGGCCGCGCTGCTGACGGGATGTGCCGCCGTTGGGCCGGACCATGAAACGCCCGCTGTCGCGCTCGACGAGCGGTTCATCAACGCCGGTGCCGCGGGCAGCAACGCCCAGGCGCCGGGCGAGGACATCGCGCGCTTCTGGCGCGGCTTCAACGATGCGGCACTGGACGCGCTGATCGAACGCGCGCTGGCCGCCAACACCGACATCCGCCTGGCGCAGGCGCGCCTGCAGGAGGCGAGGGCGCTGCAGGGCGAGGCCGACGCCGCCGCGCGGCCCGGCGTGGCCATCGAAGGCAGCGCCCAACGGTCCGTGGCGCCGCAGACGCAGCAGCCCGGCGCCTCACGCAGCGAGCGCACCGGCAACAGCTTCGACGCCAGCTTCATCGCCGGCTGGGAGCTTGACCTCTTCGGCCGCGTGCGCCGCACCCGCGAGGCCGCCGCCGCGCAGGTGAGCGCCAGCGAGGCCGGCCTGCACGCCGCACACACCGCCGTGGCGGCCGAGGTGGCGCGTTACTACATGGAACTGCGCGGCCTGCAGGAACGCCTGCGCGTGACAGAGGCCAGTCTCGTGAACCAGCGCGAGTCGCTGCGCCTCACCGAGGCGCGGCTGGAAGCCGGCCGGGCGCGCCAGCTCGACGTGGCCGGTGCGCGCGCCCTGGTCGCCAGCACCGAGGCCCTGATGCCCGCGCTGCAGGCCGGCATAGAGGCCGCGGCCTACCGCCTGGCCACGCTCACGGCGCAGCCGCCACGCACGGTGCTGGCCGACGTGGCGCTGCCCCGGCCGCTGCCGTCGCTGCCTGTGACCGATCTGGGCACGCTGCCCGTGGGCACGCCGCAGCAGTGGCTGCAGCGCCGGCCCGACGTGATCGCGGCCGAACGCCAGTTGGCGGCGGCCACCGCCCGCATCGGCATTGCGCGCAGCGAGCTCTACCCGAGCGTCTCGCTCTCTGGCTTGTTGGGTTTCAACGCGGCTCGCCTGGGCGACCTGTTCACCAGCGACGCGGCGCGCTACGCGCTCGGCGTGGGCCTGTCCTGGACGCCGTTCGACTTCGGCGCCATCCGCTCGCGTGTGGCCGCCAGCGAAGCGCGCGCCCAGCAGGGCCTGGTGGTGTTCGAGCAGACCGTGGCGCTGGCGCTGGAGGAAACCGAAGGCGCGTTCAGCGGCTTCAACCGCAACGCCCAGCGCGCCGAGCGCCTGCTGGAGGCCGCGCGCCACGCCGACGAGGCCGCGCAACTGGCCCGCGCGCGCTTCGAGGCCGGCGTGACCGACTTCCAGGCCGTGCTGCAGGCCGAACGCGAGGTGCTCTCGATCCGGGAGCAGCTCACGCAGGCCCAGGTGGGCGTGGCCACGGCGCTGGTGGCGGTGTATAGGGCCATTGGTGGTGGGTGGACGCCCCCGGCGGCGGCCACCGCCGCCGCGCGTTGAGTCCTGAACTCAGTTCACCAGCACCAGCTTGCCCTTGACCGAGCGCGATCCCATGATCGCGTAGGCCTTGTGCAGCTCGGCCATGGGCAGGGTCTGGTCGATCACCGGCTTGACCTGGCCCCTGGCGTACATCCCGGCGAGCGCCTGCATCATGGCCGCGTTGGCCTGCGGCTCGCGCTTGGCGAAGTCGCCCCAGAACACGCCCACGATGCTGGCGCCCTTGAGCAGCGCCAGGTTGAGTGGCAGGGCAGGAATGGGCCCGCTGGCGAAGCCCACCACCAGGTAGCGCCCTCGCCAGGCGATGGAGCGGAACGCCGGTTCGGCGAAGTCGCCGCCCACGGGGTCGTAGATCACATCGGGGCCTTTACCTTCGGTGAGGCGCTTGATCTCGTCGCGCAGGCTGGTGAGCGGGCCGTGTTGCGCGTAGTTGATGGTGGCGTCGGCACCGAGCGAGCTGCACAGCGCGCACTTCTCGTCACTGGAGGCGGCGGCGATCACGCGCGCGCCAGCGGCCTTGGCGATCTGGATGGCGGCCGTGCCCACGCCGCCGGCCGCGCCGAGGATCAGCACCGTCTCGCCCGCCTTGAGTTGCGCGCGGTCCATGAGGGCGTGGTACGAGGTGGCGTAGATCATGATGAAGGCCGCCGCATCCACGGCAGGGAAGCCTTCGGGCAGGGGCATGCACAGCGCGGCGGGCGCCAGGGTGTGGGTGCCGAAGCCACCGGTGCCGCTGAGGCAGGCCACGCGTTGGCCGGGCTTGAGGTGCTTGACGCCTTCGCCCACGGCTTCCACCACACCCGCGTATTCGCTGCCGGGCACGAAGGGCAGGGGCGGCTTCATCTGGTACTTGTTCTGCACGATGAGCAGGTCGGGGAAGTTCAGGCTGGCCGCTTCGATGCGGATGCGCACCTGGCCCGCGCCCGGCTCGGGCGTGGGCAGCTCCTTCCATTGCAGGGCGTCGACGCCGATGGGGTTTTCGCACAGCCAGGCGTGCATGGGGGTCTCCTCTCGTGAATGGGGGTGCGGGGCATGATAGGGATCGGTCTTGCGTTTGCGCAGGGGGTTTTGTCCCTTGGGTGACGGGGGGTGTGGGCGTTCTTCTTGCTCGTCACCACCTCGCGAAGCTCGCGGCCACTGGGTGCCCTGCTCCGCGAATGTCCCCCGGACCGGCTGCGCCGGTCCTCCTCCTTTATTTCGCTACGCAGGGCACCCAGCGTCCGCGAGCCACAGACACGGTGGCGCACCAACCGATCGAGTGCCAACGAGGTCGGCGGTGATCGGGTGTCCGGCGTAGCGAAATAAAGGAGGAGCCAAGGGCGCAGCCCTTGGCGGGGGACATTCGCGGAGCCGGACACCCGAGCGCCGATGACCGGACCAGCCGGAGAAAGAACACTCAAGATAAGAAGAAAGCTCGATACCCCCAGGTCAATAGAATTTCGCCCATGAAAATCCTGATCTCGAACGACGACGGCTTCCAGGCCAAGGGCATCGTCGCCCTCTACGAGGCCGTGAAAGCCCTGCCAGACGTCGAAGTCGAGGTCGTTGCCCCCGAGCACAACAACAGCGCCAAAAGCAACGCATTGAGTCTGCATTCCCCGCTGTACGTGCACACCGCCGCCAACGGATTCCGCTACGTCAACGGCACCCCCGCCGACTGCGTCCACATCGCCCTCACCGGCCTGCTGGGCTACCGGCCCGACCTCGTCATCTCCGGCATCAACAACGGCGCCAACATGGGCGACGACACCATCTACTCCGGCACCGTCGGCGCGGCGATGGAGGGCTACCTGTTCGGCATTCCCGCCATCGCCTTTTCCCAGACCGAGAGGGGCTGGGCCCATCTCGACGTGGCCGCCGCCCAGGCCGCCGCGCTGGTGCAGCAACTGCTGCCCTCGCTGCCCGAATCGGCCAAACGCGGCGACGCCTGGCTGCTCAATGTCAACATTCCCTGCCTGTCGGCCGAGCAGATCCGGGGCGTGAAGGTCACGCGCCTGGGGCGCCGCCATGCCGCCGAACCGGTGATCGTGCAGGTCAACCCGCGCGGCGAAACCATGTACTGGATCGGCAGCGCCGGTGCCGCGCGCGACGAGGCCGAGGGCACCGACTTCCACGCCACGCAGCAGGGCTACGTGAGCCTCACGCCGTTGCAGGTGGACCTGACCGACCACGACACGCTGGCGTACTGGGTGCCCACGGCGGCGGCGCTGTCGAAGGAGGACGCGTGAAACCGCCGCAGCCGCGCCAGCGCCCGGGCTTTCCGGCCCGTTTGCCCGCCGGCACACCGGCCCCCGCGCCGGCACGCCAGCACAAGCCCGAGGCTCCCGCGGCACGCACGGCCGCCGCGCCCAGCGGCGTCGGCATGGACTCGGCCGCCGTGCGCGCGGCCATGGTGCGCAAGTTGCAGGGGCAGGGCGTCTCGCACCCGGCCGTGGTGGCCGCCATGCTCGCGGTCGAGCGCCACCGCTTCGTCGATTCGGCGCTGGTGAACCAGGCCTACGAGGACACCAGCCTGCCGATCGGCCAGGGCCAGACCATCAGCAAGCCCGGCGTGGTGGCGCGCATGGTCGAGCTCTTGTGCCAGGCGCGCGTGCAGCCCCTGGGCCGCGTGCTGGAGATCGGCACCGGCTGCGGCTACCAGGCCGCCGTGCTCGCCCGCGTGGCCAAAGAGGTCTACAGCATCGAGCGCATCCGCAGCCTGCACGAGAAGGCGCGCGACAACCTGCGCGCCTTGCGCGTCCCGAATCTTCATCTGCTGTTCGGTGACGGCATGGTGGGATTCCCGCGAGGCGCGCCCTATGCGGGCATCATCGCCGCGGCCGGCGGGAACGATCTGCCGCCGGCCTGGATCGACCAGCTCGCGGTCGGCGGCCGGCTGGTGGCGCCGGCCGTCACGGCCGCCGGGCGGCAGAACCTGGTGGTGATCGACAAGACCGCCACCGGCGTGATTCGCACGGAGCTCGAGGCCGTTCATTTCGTGCCCCTAAAATCGGGCCTCGCATGACGGTCCCGCCCTTGCTGGCGCAGAGCGTGAATCGAAATGGGGCCCCCTCGCGGGCCCGCAAGACAACGGTGGAGTCTTCATGAACCAAATGGCAAAACACGACCTGGGCCTTACCCGGGCGCAGGGGCACACGGCGGCGCGCGCGCTGACGTGGTCCGTGCTCGGCCTGGCCCTGCTCGTGAGCGCCTGCAGCACACGCGTGTCGCGTCCCGCACCGGTCGAAGACCGGGGTACCTCCCGGTCCGCCGCGGAGACGAGCGCGCCGGCGCCCGCCCCGGCGCAGCCCCGCGTGGGCTACGTGACGGTGCAACCCGGCGACACGCTGTACCGCATCGCCCTCAACGCGGGCCAGGACTGGCGCGACATCGCCACCTGGAACAACCTGCCGAACCCGAACGCCATCGAGGTGGGCCAGCTGCTGCGCGTGGTACCGCCCGCCGCCACGGCCGCCGCGCCGGCGCCCGCCCCCAACGGCGTGTCCACGGCGCCCGTCACCAGCAGCGGCGTCACCTCGCGGCCCCTGAGCGAGACCAGCCCGGCCGCCGCGCCGGCTCCCGCACCCCCGGCGGCCCCGGCGCCCGCGCCAGCCCCTGCCGCGGCCGGCGACGAGATCCAGTTCGTCTGGCCGGCCTCGGGCGCGGTCATCGCGAACTTCGACGAGAACACCAACAAGGGCGTGAGCATCGGCGGCAAGATCGGCGACCCCGTGGTGGCGGCGGCGGATGGGCGCGTGGTCTACGCGGGTGCCGGCCTGCGCGGCTACGGCAACCTCATCATCCTGCAGCACAACAACACCTACCTCACGGCCTATGCGCACAACCAGGCGCTGCTGGTGCGCGAGAACCAGGCGGTGCGCCAGGGCCAGAAGATCGCCGAGATGGGCAGCAGCGACACCGACCGCGTGAAGCTGCACTTCGAGGTGCGCCGCCAGGGCAAACCGGTCGATCCGCTCTCCCATTTGCCGAAGCGCTGATCCGGCGCGAATGGCCTGGCCTGTCCTCGTCTTCGACATCGAGTCCATTCCGGACGTGGATGGGCTGCGCGCGCTGCGCTCGGCCGGTGCCGACCTGAGCGACGAGCAGGTGCACGCCGAATGGGTGGCCGAGCGCAAGGAGAAGGGGCAGAGCGACTTCATGCCGCTCTACCTGCAGCGCGTGCTGGTCATCAGTTGCGTGTTCCGCAACGCCGAAGGCCTGCGCATCCACTCCTTTGTCGACAAGGACGGCCAGAGTGAAGGCCGGGTCATCCAGAGCTTCTTCCAGGCGATCGAAAAACACGTGCCCCAGCTCGTGAGCTGGAACGGCGGCGGCTTCGACCTGCCCGTGCTGCATTACCGCGGTCTGCGCCATGGCCTGGAGGCCAACAAGTACTGGGACATGGGCGAGGACGACCGCGAGTTCAAGTGGAACAACTACATCGGCCGCTACCACATGCGCCACCTGGACCTGATGGACCTGCTGGCCATGTACTCGCCCAAGAACAACGCGCCGCTCGACGCCATGGCCAAGCTCTGCGGCTTTCCGGGCAAACTGGGCATGGACGGCTCGCAGGTCTACGCCCAGTACCTCGCCGGGCAGACGGACGCCATCCGCCGCTACTGCGAGACGGACGTGATGAACACCTACCTCATGTACTGCCGCTTCCAGAAGATGCGCGGTGGTTTCACGCCCGACGAGTACGAGCGCGAGATCGCCTACGTGAAGGAAACGCTGGGTGGGCTGGCACCCGGTGAGTCGCACTGGCAGGAATACCTCGCGGCCTGGGCATGAGCGCTGGCCCGCTGACGGCCTGAGACAATCGCGGGATGTCCTCTGACGTTCCGCACAACACCTACCCCACGTTCCCCGACGGCTCGCTCGCCGTCGAATCCCTGGACATCGAAGCCCAGGGCATCGCCCACCGCGCCGACGGCAAGGTGGTCTTCATCGAAGGCGCGCTGCCGTTCGAGCAGGTCAGCGTCTCCGTCCACCGCAAGAAGAACAACTGGGAGGCCGCCACCGTCACGGCCATCCACCGCGAGTCCTCGCAGCGCGTGCGCCCGGCCTGCCCGCACTTCGGCCTGCACGCGGGCGCCTGCGGTGGCTGCAAGATGCAGCACCTGCACCCGGCGGCGCAGGTCGCCATCAAGCAGCGCGTGCTGGAGGACAACCTCTGGCACCTGGGCAAGGTGCGCCCCGAGACCGTGCTGCGACCCATCGAAGGCCCCACCTGGGGCTACCGCCACCGCGCGCGCCTGTCGGTGCGCCACGTGCACAAGAAGGGCGTGGTTCTGATCGGCTTTCACGAGCGCAAGAGCCGCTACGTGGCCGACATGGGCGTGTGCCTGGTGCTGCCGCCGCACGTGAGCGACATGCTCGCCCCGTTGCGCGAACTCATCTTCGGCATGGACGCGCGCGAGACCTGCCCGCAGATCGAACTGGCCTGCGGCGACAGCGTGACCGCGCTGGTGCTGCGCCACCTCGAGCCCCTGAGCGAGGACGATCTGGCGCGCCTGCGCGCCTTCGGCCAGCAGCACGGCGTGCAGTGGTGGTTGCAGGCCAAGGGGCCGGACACGGTGCGCCTGCTGGACGAAGGCGGCGAGCAGTTGAGCTACGCCTTGCCCGACTACGGCGTGCTCATGCCCTTCAAACCCACCGACTTCACCCAGGTCAACCCCTCGATCAACCGCGTGCTCGTCTCACGCGCCCTGCGCCTGCTCGACGCGAAGCCAGACGAGCGCGTGATCGACTGGTTCTGCGGCCTGGGCAACTTCACCCTGCCCATCGCCACCACCGCGCGCGAGGTGCTGGGCGTGGAGGGCAGCGAGGCCCTGGTGGCCCGCTCGCGCGAGAACCTGGCGCGCAACAGCGAAGGCCGCGCGCAGCCTTTCGCGCCCACCACCTTCGCCGCGCGCAACCTGTTCGAGATGACCCCCGAGCAACTGGTGGCCGACGGCGTGGCCGAGAAGTGGCTGGTCGACCCGCCGCGCGAGGGCGCCTTCGCCCTTTCCAAGGCCCTGGCCGATTTGCACCAGCAACCCGAACTGCGGGGCGACTGGACGCCCCCGAGGCGCATCGTCTACGTGAGCTGCAACCCCGCCACGCTGGCGCGCGACGCGGGTTTGCTGGTGCACCAGGCGGGCTACCGCTGCGTATCGGCCGGTGCCGTCAACATGTTCCCCCACACCGCCCACGTCGAGAGCATGGCGGTGTTTGAGCTGGCGGACGCTGGGCGCCCTGCGTAGCGAAATAAAGGAGGAGCCAAGGGCGCAGCCCTTGGCGGGGGACATTCGCGGAGCAGGGCGCCCAGTGGCCGCCAGCGCCGCGAGGTGCAGGCCAGAAGCCGTCAGGACGTCGGCTTCTCCGAAGAAGCCTTTTCAGCAGGAGCCGCCTCGCCCTCCGACGGCATGCCGACCACGCTGTTGTCCCGCATGTACTGGTCCATCTCCCGCCAGCCCGCGAACACCGCCGCCTTGCCCGCGCGCGGATTCGACTGGAAGCACAACTCGATGCTGCGCACGGCGTGCCGGCAGGCGCTGCCGATGGCCCGGCCTTCGGCCTCCTTGCGCGCATTGACGGCCGTGGCCGACTCGATGCCCAGGGCATCGCAGCCGGCCAGCCAGGTGCTGGCGAGTGTGAGCAGGATGAGGGCAGGGCGGCGCATGGTGGTTCGGGGTGTTGCCCCTGAACTTCGGCCGCCCGGCCCGGAACTTGACGGTCTCGGCCAAGAAAAAAGGGCCCGAAGGCCCTTCTTTCATCAGGTGGAAAACGCCACTTATTCGCGCTCGCCACCGAACACGCCCAGCAGCATCAGCAGGCTCTGGAACACGTTGTACAGGCTCAGGTACACGCCCAGGGTGGCGCTGATGTAGTTGGTTTCCTCGCCGTCCTGCACGCGCTTGAGGTCGTACAGGATGAAGGCCGAGAACACGCCCACCGCCAACACCGAGATGGTGATCATCAGCGCGCTGGACTGGATGAAGACGTTCGCCACCGCGGCCACCAGGATGAGGATCGCGCCGATGAACAGGAATTTGCCCATGTTCGACAGGTCGCGCTTGATGACGCTGGACAGCGAGGCCATGCCGAAGAACACCGCCGCCGTGCCGCCAAAGGCCATCATGATCAGGCCGGAGCCATTGGCGAAGCCCAGCACCATGGCCAGCAGGCGCGACAGCATCAGGCCCATGAAGAAGGTGAAGGCCAGCAGGATCGGCACGCCGGCGGCCGAGTTCTTGGTCTTCTCGATCGCGAACATGAAACCGAAGGCGCCGCCCAGGAAGACGATCAGGCCCAGGCCGCCCGTGAGGCTGGCCGTGATGCCGGTGGCCACCCCCACCCAGGCGCCCAGCACCGTGGGCAGCATGGACAGCGCGAGCAGCCAGTAGGTGTTGCGCAGCACGCGGTTGCGTTGCGAAGCGCTGGCCGAGACGGCGGTACCGAAGCGGCCGTTGGTTTGAACGTGGTCGGACATTGTGTGGACTCCTTAAGTCAACCCTAAGATTCGGGCATTGTGCCCGAGGTTCCCGTGCCCCTCAACGCGGTGTCGTGCGCCGTTGATGACAGGGTGAGCTCAGTTGTGACCGCCAGGTTCGTAATCAAGGGGTTATCGTCCGGGGCTCACCCGTTTTTCACCCACTCCAAGGAAGTACATGAAGTCCACCCATGCGCTCGAAGCCGCCGACGTCAAAGCCATCGCCCAAGCGGCGGAAAAGGAAGCCCTGGCCCACCAGTGGGCGGTGACGATCGCCATCGTCGACGCGGGCGGCCATCTGATGTGGCTGCAGCGCCTGGACGGCGCGCCGCCCATCTCGGCCCACATCGCACCCGCCAAGGCGCACACGGCGGCCATGGGCCGGCGCGAGAGCAAGGTCTACGAGGATGTCATCAACCAGGGCCGCACCTCGTTCCTGAGCGCCCCGCAACTGCAGGGCATGCTCGAAGGCGGCGTGCCGGTGATGAAGGACGGCCAGTGCATCGGCGCCGTCGGCGTCAGCGGTGTCAAGTCCACCGAGGACGCGCAGATCGCGCGCGCGGGCATCGCCGCACTCGGTCTTTGAAGATCGGGTAAAAAGCGCCTGGCTAACGGCGGCGTGGTGTGCCGCCCTGGCTGGCTCAAAAACGACGCTCGGGGATGAGGCATCCCCGGGTCGCCCCACGATACAAAAGCGGTCCCGCGCGCCTGAACGCACGTTCAGGGCGTGGGCTCCGTGATGAATCCGATCTTGCGCAAGCCGGCCTTCTGCGCCGCGGCCATGGCCAGGGCCACGCGTTCGTAGCGCACGGCCTTGTCGCCGCGGATGTGCAGTTCGGGTTGCGGCTCCTGCGCGGCGGCAGCGCTCAGCATGCCGTCCAGCTCGCCATCGCTCAGGCGCTGGTCGTTCCAGAAGTACTGGCCCTCGGCATCGACCGAGAAGCGGATGTTCTCCGGCTTGTCCTGCACCTTTTCGACGCTGGCCTGTGGCAGGTCGATGTTCACGGCGTGCTGGATGACCGGCACCGTGATGATGAAGATGATGAGCAGCACCAGCATCACGTCGATGAACGGGATCATGTTGATCTCGCTCATGACTTCATCGCTGGCGTCTTGCGTTCCGATGGCCATGTGATCAGCTCCGCTGCTGTTGCTGCTTGATCGGCAGAACCTTGCCCTCGGCGGCCACGCTCACGCGGGCACCGGTGACGAAGTAGGCGTGCAGGTCGTGCGCGAAGCGGTTGAGCTTGTGCAGCACGGCCTTGTTGCCGCGCACCAGGGCGTTGTACCCCAGCACCGCGGGAATGGCCACCAGCAGGCCCAGGGCCGTCATGATGAGCGCTTCGCCGATGGGGCCGGCGACCTGGTCGATGGCGACCTGGCCCGCCGTGCTGATGCCCAGCAGCGCGTGGTAGATGCCCCAGACCGTGCCGAACAGGCCCACGAAGGGCGCGGTGGAGGCCACCGAGGCCAGCACCGACAGGCCGCCCTGCGCGCGGATGGTGAAGTCGTCCACGCTCTTGCGCAGCGCCCGCTCGATCCAGTCGCTCACGTCCAGGTTGTCGTGCAGCTGCGGGCGGCTGGCGCCGTCCTGGTGGGTGATGTGGCGGGCCGCCTCGCGGCCCTCGATGGCGGCGGTGCGGAAGGGGTTGCCATCGGCGTCGCCGAGTTTTTCCAGGCCTTCGGCGAAGTCGCTGCTGTGCCAGAAGCCTTCGACGCCACGGGCCTGGGCGCGCTGGGCGCGCAGGTCCAGTGCCTTCCACAGGATGATGATCCACGAGGCGAGGGACATGGCCAGCAGCACGAGGGCCACGCTGCGGGTGACCCAGTCACCCTGGCTCCAGACGTGGGCGATGCCCGAGGTGGCGAATTGCGAATCCATGAAGCTCTGACTCCTGCGAAGGCGGTTTATTCCAAGACGAAATTGATGGGCACGTTGAACCACATGGCCTCGGCCACGCCGCCGCGCTTGCCGGGCACGTAGCGCCAGCGCAGCACGGTCTGCAGCGCCGTCTGGTCGAGGCGCTCGTAGCCGCTGGAGGTGTGGATTTCGGCCTTGCTGGCCGTGCCGTTGACATCGATGAAGACGCGCACGACGACCTTGCCCTGTTCGCCCAGACGGCGCGACAGCGAGGGGTAGGCCGGGCGCGGGTTGTTGAGGTAGTCGGCGCTGCTGGAAGGCAGCTGCACCACCGGCGGCGGCGCGGGCGGAGCCGGCGGGGCGGGTGGCGGCGGCGCCGCCACCACGGGGGCAGGCGGCGCGGGCACCACGNNTTGGGTGCGGGCGGGGCCGGGGCAGGCGGCTCGGGCTCCACCTGGGGCTGGGGCAGCTCGATCAGCTCGGCCATCACCTCCACCGGGATCACCATCTCCGCCGCGCGGCGCAGCAGGCCGCTTTGCAGTGCCCAGACCGCGAACACGTGCAGGCCCACCACGGAACCCACCACGAGCAGGCGGCGGTTGAAGCGGCGCGGCACGGGGGTCATCGGGACGGGGGCGGGGGACCCCAGGGGAAAGCTGGTCGTGGGCATGGCGGTTGAACGAGGGGGCCGGCACAAACAGTGCCCTTGGCCCGGATGAAGAAGCCTCGTCGATGACTATTCGCGTCGAAAAATCCAGTACAGCGCGATCAGCGTGAGCATGAGACTGGCAACGTGAACAACGAGGCCCGTGATCATGAACGTCCTTTCGCGCAAGTGGCGCACACAGGGGTGTGACAGGAAAGTTGAGCCATTCTAAACGAGAATGTTTCGCATTCTCAGCGATCGGCCAATTTTTTTTTCAAGCGCTGGACCGCCGGGGCTCGATCAAGTTCCGGCGCCGTGCTGGCGGGCGGTGGCATCGTCCGTGCTGATATTAAAAACAATTCTCATTTATGATCAGGCCCTCCTGAGCTTTCGCCCCCACTGTCCCCCATGCCCGTCACGCGCGCCCGTTCCGCCCACCGCCTGGCCCCTGTCCTGCTCCTGGGGGCGCTGGCCCTGCCCGGCCCCTCGTTCGCGCACAGCCTGCTGCTGAGCTGTCGCTCCGCGGCCGGGAACATGGTGCAGTGCAAGGGCGAGTTCTCCGATGGGAGCGACGCGGCAGGCATGGCCATTGCGGTCAAGGCTTACGACGAGCGGGTGCTGGCCAAGGGCACATTGGGTGGCGACGCCACCTGGCGCTTCGCCAAGCCCGCGGGCGAGTACTTCGTGCGCCTGGAAGACGGCGGGGAGCACTCGGCCGAAGTGGACCACACCGACGTCAAACCATGACCGTTCAGGTGGTGCGTCCGGCCGGGGCTGGCCACGAAACCCTGTGGGTCTTGCTCGCTGCGGCGGGCGTGCTCGCGGTGGCCGCGCTGGTCGTGGGCGTGCGCGCGCAGCCGGCCACCACCGCCACGCTGGCCACGCACCAGGTGGACGCGCGCACGCAACTCAACGCGGCCGAGCAGGGCGTGCACGCGGACCTGCTGGTGGCGGCCGACGAGATCGCGGCGCTGCGCGACAGCGAGCAGGCCATGCCCACCGTCGAGGCGCTGCGCGACCTCGGCCTGCCGCCGTTCTCCGCCGGCCCCGAGGCGCGCGCCCGCGGCGCGCACGAGTGGCGGGCCAGCCCTCAAGGGCACGACCTGGCCTACGTCGGCCGCAGCGCCGAACCGCAAGTCGCCGCGTCCTTCCTGCTGCGCCTGCCGGCCACCGCCGGCAAGGACGGGGGCGACAACGCCGCCGGCCACGTGCACGGCGACGCGGTCGAGATCTGGATCCAGCGCGAAGGCCCCGTGGCCTGGCCCGAGGGCATCGACAGCGCCGCGCTGGTTCGCCAGGGCTGGCGCCAGGTGGTCACGCGCTACGACGCCGGCGTGACGCGCAAGGACACGCCGCACTGAGCGCGGCCAGCGCGCACGCCGTTCATTCTCCCAAGACGCACCGACATGCAAGACCTTCAGACGATGCACAAGCGCCGCCGCCTGCTCGCGGCCCTGGCCTGCACGCCCCTGGCACTGGCCGCCACCGGCCGTCCCGCCTTCGCCCAGGGCAAGCGCCTGCGCGTGGGCGTGACGCTGCACCCCTACTACAGCTATGTGGCCAACACGGTGGGCGAGCTGGCCGAGGTGGTGCCCGTCATCCCCGCCGGTTTCAACCCGCACGCCTACGAACCGCGCACCGAGGACATCAAGCGCATCGGCTCGCTCGACGTGATCGTGCTCAACGGCGTGGGCCACGACGACTTCGCCGGCCGCATGATCAAGGCCAGCGAGAAGCCGGACCTCAAGGTGATCGAGGCCAATGCGCAGGTGCCGCTGCTGGCGGCGGTGGGCACCGGGCGCGGCACCTCGGGCAAGGTGGTGAACCCGCACACCTTCCTTTCGGTCACGGCCTCCATCTCGCAGGTCAACACCATCGCGCGCGAGCTCGGCAAGCTCGACCCCGCCAACGCCGCCGCCTTCACGGCCAATGCGCGCGCCTACGCGCAGAAGCTGCGCAAGCTGCGCGCCGACGCCCTGGGCCAGCTCGTGAAAACGCCGGGCGCCGACTTCCGCATCGCCACCATTCACGGCGCTTACGACTACCTGCTGCGCGAGTTCGGCCTGGAGGTGGCGGCCGTGGTGGAACCGGCGCACGGCATCGAACCCAGCCCCGCGCAGCTCAAGGGCACCATCGACCAGATCCGCTCGCTCGACGTGAAGGTGATCTTCTCGGAGATGGACTTCCCCTCGGCCTACGTCGACACCATTCGCCGCGAAACCGGCGTGCGCCTGTACGCGCTCACGCACATCTCGCACGGGCCTTACACGGCCGAGAAGTTCGAGCAGGAGATCGCGAAGAACCTGGCGACGGTCGTGCGCGCGATCCAGGAGGCCGCATGACCGCTTCCGGCGGCCCCGCCATCGCCTTCGAGTCGGTTGCCCTCACCCTCGGCCAGACCGACATCCTGCAGCAGGTGAGCCTGCGCGTGACCGCCGGCGGCGTGCACGCGCTGGTGGGGCCCAACGGCGGCGGCAAGAGCTCGCTGTTCAGGGCCTTGCTGGGCCAGGTGCCGCACCGCGGCCGCATCGCATTGGAATGGCCCGGCGAACGGCCCGGCGTGGTGGGCTACGTGCCGCAGGCCCTGGCCTTCGACGCCGGCCTGCCGATGACGGTGATGGACTTCATGGGCGCCATGTGCCAGCGCCGCCCGGTGATGCTGGGCCTGTCGCGGCGCTGGAAAGCGCCGGTGGAACAGGCGCTGCACCAGGTGGGCATGTGGGAGAAGGCGCAGCGCCGCATGGGTGCGCTCTCGGGCGGCGAACGCCAGCGCGTGCTGCTGGCGCAGGCGCTGATTCCCGCGCCCGACCTGGTGCTGCTCGACGAACCCATGTCCGCGCTCGACGAGGCCGGCATGCGCGTGTTCGAGGAACTGCTCGCGCACTGGCGCGCGCGGCGCACCACCGTGCTGTGGATCGAGCACGACCTGGACGCCGTGACGCGCCTGGCCGACCGCGTCACCGGCCTGAACCGCCAGGTGCTGTTCGATGGCCCGCCTGCCGACGCGCTGACGCCGCCGCGCGTGCTGGCCTTGTTCTCGAACCGGCACCGGCACGAAGAGGCGAGAGCGCCCGAGGAGCTCGACGCATGACCGAGCTGATCGACGCCTTGCGCCACGCCATCCAGCACCTGGCCGCACAGGGCCTGCTGCCGAACTCGCTGACGTACGGTTTCGTCGTCAATGCGGTGCTCGCGGGCCTGTGCATCGGCCCCGTGCTGGGCGGCCTGGGCACGCTGGTGGTGGTCAAGCGCCTGGCCTTCTTCTCCGAGGCCGTGGGCCACGCCGCGCTCACGGGCGTGGCCATCGGCATCCTGCTGGGCGAACCGTACACCGGGCCTTACGGCAGCCTGTTCGCCTACTGCACGCTGTTCGGCCTGCTGCTGATGTACGTGCGCAACCGCACCGGCCTGTCGCCCGACACGCTGATCGGCGTGTTCCTCGCGGTCTCGCTCTCGCTGGGCGCCAGCCTGCTGTTGATCCTCTCGGGCCGCGTGAACATCCATATCCTGGAGAACGTGCTGTTCGGCTCGGTGCTCACCGTGGACACCAGCGACCTGCTGGTGCTGCTGGCGGTGAGCGCGGTGGTGGTGGCGCTCACGGTGCCGCTCTACAACCGCTTCATGCTGGCCAGCTTCAACCCGCAACTGGCCAGCGTGCGCGGTGTTCGCGTGAAGCTGCTGGACTACCTCTTCGTGGTGCTGGTCACCATCGTCACCGTCGCCTCGGTCAAGGTCATCGGCGCCATCCTTGTCGGCGCGCTGCTGATCATCCCCGCCGCTGCCGCGCGCTTGTTGAGCCTGTCGCTGCGCGGCTTCTTCTGGCTCAGCGTGCTCGTCGCCACGCTCAGCACGCAGGTCGGCATCCTGGTGCCGATCGAGCTCGAGCTGCCGGTGCCCTCGGGCGCGGCCATCATCCTCACCGCCGGCGCGCTCTTCGGGCTCGCGGCCATCGTGCGCGGCTTCACGCCCGCCCTCAAAGGACACGCCGGATGAACCCGCGCCCTGTTTTCCTCGCCGCGCTGGCACCCGGCCTGCGCCAGGCCGGTCTGGCGCTCATGCTCGCGCTCGCCGCGCCGCTGGCCGCACAGGCGCAGGCGCCCGTTGCCGGCGCAGCGATCGCGGCCCCTGTGCGCCTGCTGGTGTCCCACCCGGTGGTGGCCTCGCTCACCCAGACGCTGGCGCAGGGCACCGGCATCACCGTGCTACGCCCCGTGCCAGAGACCCTGCCGGCGAACCGCCAACTCGCCTTCTTCAGCAGCCGCGGCGCTGCCGCCCTGGGCCAGGCCGCGCGCCAGGCCGACGCGGTGATCGCGCTGCGCTCCATCTGGCCCGACGACCCGCTGTTCCCGCTCGCGCGGCGCCAGAACATCCGCCTGATCGAGATCGACGCGGCGCGCCCGCTCGACGCCTCGCTGCCCGGCATCGCGCTGCGGGAAGGCGCCGCCACTGTGGCGGCCCTGCCCTGGCTGGACCCGGTGAACCTGGGCCGCATGGCCGACGTGATCGCGGCCGACGTGGCGCGCCTGGTGCCCGAGGCGAAGCAACGCCTGCAGGACAACGTGGCCGCGCTGCGCCAGCGTGTGCTGGCCACCACCGCGCAGAGCGAGGCGCGGCTGGCGCGCGCGAGCAACTTGTCGGTGTTCAGCCTGTCCGACCGGCTCGACTACCTGGTGAGCGGCTTCAACCTGGACCTGGTGGGCACCGATGCGCGCGAGGACGACGCGGCCTGGACGCCCGAGGCCCTGGCCGAATTGACGAAGCGCCTGCGCGAGGGCGCGGTGGCCGCCGCGCTGCACCACCGCGAGCCGCCGCCCGCCGTGGCGCAGGCCGTGCAGCAGGCGGGTGCGAAGCTGATCGTGCTGCAGACCGAAGGCCGCGACCCGGTGGCCGAGTTGCAGCAGAATGCCGACCGCCTGGGCGCGCTGGCGACACCCTGATCAGCGTCGCCTGCCAACCCCCAAGCCAGAAACACCGCGGAACCGGCTTTGCCGGGCCGCAGGTGTTGCCCCCTTGAGGGGGGAAGCCGCTCACTCAGTGAGCGGCTGCGGGGGTAGTTCAAATTTGTAGCCCAGGCCGTAGACGGAGTGAATGGGCTCGCGCCCTGGGGCGGCGTCCTCGATCTTGCGGCGCAGCTTCTTGATGTGGCTGTCCACCGTGCGATCGGAGACCACGCGCTCGTCCCGGTACATCGCGTCCATCAACTGTTCGCGCGAGAAGATGCGCCCCGGTCGCGCGCTCAGCACCTTGAGCAACTGGAACTCCACCACGGTGAGGCCGAGGTCGTGGCCATCGAAGGTGGCCCGCCAGGCGGCCTCGTCCAGTTGCAGTCCACCGGGCGTGTCGGCCGGCGCGTGCGTGCCACGGCGCAGCACCGCCTTCACGCGCGCCACCACCTCGCGCGGGCTGAAGGGTTTGCAGATGTAGTCGTCCGCGCCCAGCTCCAGGCCCAGCAGGCGGTCGATCTCCTCCACGCGCGCCGTGACCATGATGATCGCGGGCGCCGGCCGGCCGGCCTGGCCCGAGCGCAGTTCGCGGCACACGTCCAGCCCGCTCTTGCCCGGCAGCATCAGGTCCAGCAGCACCAGGTCCACCGGGTGCTCGGCCAGCCAGGCCTCGACCTCGTCGCCGCGCGTGAGGTGGTGCGTCTCGTAGCCGGATTGCGCGAGGTAGTCGAGCAGGACCTTGGCGATCTTGGTCTCGTCTTCGACGATGAGGATGCGGCCCGCCGTGTCAGTCATGCTCGGCCTCCGCGTGCAGGGGCAGCCACAGGTCCCAGCGCAGCCCGCCCAAGGCGCTGGCCGAAGCGGTCATGCGCCCGCCGTGTCCTTCAACGATGGCCCGGGCAATCGCCAGCCCCAGGCCCGAGCCGCCGCTGGCGCTCGCGCGCGACTCGTCCACGCGGTAGAGCCGGTCCGTCAGGCGCGGCAGGGCCTCGGCGGGCACGCCGGGCGCGGAGTCTTCCCAGCTCAGGCGCGCCTCGTCGCCGTCGCGCACCAGCCGCACGTCCAGCGACGCGGGCTCGTGCGTGTAGCGCAGGGTGTTCTGCAGCAGGTTGGCCAGCACCTGGTCGAGCCGGTCGCCGTCGGCGCGCACGCTCAGGCCCTCGGGCAGATCGGTGCTCAGGCGCAGGCGCTGGCCGGGCCGCGCGGTGGCTTCGTGCAGGTAGTCGGCCACGAAGCGCCCCAGGTCCAGCGGCGCGAAGCGGTAGTCCAGCGCGCCCAGGTCCGAGAGCGAGAGCAGGCGCAGGTCGTCCACCAGCCGCGTGAGGCGGCTCACCTCCTGCGCCAGCGAGTCGAGGTTGGCCGCGTCGGGTTGGCGGATGCCGTCCTGCAGCGCCTCGATCTCGGCGCGCAGCGTGGCCAGTGGCGTGCGCAGTTCGTGCGCGATGTCGGCGATCCACTGCTGGCGCGCCTGGCGCGCGGCCTGCAAGGAGACGGCCATGCGGTTGAAGTCGTCCGCGAGCTGGGCCAGTTCGTCGTGGCCTTGCGCGTTCAGGCGCACCTCGTAGTCGCCCTGGGCGATGGCCGTGGTGCCCGCGCCCAGCGCGCGCAGGCGCCGCGAGAGCCAGTGCGCGATCAGCGCCGCGTTGAGCAGCACGGCCGCGAACAGGCCCAGCGCGATGGCCGCGTAGGTGCGCGTCTGCTGCGCCTGGAACACGCGCTCCAGCGAGGCCACCATCTGCAGCCGCGGCACGTAGCCCAGGTAGCCCACCAGCCGCTCGTCCACGGTGATGGGCTTGAGCACGGCCTGCTCGGCGCGCCACTCGGGGCCGATGATCACCCGCCGCTCGGCGTCGAGCAGGAGCAGGCGCGGGTCGATGGTGAGCGCGGGCGGGTTGCCGGGGGGCGGGGCCTCGGCCGCAGGGCGTGGGCCCGCGGGCGCCGGCGCGTTGTTCGTTGGCGGCGGGGCGCCGGGGGGCTGCCCTTGTTCCCCCGGCCGGCGTTGCACGCGCCCCGAGCCCAGCACCTCGCGCGACAGCTCGAACCAGCGCTCGCGGTCGCCCGCGATCCAGTCCCAGTGGCCGTGCTGGCGGTAGCCGTTGGCCAGGCGCACCACCAGGGGTTGCAGGCGCGTCTCGTCGGCCTTGTTCAGGTACTCCACCAGACCGCGGTCGAAGCTCCAGCCGTAGATGAGGTAGGCCGCCATCACCAGCACCACGTTGGCGCCGGCGATGGCCAGAAAAAGCTTCACGCGCAGCGAATCGAAGCGCGCGAGCCCCGAGCGGGGGCGGGCGGGGGAGACGGAGGGCGCGGCGGACATGGGGCAAGACTAAACCGGAATCTGGCAAACACTGTGCAAGCGCTGTGTGAAGCGGGCTTCGCACGCCGTGCGTTTTCTTTCCATATTTGCCCCGCAAGATCCGCCCCCAGCATTGCCGAACCCGGCTGTCCGCCTGCGAACCATGAACCAGAAACAGAAGACCTCCTCCCTCCGCCGCCACCCCTGGCGCACCGCGCTCATCGCGTTGGCGGGCCTGGCCTTGCTGGGCGGCGGCGGCGCGGCCTGGTGGTTCCAATGGGGCCCTGGGGCCAGAAAGGAAAGCACCTACATCACCGCCACCATCCAGCGCGGCGACATCGAGGACCAGGTGGCGGCCACCGGCTCGCTGCAGCCGCGCGACTACGTTGACGTGGGCGCGCAGGTGTCCGGCCAGTTGCGCAAGCTGCACGTGGAGGTGGGCACCGAAGTGAAGGAGGGCGACCTGCTCGCCGAGATCGACGCCGAGACCTCGCAGGCCCGCGTGGACGCCAGCCGCGCGCAACTGCGCTCGCAGCAGGCCCAGATGGCCGAGCGCGAGCTCAACCTGGTGAAGGCCGAGCGCGACCTGCAGCGCCAGAAGAACCTGATGGCCGAGGAGGCCACCACCGCCGAGGCCCTGCAGAACGCCGAAACGGCCGCGCGCACGGCGCGCGCGCAGATCAATTCATTGAAGGCGCAGATGGAGCAGGTGCAGGCCAGCATGCGGGTGGAAGAGGCCAACCTCAAGTACACGAAGATCTTCGCGCCCATGGCGGGCACGGTGGTCAGCATCACCGCGCGCCAGGGCCAGACGCTCAACACCAACCAGCAGGCGCCCACGCTGCTGCGCATCGCCGACCTGTCGGTGATGACGGTGCAGACCCAGGTGTCCGAAGCCGACGTGAGCAAGCTGCGCCAGGGCATGCCGGTGTACTTCACCACCCTGGGCGGGCAGGGCCGGCGTTACTACGGCGAACTCAAGAAGGTCGAGCCCACGCCGACGGTGACGAACAACGTGGTGCTCTACAACGCGCTGTTCGAGGTGCCCAACCCCAACCGCAGCCTGATGACGCAGATGACCGCACAGGTGTTCTTCGTGGTGGCCGAGGCACGCGACGTGCTGGTGGTGCCGATGTCGGCGCTGACCCTGCAGCGCGGCGGGCCGGCGGGCCGCGAGCGCGCGGGGCAGGGCGGTGGCGCCAACGCACCCGTCGTGGCGAACGCCGTTCCGCCGTCGGCCGCGGCGTCGCAGGCCGACAAGGGCGCCTCGCCGCCCGCGGCGGCCGCTGAACCCCGGCGCATGGACCGAGCGGCATTCGAGGGTCTCTCGCCCGAGGAACGTCAGCGCTTGCGTGAGCAGCGCCGCGCCCAGCGTGAAGCGGCCGGTCAGGGCCGCGACGGCGCGGCCACGCCGTCCGCCGCCGCGCAGCCCGGGCCCGCCCCGCGTGGCGCGCGCGGCCCCCGCCAGGCCAAGGTCAAGGTCATGAAGGACGACGGCACCATCGAAGAGCGCGAGGTCACCATCGGCATCAGCAACCGCGTGCACGCCGAGGTGCTGTCGGGCCTGAAAGAGGGTGAGCGCGTGGTGGCCGGCACGCGCGAAACCGAGCCGCGCAACAACAGCAGCAACCAGCAAGGCTCGCCCCTGGGCCAGCAGGGCATGCGTGGCCCTGGCGGCCCGGGTGGCCTGCCGATGGCCGCGCCGGCCGGAGCCCGCCGATGACACAGCTGCCCGCCGCCCCCGACGCTGCGGTGCTGCCTTCGGGCACGCCGCCCGAGGCGGTGCTGCCCCTGATCGACCTGCGCGGCATCACCAAGACCTACCGCAATGGCGAGCTCGCGGTCGAGGTGCTGCACGGCATCGACCTGCAGATCTACCCGGGCGAGCTGGTCGCCATCATGGGCGCCTCGGGCTCGGGCAAGTCCACGCTCATGAACATCCTGGGTTGCCTGGACAAGCCCACCACCGGCACCTACCGCTTCATGGGGCGCGACGTGTCCGAGCTGGAGCGCGACGAGCTCGCCGAGCTGCGCCGCGACGCCTTCGGCTTCGTGTTCCAGAGCTACAACCTCATCGCCACCGGCACGGCCACCGACAATGTGGAGGTGCCCGCGGTCTATGCCGGCGTGCCGCCGGCCGAGCGCCACGCGCGCGCCGCCGAGCTGCTGGAGTCGCTGGGCCTGGGCGAACGCGCGCACCACCGGCCCAACCAACTGTCGGGTGGCCAGCAGCAGCGCGTGTCCATCGCGCGCGCGCTCATGAACGGCGGGCGCGTGATCCTGGCCGACGAACCCACGGGCGCGCTGGACAGCAAGAGCGGCGCCGACGTGATGGCCCTGTTGAAGGACCTGTCCGCGCAGGGCCACACGGTGATCCTCATCACCCACGCGGCCGAGGTGGCCGCGCACGCGCACCGCGTGATCGAGATCAAGGACGGCGACGTGGTGGCCGACCCCGGCCCGCGCCCGCCGCAGGGCGAGGCCGCGCAACTCGCGCGCGACTGGACGCCGAGGCGCGGCCGCATTTCGCACCTGGGCGACGTGGCCGAGGCCGCCAAGACGGCGCTGCGCGCGCTGCGCGCCAACGTGTTCCGCGCCATCCTCACGCTGCTGGGCATCGTCATCGGCGTGGCCTCGGTGATCGCCATGCTGGCCATCGGCGACGGCGCCAAGCAGCAGGTGATCGACCGCATCAGCGCGATGGGCTCCAACCTGCTGCTGGTGCGCCCGGGCGCGCCCAACCAGCGCGGCTTCCAGAACATCGCCACCCTGGTGCTGGCCGACGTGCAGGCCATCGACAAGGAAGTGCCCAACGTGCTGGCCGCCGTGCCCGAGCAGACCAGCAGCGTCACGCTGCGCTTCGGCGAGTCCGACTATTCCAGCAGCGTGCGCGGCACCTCGACCAAGTTTCCGCTGGCGCGCCAGTGGCCGGTGGCGCGCGGCACCTTCTTCAGCGAAGAGGACGAGCAGGAATACGCCACCGTGGCCGTGCTCGGCCAAACCGTGGCCAAGGCCCTGTTCCCCGGCGGCCAGGAGCCGCTGGGCCAGTACATCCTGGTCAACAACCTCATCTTCCAGGTGATCGGCGTCATGAGTGCGCGCGGCGCCTCGCCCAACGGCGACGACCAGGACGACATCGTCATGGTGCCGTACGCCACGAGCCAGCTGCGCCTGTCGGGCCAGCGCTTCCTGCGCAACGTCACCGTGGCGGTGCAGGACGTGAGCCGCATCGACGAGACGCAGTCGGCGGTGGAGTCGCTGCTGGCCGAGCGCCATGGCGTGATCGACTTCCAGATCCGCAACATGGCCTCCATCATCGACACCGCCACCGAGACGCAGAACACCATGACGGTGCTGCTCGGCTCCATCGCCGCGATCTCGCTGCTGGTGGGCGGCATCGGCATCATGAACATCATGCTGGTGAGCGTGACCGAGCGCACCCGCGAGATCGGCATCCGCAAGGCCATCGGCGCGCGCACGCGCAACATCCTGCAGCAGTTCCTCATCGAGGCCCTGGTGGTCTCGGCCCTCGGTGGCGTCATCGGCGTGTTCGTCGGCCTGGGCGTGGCCGCCGTGGTGGGCGCCACGGGCACGGCCGTGCAGTTCTCCGTCGCGCCGGTGGTGTTGGCCTTCGGTTGCGCCTTCGCCACCGGCCTCATCTTCGGTTTCCTGCCGGCGCGCAAGGCCGCGCGGCTGGATCCTGTCGTTGCCCTGTCCTCCGAATGAACATGAAACACCCCCGCCGCGGCGAAGCCGCGACCCCCTCAAGGGGGCAACACCTGCGGCCCGGCAAAGCCGGTTCCGCGGTGTTCCTCGCCATGTTGCTGCAAGCCTGCGCCGTCACCCAGGACCCGGCGCGCGGCCCCGTGGTGGACATGCCTGCGCAATGGGACGCCACCGCCGCGACGGCGGAGGCACCCGCGCTCACCACCGCCTGGTGGCAGGGCTTCGGCTCGCCCGCGCTGGTGCAACTGCTGGACGAAGCCCAGGCCGGCAGCGCCGACCTGCGCATCGCGATCGAGCGCATGCGCCAGGCCGACATCGCCCTGCAGCAGGCCGGCATCGCGCGCCTGCCCTCGGTGGGCGGCAGCCTGAGCACCTCCACTGGCCGCAGCGATGCGGCGGACACACCGTCCACCTCGCGCGAATCCACCAGCGCCGGCCTGTCGGTCAGCTATGAACTCGACCTGTGGGGCCGCATCGCGGCCGGCGTGCGCGCGGGCGAGGCCTCCTTCGCCGCCAGCCAGCACGACTGGCGCACCGCGCGCCTGACGCTGCTGTCGGGCGTGGCGTCCAACTACTTCCTCTGGCTCAACACCAGCGAGCGCCTGGACATCGCGCGCCAGAACCTGGAGATCGCCGAGCGCGTGCTGCGCATCGTGGAGGCGCGCCAGCGCAACGGCGTGGCCACCGCGCTGGAGGTCTCGCAGCAGCGCGCCACCGTGCTGTCGGCGCGCACCGCGCTCATTCCGCTGGAGCTGCAGCAGCGCCAGACCGCGTCGGCCCTGGCCCTGTTGCTGGGCCGCGTGCCGCAGGGCTACGCGCCCGCCACCGGTGAGTTCGCGCAGCTGCGCGTGCCCACGCTCGCGCCGGGCCTGCCGTCCACGCTGCTCACGCGCCGGCCCGACCTGGCCTCGGCCGAGTCGCAACTGGCCGCGGCCGACGCCAACGTGGCCGCCGCGCGCGCCGCGCTGCTGCCCAGTGTGTCGCTCTCGGGCTCGGTGGGCCTGGGCACCTCGGCGCTGCTGAGCCTGGCCGATCCCACGCGCAGCGTGTCGCTGGGCCTGTCGCTCGCGCAGTCCATCTTCGACGGCGGGCGCCAGCGCCTGCAGGTGCGCACCACCGAGTCGCAGCGCGTGGTGCTGATCGAGAACTACGGCAAGACCATCCGCACCGCCTTGAAGGAAGTGGACGACGGCCTGGGCAACCTCTCGCGCAGCGAGCGGCAGGAGTCGCTGCAGCGCGAGCTGGTGGCGCAGGCGCGGCGCTCGCTGGAGCTGGCCGAGCTGCGCTACCGCGAGGGCAGCGGCGACCTGCTGTCGGTGCTGGACGCGCAGCGCACGCTGTTCTCGGCGCTGGACGCGCTGTCTACGCAGAAGCTGTCGCGCCTGACGGCCGCGGTGGATCTGTACAAGGCGCTGGGCGGCGATTGGGTCGCCAGTCCTTCCCTGTCCTGACGGTGCGACGCACTCGAAAAGGAGGGCAGTTCGCTGCTTTATCTAAATGAGAATAGTTATAATTTGCAAACTGTGAACACCCGGTCAGACGCCCTCGCCAAACCTCCCTCGGCCGCCCCGGCGGCGTCCAACCGGGCCTATTGGCTCAAGACCCTGCACCAGTGGCACTGGATCAGCTCCGCGCTGTGCCTCATCGGCATGCTGCTGTTCGCGTTCACCGGCATCACGCTCAACCACGCGGCCGACATCCCGGCCACGCCGGTGGTGCAGACCAGGACCCTGGAGCTGCCCGCCGAATTGAAGGCCGCGCTGACCGTGAAGGACGACGAGCCCGCCAACGCCGCGCTGCCGCCCGATGTGCGCGCCTGGCTGGGCCGCGAGCTGGACCTGAGCCTGCCCACCACCGAGGCCGAATGGTCGCCCGAAGAGGTCTACCTCTCGCTGCCGCGTCCCGGCGGCGACGCCTGGTTGCGCATCGAGCGCGAGAGCGGCGCGGTGGAGTACGAGCGCACCGACCGCGGCTGGGTCTCCTACTTCAACGACCTGCACAAGGGCCGCCACACCGGCCTGGCCTGGAAGTGGTTCCTCGACGTCTTCTCGGTGGCCTGCCTGGTGTTCTGCATCACCGGCCTGTTCATCCTCAAGTTCCACGCCAGCGCGCGGCCCAGCACCTGGCCCATGGTGGGCGCGGGCCTGGTGATCCCGTTGTTGCTCGTGATCCTCTTCATCCACTAAGGAGCTTCCGTCTCATGACGACCATCCGTTACGCCGCCGCGCTCACCGCGGCCGGCCTCGCCTGGCCCGCCGTGGCCGCCGACATGGCGCTCAAGGTCGAGATCCCGCGCCTCACCGTCGCGGAGTACCACCGCCCCTACGTGGCCATCTGGATCGAGAAGCCCGACCAGTCCTTCGTGAGCAACCTCGCGGTCTGGTACGACATCAAGCTGCGCAACAACGAAGGCACCAAGTGGCTCAAGGACATGCGGGCCTGGTGGCGCAAGAGCGGGCGCGAACTGTCGATGCCCGTGGACGGCCTGAGCGGCGCCACGCGCGCGCCCGGCGAGCACAGCGTGCAGTTCAACGACGCCGCTCTCGGCAAGCTGGCCCCCGGTGAGTACACCGTGGTGCTGGAGGCCGCGCGCGAGGTGGGCGGACGTGAACTGGTGAAGGTCCCCTTCGTGTGGCCACCCAAGGGCGCCACCACCACGCAGGCCAGCGGCCAGCACGAACTCGGTGCCGTCAGCGTCACCGTCAAACCCTGAACCCCAGACCCGATCGGAGCCCCCGCATGAAGAACATGTCCCTTCGCGCCCGCGCGCTCGCCCTGGCCGCCGCCGCCAGCTTCGTCCTCCCCATGGCCGCGCACGCGCACCGCGCCTGGTTGCTGCCCTCGGGCACCGTCTACTCGGGCCAGCAGCCCTGGGTGAGTGTGGACGCTGCCGTCTCCAACGACATCTTCTATTACGAGCACAACGCGGCCGGCCTGGACAACCTCGTCGTCATCGCCCCCAACGGCCAGCCCGTGCAAGCCGAGAACCAGGCCAAGGGCCGCTACCGCAGCGTGTTCGACGTCAAGCTCGAGCAGCAGGGCACGTACCGCATCGCGCTCGTCAACGACGGCATGATCGCCAGCTTCAAGGTCGGCAACGAGACCAGGCGCCTGCGCGGCGACGCCGAGTCGCTGGCCAAGGAGATCCCGGCTGGCGCGACGGACCTGCGCGTGAGCCAGAACAGCAGCCGCGTGGAGACCTTCGTCACGCGCGGCAAACCCAGCACCGACGCGCTCAAGCCCACGGGCAAGGGCATCGAACTGGTGGCCGTGACGCACCCGAACGATCTGGTGGAGGGTGATATGGCCACCTTCCGCTTCCTCGACAACGGCAAGCCCGCTGCGGGCTACTCGGCCACGATCATCCTGGGCGGCCTGCGCTACCGCAGCGAGCTCGGCGAGATCCGCATGGACACGGATGCCAATGGCGAGATCAAGGTGAAGTGGCCGGCCGCCGGCATGTACTGGGTGAACGTGGCGCCCCCGCGCCCGCCGCGCGTGGAAGGCGCGCCGCCCGCCGCGCCCACCGGCCCGGCCGGCACGCTGGCCGAGCCGGTGCGCCGCTCGAACTACAGCCTCACCCTGGAAGTTCTTCCGGACTGAGCCCACCCCTGCCGCGCTTCGCGCGACCCCCTCAAGGGGGCGGCGGCTGCGGCCCGGCGAAGCCGGTTCCGCGCCGCCCCCGATGGGGCACCTCGAGCGTGGCGCCCGCCTTCCATGACCCGCGTGCTGGTTCCCGAACGTATTGCTGGCGCCGCGCCCCTGCTGGGCGCGCGCGTGCAGCGCCTGCGCGGCGAGAGCATGGGCACCACCTGGCAGGTGCTGTGGGCCGATCGCGACGCGGCGCGCCATGAGGCGGTGCGTGCCGCCGTCGAGGCCGAGCTCGGCCTCGTCGTGGCGCAGATGAGTACCTGGTTGCCCACCTCGGACCTGGAGCGCTTCAACGCGGCGCCGCCCGGCATGCGCCGCGCGCTGCCCGAGGCCTTCGCCGAGGTGCTCGCGGCCGCGCTGTGGCTGGCCGAGGCCTCGTCGGGCGCCTTCAATCCGGCCGCCGGTGCGCTGGTCAACCTCTGGGGCTTCGGTCCCGCGCCGCGCTACACCGACCCGGGTTTCGTGCCGCCCGGTGCCGATGCCGTGCACGCCGCGCTGGCCGGCACCGACTGGCGCGCGCTGCGCTTCGACGCGGCCGCGCGCGAGGCGACGCAACCCGGCGGCCTGCGGCTCGACTTCTCCGCCATCGCCAAGGGCCACGCGGTGGACCGCGTGGCGCGGCGCTTGGGCGAACTCGGCATCGCGCACGCGCTTGTTGAGGTGGGTGGCGAATTGCGTGGCCAGGGCCTGCGGCCCGACGGCATGCCCTGGTGGGTGGATCTGGAAACACCGCCCGTGGCCGCAGGCCACGCCGTGCCGCGCGCCACGCGCGTGGCGCTGCACGGGCTGTCCGTGGCCACCTCCGGCGACTACCGCCGCGCCTACCTGCACGGCGGCCAGCGCCTGCCGCACAGCATCGACCCGCGCACCGGCCAGCCCGTGGCGCACGGCCTGGCCTCGGTCAGCGTGCTGCACGCCGAGTGCCTGTGGGCCGACGCCTGGTCCACCGCACTCACCGTGGCGGGCCGCGAGCAGGGCCTGGCCCTGGCCGAAGCGCACGGCATCGCGGCCCTGTTCGTTCAACGCGAGGCCGACGGTTGCCTCACCGAAACCCTCACGAGCGCGATGGAGCGCCTTGCTGGATGAGCCCGGACAAGATCGCCTGCGCCCTGGCCGTTCTGGTCGCCTATGCCCTGCTGTGCGCGGCCTTCGCCTGGCAGCACCGCCGGCGCCAGGCCGCGGCTCGGCGCCGCGTGGCCGCGCTGCTGCCCGCCACGCCCGGCGTGCCCGCCTGGTGGGTGACCTACGCCAGCCAGACCGGTCAGGCCGAAGAACTGGCCCTGCAGACCGCGCAGGCCCTGCACACGGCCGGCGTGCCCGTGCGCCTGGCGCCGCTCGACCAACTGAGCCTGGCCGACCTGCAGCGGGCCGACCGCCTGCTGTGCGTGGCCAGCACCTACGGCGAGGGCGACCCGCCCGACAGCGCCTCGCGCTTCGCGCGCCAGGTCATGGCCTCGGCCGAAGTGAGCCTGTCGCACCTGCACGTGGGCCTGCTCGCGCTGGGCGACACCACCTACGCGCACTTCTGCGGCTTCGGCCGCGCGCTGGACGCCTGGCTCACGGCGCGCGGCGCGCAGGCCCTGTTCGATCGCATCGACGTCGACAAGAGCGACCCCGAGGCGCTGCGCCGCTGGCGCCAGCACCTGGCCCACCTGGCCGGCACCAGCGACCTGCCCGATTGGGAGGCCCCCGCGCTGCAGCCCTGGCGCCTGCGCGCGCGCCGCCACCTCAACCCCGGCAGCGCGGGCGAGCCGGTGCACCACCTGGAACTGGTGCCGGTGTCCGGCGAGCTGCCCGACTGGCAGGCCGGCGACCTGGTGCAGGTGGAGGTGCCCGGCGCGCCCGGTGAGCCGCGCGACTACTCCATCGCCTCGGTGCCGGCCGACGGCGCCGTGCACCTGCTGGTGCGCCGTTCGCGGCGGGCCGATGGCAGCCCGGGCCTGGCGTCCGGCTGGCTCACCGAGGGCGCGCCGCTCGATGAGACGCTGATGCTGCGCGTGCGGGGTCACGGCGGTTTCCGCATTGGCGACAACGCGCGTCGCCGCCTCATCCTCATCGGCAACGGCACCGGCCTGGCGGGCCTGCGCGGACACATGCGCGGGCGCCTGGCCGAGGCCGGGCACCTGCCCGATGCGGCCAGCGTGCCGCGCCCCGATGGCGTGGCGCCGATGTGGCTGCTGTTCGGCGAGCGCCAGTCGGCCTGCGACGCGCACCACCGCGAGGAGATCGAGGCCTGGGCGCACCAGGGCTGGCTCGGTCGCGTGGACTGGGTCTTCTCGCGCGACCAGGCCGAGCGCCGCTACGTGCAGCACGCGCTGGCCGACGCGGCCGATGCCGTGCGCGAGTGGGTGGGGCATGGCGCCGCGATCTACGTGTGCGGCAGCCTGGAGGGCATGGCCGGCGAGGTCGATCGCACGCTGCGCGAGACCCTCGGCGAGGAGGCGCTGCAGGCGCTGGCGGCCGAAGGCCGCTACCGGCGCGACGTGTACTGAGGCTCTGGGCACGGCCCGCGATCCGCGGGTAGCATGCGGCGCTTTCCCCCACACGGAAGGCAAGCACATGGCGACAGGCAAAGTGGCGGTGGTCACCGCGGGTGGCAGTGGCATGGGCGCGGCGGTGGCGCGGCGGCTGGCGGCCGAGGGGTTTCACGTGGGCGTGCTGTCCTCATCGGGCAAAGGTGAAGCGCTGGCCGAGCAACTGGGCGGCGTGGGCGTCACGGGGTCCAACCAGTCCACCGACGACCTCGCCCGGCTGGTCGATCGGGTGCTGGCGCGCTGGGGCCGCATCGATGTGCTGGTCAACAGCGCGGGCCACGGGCCGCGCGGGCCCATCCTGGAGATCAGCGACGAGGACTGGCACCGGGGCATGGACACCTACCTGATGAACGTGATCCGCCCCACGCGGCTGGTGACGCCGCACATGCAGCGGCAAAAGGGCGGAGCCATCATCAACATCTCCACCGCCTGGGCCTTCGAGCCGAGCGAGATGTTCCCGACCTCGGCGGTGTTTCGAGCGGGCCTGGCCTCCTTCACCAAGGTCTTCGCGGACACCTACGCGGCCGACAACCTGCGCATGAACAACGTGCTGCCGGGCTGGATCGACAGCCTGCCGCCGACCGAGGCGCGGCGCGAGAGCGTGCCGATGCGGCGCTACGGCACCAGCGAGGAGATCGCGGCCACGGTGGCGTTTCTGGCCTCGGACGGCGCGGCGTACATCACGGGGCAGAACCTGCGGGTGGATGGCGGCCTGACGCGCTCGGTGTGAAACGAAAAAGCCGCGCATCGCGCGGCTTTTGCTGGGCAGCGGACCGGCTTATTTGTAGCCGACGCGGTCCAGCATCTGCTGCACCTTGGTCAGGTTCTTGGCCACGGCCGCCAGCGGCACGGTCTCCAGCTTGAAGTCGTCGCCGCCCATGGCCTTGAGCGCGGGGTTGTCCAGCTTCACGCCCTTGGCGGCGGCGAACTCGTTGTTGCCGTCGGCGAAGTACTTCTGCGCCGCGGGGCTGGCCAGGTACTCCATGAAGGCCACCGCGTTGTCGCGGTTCTTGGCGTGTTTGGCCACGGCCGCGCCAGCGATGTTCACGTGCGTGCCCGACGTGCCCTGGTTCGGGAACACCACCTTCACCTTCTCGGCCACGGCCTTGTCTTCGGGCTTGTCCGACTTCAGGATGCGGGCCATGTAGTAGCTGTTGGCGATGGCCACGCCGCACTCGCCCGAGGCCACGGCCCGGATCTGGTCGGTGTCACCACCCTTGGGTGCGCGCGCCTGGTTGTCCACCAGGCCCTTGAGCCAGGCCTCGCCCTTCTGGTCGCCCAGGCGCTCCACCACGGTGGCGAACAGCGACATGTTGTAGGGGTGCGAACCGGTGCGCGTGCACAGCAGGCCCTTGAGCTTGGGGTCGGCCAGTTGTTCGTAGGTGGCCACGTCCTCGGCCTTCACGCGGGCCGGGTCGTAGACGATCACGCGGGCGCGGGTGGAGAAGCCGGTCCAGGTCACGCCGTCGGGCGTCGGTGCGGCGCGCAGCGTGGCGGGAATGGTGTCGTCCAGCTTCTTCGACTTGATCGGCTGGAACAGGCCCTGGGCGTCGGCCGCGGCCATGCGCGCGGCGTCCACCATGAGCACGATGTCGGCCGGGGAAGCCGCGCCCTCGGCACGCAGGCGCGACACGATGCCGGCGTCGTCCGCTTCCACGCGGTTGATCTTGATGCCGGTGGCCTGGGTGAATCCGTTGTACAGCGCCTCGTCGGTCTGGTAGTGGCGGGCCGAGTAGATGTTGAGCACCTTCTCTTGCGCCTGCGCGGCGCCGAAAGCCAAGGTGGCGGCGGCCGCCAGGGCCGAGACGATGTAACGGGTGGTTTTCATGGTGGTCTCTCGTTTCGGGAAGAGGTTGGCCGCCCCGCGCTTTGGGACAATCCCGCACCCGCTGGACGGCGGCGGTGGATGCTAGCAGAGACGCGAATGATTCTTAAGCAAATCAATTGGTTCCCGGGACGTCAGGCGTGGCTTTGCGCGCTGATCCTGTTGCTCACGGGCTGTGCCCTCACGCCCCCTCCGCCGCCCGAGACGGCGCCGCCCGTGGGGGTCACGCCGCCGACGCCGCCCGTGACGCTCACGCGGGCGCCGCGCCTGGGACTGGCGTTGGGCGGCGGCGCGGCGCGCGGCTTCGCGCATATCGGTGTGATCCAGGAGCTGGAGCGCGTGGGCATCCGCCCCGACCTGCTCACCGGCACCTCGGTCGGCAGCATGGTCGCCAGCTTCTACGGCAGCGGCATGCCGGGCAAGGAGCTGGAGCGTCTGGCCATGGGCATGCACGAGGCCGAGATCGCCGACTGGTCGCTGCCCATCCTGGGCCGTGGCCTGCTGCGCGGCGAGGCGCTGACGCGCTACGTGCGCCGCGCCATCGACGGCAAGCTGCTGGAGGACATGGCCTTGCCCGTGGGCGTGCTGGCCACCGACCTGCGCACCGGCCGCGGCGTGCTGTTCCGCCGGGGCGATGCCGCGCTTGCGGTGCGCGCCTCCAGTGCCGTGCCGGGCGTGTTCGCGCCGGTGAAGATCGGCGACACCGAGTACGTCGATGGCGGCCTGACCGCCCCGGTGCCGGTGCGCCAGGCGCGCGAGATGGGCGCGGAGATCGTGCTCGCGGTGGACATCTCCAGCGTGCCCGAGACCAACAGCGCCAGCGGCAACCTCGAGCTGCTGTTGCAGACCTTCGCCATCATGGGCCAGAGCATCAACCGCCATGAGCTGGCCGCGGCAGACCTGGTGGTGCAGCCGGTGCTCAACGGCATGAGCGGCGCGGACTTCTCCTCCCGCGAGCGCGCCATCGAGGCCGGGCGCCAGGCCATGCGCGCGGCCTTGCCGCGACTCAAGGCGCTGCTGGCGATGCGGCGCTCGCTGTAGCGGCGCGGCCCACGGTGGCGCGCCGCTGCGAGCGGATCGACAGCCAGGCGAACAGCAGGCCCACGGCGGCGCCGCACGCCACGTCGATGAAGACGTGCTGGCGGATCGCCATCGTGGACCACACGATGGCCAGGCACTGCAGGCCGCTGGCCCAGCGCGTCCATGGCGGCGCGCCCAGGGCCTGCAGGCGCCAGTGCAGCCAGCAGGCCGCGTGCACCGCCGCGGCCACGTGCAGGGAAGGGCAGGCGTTGCTGGACGCGTCGATGCCCTTGAGGAAGGCCAGTTGCGGGTAGGCGACCCAGTGGATATCGAACACCGGCGTGCGCGTGGGCCAGATCCAGAAGATGGCCAGGCACAGCGCGCACATGAGCGCCACCCAGGCGCCATAACGCAGCAGCGAACGAAAGCCCGCCACGAGGCCGGGCGCCACGGACACGTAGACCCAGAGCCAGCCGTAGGCGTAGACGGCGGCGGGCGTGAACGGTACCCAGTGGTCCGGCGCCATCAGGGGCAGCTCGAACGCCTCGGTGGACGGGTTCTTCAGCACCCAGAAGTAGGCATGGAAGAACAGCACCATGAAGGCGGTGGTGCCCAGGGCCTTGAGCGGCCACAGGGCGAAAAAGCAATCGACGACCCTGCGTGTCCAGGCCGGGGGAGGGGAAGGGGTCAAGGCGGCGACACTCCGTTGGCGGGGCCGCGCCACTGTACCCGAGGCCGATGACATCCCCCATGCAGGCGGTACGCCCGGGGGCTCTCGGGGACCCGCTCACTATAATTCCGCACTTTTTTCGGGCCCCCATGAACGCCATCGAACTGATCCGCCAGTTTCTCGTCGATCGCCTCGGCGTGGCCGAAGCCGCCGTGGTGCCCGAAGCCGTGCTGGGCGAACTGGGCGTCGACTCGCTCATGCTCGCGGAACTGATGTTCGAGGCCGAGGACCGGCTGGGCATCGAGATCTCGTCCGACCAGACGCCCCCGAAGACGGTGGCGGACATGGTGGCCGTCATCGACGCGCTCGCGGCGACCAAGACGGAGTGAGCATGGCGCGACACCGCGTCGCGATCACCGGCCTGGGACTCGTGAGCCCGTACGGCGGGGATCTCGAGGATTTCTTTCAACGGGTGTGGGCCGGCGAATCGGCCGTGCGCTGGATGGTCACCGACGACGAGCCGCGCCCGCTGCGCCTGCCCTACGTGCGCTGCGCGGGCTTCGAGCCCGACCGCGAGCTGGGCAAGCCCCTGGCGTCCATGATGGAGCGCTTCTCGCAACTGGGCATGGCCGCGGCCTTCAAGGCCTGGCGCCACGCCGGGCTGGCGGTGAAGGCGGCCGACGATGGCAGCGATCGCGCCAACTGGGGTTGCCTGTGGGGCACCGCGTTGGGCGGGCTGGCGGCGCACGAGCGCGGCGCGCGTGAACTCTGGCTCAAGGGGCGCGAGCGCGTCTCGCCGCTGTCGGTGGTCATGGGCATGAACAACGCGGCCAACGCGCACATCTCCATCCAGCTCGGCCTGGGCGGTGTGAGCAGCAGCCACACCGCCGCCTGCGCGTCCGCTTCCATGGCCATCGGCGAGGCCTTTCGGCGCGTGCGATCGGGCGAGGCGCAGGTCATGCTCACCGGCGGCTCGGACGTGTGCCATTCGGTCAGCGTGGTGAAGGCCTGGGAGGCCATGCGTGTGATGGCGCGCGGCGACGAGCACACCTCGCCCAGCGCCTGCCGGCCCTTCGCGTCCGACCGCACCGGCCTCGTGCTCGGCGAGGGCGGCGCGGCGCTGGTGCTGGAGAACTGGGACCGCGCCGTGGCGCGTGGCGCGCGCATCCACGGCGAGCTCATCGGCTTTGCCACGAATTGCGACCACGCCCACATCGCGCGGCCCGACCAGGCCGGCCAGGTGCGCGCGCTGCGCGCGGTGCTCGACGACGCGGGCATCGGCGCGCACGATGTGCACTACGTCAATGCACACGGAACCGCCACGCCCGAGGGCGATCCCATCGAGGTGCAGTCGCTGTGCGAGGTGTTCGGAGCGCACGCCGCCCGCCTGCCCGTGAGTTCCACCAAATCGATGCACGGCCACCTGCTCGGCGCGGCGGGTGCCATCGAGGCCATCGTGACGGCCATGGCCCTGCGCGAGCAGGCGGTGCCGCCAACGGCCCATCTGGCGGGCCGGCTCGACCCCGCGTGCGAGGGGGTGGACCATGTGCCACAGGGCCGGCGCGTGAGCGGCATTCGCGTGGCGCTGTCCAACTCCTTCGCCTTCGGTGGCAGCAACGCCGTGCTGGCGTTCGCGGCCCCGCCTCATTGAACTTTCCCCCGGAGCGCCCTCATGCAGGAAGACACCGTCAACCCCGAAGCCGTGGAGCAACTGCTTCCCGAACTCGTGCAGCTCATCATCGAGGCGCTCAATCTGGAGCTGAGCGCGCAGGACGTCGACGCGGACGCGCCACTGTATGGCGAGGGCATGGGCCTGGACTCCATCGACATGCTGGAGATCGCCCTGGTCATCTCCAAGCGCTACGGCTTCCAGATGCGCTCGGACAACGAGCACAACCAGACGATCTTCGCCAGCCCGCGTTCGCTCGCGGCGCACATCGCGCGTCACCGCACGACATGAACGTTCTGCGCGCTGCCGCGTCCGCTCTGCTCCTGCTGGGCTGGGTCGTGGCCTCGCACCTCGGCAGCACCGGACGCGGGCCGGTGGATGGGCACGTCGCGGTGGCGGTGGCGCCATTCCTCGCAGCCATCGCAATCCTGTTCGCGCGGGTCGCGCGGCCCGCGCTCAAGCTGCTGGCCTGGCTGGCGGTGGGCGCGCTGCTGTGGGGCCTGTGGCCGCTGCTGCGCACGCAGGTGGCCCTGCTGTATTACCTGCAGCACCTCGGCATTCACCTGGCCCTGGCCGCGCTGTTCGGCGCCAGCCTGCAGGGCGCGGGGGACGCGCTGGTCACGCGGCTGGCGCGCTTCGTGAGCGAGGGAGATCTCTCGCCGCGTCACGTTCGATACACGCGCCAGGTCACCGCGGTCTGGGCCGTGTTCTTCGTGCTCAACGCCCTGGTGTCCACGGCCCTGTTCCTGTTCGCGCCGCGCGAGGTCTGGTCGCTGCACGCCAACGTGCTCACCGGGCCGCTGGTGGGCCTGGTGTTCCTGATCGAGGTGCTGTGCCGGCGCGCCGTGCTGCCGCCGCACGAACGCCCCAGCCTGTCAGCCGTGGTGCGTGCGTGGCGCGCCGTCGGCCAGCACCGCCCGGCGGACCCGCGGAGCCAGCCATGAGCCGCTCACCGCTGATCACCGTGCACACGCTCGATGCGGTGTTTGCCTGGTGCCCCGACGGGCCGGTGCGCGTGGGCGAGTTCCTCGCCGATGCCACGGCCTTCGCCGAGTGCCTGCCTCCCTCGGGCGATCTCATCAACCTGTGCGAAGACCGCTACCGCTTCGCAGTGGGTTTCGCGGCCGGCCTGCTGCGTGGCCGCGTGAGCCTGCAACCCTCGTCGCTGGCGCCGCAGAGCCTGCGCCAGCTTGCGCAGGAGCACCCGGGGGCGTTGTGCCTCACCGATGACGCCGTCGACACGCCAGACCCCACGCAGGCGGCCGGCCTGCCCGTGCTGCGCGTGCCGTCCCGCGCGGGCGCGGGCCGCGCGCCGCTCACCGACATTCCCCTGATCGACGATGAGCGTGTCGCCGCCGTGCTGTTCACCTCGGGCTCCACCGGGCGTCCGCAGCCGCACCCCAAGCATTGGGGGCGCCTGGTGCGCAACGGCGTGGCCGAAGCCGCCGCGCTCGGGCTCGACCGCGAGCCGCACGTGCTGGTGGGCACGGTGCCGATCCAGCACAGCTACGGTTTCGAATCCACCTTTCTGCTGGCGCTGCACGGCGGCTGCAGTTTCTGGTCGGGCAAGCCCTTCTTTCCGCAGGACATCGACGATGCCCTGGCCGCCGTGCCGGGCCCGCGCCTGCTGGTGACCACGCCGTTTCACCTGGCCAACTGGCTGGCGGCCCCCGCGCGCACGGTGAAGCCGCAGCGCCTGTTGTCGGCCACCGCGCCGCTGGCCGAGGGCCTGGCGCAGCAGGCCGAAGCCGCCTGCGGCGCCGAATTGCACGAGATTTACGGCTCCACCGAGTCCTCGGCGCTGGCCAGCCGGCGCACGGTGCTGGGCCCGGCCTGGACGCTGTTGCCTGGGGTACGGCTCAGCTTCTCTGGCGACGTGGCGAGTGCCGACGGCGGGCACGTGGAAGGCTGCGTGCCCCTGGCCGACCTGATCGAGCCCCTGGCCGATGGGCGCTTTCTGCTGCACGGCAGGCACGCCGACCTCATCAACATCGCGGGCAAGCGCAGTTCGCTGTCCTACCTCAACCGCCAGCTCGCGGGGCTCGAAGGCGTGATCGACGCCGCCTTCTTCCTGCCCGACGAACCGGCTGGCGCGGGCGACGCGGCGGCCGTCACGCGGCTCGTGGCCTTCGCGGTGGCGCCCGGGCGCCGCGCGGCCGATCTGCTGGCGCAACTGCGCGAGCGCGTGGACGCCATCTTCCTGCCCCGGCCCCTGGTGCTGTTGCCGGCGCTGCCGCGCAACGCCACCGGCAAGCTCACGCGCGACGCGCTGGCCGGGCTCCACCGCCGCGAGGTGCTGCAAGAGCGCCGCCGGGCCGCTCCCCAGGCGCTCAGCCCCGCAGTGGGCCGCACGGAGGGTGGTCCGGTGCCCGGGCTCGAGCGCGACTGGCGTGTGCCCCTGGACCACCCGGCCTTTGCCGGCCACTTCCCGGGCCGGCCCATCCTGCCCGGTGTGGTCTTGCTCGACGAGGCCCTGCGAGCGGCTCGCGAGCTCGCGCCCGGCGCACGCGGCTGGACCATTCCCCAGGCCAAGTTTCTGCGGCCGGTGCTGCCGGGTGATGCACTGCGCCTGAACCTGAGCGCCTTGCCGTCCACCGGATTCGCCTTCAGCTTCACGCGCGACGGCGAGGCCGTGGCCTCGGGCCAGTTGCGGCCTGCGGCATGACCGCCGCCCGAGTGCCGGAATGGCGCCAACGGCCCGAACGCGGCCAGCTCTGGCTGCTGCGGTTGATGGTGCGCCTCTCCCTGTGGTTCGGCCGCGCGCTCAGTCGCGTGGTGCTGCACGGCGCCACGCTCTACTTCCTGTTGTTCGCGCCGCTCCCGCGCGCGGCCAGCGCCGCCTACCTGCGCCGCGCCACCGGACGCGCGCCGGGCTGGCGCGACCGCTACCGCCACCTGCTGAGCTTCGCCACCACGGTGCACGACCGCGTCTACCTGCTCAACGACCGCTTCGATCTGTTCGATATCGAGGTGGAGGGTGCGGACGCGCTGATGGACGCCGTGCGGTCGGGCGGCGTGCTGCTGATGGGCGCGCACCTGGGCAGTTTCGAGGTGCTGCGCTGCGTGGGCCGCCACCGCGGGGGGCTGCGGGTGAGCATGCTGATGTACGAGGAGAACGCGCGCCAGGTGCGCGCGGCGCTCGGTGCCATCAACCCGGCGGCGCAGCAGGACGTGGTGCCGCTGGGCCGGCCCGATTCGATGATCGAGGCCGCGCAGCGGCTGGAGCAGGGGCACCTCGTTGGCATGCTGGTCGATCGCTCGCTGGACGCCGACGACCGCGCGGTGCACGATTTCCTCGGCGAACCCGCCGGTTTTCCCGTCGCGCCCTGGCGCATGGCCGCGGTGCTGCGCCGGCCCGTGTTCTTCATGGCCGGGCTGTACCTCGGTGCGAATCGTTACCGCCTGGTGTTCGAGCCGCTGGCCGACTTTGGTACGGTAGGCCGTGGCGCGGCGCGCGACGCGGCCATCGCCCAGGCGCGCGCCGCTTACGTCGAACGCTTGCAGGCCTGCTGCCGGCAGGCGCCGTTCAACTGGTTCAACTTCTTCGATTTCTGGCAACGATGAACACCCGAAGGCTCTGGCTGCTGACGACGCTGCTGCTGCCCCTGGCGGCCATGGCACCCGCGCGGGCGGCCGACGACCTCGACCGCCTCATGGCCCTGCTGGCCGCCCACCCCGGCGGCACGGTGCGCTTCGTCGAGCGGCGCCACCTGGCCATGCTGGACGCGCCCCTGGTTTCGCGCGGCGAGATGACCTACCGCGCACCCGACTGGCTGGAGCGGCGCACGCTCTCCCCACGCCCCGAGCGCCTGCTGCTCGACAAGGACACCCTGACGATGGAGCGCGACCAGCGCCGCATGAGCATGCCCATCAGCCAGCGCCCCGAGGTCGAGGCCTTCGTCGCCAGCATCCGCAGCACCCTGCGGGGTGACCGCGCCGCGCTGGAGCGCCACTACCGCGTGGCCCTGCAGGGCCAGCCCGAGAAGCGCTGGACGATGACCCTGGAGCCCCTGCAGGCGCGCCTGCGCGGCATCGTCACGCAGATCGTCATTTCGGGCATGGGCGTGGCGGTGGACCGCGTCGACTACACACAGTCCGACGGTGACAGCACCGAGATGCGCCTGGAACCGGTGGGCAAGCCGTGACGACGGCGAGGCGCGCATGCGTGGTGCTGGCCTGGGCGCTTGCCATGGCGCTGGGCGGATGGCTCGCTTCGCAGACGCGATTCACCACCGACCTGTCCTTCTTCCTTCCCTCCAGACCCAGCGCCGAGCAGCAGGTGCTGGTGGAGCAGTTGCGCGAGGGCGTGGTGTCGCGTCTGATCATGGTGGCCGTGGCGGGTGGCGACAGCGCGGCGCGCGCCGAGCGCTCACGCGCCCTGCGCGAACGCCTCGCCGCCGACGCCGACTTCGTGTCGGTGCAGAACGGCGAACTCGACGCCTTCGACCACGAACTCGCGCTGCTGCAGCGCCATCGCTACACGCTCAGCCCGGCGGTGGACGAGACCCGCTTCACGCCCGAGGGCCTGCGCGACGCCATCCTCAACACGATCGACATCGTGTCCTCGCCGGCCGGCTTGCCGTTCAAGGCGCAATTCCCGGCCGATCCCACGGGTGAGGCGGTCGAGGTGCTGATGGGCTGGCAGTCGCAGGGCCAGCCGGCCATGGCCGATGGCGTCTGGACCTCGCGCGACGGCGAGCGCGCGCTGCTCCTGCTGCAAACCCGCGCCGCCGGCGCCGACACCGACGGGCAGGCCCGGGCCGCCGAGCGCGTGCAGGCGGTGTTCGACGAGTTGTCGGCTTCCGCGCCCGGGGCGATGCGTCTCGAGTTGTCGGGTCCCGGCGTCTTCGCCGTGAAAACGCGCGCGGCCATCCAGTCCGATGTGGCGCGGCTTACCACGGCCAGCGCGATCGGCATCAGCGTGCTGCTGTGGTTCATGTACCGGCGCTGGCGCCCCTTGCTGCTCACACTGGTGCCGGCGGCGAGCGGCTCGCTCGCGGGCCTGGTGGTGGTGGGGCAGGTGCACGGCTCGGTCTTCGCCATCACCGCCGGCTTCGGCGCCGCGCTGGTGGGCGAGGCGGTGGACTACGGCATCTATTTCTTCGTGCAGACGGGCCGCGCCGACAGCGGGGCCTGGCGGCAGCGCTTCTGGCCGACCATCCGGCTGGGCGTGGCCACGTCGATGCTGGGGTTCGGCGCACTGCTGTTCGCGGGCTTTCCAGGACTCGCGCAGCTGGGGCTCTATGCCATGACGGGCGTGTTCGTCGCGGCCCTGACGACGCGGCTGGTGCTGCCCGCCATGGCGGGCCACGACGTGGCGCGCACGCCCGAGCTGCCTGCCTGGGTCACGCCGCGCGTGGTGGCGCTGCAGGCCTGGCGCTGGCCGGCGCTGGGCGCGGCCGTGCTCGCGCTGGCCTACCTGGTGTCGCAGCACGACCGCCTGTGGGCGCCCGACCTGTCGGCGCTGTCCAGCGTGAGCCTGGAGGACGCCGAGCGCGACGCGCGCCTGCGCGGCGACCTGGGGGCGCCCGATGCGCGCTACATGGTGGTGGTGCGCGCGCCCGACCGCGAGGCCGCGCTGCGCGGCGCCGAGGCGGCGGCCCGGCGCCTGGACCCCCTGGTGGCGCAGGGCCTGATCGGTGGGTACGACAGCCCCGCGCGTTTCCTGCCGAGCGAAGCGCTGCAGCGCGAGCGCCAGCGCAGCCTGCCCACGCCCGACGCACTCAAGCGCGACCTGGCGCTGGCCCTGCAGGGCCAGCCGCTGTCGGCCGATCGGCTCCAGCCCTTCGTCGAGGCCGTCGCACGGGCGCGCACGGCCGAGCCGATGCGGCGCGAGGACCTCGACGATTCCGCCTTGGCCATCGCGGTCGATTCGCTGTTGCAGCCGCACACCGACGGCTGGACGGCACTGCTGCCCTTGCGCCCGGCGCCCGGCGCAGCCGACGCGGGTCTGCCGGCCGACTCGCTGCGCGCGGCCCTGGAGGGCAGCGGTGCAAACTTCGTCGATCTCAAGCAGGAGTTCGAATCGCTTTACGGAGAGTACCTTGGCCAGGCCATCACGCTGTCGCTGCTGGGGCTGGCGGGCATCGTGCTGGTGCTGGGCGCCTCGCTGCGCCACCCGCGTCGCCTGGCAGGCGTGATGCTGCCCATCGCGGCAGCGGTGCTCATCGTGATCGCCGTGCTGCACGGACTCGGCGTGCGGCTGCACCTGCTGCACCTCATCGGCACGCTGCTCATCGTGGCCGTGGGCTCCAACTACTCGCTCTTCATCGAACGCTGGCGCCGCGACCCCGAGGCCGATCCGCAGGCTCTGCTGTCGGTGCTGGTGGCCTGCGCCACCACGGCCATCGGCTTTGGCGTGCTGTCGCTGTCCTCGGTACCGGTGCTGCAGGCCGTGGGCGTCACGGTGGCGCCGGGGGCGGTGCTGGCGCTGTTGCTGTCGGCCGCGCTCACGCCGGCGGAGGCGCCGAAATGAACGCCGCGCGCTTCGCAGGCTGGACGGGCGAGGCGCCCTCGCGCCTGGTCTGGCTGCCCGGCGCGGCAATGACCGCCGCCGACGTGGCGGCACAGGGCTGGTCCGCCGAGGCCGCCGCCGCGGGCTGGCCGGTGGACATGGTGGCCATCGACCTGCAGGCGCAGCGCCACGACGGGGCCGACGCCATCGATGCGCTGGCGGCCGAATGGCTGCGCCCGGCGCGCGAGGCGGGGCGGCGCGTGTGGCTGGGTGGCCTGTCGGCCGGCGGCTGGCAGGCCGTGCTGTGCGCGCGCCGGCACCCCGAACTGGTCGACGGCCTGTGCCTGCTGGCCCCATACCCCGGCGACCGCCTGGCCTGGAACTCGATCGAACGCGCGGGCGGGCTGGACGTCTGGACCGGCCCCGCAGCGGATGAAGCCGACCCGGCCTTCGAGGTCTGGGCCTGGTGGCGGCGCCTGCCGCCGCGCCCCGTGGTATGGATGGGCTACGGCCGCCAGGACCGCTTCGCCGACGGCATGGACCGCATGGCCGCGCGCCTGCCGCCCGGGCGGGTGCTGCGCATCGACGGCGGGCATGACTGGGCCTGCTGGCGGACTTTGTGGACCGCGTTCCTGGCCCGCCAGGCGTGGCAGGCCGCGGAGGAGGGCGCGCGATGACGACCGGCTGGCGGCCCGCGCCACTGCTCACCGCCAGCGCGCTGGTGCACGGCGCCGCACTGGGCGCGGGCCTGTGGCAGCCCGGCTGGTGGCCCTGGCTGGCCTCTGGCGTGGTGGCCAACCACGCGGCCGTGGTGGCCGCCGGTCTGTGGCCGCGCTCCCAGTGGCTCGGGTCCAACTGGACGCACCTGCCCCCGGCCTCGGCCGCGCGGGGCGAGTTCGCCATCACCATCGACGATGGCCCCGATCCCGAGCTCACGCCGCGCGTGCTCGACGCGCTCGACGAACTCGGTGCCACCGCCAGCTTCTTCTGCATCGGCCACCGCGCCCGGGCACACCCGGCGCTGTGCCGCGCCATCGTGGCGCGCGGCCACCGGGTGGAAAACCACGGCCACGGGCACTCCAACGCCTTCTCCTTGTTCGGCCCGGGCCGCATGCGGCGCGACATCGCCACCGCGCAGGCCGTGCTGGGCGACATCACCGGCCAGGCGCCACGCTTCTTCCGGCCCACGGCCGGCCTGCGCAACCCTTTTCTCGACCCGGTGCTGCATGGCCTCGGCCTGCAGCACGCGAGCTGGACGCGCCGCGGTTTCGACACGCGCAGCGGTGACCCCAGCACCGTGCGGCGCCGCCTGCTGCGCGGCTTCGCGGCTGGCGACATCCTGTTGCTGCACGATGGCCACGCCGCGCGCGCGCCCGATGGGCGCGCCGTGCTGCTGCATGCCTTGCCCGCCGTGATGGCCGAGGCGCGCCGCCTCGGCCTGAAGCCGGTGACCCTGTTCCAATCGCTGACATGACCCCCGCGCGCCGCGCGTCGTTTGCCTGACATGAGCCAAGCCTTCGTACAAGAACTGGTCGACCATGCCAGTGAACGTTTCCGCGCCGGCGGCCGCTTCGCCTACCACTACGCGCGCGGCAAGCTGGGTTACGACACCATCTTTCACGACATCCTGCGCCGCGGCCTGCTGAGCCACACGCCGCGCGTGCTCGACCTGGGCAGCGGGCAGGGCAGCCTGTTCGCCTGGCTGCTGGCCGGACAGCAACTGGCGGCGCAGGGCCGTTGGCCCGGTGACTGGGCGGCACCACCGCAGCCCCAGACCCTGCGCGGCGTCGAGCTCATGGGCCGCGACGTGGACCGCGCGTCGCGGGCCTTTGGCGCCACGCACCCGGTGGTGCGCATCGAGCTCGGCGACATGACGCGCGCCGAGCTCGGCCGGCCGGACGCCATCACCATCCTTGACGCACTGCACTATGTGGACCACCAGCGCCAGAGCGAATTGCTCGCGCGCATCCGCGACGCCCTGCCCAGCGGCGGCGTGTTTCTCACGCGCATCGGCGACGCCTCGGCGGGCTGGCGCTACCACGTGGGCCTGAACATCGACCGAGCGGTCACCTTCGCGCGCGGGCACCGGCTGTCCCGCTTGTACGCCCGATCACTGGCCGACTGGCGCGCCGAGCTGGAATCGCTGGGCTTCGAGGTGGACAGCCGGGACATGAGCGGCAACAAACCTTTGGCGAATGTGATGTTGTATTGCCGTGTGCGCTGAACGCGCCGTTTCGCCGCCACACTCCGCGCCATGCCAGCCGTTTCCCTCACCGCCCATACCGCCACGTCCTGCCTGGGGCGTGGCGTCGCCGCGCACGCGCTCGCGCTGCGCGAATCGCGCAGTGGCCTCACGCCCTGCCGTTTCGAAACCGTGAACCTGCCCACCTGGATCGGCGAAGTCGCCGGTGTCGACGAGGTGGCGCTGCCCGACGATCTGCGCGCCTTCGACTGCCGCAACAACCGCCTGGCCTGGCTGGGCCTTCAGCAGGACGGCTTTGCCGAACGTGTGCGCGAGGCCATCGCGCGCCATGGCGCCGCTCGCGTGGGCGTGTTCATCGGCACCAGCACCTCGGGGGTGCTGCAGACCGAACTGGCCTACCGCGAGCGCGACCCGGTCACGGGTGCGCTGCCCGCATGGTTCCGTTACGAGCACACCCACAACATCCACTCGGTCAGCGCTTTCGTGCGCGAAGCCTTCGGCATCGAGGGCATGGCCATGAGCCTGTCCAGTGCCTGCTCGTCCAGCGCCAAGGTGTTCGCCGCAGCGGCGCGCCAGTTGCAACTCGGCACCATCGACGCCGCCGTAGTCGGCGGGGTCGACTCCCTGTGCCTCACCACGCTGTACGGCTTCGCCTCGCTGCAGCTCACCTCGCCCGAACCCTGTCGCCCGGGCGATGCGCGGCGCGACGGCATCTCCGTCGGCGAGGCCGCGGCCTTCGCGCTGCTCGAGCGTGGCGACGCGCCGGCGGACGTCCGGCTGCTCGGTGCCGGCGAATCGAGCGACGCGCACCACATGTCGGCGCCGCACCCGCAAGGGCTGGGCGCGCAGCGCGCCATGGCCGCGGCGCTGCGCTCGGCCGGCCTGAGGGCCGCGGACATCGGCTACATCAACCTGCACGGCACCGGCACGCCCGCCAACGACGCCGCCGAGGGACAGGCCGTGGCCGCGCTGTTCGGGCGCGGCGTGCCGTGTTCGTCCACCAAGGGCGCCACGGGGCACACGCTGGGTGCGGCGGGCGCACTGGAAGCCGTGGTCTGCGCCATCGCCCTGGGCGAGTCCCGGGTGCCCGGCAGCCCCGGCACACAGACGCCCGACCCGGCGATCGAGGTGGACTACCGCCTGCGGGGTGCCCCAGCACCCGGGCTGCGGTACGCGCTGTCCAACTCTTTCGGTTTTGGCGGCAGCAATTGCAGCCTGGTGTTCGGCAAGGGGGACGCATGAGCAGCGACAAGCTCTGGCTGCACGGTCTGGCGGTCATCGCCCCCGGTCTGCCCGACTGGGCGCAGGCGGCGCCCGTGCTGCGCGGTGAACAGGCCTGGGTCCAGGCGCCGTCGGTGCTGCCGCCGGCCGAGGCCTTGCCCGCCGCCGAACGCCGGCGCGCCAGCCGCACGGTGCGCGTGGCCCTTGCCCTGGGCCTGGGCGCGCTGAAGGGGCACGACGCGAGCGACATCGCCACGGTGTTCACCTCATCGGGCGCGGACGGCCACAACTGCCACGCGCTGTGCGAGCAGCTCGCGGGCGAGGACCGCGCCATTTCCCCCACGCGCTTCCACAACTCGGTGCACAACGCGGCGGCCGGGTACTGGGGCATTGCCACCCGCTCCATGGCGCCCAGCCAGGTGCTCTGCGCGCACGACGCGAGTTTTGGCGCCGGCTGGATCGACGCGCTGGGCCAGCTCGCCTGCGACGGTGGCGAGTTGCTGCTGGTGGCCTACGACAGCGAATACCCCGAGCCCTTGCACAGCTGCCGCCCCATGCCCGACGCCGCGGGCGTGGCGTTCTGGCTGGGCCGCGAGCCCCGCGGGCACAGCCTGGGCACGCTGCGCACCGCGGTGGTCCCCGACGCACCCGAAGCCATGTCGCAGGCGCCACTCGACGCCCTGCGCACCGACTTCCCCGCCTTGCGCTGCCTGCCCTTGCTGGAACGCATTGCACGGCGCGACGAGCGCCCCGTGGTCATCGACTACCTCACCCCTCAGCGGCTGCGTGTACAGTTCACGCCCGCTGACCATGACCACCCCTGACCTGACCCCGCACGCGCCGCTTGACCGCGCGTGGATCGCCCGGCGCATCCCTCACCAGTTCGACATGTGCCTGCTCGACGCCGTGCGGCATTGGTCGCCCGAGGCGATCGAGTGCGAAGCGCGGCTTGAAGGCCTGGGCGCGCACCCGCTGCGCGCGGCCGATGGCGGCCTGGGCGCGGTGAACGCCGTCGAATACGCCGCGCAGGCCATGGCGGTGCACGGCGCCCTGGTGGCGGGCATGAACGAAGCGCCGAAAGCCGGCTACCTGGCCAGCGTGCGCGGCGTGAACCTGCACCTGGACACCATCACCGCCAGCGACGCACCGCTGCGTGTGCACGCCGAGCGCCTGTCGGGCGATGCCCGCAACGTGCTCTATGCCTTCCGCGTCGACGGCGCACGCGGCGCGGTGGCCGATGGCCGCGCGGCGGTTGTGCTCGATGCCGGCGAGGCCCGGCCATGAAGCGCGCGCTTGTCACGGGGGGCAGCGGTGGCCTGGGATCGGCCATCGCGCAGCGCCTGGCGCAGGACGGGCTGGAGGTGCTGGTGCACGCCAACCAGGGCCTGGAACGCGCCCAGGCGGTGGTTGACCGCATCCGCGCCGCGGGCGGCCAGGCGCGCGCCTTGCGCTTCGACGTGACCGACCGCGCCGCCTGCGCCGCGGCCCTGGCGGAATTGACCGAGCAGGGCACCGTGCAGGTGCTGGTGAACAACGCCGGCGTGCACGACGACGCCGTCTTTCCCGGCATGACGGGCGATCAGTGGGACCGCGTGCTCGACGTCTCGCTCAACGGCTTCTTCAACGTCACGCAGCCGCTCATGTTGCCCATGATCCGCACGCGCTGGGGGCGGGTGATCAACATCACCTCGGTCGCGGGCGTGCTGGGCAACCGTGGGCAGGTCAACTACTCGGCGGCCAAGGCCGCGCTGCACGCCGCGGGCCGCTCGCTCGCGCTGGAGGTGGCCGCGCGGGGCATCACCGTCAACGCGGTGGCGCCGGGCCTCATCGACAGCGGCATGGCCGAAGGCCAGTTCGACGCCGCCGCCGTGAAGCAACTGGTACCCATGCAGCGCGCGGGCCGCGCCGACGAAGTGGCCGAGCTCGTGGCCTTCCTCGCGTCCGAGCGCGCGGGCTACATCAGCGGGCAGGTGATCGGCATCAACGGCGCGATGGCCTGAGCCGGCGCGCCAGCAGCATCGGCAGACGGAAGACGAAGCCCCACCACAGGCGGCTGTGCATCCACGTCAGCAGCAGGTTGTCGCGCACGTACTTGAAGTGGGACACGCCGCCTTCGTCGGGCGCGAGGTAGCGCACCGGTGCGTCCACGTTGATCGGGCGCACGCCCGCCCAGCACAGGCGCACCACGGCCTCGGGGTCGAAGTCGAAGCGGCGCATGAAGCGCGTGGACCGCATCACGTCGATCAGCGCGCGCACCGGGTACACGCGAAAGCCGTAGAGCGAATCGCCGATGCCCATGCCCAGGGTTTCCATGTCGGCCCAGGCGTTGGAGATGCGGCGCCCCTGCACGCGCAGCGCAGGGGCCTCCGGGCCGAACACGGGCCTGCCCAGCACCATGGCATCGGGACTGGCGACCGATGTGGCCATGAACGACGGGATCAACTCGGCCGGGTGTTGGCCGTCGGCGTCCATGGTGAGCGCGTGGGTGAAGCCGGACCTGGCCGCGGCCTCGAGGCCCTCGAGCACGGCCGCGCCCTTGCCCTGGTTGCTCGGCAGCACGATCACGCGCAGGTGCGGGTCCTGCGCGGCCATGGCCTGCACGGTGGCGGTCGAGCCGTCGGTGCTGCCATCGACCACGACCCACACGGGTGCCCATTGGGCCCGCGCGGCGCGCACCGTGCGGGCGAGCAGCTCGCCCGGGTTGTAGGCCGGGATCAGGACGAGGTGGGTGCTGGAGGCTTGGGGCATGGATTCGGGCAAGAAGGCTGGGCGCTCAGGGCCTGGTCGAAGTGGCGCTGCAGTTCGTCGGTGAAGGCCTGGGCGTCGCTGGGCGGCTCGAAGCGCCGGCCCAGCCGCGCGCGCACCTGCAGGGGCAGATCCGGACGGCGCCACAGCGGCCAGGCCTTGCCGAGGTAGGGACTGGAGTAGTCGAGCAGCACCGTCTGCACGGGCATCTGCGCGCGCACCGCCAGCAGGCCGATGGAGACGGGGATGCGGTTCATCGGAGCCTCGGTGGTGCGGGTGCCTTCCGGAAACACGATGACGTGCGCGCCTTCGCGCACGGCCGCGCGGCAGTGCAGGATCACGTGCAGCAGGCTGTCGTTGCGAATGTAGCCCGCCAGCCGGGCGCCCGCGCCGAACATCGGGTTGTCCATGAGGCCGGCCTTCATGATGCAGACCGCATGGGGCAGGCGCGAAATCAGCAGCAGGGCGTCGAGCAGGCTGGGGTGGTTGGCCACGATGACCGCTGGCCCGCGCGTGGCCAGTTCGTCGAGCGCGTCCAGGTCGAAGCGGCAGCCGCAGGCCACGCGCAGCACGCCCAGGTAGAAGCGGAAGCACCGCGTGGCCACCTGGCGCCCCAGGGGCTGGCCCCAGCGGCGGGGCAGTGCGCGGTACAGGAGCAGGGCGATCGGCGACCAGCTCAGGCACAGCAGCGCAAGCGTGCCCAGGCCGATCCCCATGGCGATGTGCTCGCGCAGCGCCTGTAGCGCCTGGGCCGTCCGTGGCAGGGCGAGCCGCATCAAGTCAGCAGGCGACCATGGGCCACGGACTCCACCTCGACCAGCAGGTCGGGGCGGCAGATGTCGGCCTGCACGAGCGTGAGGCCCGCGCCACCCAGGCAGCGCTCCAGGGCGCGGCGCACCACGGGGAAGTCGGCCGCGTGGCGCACGTACACACGGTGGGTCAGCGCCTCGGGGCGGTGGCCGGCCGTGCGCGTCGTGCGGTTGGCCTGTTCCAGCACCGCCAGCACGTTGCGGGCGGATTCTTCGCATTGCGCGACCACGTCGCCCGGGTGCACGGTCCGGTGACCCACGATGCTGGCCGTGCCCGACACGAACAGCCATTCGCCGCTCCCCGATTCGGCCAGCGCCGCACGCGCGAACAGCGGGGGGCGCGGCCCGTAGTCGCCGGGGTAGTGAAAGGCGCTCACTTGGCGCGGGTTCTCGATCGGGCGCGGGGGCACGCGCCCGGCGAGAAAGGCGATTGACAACGGCCCCCGGGCCCAACCGAGGGCGCTGGCCGCCGGCATCTGGGCGGCGCTGGCGGCACCGACGGCCGAGCAGGCGTCGTGCCGGCCCAGGTTGAACCAGCGGTAACGCTCCAGGCCCTCTTCGTCGCGGTTGATGTCGGCCATGAAGTTCCACACGCGCCAGAGGTGTGGCGTGCCCTGATCGCTCAACAGGGCGAACAGGCGCAGGTAGGCCTCGCGCGTGCGCTCGCGCAGGTGCTTGCCCCGTTCGGGCGCATCGGGCGCAGGTTCGTCGAGTTCGATCAGACCGTACAGCAGGTCGCGGCCGCAGCGCCATTGCAGACCCGGGGCCTGTCCTTGTCGCAGGGGGCCGTCGGTGCACCAGGCTTCACGCCAGGTCGCGTCGCTGCCGCCCTCGACGGCCATGCGCAAGCGCTGTTCGGGCCAGCCCGGCGTGCCTTGCGCGTCGGGCAGGGCCGCGCCGCCCAGCACGGTGTGCGTGGTCGACGCCTCGACCACGCGCAGCGTGAGCCATTGCAAGCCGCTCATGGGTTCGAGCGGGCGTTGGCCGTCGGCATGGGCCGGATGTTGCGCCGGCGTTGCCGCCAGGCCCGCCAGGTTCGCAGGGGGTTGCCCAGGTTGACCGCGAAATACAGGCCCTTGAAGGCCCACAGAGAAGGCCAGATCGGCGTGCGCCCGAACAGGTCGCCGGCCAGCACCGACAGCAGCGCCTCTTTCATGCGCAAAGGGTTGTGCGGATCCATGAAGAAGCCGCGCATGGTGGGGTTGGTCATGCGGTAGATGAACCAGGAAAACTCGCGTGGGCCATGGCGCATGTGCCGATCGAACAGGCGCCGGGCCTGCGGCGCGCACGCGGGCTCGCGCAGGCAGGTGTCGACCGTGCGGGCCCCGATTTCGGCGCTGCTCATGGCCAGCCAGACGCCCGAGGAGAACACCGGGTCGATGAAGGCGTAAGCGTCGCCCAGCAGCAGGAAGCCTTCGCCATGGCTCAGCGTGGAGCGGTAGGAGTAGTTGCCCGTGGCCTCGGCGGCGGTGATGGGCTCGGCCTCGGCCAGGCGCTCGGCCAACGCCGGGCAGCTGCGGATGTTGTCGAGCAGGAACGCCTGCAGATCGCGACCACCCCGGGTCTTCATGTGGTACGGCCAGGTGACCATGCCCACGCTCGTTGCACCGTCGTTCAGCGGAATGAACCAGAACCAGCCGTGGTCGAACCAGAAGACGGTGATGTTGCCTTCGTCGGCGCCTGTCAGCCGGCGCGCGCCCTGGAAGTGCGCGTACACCGCGGCGCTGTTGTGGTCGGGGTTCTTTTCCTTGCTCTTGAGCCGGCCGGCCAGAAAGGTGTCGCGTCCCGAGGCATCCACCAGAAAGCGGGGCCGCCATTGCGTGACGCGGCCGCGCTCGTCCACCGAGGTGACCGATTCGGCACGCTGGGCATCGGTCGACCAGCGCAGGTCCCGGGCCAACGTGGCCTCGTGCACCTCCACGCCGTGGTCGGCGGCGTTGCGCAGCAGCACATGGTCGAAGTCCGCGCGCTTGACCTGGTAGGCCGCGGGCAGGGACTTGTCCCAGGCGTCGGCAAAGTGGTAGACCCGCGCACGGCTGTGGTCGGGAGAGACGAATTCCGCTCCGGGCTTGTGCATGCCGATGGCCCGGATCGCGTCGCCCACACCCAGCCGTTCCAGCAAGGGCAGATTGGCCGGCAGCAGCGACTCTCCGATGTGAAAGCGGGGGTGCCGGTCCTTGTCCAGCAGCACCACATGGTGCCCCTGGCGCGCCAGCAGCGTGGAGACCGTGGAGCCCGCGGGCCCGCCGCCGATCACCAGAACATCGCAGTCGCGCTGCGTGACACCCGCCTCTTGCATGGAACCTCGTTGTTCATCGAGCGCGCCGTCCGCGGTCGCGTGGCGCTCGGTCCCAGGCATTCTAGGAGGCCCGTCCCGGGGCTTCACCCGGGGGCATGTAACCAAAAAAAAGCCCTCACCGTGTGGTGAGGGCATTGAAGGGTCCGATGAAACCGAATTTCGAAAAGGACCCGAGGAGACAACCAGAAAAAACCGATGACAGCAAAACCTTGGGCGCTCAGGCTAAAACTGTCTTGTTGATCCAATTGTGGGCGGGCGACGAAATGTCAAGTCCCGCGATCAACGGCAGCAAGCTTGTGCTATTTCAGCGCTTCTTGGCGGCGGTCTTGGTGGCGTTCACGGCGGTGGCGGCCACGGTGTTGAAGTTGGCTTCGGCCATGTCGGTGGCTTGCTTGACAGCCTTCTGCACCGATTCGATGGCGTTGTTGGCAGCGGAGACGGCACTCTTCATCACGGCCACGGCGGTTTCGGAGCCGGCGGGGGCGTTCTTGGAAGCGTTGTCGACGACGGCCATGAATTTCTTCTGTGCGTCACTGGCGGTGGCTTCGGCGGCCTTGCTGAACTCGGCGCCGGTGCCGGAGGCGATGTCGTACAGGTGGCGGCTGTAGGCCACGGTCTTCTCGGCCAGGGGCTGCACCATGCTGGCTTGCAGGTTCAGCAGTTCCTGGGCGTCCTTGACGCTCAGCAGGGCCTGGGCGTTGTTGGCGGACTCGGACAGCGCGGCCTTGGTGGCTTGCAGGTTGAGTTCAACCAGTTTCTCGACGCCTTCGAAAGCCTTCTGGGTCAGGCCGAAGAGGGTGTCCATCTGGGACTTCTGGGCGGCGACGATTTGTTCGGCGGTCAGCATGAGGATTCTCCTGAGGGGTGGATGAGGGACAACAGCGGTTGCGGCGTGGGGGGCTGAGGCCCCGTTCGAGCGGTGCTCCCGCTCGTTATGCTGCGCTGCAACATGGGTCGGATTATTCAGGACCCGGCGCAGGAGCGCAAGCCCTTTTTGCTGCGCCGCAACAATTTGGAGAGGGCTTTCTAAATCCGGCGGTTGTGCTGCGGCTTCGAACCCCGCCCACAATGCGCCGCAGCCTTCCCGACCGCCCCGTGCACGCCTTCTACGCCGACCATTTCGTGCTGCCCCTGCCCAGCGGGCACCGCTTTCCCATGGCCAAGTACGCCCGTCTGCGCGAACGACTGGCCCGGGAGCTGCCCGAGGTGGAGATGCACGAGGCGCTGCCTGCCAGCGACGACGAGCTGGCGCTCGTGCACACACCGGCCTACATCGACGCCGTGGCCAGCGGCGCGCTGAGCCCGCTGCTGCAGCGCGAAATCGGTTTTCCCTGGAGCCCGGCCATGGCCGAGCGCGCGCGCCGCTCGGTGGGCGCGACGCTGCAGGCCGCTCGACGGGTGATGGGGCAGGGCGGCGGCCTGGCGGCCAATCTCGCGGGGGGCACGCACCACGCTTATGCCGACAAGGGCGGCGGCTTCTGCGTCTTCAACGACTTCGCCGTCGCGGCACGGCTCATGCAGGCCGAGCACGCCAGCCGCCACGGCATACACCAGCCGCTGCGCGTGGCCATCATCGACCTGGACGTGCACCAGGGCAACGGCACGGCGCGCATCTTCGCGGGCGATGCCAGCGTGTTCACGCTGTCGCTGCATGGCGCGAAGAACTTTCCCTTCCGCAAGGAGCCGAGCGACCTCGATGTGGAGTTGCCCGATGGTTGCGCAGACGATGACTACCTCCACGCACTGGAACTGGCACTGGACGAACTGGACCACCGCTTCGAGCCCGAGCTGGTGCTCTACCTGGCCGGCGCCGACCCGCACGAGGGCGATCGGCTCGGACGCCTGAAATTGAGCTTCGATGGCCTGGAGGCGCGCGACCGGCGCGTCATGGAGTGGGCCTGGTCGCGCCGCCTGCCCTTGGTCTTTGCCATGGGCGGCGGCTATGGCCACGACATGGAGGCCACCCTGCAGGTGCAAGTCAACACCTATCGCACCGCGCTGACGTTCGAGCGCCGATGGCAGGGCCAGGCACTCGCGGCCGAGGCCGCGGCCACCCCCCTGGGTACGCGCTGGCACAATCCGGCGCCATGACCGCACCGGCTTCCCGACCCCAGGCCCGGCCCCGCAGCGACTACCGTGTCTTCCGGGCCATCGGCACGCGCTGGGCCGACAACGACATCTATGGCCACGTCAACAACGTCGTCTACTACGGCTGGTTCGACACGGCCGTCAATGCGCACCTGATCGAGTCGGGCGCACTGGACATTCACGCGGGCGGCGTGATCGGCCTGGTGGTGGAGACGCAGTGCCACTATTTCGAACCGCTGGCCTTCCCACAGACCGTGTGGGCCGGCCTGCGCGTGGCGCACCTCGGGAACTCCAGCGTGCGCTACGAGGTCGGGCTGTTCGCCGAGGGTGCCGAGCGCACCGCGGCGCACGGCCATTTCGTTCACGTCTATGTGGACCGCGCCAGCCGCCGGCCCGTGCCCCTGCCGGATGCCTTGAAGAAGACCCTGGAGACCCTTCGATGAACCTTGCCGAGCCCGTGTCGATCGACCCCGCGAGCGTCGATGCCGCCATCACCAGCCGCATGTCCACGCGCGCCTTCCTGCCCACGCCGGTGCCGCGCGAGTCCATCGAGCACATCCTGCAGGTGGCGAGCCGCGCGCCCTCGGGCACCAACACCCAGCCCTGGCGCGTGTATGTGCTGCAGAACGCCTCGCGAGACGACCTGGTGGCCAAGGTCTGCGCTGCGCACGATGCGATTTACGCCAACCCCGCGCTGGCCGCCGACTACCGCGAGGAATACGACTACTACCCCGAGAAATGGGTCAGCCCCTACATCGACCGCCGCCGCGAAAACGGCTGGGGCCTGTATGGTCTGCTGGGCATCGCCAAGGGCGAGAAAGACAAGATGCATGCCCAGCACCACCGCAACTTCCGCTTCTTCGACGCACCTGTGGGCCTGATGTTCACCCTGGACCGTGTGATGGGGCGCGGGTCCCTCGTGGACTACGGCATGTTCATGCAGAACATCATGGTCGCCGCGCGCGGCCAGGGTCTTCACACCTGCCCCCAGGCGGCCTGGAACGGCTTCGCGAAGATCATCCTGCCGCACATCGGTGCGGGCGCCGACGAGATGCTGGTCTGCGGCATGGCGCTGGGCTTCGCCGACCCCGACGCGCCCGTCAACGGGTTCCACACGCCGCGCGAGCCGGTGTCGGCGTTCACGCGCTGGCTGGGTTGAAGCGCCTTCTTCCTTTTCTTTTTCAGGAGACACCCATGATCACCACCCCGAGCGGCCTGCAATACGAAGACACCACGGTCGGCCAGGGCGACGAAGCCCAGGCGGGCCGGCCCGTGCAGGTGCACTACACCGGCTGGCTGTTCGTCAACGGCGCGGCCGGCAGCAAGTTCGACTCCAGCAAGGACCGCGGCCAGCCGTTCGAATTCCCGCTCGGCATGGGTCACGTCATCCGCGGCTGGGACGAGGGCGTGCAGGGCATGAAAGTGGGCGGCACGCGCCGCCTGGTGATCCCGCCCGAGCTGGGCTACGGCGCGCGCGGTGCCGGTGGCGTGATCCCGCCGAACGCGACGCTGCTGTTCGAAGTCGATCTGCTGGCCGTCTGATCAAGGAGCACCGCGTGAGACTTCAATGGACCAGGGCGCTGACCCTGTTCACCCTTCTGTTGCCCGGCCTGGCCGCCGCAGCCGACCTGGACGGCAGCCAGCTGTCGGTGTTGTGGGGCGTGCCGTTCGCCGGTGTGCTGCTGTCCATCGCCATCCTGCCGCTGGTGGCGCCGGTGTTCTGGCACCACCACTTCGGCAAGGTGTCGGCCGCCTGGGCGCTGGTCTTCCTGGTGCCCTTCGCCATCACCTTCGGCGCCGGGGCCACGGGCGCCGCGGTGGTGCACGCGGCCCTGGCCGAGTACATCCCTTTCATCATCCTGCTCACGGCCCTGTTCACCGTGGCCGGTGGCATCTTCGTGCGCGGCAACCTGCACGGCAGCCCGGCCCTCAACACCGGCATCCTCGCCATCGGCGCGGTGCTGGCCAGCTTCATGGGCACGACGGGTGCCTCGATGCTGCTGATCCGCCCACTGATCCGTGCCAACGACAACCGCAAGCACCAGGTGCATGTGGTGGTGTTCTTCATCTTCATCGTGTCCAACGCAGGCGGCGCGCTCACGCCGCTGGGCGACCCACCACTGTTCCTGGGCTTCCTCAAAGGCGTCGGCTTCTTCTGGACGCTGGAGCACCTGTGGGCCAAGACCGGCTTCATCGTCGGCGCGCTGCTGCTGCTGTTCTACCTGCTGGACAGCTGGTTCTATCGCACCCGCGAAGAGATCCGCGCGCCCGACCCGACCCCGGACACGCCGCGCCTGGGCTTCGACGGCGCAGCCAACTTCGCCCTGCTGGGCGTGGTGGTGGTGCTGGTGCTCATGAGCGGCCTGTGGAAGTCGTCGGTGGTGTTCAACATCGCCGGCACCGAGGTCGGCCTGCCCGGCATCGTGCGCGACGTCGGTCTGGTCATCGTCACACTGATTTCGCTGCGCATCACGCCGGAGAGCGCGCACGAGGGCAACCAGTTCAACTGGGGCCCGATGCTCGAAGTGGCCAAACTGTTCGCGGCCATCTTCCTCACCATCATCCCCGTCATTGCCATGCTCAAGGCAGGCGTCGAAGGCCCGTTCGCGTCAGTGATCCGCGCGGTCACGCACACCGATGGCTCGCCGAACAACGCCATGTACTTCTGGGCCACGGGTGTGCTGAGCTCCTTCCTGGACAACGCGCCGACCTACCTGGTGTTCTTCAACACCGCCGGTGGCGATGCGCAGGTGCTGATGACCACGCTGGGCCCGACCCTGGTGGCCATTTCGGCCGGTGCGGTCTTCATGGGCGCCAACACCTACATCGGCAACGCCCCCAACTTCATGGTCAAGGCCATCGCCGAGGACCGGGGCGTGAAGATGCCCAGCTTCTTCGGTTACATGGCCTGGTCTGTCGGCATCCTCACGCCGCTGTTCCTGATCGTCACCTGGATCTGGTTCGTCTGACCCGCGTCCGCACAACACCCGAACAACACCCGAAGAAGGAGACCCGCCGCATGGCCGCCAAGCCCGCCATCCTGATCAGCCGCAAGATCTTTCCCGACGTCGTTGACCACCTGCGCCAGCACTTCGAGGTCGACCACAACGACACCGATGGCGTGCTCGCGCCGGCCCAGCTCATCGAGCGCCTGCAGGGCAAGGTGGGCGCGCTCACCACCGGCAGCGAGCGCATCGACGGCGCGATCGTGCAGGCCGCGCCCTCGTTGCGCATCGTGGCCAACATCGCGGTGGGCTACAACAACTTCGACGTGCCCGCGCTGAGCGCGGCCGGCGTGCTGGCCACCAACACGCCCGACGTGCTCACCGAGACCACGGCCGACTTCGGCTTCGCGCTGCTCATGGCCACCGCCCGCCGGCTCACCGAAAGCGAGCATTTCCTGCGCGCCGGACAGTGGAACCGCTGGGCCCTGGACATGTTTGCCGGCGCCGAGGTGCACGGCAGCACGCTGGGCATTCTGGGCATGGGCCGCATCGGCCAGGCCATCGCGCGCCGCGGCGCGCTGGGCTTCGGCATGAAGGTGATCTACCACAACCGCTCGCGCCTGGACGCGACCACCGAAGCCGAGTGCAAGGCGAGCTACGTGGACAAGGCCACGCTGCTGCGCGAGGCCGACCACCTCATCCTCGTGCTGCCTTACAGCAAGGAGAGCCACCACGCCATCGGCGCGGCCGAGATCGCGCAGATGAAGCCAACGGCCACCCTGGTCAACATCGCGCGCGGCGGCATCGTCGATGATGCGGCGCTGGCCAAGGCGCTGAAAGAGCGGCGCATCGCCGCCGCAGGGCTGGACGTGTTCGAGGGCGAGCCCAAGGTGCACCCCGACCTGCTCACCGTGCCCAACGTCGTGCTCACGCCGCACATCGCCAGCGCCACCATCCAGACGCGCCGTGCCATGGCGATGCTGGCGGCGGACAACGTGATCGACTACCTCACCACCGGAAAGCCCCGCACGCCGCTCAACGCCGAGATCATCGGAAAGGGTGCGCGAACCTGATCATGGACACCTGGCTGCTCATTGCACTGCTGGCGCTGGCCGGCGTGGGCGTGCTGCTGCAGCTCTTGCTGTGGTGGCGCAAACCCGCACCCGCGGCGCCCACACTGGACGAGATCGCCCACCGCCAGACCGTGCTGGCGCAGTTGCACCAGATCACCCAGCGCGTGGAGCACGTCGAGGGCGAGCTGCGCCGTGAGGTGGCCGACAACGCGCGCCACGCGCGCCTGGAGCAGCAGCAAAGCCTGAATCACTTCCAGGAGTCGCTCACCGCGCAGTCGGCGGAGACCACACGCACGCAGAACGCGCAGCTCGACGGCTTTGCCCAGCAGCTCGTGCAGTTGCGCGGCGCGCTGGGCGACGCACTCACGCGCCAGCTGCAGGACATGAGCGAGGCCAATGCGCGCCGCCTGGCCGAGATCCGCACCACGCTGGACGCGCAGCTCACGCAACTGCAGCAGGGCAACGCGGCCAAGCTCGACGAGATGCGCGCCGTGGTGGACGAGAAGCTGCAGAGCACCCTGCAGGCGCGCCTGGGCGAGAGCTTCAAGCAGGTGGCCGACCGCCTGGAGCAGGTGCACAAGGGCCTGGGCGAGATGCAGACCCTGGCGCAAGGCGTGGGGGACCTCAAGCACCTGCTCACCAACGTGAAGACGCGCGGCATGTTCGGCGAAGCGCAACTCGCCGCGCTGCTGGAGCAGGTGTTCGCGCCCGACCAGTACGCGGCTCAGGTGAGCACGCGCCCCGGCTCGCGCAACGCGGTCGACTTCGCGGTGCGCCTGCCGGGCCGTGGAGACGACGGCGCGCCGTGCTGGCTGCCGATCGACGCCAAGTTTCCCAATGAGGACTACGAGCGCCTGCTCGATGCGCAACAGCGCGCCGACGTGGACGGTGCCGAGGCAGCCGCGCGCGCGCTGGAGCAGCGCATCCGCCTCGAAGCCAGGTCCATGGCCGAGAAGTACCTGGAGCCGCCGCACACCACCGACTTCGCCATCCTGTTCCTGCCCACCGAAGGTCTGTACGCCGAGGTGCTGCGCCGCCCGGGCCTGATGGAGCTGCTGCAACGCGAGCACCGCGTCACCCTGGCCGGGCCCACCACGTTGATGGCCATGCTCAACTCGCTGCAGATGGGCTTTCGCACGCTGGCGCTGGAAAAACGCAGCAGCGAGGTCTGGCAGGTGCTGGGTGCGGTCAAGACCGAGTTCGGCAAGTTTGGCGACACGCTCGCGCGCGTGAAGAGCCAGACGCAAACGGTGCTCAACACACTGGACCAGGCCGAAGTGCGCAGCCGCGCCATGGGCCGCGCGCTCAAGACCGTGGAGGCGTTGCCGCAGGACCGCAGCAGTGCGCTGCTGCCGCTGGACAGCGACCCCATCGAGCCCGAGGGCAAGTGAACCCCCGCTTGCGTGTCGATCTCGCGCGGCTGATCGCCTCGCAGATCAGCGTGCACGCCTGCATGACGGGCTTTCGCATGGCCGCGCCGCTGATGGCGCTGCGCGAGGGCCACAGCGCCTGGTCGGTGGGTGTGCTGCTCGCCTTGTTCGCGCTGGCACCCGTGTTCCTGGCGCTGCCGGCCGGCCGCTTCGCCGACCGCCACGGCCTGCAGCGCCCGGTGCGCCTGGCTGTCACCGTGGCCAGCGTGGGTGCGTTGGCGGCCGTGGCCTGGCCCGCATTCTGGGTGCTGTGCCTGTCGGCCATCACCTGTGGCGCGGCCAGCGGCCTGGCGATGATCGCGCTGCAGCGCCACGTCGGCCGGCTGGCGCACGACGCCACCGAGCTGCGCCAGGTCTTCAGCTGGATGGCCGTGGGTCCTTCCATCTCCAACTTCCTGGGGCCGGTGCTGGCCGGCTTCGTCATCGACCACGCGGGGTTCCGCTGGGCCTACCTGGTGCTGGCGCTGCTGCCCTGGCTGGCCTGGTGGTGGGTGCGGCGCACGCAGGAACTGCCGCGTGAGCCCGGGCCCGAGGGCGCGAAGCGCGGATCGTCCTGGGACCTGCTGCGCGAGCCCGATTTCCGCCGCCTGATGGCGCTGAACTGGATGCTCTCGTCCTGCTGGGACGTGCACACCTTCCTGGTGCCGGTGCTGGGCCACGAGCGCGGCCTGAGCGCCACCGCCATCGGTGCCATCCTGGGCGGCTTCGCGCTCGCGGCCACGGCCATCCGCCTGCTGATGCCCTGGATTGCAGCGCGCCTGCGCGAGTCGGCCGTGATCGCCTCGGCCATGTGCGCCACCGCCGCCCTGTTCGCCATCTACCCGTTCGCCCACGCCGCGGGTGCCATGGCCGCGCTGTCGGTGCTGCTGGGATTCGCGCTGGGTTCGGTGCAGCCCATGATCATGAGCATGCTGCACCAGATGACACCGCCCCACCGCCACGGCGAGGCCCTGGGCCTGCGCTCCATGGCCATCAACGGCTCCAGCGTGTTGATGCCGCTGCTGTTCGGCTCGGCAGGCGCCGCGGTGGGCGTGGCCTACGTGTTCTGGGCCGTGGGGGGCGTGGTGGGCGTGGCATCGCCCATGGCCTGGCGCCTGCGGCCGGTGCTGCCTGCGCCGCTCGAACGCACCCGCTTCTGAGCCGTGCGCGCGCTGGCGCGGCGCGCCCAGGGCAGTTCGAAACCCAGCCCGCGCAAATACGCGTCCAGGGTCTGCCGCCCGATGCGCGCGAGCTCGAATGCCTGCGGGTCGAGCAACCAGTTGTGGATCAGGCCATCGATCAGCGCGTGCAGGCCCAATGTGGCGGCCGGCAGGGAAATGGACAGCGCGCCACCCTGGCGGTGCACGGCCTCGCGCAGGGCCGTGCGCGTCAGCGCCTGGCACTCATTGAGCACTTGCACGTGCCGCTCGTGCACGGCGCGCATCTCATCGGTGCGCTCCACCTTCTGCATCGCCACCTCGAACACGCGCCGGGTGCGCTCGTCGTGCGCAATCTGGTGCAGGGCGTGCAGCATCACCTGGCGCAGGGATTGCAAGGGGTCTTGCTGCTCCCCCGCGTCCTTTGCCATTTCGGCCAGCGCGTCCTCCATGGGCAGCGTCACGCGCTCCATCATGGCGTTGAACAGGTCCGCCTTGTCCTTGAAGTGGTGGTAGACCGCGCCGCGCGTGGTGCCAGCGGCGGTGGCGATGTCGCCCAGCGTGGTGCTGGTCACGCCCTTGGCCTGGAACAGGCGCTCGGCCGCGTCCAGCAGCCGGTTGCGTGTCTCCAGTGCTTCGACTTTGGTGCGTCGTGCCATGAATGGGCCGTGAAAAGGTGGGGGCTTCGATTACAAGATCGTCACTATACATACATTCACGTATGTATACTCGTCGCTTTCGTGCCTGGCCCGACGTTCCTCGAGGTTATTCCATGCCCAGTTCGCTCCCGCTGCCGCGTTCCCGCGCGGCCAAGACCCTTGTTGCCATCGCCCTGGCCGCCCTGATCGCCGCCTGCGGCCAGAAGGACGGTGCGGCGCCGGCCGCCGGCGCCGGCGCGCCGCCGCCGCCCGAAGTGGGCGTGGTCACCGTGGCCCTGGGCGACGTCGGCCTCGTGAATGAACTGCCTGGCCGGCTGGAGGCCTCGCGCGTGGCCGAGGTGCGCGCGCGCGCCGCCGGCATCCTTCAGCAGCGTCTCTTCCGCGAGGGCAGCGAGGTCAAGGCCGGCCAGCGACTGTTCCAGATCGACCCTGCGCCTTACAACGCCGCGCTGCAGAGTGCGCGCGCCACGCTGGCGCGCGCCGAGGCCAACCTCACGCAGGCCAAGGCCCTGGCCGACCGCTACGGCCCGCTGGTGAAGGAAAACGCCATCAGCCAGCAGGAATACGCCAACGCCCAGGCCGCGCAGAAGCAGGCCGAGGCCGACGTGGCCGCCGGCCGCGCCGCGGTGCAGACCGCCAGCATCAACCTGGGCTACGCCAACGTCACCGCGCCCATCAGCGGGCGCATCGGCCGCGCGCTGGTGACCGAGGGCGCGCTGGTGGGGCAGGGCGAGCCCACACCGCTGGCCGTCATCCAGCAGATCAACCCCATGTACGTGAACTTCACGCAGTCGGCCTCCGAGGTCTACCGCCTGCGCCGCGCGTTCCAGAGCGGCTCGCTCAAGGGCGCGGGCGACCAGGTCGCGCACGTGAAGATTGTTCTGGAAGACGGTTCCGTCTACGGCCGCGATGGGCGCCTGCTGTTCTCCGACCTCACGGTCGACAGCGCCACCGGCCAGGTGACGCTGCGCGCCGAGGTGCCCAACCCCGATGGCGTGCTGCTGCCCGGCCTGTACGTGCGCGTGCGCATCGAGCAGGCCACGGCCGGCAACGCCGTGCTGCTGCCGCAGCAGGCCGTCACGCGCACCGCGCAGGGCGATTCGGTGAGGGTGGTCGACGGCGAAGGCAAGGTCGCGCCGCGCAACGTCACCGTGCGCGGCGAGCAGGACGGCCAGTGGGTCGTGACCGATGGCCTCAAGACCGGCGAGCAGGTCATGGTCGATGGCTTCCAGAAGCTGCAACCGGGTGGCACCGTCAAGCCCGTGCCATGGCAGAAGCCGGGTGACAAGAAATCCGGCGGTGCCACGCCGTCCAAGGCGAGCTGAGCGAGGCGCTGGCACATGGCGAAGTTCTTCATCGACCGGCCCATCTTCGCGTGGGTGATCGCGCTGTTCATCATCGTGTTGGGCGCGGTCTCCATCACGCAGCTCCCCATCGCGCAGTACCCGCCGGTGGCACCACCCTCCATCACGATCAACGCCACCTACCCCGGCGCGTCGGCCAAGACGCTCGAGGACTCGGTGCTGTCCATCATCGAGCAGGAGATGAACGGCTCGCCCGGCCTGATCTACATGGAGTCGGTGGCGCAGGCCAACGGCACCGGCTCGATCACGCTGAGCTTTCAGCCCGGCACCAACGCCGACCTGGCGCAGGTGGACGTGCAGAACCGGCTCTCGCGCGCCTCGCCGCGCCTGCCGGCGGCCGTGACGCAGCAGGGCGTGCGCGTGGACAAGGCGCGCAGCAACTTCCTGCTGTTCACCATCCTCACCAGCGACGACCCCAAGTGGGACCCGGTGGCGCTGGGCGACTACGCCACGCGCAGCGTGCTGCCCGAGATCCAGCGCGTGCCCGGCGTGGGCCAGGCCCAGCTGTTCGGCACCGAACGCGCCATGCGCATCTGGATCGACCCGGCCAAGCTGCTCGGCTTCAACCTCAGCGCGGCCGACGTGAACGCCGCGATCCGCGCGCAGAACGCGCAGGTGTCGGCCGGCGAGATCGGCGCGCTGCCCAACGTGGCGGGCCAGGGCATCTCGGCCACCGTGGTGGTCAATGGCCAGCTCAGTTCGGTCGAGCAGTTCGGCAACATCGTGCTGCGCGCCGACCCGGGCGGCGCCACCGTGCGCCTGAAGGACGTCGCCCGCATCGAGCTCGGCGCCCAGGCCTACGCCACCTCGGCGCGCCTGAACGGCAAGCCGTCCACCGGCATCGGCGTGCAACTCTCCCCCAGCGGCAACGCGCTGGCCACCGCCGACGCGGTGCGCGCGCGCCTGACCGAGCTGGAGCGCTTCTTCCCCGAAGGCATGAGCTGGGTCATTCCCTACGACAGTTCGCGCTTCGTGCGGATCTCGATCTCGCAAGTGGCCGAAACGCTGCTGGAAGCGGTGGCGCTGGTGTTCCTGGTGATGTTCCTGTTTCTGCAGAACTTCCGCTACACCGTCATTCCCACCATCGTGGTGCCGGTCGCGCTGCTGGGCACCTTCGCCACGCTGCTGGCCATGGGCTTCTCCATCAACGTGCTCACCATGTTCGGCATGGTGCTGGTGATCGGCATCGTGGTGGACGACGCCATCGTGGTGGTGGAGAACGTCGAGCGCATCATGAGCGAGGAGGGGCTGCCGCCCTTGCAGGCCACCCGCAAGGCCATGGGCCAGATCTCGGGCGCCATCATCGGCGTGACCGTGGTGCTCATCTCCGTGTTCGTGCCGCTGGCCTTTTTCGCCGGATCGATCGGCAACATCTACCGCCAGTTCGCGGCGGTGATGGGCGTGTCCATCGCCTTCTCGGCCTTCCTGGCGCTGTCGCTCACGCCCGCGCTGTGCGCCACGCTGCTCAAGCCGGTGGCCAAAGGCCACCACGTGGAAAAGAAGGGCTTCTTCGGCTGGTTCAACCGCGGCTTTGCGCGCACCACCAACGGCTACACCCGCACAGTCAGCGGCCTGCTGCCGCGCGCCGGGCGCATGCTCATCGTCTACCTCGCCATCGGCGCGGGCGCGGCCTGGGTGTACACCAGCCTGCCCAACTCCTTCCTGCCCAACGAAGACCAGGGCACCATGCTCGTGAACGTGCAGCTGCCCCCGGGCGCCACGCAGGCGCGCACGCTGGAGGTGATGCAGCAGGTCGAGGGCTACATGCTCAAGCAGCCCGAGGTGCAGAGCATGGTCAGCGTGCTGGGCTTCAGCTTCTCGGGTCAGGGCCAGAACGCGGCGCTGGGCTTCATCACGCTCAAGGACTGGGACGAACGCGAAGACGCGGCCAACTCGGCCGAGGCCGTGGCCGGCCGCGCCTTCGGTGCGCTCTCGGGCATCCGCGACGCCTTCATCTTCCCCCTGAGCCCGCCGCCGATTCCGGAGTTGGGCGCTTCCTCGGGCTTCAGCTTCCGCCTGCAGGACCGCGCCAGCCTGGGCCGCGACACCCTGCTGCAGGCCCGCAACCAGCTGCTGGGTCTGGCGGCGAAGAGCCCCGTGCTCACGCAGGTGCGCCCCGATGGCCTGGAAGACGCGCCGCAACTGCAGCTCGACATCGACCGCGACCGCGCCCAGGCGCTGGGCGTGGGCTTCGATGCCATCAACTCCGCCATCGGCACCGCGCTGGGCTCCAGCTACGTGAACGACTTCCCCAACGCCGGGCGCCTGCAGCGCGTGGTGGTGCAGGCCGATGCGGCGGCGCGCATGCAGCCCGACGACCTTCTCAGGCTCAACGTGGTGAACAACCGGGGCCAGGCCGTGCCACTGTCGGCCTTCGCGTCGACGAAGTGGATCAGCGGCCCGATGCAGACCGTGCGCTACAACGGCTACCCCACCATGCGCATCAGCGGCAGCGCGGCCCCCGGCTACAGCACCGGCGCGGCATTGGACGAGATGGAGCGCCTGGCCGCGCAGTTGCCGCAGGGCATCGGCTTCGAATGGACCGGCACCTCGCGCGAGGAAAAGCTCGCGGGCGCCCAGGCCCTGGTGCTCTATGGCTTCGCCATCCTCGCGGTCTTCCTGTGCCTGGCGGCGCTGTACGAGAGCTGGACCATCCCGCTGTCGGTGATCCTGGTGGTGCCGCTGGGCGTGATCGGGGTGTTCCTGGCCACGATGTTGCGCGGCTACCAGAACGACGTGTACTTCCAGGTGGGCCTGATCACCATCATCGGCCTGTCGGCGAAGAACGCCATCCTGATCATCGAGTTCGCCAAGGACGTGCAGGCCCAGGGCAAGAGCGCGATGGAGGCGGCCCTGGCAGCGGCCAAGCTGCGCTTTCGCCCGATCATCATGACCTCCATGGCCTTCACGCTGGGCGTGCTGCCGCTCTTCCTGGCCTCAGGTGCGGGCTCGGCCAGCCAGCGCGCCATCGGCACCGGCGTGGTGGGCGGCATGATCTCCGGCACGCTGCTGGCCGTGATCTTCGTGCCCCTGTTCTTCGTGGTGGTGCGCCGCTTCTTCAAGGGCAGCGAACGCCAGCACCAGCGCGACCGCGAAAGCGCGCGCTCTCATGGAATCGACAACGATGAAAGCTGATCTCACCACCCGCCTGAGCCCGCTGGTCGCGGCCCTGCTGCTGGCCGGCTGCTCGATGATCCCCACCTACGAGCGCCCGGCGTCGCCGGTGCCGCAGGCCTACCCGCTCGCGGGCCAGGCCAGCGGCGTGCCCAGCGCGGCCGACACCGCCTGGCGCGACTTCGTGCAGGACGCGCGCCTGCGCGAACTCGTGCGGCGCGCGCTCGACAACAACCGCGACCTGCGCGTGGCCACGCTCAACATCGAGCGCGTGCGCGCGCAGTACCAGATCCAGCGCGCCAACCAGTTCCCCAGCATCGGCCTGGCCGCCAGCGGCAACCGCCAGCCCGACGGCACCGGCGGCATCCAGAGCACCTACAGCGTGGGCCTGGCCCTGAGCACCTGGGAGATCGACTTCTTCGGCCGCCTGGGCGCATTGAAAGAAGCGGCGCTGGCCGAGTACCTGGCCAGCGAGCAAGCGCGCAACGCCGCGCAGACCAGCCTCGTGTCGGCGGTGGCCAGCAGCTGGCTCAGCCTGCAGACGAACGAGGCCCTGCTCGCCATCACACGCCAGACCCTGGCCACGCGCGAGGACTCCCTGCGCCTGACCAGGCTGCGCTTCGACAACGGCGCGGCTTCGGCGCTGGACCTGCGCCAGGCCGAGTCCCTGGCCGCCACGGGGCGTGCCGCGCTGGCGCAGCAGCAGCGGGCGCGCGCGCTCGACGTGAACGCGCTGAACCTGTTGGTGGGTGAGGCCGTGCCGGCCGAGCTGCTGCAGGTGGCCGAGGCCGAGACGGCCGTGCTGGCCGATGTGCCGGCGGGCCTGCCGTCCGACCTGCTCACGCGCCGCGCGGACATCCGCCAGGCCGAGCAGACGCTGATCGCGGCCAACGCCAACATCGGCGCGGCGCGCGCGGCCTTCTTCCCGCGCATCACGCTCACGGCGAGCGCGGGCACCGCCAGCAACCAGCTCTCGGGTCTGTTCAAGGACGGCTCCTGGGGCTTCACGCTCAACCCCGTGGCGCTGCTGCCCATCTTCGATGCGGGTCGCAACCGCGCGGGGCTGGACTCGGCCGAGGTGTCGCGCGACATCGCGGTGGCGCAGTACGAAAAGGCCATCCAGACCGCCTTCCGCGAGGTGGCCGACGCGCTGGCGGGCCGCGCGACGCTGGCCGACCAGTTGCAGGCGCAGCGCGACCAGGTGGTGGCCGAGGAAGACCGCTTCCGCCTGGCCGACCTGCGCTACCGCAACGGCGTGGCCAGCTTCCTCGACGTGCTCGACGCGCAGCGCTCGCTGTTTGCCGCGCAGCAGGCCGAGGCGCAGACGCGCCTGGCGCTGCAGCAGAACCGGGTGGCGCTGTACGCGGCGCTGGGTGGGGGCTGGCTGGAGTGATTGCTCGGGCTTGATGCGGTTTGGGCTGTGGGGTTCGGGGTTCGGGGCGTTTCGCGCCTCTGCTTCGCGAGGGCCGCTGGTGCGTGTGCCCGTTCTCCGGCCCACGCTCGCGCAGAGGCGCCCGAGCGCTCGAACAGGGCTGGCGTCACCACCGCGGCTGGCGCGCCCCCTCTGTGGCAAGCGCGAATGGGGCCTGCGCCCGGACACCCACACCATCGACCCCAGTAGCGGGCTGGCCGGCCATAGAAGACCGGACTTCCCTTCGCTCGGCGATTAATGGAATCTGACCCCAATAAGGGAGCCCGGATTCCTCGTGGCGCGCTCGGGCGTCACTCTCGACGGATGGTGGGGTTCGCGGNNGGGCGCGCCAATCACGGTGGTGACGCAGGCCCGGCGGAGCGCACGGGCACCTCTGCGCGAGCGTGGGCCGGAGAACGCGGACCACGCCAGCCGTCAGCGCGAGGACGAGGAGCGAAACGCCACGCCAACCAGCAACCAGCAACCAGCAACCAGCGAACGCAGATAACGCGCAGAGAAACTACAGCAGCGGCCGCAGCTCCCGCGCCGCGTCCATCAGCACCGGCAGGAGTTCGCGCCGCATCACCGCCGCGTCCATGCGCCCCGGCGACACCACCACGTTGAGCGCGGCCAGGGTCTGGCCTTTCATGTTGCGCAGCGGCACCGCGAGCGCGATCACGCCCAGTTCATGCTCTTCGCTCGCGATGGCGAAGTCGTCGCGGCGCACGGCGTCGATCACGGCGCGAAAGGCCTTGAGGTCGTCCGTGGTGTGCGGCGTCAGGCGCGGCAGCACCCGCCCCTTCAACCACGCCGCGAAGGCCGCGCGCGGCAGCGCCGCCAGCAGCACGCGCCCCGTGGATGTGGCGTGCGCCGGCATGCGCGAGCCCAGGTGCAGGCCGTAGGGCATCAGCCGCGGCGCCCCCGGCGCGGCACTGCGCGCCACGATCACCGCCTCGTCGCCATCGAGCACCACGGCCGAGAACGATTCGCGCGTGGCCGAGGCCAGGCGGTTCAGCGTGGGTTGCACCAAGCGCGGCAGGCGCGCGGACGACAGGTAGCTGCCCGAAAACCGCAGCACCTTGGGCGAGAGCCAGTAGTGGCTGCCGTCCGTGTCGAGGTAGCCCAGGTGGGCCAGGGTGAGCAGGTGGCGCCGCGCCGCCGCGCGCGTGAGGCCGGCGCGCTCGGCCGCCTGCGTGGCGTTCAAGCGCTGGCGCTCGGTGTCGAAGCTCTCCAGCACGGCCAGGCCCTTGGCCATGCCCTCGATGAAGTCGGCCTTGGCGATGGATGGTTCGGGCATGGCGCGTGCTCCAGGAAGTGCGCGATGATCGCACAAAGCGCGCGGTGATCGCGCAATGCCGGCCTGCGGTGATTGTGGCCCGCGGCCGGGCGCCCTAGCCTGCGAGCTTCGCCAGATCCCCGGAGACAAGACCCATGCGAACCCAGGTCGCCATCATCGGCGCCGGCCCCTCGGGGCTGCTGCTCGGCCAGTTGCTGCACAAGGCCGGCATCGACAACGTCATCATCGAACGCCAGAGCCCCGACTACGTGCTCGGCCGCATCCGCGCCGGCATCCTCGAGCAGATCATGGTCGACCTGCTGCACGAGGCCGGCGTGGGCGAGCGCGTGGCCAAGGAAGGCACGGTGCACCACAGCATCGAGCTGGTCTACAAGAACACGCGCCACCCGATCGACGTGACCGGCCTCACGAACGGCAAGGTCGTCACGGCCTACGGCCAGACCGAGATCACGCGCGACCTGATGGACGCGCGCCAGGCCGCCGGCCTGCCCACCGTCTACGAAGCGGCCAACGTCAGCATCCACGGCTTCGACGGCGCCAAGCCCAGCGTGCGCTACGAGATAGACGGCCAGACCCATGAGCTGGCGTGCGACTTCATCGCCGGCTGCGACGGCTTCCACGGCGTGTGCCGCGCCACCGTGCAGGACTCGATCACCGAGTACGAGAAGGTCTACCCCTTCGGCTGGGTGGGCCTGCTGGCCGACGTGCCGCCGGTGTCGCCGCATGCGGTGGTGTACGCCAACAGCGAGCGCGGCTTCGGCCTGTGCTCCATGCGCAGCCTCACGCGCAGCCGCTACTACGTGCAGTGCCCCATCGACGACAAGGTCGAGCAGTGGAGCGACGACCGCTTCTGGGACGAGCTGCGCCGACGCCTGGACCCGGCCATGGCCGAAGCCATCGTCACCGGCCCGAGCATCGAGAAGAGCATCGCGCCGCTGCGCAGCTTCGTCGCCGAGCCGATGCGCTTCGGCCGGCTGTTCCTGGCGGGCGACGCGGCGCACATCGTGCCGCCCACGGGCGCCAAGGGCCTGAACCTGGCGGCCAGCGACGTGAAGTACCTCTCCACCGCCTTCATCGAGCACTACGCGGAGAAGAGCGATGCCGGTATCGACCACTACTCGCAGCGCGCGCTGGCGCGCGTGTGGCGCGCCGAGCGCTTCAGTTGGTGGCTCACCTCGCTGATGCACCGCTTCCCCGACACCGGCGGCTTCGGCCAGAAGGTGCAGGAGGCCGAGCTGGAGTACCTGGTGAACTCGGAGGCGATGTCGCGTTCGCTGGCGGAAAACTACGTCGGCCTGCCGCTCGATTTCGGCCAGCGCTGATCCCTGTCGCGCACGGGCGCCCACCCCGCGCGGGGCGCCGTTACAGTGGCCGCACCGTCAACCGACCCTGCGGCCACTGCCCCATGCCCACCACCCGAAGCCCCCAGCCCCTGCGCGGCGTGCGCGTGCTCAGCCTCGCGCTCAACCTGCCCGGCCCGGCCGCCTTCATGCGCCTGCGCGCCATGGGCGCGGCCTGCACCAAGCTGGAGCCGCCCGCGCGCGAGGGCGCCAGCGGCGACCCCATGGGCCAGTACAACCCGCCGGCCTATGCGCAGATGCACGAGGGCGTGAAGGTGCTGGCGGCCGACCTGAAGACCGATGCCGGCCAGGCCGCGCTGCACAAGCTGCTGCAACGCACCGACGTGCTGCTGACCTCTTTCCGCCCCTCTGCCCTGGGCAAGCTGGGCCTGTCGTGGACGGCGCTGCGCAAGCAATACCCGGCGCTGGCGATGGTGGCCATCGTGGGCGCGCCGGGTGAACGCGCCGAGGAGCCGGGCCACGACCTCACCTACCTGGCCGACGCGGGACTGGTCACCGGCCTGGACCTGCCGGCCACGCTGTTCGCCGACATGGGCGGCGCGCTCATGGCTTCAGAGGCCGTGCTCAAGGCCGTGCTGCTGCAGCGCTCCACGGGACGCGGCAGCTTCCACGAGGTGGCGCTGTCCGATGCGGCGGCCTGGCTGGCGATGCCACGCCACTGGGGCCTGACGCAGCCCAGGGGAGCCGTGGGCGGCGCGCACGCGGGCTACCGCGTCTACCCCTGCCAGGACGGCCGCGTGGCCGTGGCGGCGCTGGAGCCGCACTTCGCCGCCGCGCTGTGCGAGGCGGCGGGCGTGCCGCAGGGCCAGCGCATGAAGACCCTGTTCGAGCCCGCCACGCACGAGGCCATCGCGCGCTTCCTGGCGGGGCGCACGCGAGCGCAGCTCGATGCGCTCGCGGCCGAGCGCGACATCCCGATGCACACGCTCGGCTGAGGCCTGCGGGCGAGCCCGGCCGCCGCGGGCGGTCGCCCATCGCGCGAAGCTCAGCGCCTCAGCATCCCCAGGGCCCAGCGCGGCATGGGGTCTTGCGTGAAGGTGGGCACGCCGCGCCGCAGGCGCGCCACCAGCCGGGGCGGCACGATGTCCTGGCCCCGCCGGGCCGTGGTGTCGAACAGCAGGCACAGATCGGCCAGCGGCACAGCCTCGGTCAGGTGCTGGAGCGTGCGCGGGTAGCGCGCCAGGATGCGGTCCGGTGGCACGGCGTGCCCGCCCTGCTCCACGCGCTGCGCCACCCGTTCGGGCAAGGGCTTGGGGTCGTCCACGCAGACCACCAGCAGCACCACCTGGAAACCCGCCGCGCGGGCCGCGCGCAGCAGTTCGATCTTGGACGGGTGGGAGAACACCGTCTCGCTGACGAAGGACTGGCCGGCGCGCAGCAGCTGCTCGCGCCGCGCGTCGGCCCAGCGGCGCGCTTCGGTGGAGCGCTGCCGGGCGTCGGTGATATGGCGGAGGGATTGCGCCTCGTGCAGATCGGCGTTGACGAATTCGATGTCGGTCGGGATGAGGCCCGAGGCGACGGCGGAGCGGTACAGCGTGGACTTGCCCGCGCCGTTGGGCCCGGCGAGCAGGTAGAAGATGGGGCTCAAGCCGCGCGGCGCGCGCGGGCCGGGGCCGCCGCGGTGGCGCGCTGCCGATCGGTCTGCACGGTCTTGCGCACGGCCTGCGCCAGGCCGCCGCTGGCCGCCGCCTCGGCGAAGCGGGCCTCGATGGCGTCAAGCGCCGCGTGGTCCTGGGCCTGGGCGTCGTAGCGGGCAATGGCTTCGCGCGCCTCCAGCACGGTGAGGCCGGTTTCTTCGGTGATCTGGCCCAGCGTGGCCCAGTATTCGATCTGGCCGGCCACCGAGCGGCGCTGCGCCTCGGCGGCGCGGCGCGCCTGATCGACCAGGCTGGCAGGCAATTTGACCGAGGAGAAGTTGGGCGACGGGGAAGGCATGGCGGACTCCATCACAAAGGCGTCAATATGGCGCATTTTGCGCCATAAAGTCTGGGCTCGCAAGGCCGACAATCCTTGAGCGATCACCCGCCACAAGGCCATGAAGAAGCAAGGCACCATCGTTCACTGGGACGCCGAGCGCGCGTCCGGATTCATCCGCAGCCCCGACACCGCCGCCGAGGTGTATTTCCACCTGCGCGACTACGAGGGCCCGCAGCCCATCGCGCCGGGCACGGCGGTGGTGTACGAGGAGATCGTCATCGGCGGCAAGGGGCCGCGCGCCCTGTCGATCAAGCTGCCGCCGCCACCGCCGCTGCGCGAGGCCGGCGCGCCCGCGCAGCCGACGCCCGAGCCGCTGCTGGCCGCGGCGGGCGTGTCCAAGGCCCAGCGCTGGCGCGAGGCGCGCGCGCAGCGCCGCCAGACCCAGGTGGCCCTGGGCCTGCTGGGCGGCTGGCTGCTGCTGTGGCTCATCGGCATCGGCTTCGGCCGCTTTCCCTGGGTGGTGCTCACCGGGGTGGTGCTGGTGAACATCGCCACCTTCTTTCTGTACTGGCGCGACCAGCACGTGATGACCGAGGGCGGCGCGCCCTGGCCCATCGAGCACCTGCACGTGGCGGCGGCGCTGGGTGGCTGGCCCGCGGCCTGGCTGGCGCAGCGGTCGCTGCAGCACAGGCTGGAAGAAAAACGCTTCCAGCAGACCTTCATCGCCTGCGCCGCGCTCAATGCGCTGGCCTTGCTGGCCTGGGTGGTGTGGCCGCTGTTCGCTGGCGGCTGACTGCCCTACCCCAAGACGCCTTCAGCGCGGCTTGGAACGCCGCGCGGCGCCCGTGCCAGCGCGCGGCGGCAGGCCGGTGTGCTGCGTGAGCACGCGGCCCTTGGCCGGTGCGGTCGCAGCGGCCGGTGCGCGCGCCGGCGTGGCCTGCGTGCTGTTCTTGCGCCGTGCGCTCTGGTAGGCGCCGTCGGTGACCGGCTGGAACGTGGGAATGAGGTGGTGCTTGCCGTTGCCAATGAGGTCGGCGCGGCCCAGGGCCTTGAGCGCCTCGCGCAGCAGCGGCCAGTTGTTCGGGTCGTGGTAGCGCAGGAAGGCCTTGTGCAGGCGGCGGCGCTTCTCGCCGCGCACGATGTCCACGCGCTCGCCGCGCTCGTCGCGGTGGATGCCCTTGAGCGGGTTCAGGCCCGAGTGGTACATGGCCGTGGCGGTGGCCATGGGGCTGGGGTAGAAGGTCTGCACCTGGTCGGCGCGAAAGCCGTTCTTCTTGAGCCACAGCGCCAGGTTCATCATGTCCTCGTCGCTGGTGCCCGGGTGCGCGGCAATGAAGTACGGGATGAGGAACTGCTTCTTGCCCGCCTCTTCGCTGTACTTCTCGAACATCTGCTTGAAGCGGTCGTAGCTGCCGATGCCCGGCTTCATCATCTTCGACAGCGGCCCCGACTCGGTGTGCTCGGGCGCGATCTTGAGGTAGCCGCCCACGTGGTGCTGCACCAGCTCCTTCACGTACTCGGGGCTCTTGATGGCGAGGTCGTAGCGCAGGCCCGAGCCGATGAGGATCTTCTTGATGCCCGGCAGGGCCCGCGCGCGGCGGTAGATGCGCACCAGAGGCCCGTGGTCGGTGGTGAGGTTCGAGCAGATGCCGGGGTAGACGCAGCTCGGCTTGCGGCACGCGGCCTCGATCTCGGGGCTGGCGCAGCCCAGGCGGTACATGTTGGCCGTGGGGCCGCCGAGGTCGCTGATGACGCCGGTGAAGCCCTCGACCTTGTCGCGGATCTCCTCGACCTCTTTCAGGATGGAGGCCTGCGAACGGCTCTGGATGATGCGGCCCTCGTGCTCGGTGATGGAGCAGAAGGTGCAGCCACCGAAGCAGCCGCGCATGATGTTCACGCTGAAGCGGATCATCTCCCACGCGGGAATCTTGGTCTCGCCGTCGTGGCGGCCGTTCGCGTCGGCGTAGGTCGGGTGCGGGCTGCGCGCGTACGGCAGGTCGAACACGTGGTCCATCTCGGCCGTGGTCAGCGGGATGGGCGGCGGGTTGATCCACACATCGCGCGCGGTGGCGCCTTCGCCGTGCGCCTGCACCAGGGCGCGCGCGTTGCCCGGGTTGGCCTCCACGTGCAGCACGCGGTTGGCGTGGGCGTAGAGCACGGGATCGCTCTTCACCTGTTCGTAGCTGGGCAGGCGGATGACGGTGCGGTCGCGCGGCGGACGCTTGACCTTGCCTTGCAGCGCGGGGTTGGGCACGAAGTTCAGCGGCTGGATGGTGGCGCCCTGCGGCGCGGCCGTGCCGGCGGGGTCTTCCGCTTTCGCGCAGGAACCGCCTTGCGACTGCGCCTGCTCGCTGGTGGTCTGGTACGGGTTGATGTGCACGTCCACCGGTCCGGGCTGATCGACCTCGCTCGAATCGATCTCGAACCAGCCCTCGGTGGACGGGTCGCCCGGGCGGCGCACGAAGGCCGTGCCGCGCACGTCGGTGATGCGCTCGACGGGTTCGCGCGCGGCCAGCCGGTGCGCGACCTCCACCAGCGCGCGCTCGGCGTTGCCGTAGAGCAGCAGGTCGCATTTGCTGTCCACCACCACGGAGCGGCGCACCTTGTCGCTCCAGTAGTCGTAGTGGGCGATGCGGCGCAGGCTGCCCTCGATGCCGCCCAGCACGATGGGCACGTCCTTGTAGGCTTCGCGGCAGCGCTGGCTGTAGACGATGGCGGCGCGGTCGGGGCGCTTGCCGCCCACGTCGCCGGGCGTGTAGGCGTCGTCGCTGCGGATCTTCCGGTCGGCGGTGTACCGGTTGATCATCGAATCCATGTTGCCCGCCGTCACGCCCCAGAACAGGTTCGGCTTGCCCAGCGCCTTGAAGGCCTCGGCGCTCTGCCAGTCGGGCTGGGCGATGATGCCCACGCGAAAACCCTGAGCCTCGAGCACGCGGCCGATGACCGCCATGCCGAAGCTGGGGTGGTCCACGTAGGCGTCGCCGGTGACGATGATGACGTCGCAGCTGTCCCAGCCGAGCGCGTCCATCTCGGCGCGGCTCATCGGCAGGAAGGGCGCGGTGCCGAAGCGCTTGGCCCAGTAGGGCCGGTAGCTGGTAAGCGGCTTGGCGTTGCGCGCGAAGAGGGAGACGTCGATGGGGGCGTTCATGGGTGGGCGCGGACCCATGGCGGGGGCGGCGGGGCGAAGGGCGCGATTTTACCGGCGCCCCCTCTTTTGCGCTGGCCACGGGCCGAAGCGACCCGCCGGGCCGATCAGGGCTTGAGTGACCAGTCGGGCACGCTGGCGGGCATGGGCCGCGCCTGGCGGCGGCTTTCCAGGCGCTGCGCCGCCAGCCGGGCGGTGAGCTTGAGCTTGTTCAGGTCTTCCGGGTTGGGCTGGCCGTGCGGCTCGAAGCTGAAGCTGCACAAGGTGCCGTAGACCTCGCCATTGGAGAGGATCAGCGGTGTGCTGATGTGCGTTCCGATGGGAAATGGCAGGCCCTGCAGCAGCGGCGCGGCGGCCGGGTCGCGCCTGGCGTTGGCGATGTACTGCGGCAGGCGGCCGTCGACCACGCGCTGGCACCAGCTTTCTTCCAGCGGCGCGCCCTCGCCTTCGGCGATCACCTTCACCCCGGGGGATTGCTCGACGTGGCGGAAGACGCGCCGGCCCTCGACGAATTCGGAGACGAAGACCACGTCCATTTGCAGGCGCTCGCGCAGCAGGCGCAGCACCTCGCCGATGGAGTGGTCGAGTTCGGCGTCGCTGTGGTCGGCCGTGGCCACCAGCAATTCGGACACCTGGACTTCAATGGATTCGGGACCGAAGTCCGTGGGAGCGAAGAGGTTGCGTTTCATGCACCTTTTTATAGCGCCGAAGCACGTATCAGTGTGTTTCGCAGCCGCCCGCCGAATGTTCGATCAGCCGATCCACCAGCGCCAGCAGTTGCCGCCGCTCGGCCGCGCTCAGGCAACCCATGATCTCGCGGTTGCGCCGATCGATCAGGCGCAAGGCGCGCGCATGCAGGGCGCGCCCGCTGCGCGACAGGCGCAGCACCACGGCGCGCGCGTCGGTCTCGCTGGGCGCCTTGATGACGCTGCCGCGCTCCACCAGCATCTGCGCGGCGCGGCTGGCCTGGGCCTTGTCCAGGTGGGCGTGCGCGGCGAGGTCGTTCACCGACAAGGGTTCGAAGGATCCGATGGCGGCCAGCGCGCGTGCCTCGGCCACGCCCAGGCCCAGCTCGTTCGCGTAGGCGGCGGCGGTGGCGGCATCGGTCAGCTTGCCCAGGCGGTGCAGGCGCCAGCTGAGCTGCTGCTCCAGCGGCAGGGGAATGGATTCAGTCGCCATGCAGGGGCTCCCGCAGGCAGCGTTCGCGCGCCTGTTCGATCAGGGGCAAGGCCTGCGCCGTGCCGTCCAGCCGGCTCAGCAGCGACAGGCTCAGCATGGCCAGCAGCAGCGGGGCTTGCGCCTGGCCCACCTCGCCCATGGCGCGGCACAGGGCGGTGTAGGTCGTGTCGAGGTCCGCGTCGGTCATTCGGTGACTCCGGTGGATTGCAGGGCCGCGCGCAGGGGCGCGGTGTTCAGGCCGTGCCAGCGGCCCAGCACGTAACCATCGGGGCGCACCAGCACCAGGGCGGGCTCGCCTGGCGACCGCAGTCCATAGCGCCGCCAGGCTTGGGCCTGCGGGTCGGCTTCGGGGGAAATGCGCAGCGGCGCCACACCGGGCGGCAGGCCGCCATCGGGCGCGCCGTTGAACACCAGCGCCACGAAGCCGTGTCCGAAGCGGGTGCTGAGGTGGAAGGACTGCCCCTGCGCGTCGCGCAGCAGCGCCTCGGGTGCGGGCGCACCGGGTGCGGCCAGCGCGCTGGCCCATGCATCCGACTCGCCGCCGTTGAGCGGTGAATCCTTGTAGCCGATGGCCGAGGATTGGCGCGGGTTGATCAGCGGGCGCACGTGAGGATCGTCCACTGCCAGGCGCAGCGCGGCCTCGCGCATCAGGCGAAAGGCGAAGTCCGGCGGCGCCATGAACTCGGTGCTTTTGGCGCCGTAGGCGATGTTTTCGCGCGTGGCGTGCACACGCTCCACGCTGTAGCTGTCGAGCAGCGCCTCGGGCGACTCGCCACGCACCACGCGCGCGAGTTTCCAGGCCAGGTTGCCGCCATCGTCCAGGCCCGAGTTGAGCCCGCGCACGCCGAAGATGGGGACCAGGTGCGCGGCATCGCCCGCGAAGAACACGCGGCCGTGGCGGTAGTCGGGCAGCGTGAGGCACTTGGCGTTGTAGATCGAGATCCACAGCGGCTCCCAGGGCTCGGTCTCGCCGATCATCTCGAGGTGGCTGCGCACGCGCGGCAGCACGTTCTCGGGCTTCACGGCCTCGGCAGGGTCTTCATCGTCGCGGATCTGGTAATCGATGCGCCAGACGTCGTCGGGCTGGCGGTGCATGAGGATGGTGGAGCCGGGATTGGACGGCGGGTCGAACCAGGCCAGGCGCTCCACCGGGCGGCGGGTCTTCTGGCGGATGTCGACGATGACGTAGCGGCCTTCGTACTGCGTGCCTTCCAGTTGCAGGCCCAGTTGCTCGCGCACGGTGCTGCGGCCACCGTCGCAGGCCACCAGCCAGTCGGCGCGCACGGTGCGCGTGCCCTGCGGCGTATCGATCCCGACCAGCACGTCGCGCTCGCGCGCCTGCACGGTCCGCACGCGCTGGCCCCAGTGCACCGCCGCGCCGTCACCGATCGCGCGGTGCGCGTACTCCTCGATGTAGAACTGCTGGATGTTCACCATGGGCGCGAAGCGCTGCGTGGGCTCGCTGGGCATCTCGAAGCGCAGCACCTCGGCCTGGCGGAAGTGGCTGCGCCCGGCCGTCCAGCCCAGGCCCTTCTCCACCAAAGGCGCGTCGGCCCCCACCCAGCCCAGGATCTCCTGCGAGCGGCGCGAGATGCAGATGGCGCGGCTGCCGGTGCAGTAGCCCTCGTCGGCCTCGATCACCTGGCTGCGGATGCCCTGGCGCGCCAGCAGCGCCGCCAGCGTGAGGCCCACCGGGCCGCCACCGGCGATGAGCACCGGCACGTGTTCTTCTGTCGCTGCGTTCATGTCTCCACCATTTGGTTGCGAGCGCAACTATATCGCCTGCACGACTTCGCGCCAGCACCACCCGTCGATAAGATGGTTTCACCCCAACGAAGGAGACAGCCATGCCCGGTTTCAACACCTTGCGCATCGACCAGGACGCCAGCAACCCGCGCGTGGCGCGCCTGCTGCTCAACCGGCCCGAGCGCCTCAACGCCATCAACGACGACACGCCGCGCGAGATCCGCGCCGCCGTGGAGTGGGCCAATGCCAACGACGAGGTGCACGTCATCCTGGTCGAGGGCGCGGGCAAGGGCTTTTGCGGCGGCTACGACCTCTACCACTTCGGCGAAGGCGACATCGACCACCCCTGCCAGCAGGAACGCCACCCCTGGGACCCGCTGGACGACTACGCCTTCATGAAGCGCAACACCGAGGACTTCATGAGCCTGTGGCGCAGCCCCAAGCCCACCATCGCCAAGGTGCACGGCGCGGCCGTGGCGGGCGGCAGCGACATCGCCCTGTGCTGCGACCTGCTGGTGATGGCCGAGGACGCGCGCATCGGCTACATGCCCACGCGCGTGTGGGGCTGTCCCACCACCGCCATGTGGACCTACCGCCTGGGCCCCACGCGCGCCAAGCAGCTCATGTTCACCGGCGACGTCATCGATGGCCGCACCGCCGCCGACTGGGGCCTGGCCAACGAGGCCGTGCCGCTGGACGAGCTGGACGCGCGCGCCCTGGCGCTGGCCGAGCGCATCGCGGGCGTGCCGCGCTCTCACCTGGCCATGCACAAAATGGTGGTCAACCAGGTGCTGCTCACCATGGGCCTGGAGCAGACGCAGTCGCTGGCAACGCTGTTCGACGGCATCACGCGCCACAACCCCGAGGGCCTGTGGTTCCGCCGCTTCGCGCAGGACCAGGGCTTCAAGGCGGCCGTGCAGTGGCGCGACAGCGGTCGGCCGATTCCGGAGGGCGACGAGGCCCGCGCCCTGATCCGCGAGATGGAGGATCGCCGACGTACCAACCGTTGAGGCCCGTTCGTCACCCGTTCATCTCGAAACAGGTCTTACCTGACGGCCGCGAATGTAAAGGCCATGCGTGCCTAGCATGCGGGCTTCTGCCCACTACATCTCAGGAGAAACGCATGGCACTGCACTTCGGCAAACGCGACAACGAGCCTTCCCGACCCCTTGGCAGCGGGGGCGGCATGGCCACACCGCGCAACACGGCTTACGGTCAATCACAGGCTTCCCCGAGCAGCTCGCCCGTGGCCACCCAGGAAACCGAAGTGAAACCCACCGCCAGCACCGTGACCACCACCACCCCCGAAGGCGGCAGCAAGCTCACCGTCGGCCCCAACATCAAGCTCAAGGGCGTCGAGATCACCGACTGCGACACGCTCGTGGTCGAGGGCACGGTCGAGGCGACCATGGATTCGCGCGTCATCAACATCGCCAGGGAAGGCGCGTTCAACGGCTCGGTCCAGGTCGATCTGGCCGAGGTGTACGGCACCTTCAACGGCAGCCTCACCGTGCGCGACAAGCTCGTGATCCACCCGGGCGGCAAGGTGATCGGCAAGATCCGTTATGGCAAGGTGGTGATCGCCGAAGGCGGCGAGCTCTCCGGGGAGATCCAGTGCGCCGCCAGCGGCGCGGCCAAACCCGCGGCCACGGCCAACAAGCCCTCGATGCAGCTGGCGGCCTGAGGCTGCTGACCCCGGGCTGGCGGTTTGCCCGCCCCCGGGCGGCCCGGTATGCTCGGGCCCATGTACGCCGAGTTCTTCGGGCTCCAGCACGACCCGTTTTCGATCGCGCCCGACCCCCGTTACCTCTTCATGAGCGAGCGCCACCGCGAGGCGCTCGCTCATTTGCTCTATGGTGTGCGCGGCGGGGGCGGCTTCGTGCTGCTCAGCGGCGAAATCGGCGCCGGCAAGACCACCATCTGCCGCTGCTTCCTGGAGCAGGTTCCCGAGAATTGCAACGTCGCGTACATCTTCAATCCGCGCCTGACGGTGGCGGACCTGCTCAAGTCGATCTGCCGCGAGTTCCGCATCGAGGTGAAGCACGAGGGCCTGGGCCCGGCCACGGTGCACGACCACCTCGACCCGCTCAACGAATTCCTGCTGGCCAGCCACGCGCGGGGTGAGCGCAACCTGCTCATCATCGACGAGGCGCAGAACCTCACGCCGCACGTGCTCGAGCAGCTGCGCCTGCTCACCAACCTCGAAACCAGCGAACGCAAGCTGCTGCAGATCATCCTGATCGGCCAGCCCGAACTGCGCGCCATCGTGGCCCGGCCCGAGCTGGAGCAACTCGCCCAGCGCGTGATCGCCCGCTTCCACCTCGGCGCGCTGGACGCCGCCGAGACGCGCGAGTACATCCAGCACCGCCTGCAGGTGGCCGGCCTCAAGGGCCCGCTGCCCTTCGCGCCCGCCGCCATCGAGCGCATCCATGACCTCTCGCGCGGCGTGCCGCGCCGCATCAACCTGCTGTGCGACCGCGCGCTGCTCGGCGCCTACGCGAATGGCCAGAACCGTGTGGAGCGGGCGGTGGTGGACAAGGCGGCCAGCGAGGTGTTCGACAGCGACGGCACCACGCCAGCGCCCCGGCGCGCCGCCACGGCAGCTGCCACCCGCACCAGCGGCCTGGGCACCCTGGGGATGGGCGCGCTGGCCGGGGCCGTCGTGGGCGCCCTGGTCGCGGCGGCCGCGCTGTGGTTCTGGCTGCAGCGGCCGGGCGTGACGCCCGTGGCCGCCGACGGCGCGCCGGCCGGGGCCACCGCCAGCGCGTCCCCTCCGATCGACGAAGCCGCGCCAGCACCCGCCGCACAGGCGCCCCAGGCCCCGGCCGCCCAGGCCGATCCGGTGCCCGCCGCAGCGGACACACCCGCCGCCCCCACGGCGGGCTGGCCCGGCGCCGACGCGCTCATCACCGCCGAATCCGATGCCTGGCGCGAGCTGGCCCCGCTGTGGGGCCAGGCCTTGGCTGGCGCCGACCCCTGCGAACAGGCGCTGGACGTGGGCCTGCAGTGCTACCGCACGGCGCGCATGACCTTGCACGGCCTGCGCCAACTGGACCGCCCCGGCATCCTGAACCTGCGCCTGCCCGACGGCGCCAGCGGCCGGCTGTTGCTGACCGCCCTGGACGAGAACAGCGCCGTCGTGGCGCGTGGCGAGCGGCGCTGGCGCGTGCCCCTGGGCGAACTGGCGGACGCCTGGCGCGGCGACTACGCCACCCTGTGGCGCCTGCCCCCGGGCCAGTCGGGCCGCCTCGCCGACGGCCGCGATGGCCCGGCCGGGCGCTGGCTGAACGAGCGCATCGTGGCGCTGCAGGCCGCGGGCAGCGTGCCTGCCTCGGGCGTCGGCCTGGCCGCCCGCCTGGCGGCCTTCCAGCGCTCGCGCGGCATCGAGGCCGGCGGCCCGGCGGGCCCCGTCACCTTCATGCAGATCAACCTGGCCAGCGGGGTGGACGAGCCCCGGCTGCTGCCGCGCTCCTGAGACCCCGATGTCCTACATCCTCGACGCCCTGCGCCGCGCCGACGCCGAACGCGAACGGGGCCGCGTGCCCGGGCTGCACACGCAGGTGAATCCCTTGCGCACGGCCGAACCGCCGTCGCGCCGCCGCCCGCCCCGCGCGCGCGGCCCCTGGGTGGCGGGCCTGGGCCTGCTCATGGCGGCGGCCGCCACGGCGTGGTGGCTGATGCGCGACGGCACCGCCGATCCGCAGCCCGCCCCCGCGCCCTCACCCACAGCGGCCCGGGCGACGCCGCCGGCCCCCGTACCCGAGGCTCCGCCGGCGCCGCCGCCGCGCGTCGCCGCACCGCCCGTGGTTGCCGCGCCGGCCCAGCCCATCCTGGCGCCACCACCCCCCCCACCCCCGCCGGCACCCGCACCCACCCCTGCACCGGCACCGGCACCGGCGCCCTCAACAGCGCCTGGCACTGGAGGCACGCCTGCGCCGGCCGCCGCCAGCGCGGCCCCCTTGCCCCGCGTGAACGAGCTCAACCCCACGGCGCGCGCCGCCCTGCCCCCGCTCAAGATCAGCGGCTCCACCTACGCCGAGAACCCCGCGCTGCGCATGCTCATCCTCGACGGGCAAGTGCTGCAGGAGGGCCAGGACATCGCCCCGGGGCTCAAGCTGGAGTCGATCGGCCCGCGCAGCGCCGTCATCGTCCACCAGGGGCAGCGACTGCGCCTGCCCTACTAGCACCAGCGCCGCCCCGCCATGACCGACCTGCTGCGCGCCGACGGCCTGCGCTTCGCCTGGCCCGGCGCCCTCCCGTTGTTCGACGGCATCTCCCTGTCGCTTGGGCCGGGCCTGACCTGGCTCACGGGCGAGGACGGCAGCGGCAAGAGCACGCTGTTGTCGCTGCTGGCCGGCGCCCAGGCACCCCAAAGCGGGCGGCTGTGGGCGAACGGTCACTGGCTGCACGAGGACCCGGCGGCCTACCGCCGCCAGGTGTTCTGGATCGACCCCCAGACCGACGCGCACGACGCCCTGCCCGCCGCCGGGTACCTGGAGGGCCTGGCCGCCCACTGGCCCCGCCTCAGCGAGGCGGCCCTGGCCGACCTGGTGGACGGCTTTGGCCTGGCCGAGCACCTGCACAAGCCGCTGTACATGCTCTCCACGGGCAGCCGGCGCAAGGTCTGGCTCACCGCCGCGCTCGCCGCGGGTGCGCCCCTCACCCTCATCGACCAGCCCTTCGCCGCACTGGACGCTCCATCGGCCCGATTCCTGGCCGACTGCCTGGCCGACGTGGCCGATCACCCCAGCCGCGCCTGGGTGGTCGCGGACCACGAAGCACTGCCAGGTACCCCAGGGGGTCGCGTGTGGGCGCTGGGGCGTCAACCGGGGCCGGGTTTTTAGCGCCGCTAAACCGTTCTTGCTAATTTCGAAATCGACAGCGGGGGCTCGCCGGCCTAGATTCGCGTCCACGCCAACGCCAGAGCCGATGCACCCGCTCACCTGGCACCCGGCGACCGATGGGATCCAGGAGTCACGCATGAGCCACGCCACCGTTGCCGAATTGCCATCCACCTCGTCCATGCTGGACATGCTCATGGCACGCTGGCAACTCGCCCCCCGCCACGACACGGCAACGCACGAATCCCCAGGCGACGCCATGGAGCGCGCGCGCACCACCATCGTGCAAACCGTGGGGCACTACGTGAACTACCTGGAACCCGCCGACCAGGCCCTGTACGCCACCCTGATCGCCACCACCGACCCCGAGTCCCTGCGCGGCCTGTTCTTCGAGTGCTTCGACCTCATGGTCAGAACCCGCGGCCCGGCCATCGCCGTGCTGCGCCTGCACGAGCTCTACCGCCTCATGCGCTGATGACGGGCGCCTCGGGCGGCTCAGCCCGTTCCCCCGGGCCGGCATCGGCCACCGCGTACTCTCGAAGCCTCTCCCGCAGCCAACGGTGCGGGGGGCTGTGGTGCGTGCGGTGGTGCCACACCATGTAGCGCGATGAGCGCGACCGGGGCAGCTCGGGTGGCAGGGGCAACAGCCGCAAGCCATCGGCGTGGCGGCGCAGCACCGCCCCCTGGTGGGCCGACACCGTGGCCACGCGATCCGTGGTGGACAGGACGAACGCCAGGCGCGACACGGGGTACACCGAGCTGCTGATGCGCGCACCGTAGCCGGCGTGCACAAGCCATTGATCGGTGGCGGACCCCTTGGCGTTGAACCGGACGGTGGCGGAGGCCAGCAGGTGGTGCTCGGCCAGGTACTCGCGCATCGACAAGGTGGCCCCGATGCGGGGGTGCGACACGCTCAGGCAGCAATGGGTGAACACCGCGTCCGGCAAGCGCTCGGCGTGCAGGTCCTGGGCGTCGCCGGGCGGCGCCACGGTGGTCAGCAGCACGTCGATGCTCGACGCGTGCAAGCCGACGTAGCCGCCCGACTCCAGATCGGGTTCGCGCACGTCCAGCCGGATCCGGGGCGCCCGCGTCACGATGGCGCCGTAGCAGGCGTCGAGGTCGATCTCCACCAGGCCTTCGACGCAGGCGACGCAGAAGTGCGCGTCGCTGCTGGCCGGGTCGAAGAACGAGCCACCCGAACTCGCCTCATGCCACAACTGCACCATTTCCCGGAACGACTCCAGCACCCTTTGCCCAGGGGCTGTGAGCAGGTAGCCCGTGCCCTGGCGCACCACCAGTTCGTCGCCGAACGATTCGCGCAGCCGCTGCAGCGACTGGCTGGCCGCCGATGGCGTGAGGCCCAGCCGTTCCGCCGCCTGGCTCAGGCTCTGCGTGTCCACCAATGCGACCACCAAGGCCAGCTGCCGCATGTCCACCGAACTCACGACGCCTCCACCGTCTCATTGACCGCCGATCGCGACACCTCGCGCAGGCGTTCGCGCAGCCAGCGGTGCGGCTGGCTGCGGTGCGTGCGCTCATGCCAGATCATGTGCAGCTCGCTGTGCACGGCGGGCATCTCCGGTGGCAGCGGCAGGCGGCGCAGGCCACGCACCTGTCGCGCCAGCCGGTCGGCGCCATCGGCCGACATGGTCATGAGAAAGGCCGACCGCGCCACCATGTCCAGACAGACCCAGAGCGACTGCACGTAGGTCGAGCGGCGCATGGAATGCCCCCGCGCGAGCAGGGCGGCGTCGATCGGACTGCGCGAGGCCGGGTCGAGGTTGCGGTAGTGCGCCACCAGGTGCTCTTCGCTCAGGTACTGCGTGAGCGAAAGGCGATTGCCGATGCGCGGGTGGGTGTCGCTGAGCAGCACGTGGGTCAATGGGTGCGAGCACAGGCGTTCGCTGTGCAAGTCGCGCGCATCGACCGGCGGCGGCGCGCTGGCGCACAGCACGTCGATCTTGCCGCTGCGCAGCGCGTGCATGTCCACCTCGTGGTGCAGCGGCACCTGAAAGTCCAGCCGGGCCAGGGGCGCCTCTTCGCGCAACTCGGTGTGCAGGCGCACGAGGTCGGGCGTGACGCTGTGGCCCACGCAGGACACGGCAAAGCGCAGGCTGCATTCGGACGGATCGAAGCGCTCGACCGCCTGGAGCGCCTCGCGCCACCGGGTCACGATGGTCCGCAGGCCCCCCATGATCTGATGGCCCCGGGGCGTGAGCCGATAGGCCTTGCCATGCCGCACGTACACGTCTTCGCCGATCGCCGCGCGCAGCCGGCTCAGCGACTGGCTCGCCGCCGACGGCGTCATGCCCAGCCGGGCAGCGGCCTCACTGAGGCTTTGCGTCTCGATGAGCGCGCACATCAGCTCCAACTGCCTCATGTCGGCGTTCTTCATGGCCACCCGCTCCGGCAACGACCGCACCGGGCGACAGCCTACACCGAACGCCCCCGGAACAGGTGACAGGCCCGGTACGACCAGCCCTCAGCGGGCGCCGAGCCCCATCTGCCGCGAGATCAGCTCCTTCATGATCTCGTTCGTGCCGCCGTAGATGCGCTGCACGCGCGCGTCGGCGTAGGCGCGGGTGATGGGGTATTCCCACATGAAGCCGTAGCCGCCGTGCAGTTGCACGCACTCGTCCATCACCTTGCATTGCAGGTCGCTGCACCAGTACTTGGCCATGCTGGCGGTGGCCGAGTCGAGGCGGTTCTCATTGACGAGTTCGCAGCACTTGTCCACGAAGACGCGCGCCACCTGCACCTCGGTCTGCAACTCGGCCAGGGTGTAGCGCGTGTTCTGGAACGCCGCCACCGTGCTGCCGAAGGCCTTGCGGTCCTTCACGTACTGCACGGTCCAGTCGATGGCGGCCTGCGCCGCCGCCACCGCGCCGATGGCGATCTGCAGCCGCTCCCAGGGCAGTTGCTCCATCAGGCAGATGAAGCCGCGACCGAGGAAGTCCGGCCCGCCGAGCACGTTGCCGGCCGGCACCGACACGTCGTTGAAGAACAGTTCCGAGGTGTCCTGCGCCTTCAGGCCCAGCTTCTTCAGGCGTTTGCCGGTTTCGAAGCCGGGCATGCCGCGCTCCACCAGCAGCAGCGTGGTGCCCTTGGCGCCGGCCGACGGGTCGGTCTTCGCGACCACGATGACCAGGTCGGCGTGCCAGCCGTTGGTGATGAAGGTCTTGCTGCCGTTGAGGCGGTAGCTGCCGTCGGGCTGCGCCAGCGCGGTGGTCTTGATGCCTTGCAGGTCGCTGCCGGCGGCGGGCTCGCTCATGGCGATGGCGCCCACCATCTCGCCGCTGGCCAGCAGCGGCAGGTACTTCTGCTTCTGCGCCTCGGTGCCGTAGTGCAGGATGTACGGGGCCACGATCTCGCTGTGCAGGCCGAAGCCGATGCCGCTGAAGCCGCCGCGCGCCAGGGCCTCCATCTGCACCACGGAATAGAGCCGGTCGGCGCCCGCGCCGCCGTAGGCCTCGGGCATGGAGGGGCACAGGAAGCCGTTGGCCCCGGCCCTGCGCCAGACCTCGCGGTCGACGTAGCCCTGCTCCTCCCAGGCTTCGTGGAAGGGCGCGATCTCCTTGTCGACAAAGCGCTGGAAGGCGTCAGCGAAGGCCTGGTGGTCGCTGTTGAAGAGGGTGCGTTCGATCATGCTGTCACCGATTGGACGGATGGGGATTTTTGGCAAGCAGTTGCTTGGCGAAAGTCAATATACTGGGCCGAGGTATCGGTCACCAGCGGGGATACACCATGAGCGCCGCCCGGCCGTTCCGAAGGCGCTCGCACCGCAGCGCGCTGCGCGGAGGTCATCAACATGCATGAGGCATTCATCTACGACGCCATCCGAACGCCCCGAGGCAAGGGCAAGAAGGACGGCAGCCTGCACGAGGTCAAGCCGATCGACCTGCTGGCCGGCACCTTGAGCGCACTGCAGCGCCGCCACGACTTCGACACCGCGGCGGTGGACGACGTGGTGATGGGCGTGGTCTCGCCCATCGGCGAGCAGGGCTCGGTGATTGCCAAGGTGGCCGCGCTGAAGGCCGGCTGGGACTGGCGCTGCTCGGGCGTGCAGCTCAACCGGTTCTGCGCCTCGGGCCTGGAGGCGGTGAACCTGGCGGCCATGAAGGTGCGCAGCGGCTGGGAGGACCTGGTGGTCGCCGGCGGCGTGGAGAGCATGAGCCGCGTGCCCATCGGCTCCGACGGCGGCGCCTGGGCGCAGGACCCGGCCACCAACAGCGCCACGATGTTCGTGCCCCAGGGCATCGGCGCCGACCTGATCGCCACCATCGAAGGCTTCTCGCGCGAGGACGTGGACGCCTTCGCGCTCGAATCGCAGCGCCGCGCCGCCAGCGCGCGCGGCGAAGGCCGCTTCGACCGATCCGTGGTGCCGGTGACCGACATGCTGGGCCAGACCGTGCTCGGCGAGGACGAGTTCATCAAGCCGCACACCACGATGGAAGGCCTGGCCTCGCTCAAGCCCGCGTTCGAGCAACTGGGCGGCATGGGCTTCGACGCCGTGGCCCTGCAGCGCTACCCGCAGGTGGAGCGGATCGAGCACGTGCACCACGCGGGCAACTCCTCGGGCATCGTCGATGGCGCCGCGGCCGTGCTGATCGGCAGCGAGGCGGCCGGCCGGGCCCACGGGCTGCGGCCGCGCGCGCGCATCGTGGCGGCCGCGCTGTCGGGCGCGGACCCGACCATCATGCTCACCGGACCCATGCCGGCCAGCCGCAAGGCGCTGGAGAAGGCCGGCCTCACGGTGGACGACATCGACCTGTTCGAGGTGAACGAGGCCTTTGCCGCCGTGCCCATGAAGTTCATGCGCGAGATGGGTGTGCCGCACGAGAAACTCAACGTGAACGGCGGCGCCATCGCCATGGGCCACCCGCTGGGCGCCACCGGCGCCATGATCCTGGGCACCCTGCTGGACGAGCTGGAGCGCCGCGGACTCCAGCGCGGCCTGGCCACGCTGTGCGTGGGCGGCGGCATGGGCATCGCCACCATCATCGAACGGGTCTGAACCGAATGAAAACGATCCGCTACGAGCTGCACGACGGCATCGCCACCATCACCTTCGACGAGCCCGGCTCGCCGGTGAACACCATGTGCGCCGACTGGCAGCGCGACCTCACCACGGTCACGGGCCTGGTGGTGCGCGACCGCTCGCTCATCAAGGGCATCATCCTGGCCTCGGCCAAGAGCACCTTCTTCGCGGGTGCCGACCTGAAAGGCACGATGCGCCTGAAGGCCAGCGACGCGCGGCAGGTCTACGCCGAGATCGAGCAGACCAAGAAGAACTTCCGTACGTTGGAGACCCTGGGCGTGCCGGTGGTGAGCTGCATCAACGGCTCAGCGCTGGGCGGTGGCTGGGAAGTGGCCCTGGTCGGCCACCACCGCATCGCCATCGACCACCCGAAGATCCAGCTCGGCCTGCCCGAGATCACCCTGGGCCTGATCCCGGGCGCCAGCGGCATCACCAAGATGACACGCCTGCTGGGCCTGCAGGGCGCGCAGCCCTTCATCCTGGAAAGCCGGCTGTTCGGCCCGCGCGAGGCGGTGGACCTGGGCCTGGTGCATGCCCTGGCCATCGACGCGCTGAGCCTGCGGGCCGCGGCCGAGGCCTTCATCGGTGCCAACCCGCAGGCCCGCCACCCCTGGGACGAGAAGGACTACAAGATGCCCGGCGGCACGCCGAGCAACCCCAAGATCGCCGGGCTGCTGAGTGTGGCGCCGGCCATGCTGCGGCAGAAGACCCAGGGCCTGTACCCCGCGCCCGAGGCCGCGCTGGCCGCCATGGTCGAGGGCGCGATGGTCGACTTCGACACGGCGCTGCGCATCGAGAGCCGCTACCTTGCGCAACTGCTCGTGAGTCCGGTCGCGAAGAACATGATCAACGCGTTCTTCTTCGACATGAACGCCGTGCGCAGCGGCGGCTCACGTCCCAAGGACTTCCCGCGCTTCGTGCCGCGCAAGGTGGGCATCCTGGGCGCGGGCATGATGGGCGCGGGCATCGCCCACGCGCAGGCCAGCCGGGGCATCGAGACCGTGCTGGAGGACGTGAGCCTGGAAAACGCCGAACTGGGCAAGTCCTACAGCCACCGCCTCACCCAGGCGCGGGTTGAAAAAGGGCAGATGAGCATCCAGGAGCAGCTCGGCCTGCTCGACCGCATCCTGGCCACCGACCATCCCAAGGACCTCAAGGGCTGCGACCTCATCATCGAGGCCGTGTACGAAAACCGCGAGGTCAAGGCGCAGATCACGCGCGAAGCCGAGGAACAGCTCGCGCCCGGCGGCTTCTTCGCCAGCAACACCTCCACCCTGCCCATCTCCGGCCTGGCCAAGGCCAGCCGGCGACCCGAGAAGTTCGTCGGCATCCATTTCTTCAGCCCGGTGGACAAGATGCGACTGGTGGAGATCATCCGCGGCCAGCGCACCGACGACGAGACGATCGCCCGCGCCTACGACTACGTGCTCGCGCTGGGCAAGCTGCCCATCGTCGTGAACGACTCGCGCGGTTTCTACACCAGCCGCACCTTCGGCACCTACGTGATGGAAGGCGCGGCCATGCTGGGAGAAGGCATTCCCGCGCCGGTGATCGAGAACGCCGCCGTGCAGGCCGGCATGCCGGTGGGCCCGCTGGCCGTGCTGGACGAGACCTCGCTGTCCCTGGCCGTGCACGTGCTGGACCAGACGCGCGCCGACCTCAAGGCCGAGGGCAAGGCTTACGAACCCAGCTCCGGCGAACTGCTGGTCGAGCGCATGGTGAAGACGCTCAAGCGCGCCGGCCGGGCCTCGGGCGGTGGTTTCTACGAGTACCCGGCGGGCCAGCGCAAACGCCTGTGGGTCGAGCTCAAGGGCCTGTTCGAGGACCCACGCCTGCAATGGGACCTGCAGGACGTGAAGGACCGCCTGCTGTACCGCCAGTCGGTGGAGACCGCGCGTTGCCTGGCCGAGGGTGTGCTCACCAGCGCGCACGACGCCAACATCGGCTCCCTGTTCGGCATCGGTTTTCCGGCCTGGACAGGTGGCGCGCTGCAATTCATCTACGGCCAGGGCATCGAGGCCTTCGAGCGGCGCTGCGACGTGTTGTCGCGCCGCTTCGGCCGCGGCTTCCTTCTCGACGGCGCCGCGCGAGACGCCATTCGCCGTTTCCAGCCCCAGTACTGATCCCTCGAAACAATGCCCCGCCTCTCGAACAAGATCTGCCTCATCACCGGCGCCGCCCAGGGCATCGGCCTGGCCACCGCCGAAACCTTCGCCCGCGAAGGCGCCACCTGACGATCGAGCAATTCGATCGCGTCATCGACGTCAACCTGCGCGGCGTGTTCCATTGCGCGCAGGCCGTGGCCGACGCCATGGTGCGCCAGGGCCACGGCGTGATCCTCAACGCCTCTTCGGTGGTGGGCCTGTACGGCAACTTCGGCCAGACCAACTACGCGGCCAGCAAGTTCGGCGTCATCGGCTTCACCAAGACCTGGGCGCGCGAGCTCGGCCCCAAGGGCATCCGCGTCAACGCGGTGGCGCCCGGTTTCATCGAAACGCCCATCCTCGGCACCATCCCCGACAAGGTGCTCGACGAGATGCGCCAGCGCGTGCCCCTGCACCGCCTGGGCCGCCCCGAAGAGATCGCCAGCGTCTACGCCTTCCTGGCCAGCGAGGACGCCAGCTACGTCAATGGCGCGGTGATCGAGGTCAGCGGCGGCATGTCGGTCTGAACCCGGCCCGGGACGGGCATCCCCCATTTGGGGGAGACGAGAAATCCCGGCTCGGGGCGGCCCAACAAACCCACCCCAAGCCGGGGCCAACATGTTACAAATCGGGGTTTTGCTCGCTGCCAGCCGCCGATGTCACCCTCCCCGCCGCCCGCCACCGAAGGCCCGCGCCTCGCGCGGTTGCGGGCATTGGGCGTGCTGGACACCCCGTCCGAGCGCGCCTACGACGACATCGCCGCCCTGGCGCAATCGCTCTGCGGCACCCCCATCGCGCTGGTGTCGCTGGTGGACGCCGAGCGCCAGTGGTTCAAGGCGCGCATCGGCCTGCCGCTGAGCGAAACCCCACGCGACTGGAGCTTCTGTTCCAACGCCATACAGGCGCCCGGCGAGGTGCTGGTGATCGAAGATGTGCGCCACGACCCGCGCTTCGAGGACCACCCCTTGCGGCGCGAGCAGCCCGATCTCGGCTTCTACGCGGGTGCGCCCATCGTCACCCGCGACGGCCTGGCCCTGGGCACCGTGTGCGTGATGGACGTGCAGGCGCGACACCTGTCCGGCGGGCAGGTCGACGGCCTGCGCCGCCTGGCCGGGCTGGCCGCCACCCTGCTCGAGCAAGGCACGCAGGACATGGACACCCTGCGACGCAACGAGGTCCGCCTCAACCGCACCGTCGCGCTGCTCGAGCGCAAGACGGTCGAGCAGCAGCGCTTCATCTACATGCTCTCCCATGACCTGCGCGAGCCGGTCAATACCATCAACAACTTCTCCGCGCTGCTGGTGGATGACCACCAGGCCGAGCTGCCCGCGCCCGCGCAGCGCTACCTGGGTTTCGTGCGCGAAGGCGGCCGGCGCATCGGCCGCCTGCTCGATGACCTGGTCGAATTCGCCCAGCTCGACTCCCACCCGCTGCGCATCGAGGCGGTGGACGCCGCCGCTCTGGCGCAGAAGGTCACGCAGGACCTGGAACCGGTGCTGCAGCGCTGCCAGGGTCGGGTCGAGATCGACACCGCCCTGCCGGTGGTGATGGCCGACCCCGGCCTGCTGCGCGTGGCGCTGCACAACCTGCTGAGCAACGCGCTCAAGTTCACCCGCCCCGGCGTGCCGCCCGTGGTCACCGTGGGTGCCTCGCGCGGCGGCGCGATCGACCAGATCCACGTGAGCGACAACGGCGTGGGCATCGCGAAGGAGCACCAGGGGCGCATCTTCGGCCTGTTCAACCGGCTCCACACCCGCCGCCGCTACGACGGCACCGGCCTGGGCCTGCCCATCTGCCAGCGCATCGCCGAACTGCATCAAGGCAGCCTGACGCTCGAGTCGTCCATCGACGTCGGCAGCCGCTTCACCCTGCACCTGCCGGCACAGGCAGACCGAGCCTGAGAAGGCGTGAGACGAGGACTCCGCATGGTCACCCCCGCGCGTTTCATCCTGATCGACGACAGCGACGCCGACAACGTGTTCCACGAAATCATGATCCGGCGCGCGGGCTTCACCGGCGAGGTGCGGATCTTCGACAACGGCGTGGACGCGCTGAAATTCCTGCGCGACGACCCGCTCTCCCAGCCCACCTGCATCTTCCTCGACATCAACATGCCCGTGCTCGACGGCTTCGAGGTGGCGCAGCAAGCCACGCGGCTGCTCGAGGGCAAGCCCGCCACCGTGCTGCTGATGCTCACCTCGTCCGACGCGCCGCAGGACCGCCAGCGCGCCGCCGAGCTGCCGGTGATCCAGGGCTACGTGACCAAGCCGCTCACCGCCGACATGGTGCGCCGGATGCTGGGCAGCCATGCCTGAGTCCGGCACCGGCGAAGCCCCGTCGCACCCGCGCTCGCGCACCGAACTCTTCACCGCCTTCACCTGGCTGGCCCTGCAGGGCTTTGGCGGCGTGCTGGCCGTGGTCCAGCGTGAGCTGGTGGAAAAGCGCCGCTGGCTGACGCGCGAGCAGTTCGTCGAGGACTGGGCAGTCGCGCAGATCATGCCGGGGCCCAACGTGGTGAACCTGGCCATGATGATCGGCGGGCGGCACTTCGGCCTGCCAGGCGCGCTGTCCGCGCTGGCGGGCATGCTGGTGGCGCCACTCGTGCTGCTGCTCCTGATCGCGGTGCTCTACAGCCAGCTTGCCGCGCTGCCGCAGGCCCAGGCCGCGCTGCGTGGGATGGGCGCCGTGGCCGCCGGGCTGATCACCGCCACGGGGCTCAAGCTGGTCGCGGCGCTGCGCCACAACGTCATGGGGCTGGGCGTGTGCACGGGCTTCGCCGCGCTCACCTTCGCGGCCATCGCCCTGCTGCGCTGGCCGCTGGCCTGGGTGCTGCTGGGTCTGGGCACGCTGGCCTGCGCCTGGGCCTGGCGCCAACTGGGCCGCAAGGGGGGTTGACGAGATGAGCGCCCTGCCCGTCGCCGTGGACTGGCTCGACCTGTTCACCCACTTCCTCACGCTCTCGCTGCTGGCCGTGGGCGGCGCCATCACCGTGGCGCCCGACATGCACCGCTACCTGGTCGTTCAGCACGGCTGGCTCAGCGATCCGCAGTTCACGGCCTCGATCGCGCTGTCGCAGGCGGCGCCCGGGCCCAACGTGCTGTTCATCGCCCTGCTCGGCTTCAACATCGGCATCAACGCCGCCGGCGGGCCGGCGGCGGGTTGGCGGGCCTGGGCGCTGGGCCTGTTCGGCGTGGTGGTGACGATGGTCGCCATCCTGCTGCCCTCGTCGGTGCTGACCTACACCGCCACGCGCTGGGCGCACAAGCACCGCGAGCGGCGTGTGGTTCGGGCCTTCAAGGCGGGCATGGCGCCGATCGTGATCGCGCTGCTGATCGCCACCGGCTGGGTGCTCACCGCCGCGCACGACCAGCCGGCGCGCGACTGGCGGCTGTGGCTGCTGACGGCGGTCGCGGCGCTGATCGTGTGGCGCACGCGCGTGCACCTGCTGTGGCTGATCGCCGCGGGCGGGGTGATGGGGGCGCTGGGCTGGGTCTGAAGCGCCCCGGCCCCTCAGCGACCGATGGGCAGGTAGTCGAACCCCATGCGCCGCACGAAGGCCGGGTCGTAGAGGTTGCGCCCGTCCACGATCAGCGGCTGTTTCAGGCGCTCCTTGATGAGGTCGAAGTCCGGGCTGCGGAACTCCTTCCACTCCGTCACGATGACCAGGGCATCCGCCCCGTCCAGGGTCTCGTTGGGTGTCTTGGCGTAGGTCACGCGCGGCTCGTCGCCCAGCACGCGCTGCGCCTCGTGCATGGCGGCCGGGTCGTAAGCCGTCACCGTGGCGCCCGCGGCCAGCACCTCTTCGAGGAAGCTCAGGCTCGGCGCCTCGCGCATGTCGTCGGTGTTGGGCTTGAAGGCCAGGCCCCACAGGGCGATGTGGCGGCCCTTCAGGTCGGCGCCCAGGCGCTGTTTGAGCTTGCGCGCCAGCACCTGCTTCTGCGCGTCGTTCGCCGATTCCACGGCGCTCAGCACCTTCAGGTCGAGGTCGGCGTCGCTCGCGGCGGTTTTGATCAGCGCCTTGACGTCCTTGGGGAAGCAGGAGCCGCCGTAACCCGCACCGGGGTAGAGGAAGTGGTAGCCGATGCGCGGGTCGGAGCCGATGCCCTGGCGCACCATCTCGATGTCGGCCCCCAGCTTCTCGGCCAGGTTGGCCAGTTCGTTCATGAAGCTGATGCGCGTGGCCAGCATGGCGTTGGCCGCGTACTTGATGAGCTCGGCGCTGCGCACGTCGGTCACCAGCAGGCGCTCGTGGTTGCGCTGGAAGGGCGCGTAGAGGGCGCGCATGAGGAAGATGGCCTGTTCGTCGCTGCCGCCCACGATGATGCGATCGGGCTTCATGAAATCGTCCACCGCCGCGCCCTCTTTCAGGAATTCGGGGTTGGAGACCACGGCGTAGGGCGTGCTCACGCCGCGTTTGGCCAGCTCATCGGCAATGGCGGCGTGCACCTTGTCGGCGGTGCCCACGGGCACGGTGCTCTTGTCCACCACCACCTTGTAGTCGGTCATCAGGCGGCCGATGTTGCGCGCCGCGGCCAGCACGTACTGCATGTCGGCCGAGCCGTCCTCGTCGGGCGGTGTGCCCACGGCGATGAACTGGATGGTGCCGTGGTTGACGGCGCGGGAGACGTCGGTGGTGAAGTGCAGGCGGCCGGCGGCCACGTTGCGCGCCACCATCTCTTTCAGGCCCGGCTCGAAGATCGGGATGCCGCCCGACTCCAGAATGCGGATCTTCTCGGGGTTCACATCGAGGCAGAGCACGTCGTTGCCCACCTCGGCCAGGCAGGCCCCGCTGACCAGGCCCACATACCCCGTTCCCACCACCGTCACTTTCATCGCGGTTCCCTCGTTGTGAGTCCCTCCATGGCGGGGACGCGGCATGATAGCGAACGAATATGGCACTTTCGTCGTACCCTCCCCCGCATGGGCGACGCCGCGTGAAGCTGTTCGCGCTGGCGCTCGGCCTGCTCCTGATGCTGTTGGCGCTGGCGCCACTGGGATGGCTGTTCGGCACCGCCCGCGGGCAGGCCGTGTGGGAGCAGGCCAACAGCCGCAGCCCCAACGAGCTGATCCGCTACACGGAGCGTCGCCTGCAAGGGCACCCGCGGCTGGAGCGCTGGCTGCTGCCGCCGCTGCATGCCCTGCGCGCGCGGGTGGAGCCCGAGCCGCCGCCAGGCCCCCTGCCCGACCTGGGCAAAGGCCAGCGCCCCGAGGCCTTCCCCCCGCCCGCCGGGCTCTCGAGCCGACTGGTGGCCGACACGCCACAGGCCATTCGTGAAGCCTTGCTGAACGCCACGCCGGGCACGCAGATCGTGGTGGCGCCGGGCCTCTACCCCTTTGACGCCACGCTGCGCCTGGGCCACGACGGCCGGAGCGACGCGCCCATCGCCCTGCGCGCCGAGCGTCCGGGCACCGTGTGGTTCAGCTTCACGCAGATGGACGGCATCCGGGTCGACCGACCGCACTGGGTGTTCGAGAACCTGGACATCCGCGGCGCCTGCGCGCGCCACGGCGACTGCGAACACGCCTTCCATGTGATCGGGCGAGGCGCCCAGGTCGGCATCCGCAACAACCGCATCACCGACTTCAACGCCCACATCAAGGTCAACGGCCAGCACGGCCGCTGGCCCGACGGGGGCGAACTGGCCTGGAACACCCTGAGCAACACCGGCCCGCGCGACACCGCCCAGCCGGTGGTGATGCTCGACCTGGTCGGCGCCGATCGCTGGCAGGTGCACGACAACCACGTCGTGAACTTCGTCAAGCGGCACGGCAACCGCGTGGCCTACGGCCTGTTCGCCAAGGGCGCCAGCGAAGGCATTCGTATCGAACGCAACCTGCTGGTCTGCACGCCCGGCGGCATCTCACAGCCCGGCGAGCGCATCGGCATTTCGGTGGGCGGCGGCGGCACCGATCCCGGGGTTTGCCGCGACCGCACCTGCCAGGCGTACGAACACCGCGATGGCTTGGCCGCCAACAACGTGATCGCACATTGCAACGACGCGGGCGTCGATGTGAACCGGGGCCTGGACGTCCGGGTGGTGCACAACACCCTCATCAATACGGCCGGCATCACGGTGCGGGCGGGCTCACGCGCCGAACTCGACGGCAACCTCGTCGACGGCCGCGTCTGGCGGCGCGATGGCAGCCAAGTGGAGCAGCGCGGCACAACGCCACTCGCCCAATGGCTCGATCCGGCCGCCGCCGCATTTCTGCAATGGCGTTGGCAACGCACGCCCACCGATGGGCCCCTCGCCGCCGGCCTTTCCACGGATTTCCATGGCCAATCGCGCGCCGGCCATTACGCACCGGGCGCCCTGCTCCCTTGAGTTAACAATTGGTCACCGGATTCCAACATCCGGTGACAAGCAACTCGATCCAATTCCAAGAATTGGGCCTCACGAGTTACCCATTGAAACGCCGGCGATTGGCATTTCAACGTCAATAATTCATTGACGGTATTTTCTGATATCGCACCCCGCTGATTGCCTCGAATCAGCCAGCCCTCCGTGACCTGCTGCGCCTTCGGTCCGCCGAAGAAGTGGTGGGTGAATTTGTGTCTTTTTGTACGGGAAATGCCGCTCATCGGCCGCCGAAGGCCGCAGGTTCGTGTGCACTTCCGCACATCGCCGTTTTTGAACAGCCGATCAACTGTGCCGCTTTTCACGCTTTCAGCCCCCCTAAAGTCATTCGCAGTGGCGTCGAGAAACAAGACAAAGGGGTGAAAAACGTGCGACAGATCACGGCGAAAAAAGAAACCCCATACCTTGGTATTAATGCTTTCGGGTGCTATTCACCGGGCATTGGACACTTTCAATTCAATTCATCGCGAACGCCAAACATCATGGAAATCGAATTGGTTAACCCCCGGGTCAAACGGGACCTTCACCGCCCGGTGCTGGCGGCCTTGTTCACCTGCGTGGCCCTGACGGCTTGCGGCGGCGGTGGCGGTGGCGCCGACGCCGGTGCCTCTCCTGCCCCCGCTCCCGTGGCTGTCGACAACGCGTCCAGTGCACCGCCGCCGCCGGCCAACGGCGTCGCGCCGACGGCTGCCGAAATGGAAGCGGCCGCCGCCCGCGGATGGTCCTGGAGCGGCCTGCTCAAGCTGTGGGAATCCATCAAGACCTGCTCCCGCTCCGGCACCTGCCCCCGCTCCGGCACCTGCCCCCGCTCCGGCACCTGCCCCCGCTCCGGCACCTGCTCCCGCTCCGGCACCTGCCCCCGCTCCGGCACCTGCTCCCGCCCCGGCACCTGCCCCCGCTCCGGCGCCTGCCCCCGCTCCGGCGCCTGCCCCCGCTCCGGCGCCTGCTCCCGCTCCGGCACCGGCACCCGCTCCGGCACCTGCTCCCGCTCCCGCCGTCGGCGTGGGTGGCCTGGCTTGCGCCTCCGGCGCCATCACCTGCGTGGAAGTCACGTCCGGCAGCGCCCAGACCAACCTGCCCATCACCTTCGGCCAGCCCTTCCGCAGTGGCGACCTGGCCACCAGCCAGGGCCTGCGCGCCCAGGACAGCGTCGGCAACACCGTGCCGCTGCAGATGGACGAGGTGTCCACCCACAAGAACGGTTCGGTGCGCTTCGCCGTACTCAGCGCCTCGGTACCCAGCCTGCCGGCCAACACCGCTCGCATCATCAACATCTACCCGGCCACCAAGACCACGTCGAGCGTCTCGCTGCCCGCCTCGCCGGCCTGGAACCTGCAGGTCACGGCCCGACTGTCCGACGGCAGCACCCTGGTGGCCAACCCGCAGCAGGCGCTGCAGCAGGCCATCGCCTCGGGCAGCAACCGCCGCCTGCACGGCCCCGTGGCGAGCGAGTTCAACATCGTCGCGCCCATGATCAACCAGTCAACCGGCGCGGCCCACCCGCACCTGGTGGCGCGCCTGCACACCCGCCTGTACCAGAGCGGCCAGATCCGCACCGACGTGGTGATGGAGAACAACTGGGCCCTCAAGGCCTCGCCGTCCGACCTGAGCTACTCGCTGACGGTCACCGCCAACGGTCAGACCTTGCTGTCGCAGCCGTCCTTCACGCACCACCACAAGGCCCGCTGGCACAAGGTGGTGTGGACGGGCGCCGCCGCGCCGAACGTGCGCGTACGCCACAACATGCGCTACTTCCTGGATAGCCGCGCCACCTGGAACTACAACCTGGGCCTGAGCATTCCGGAAAGCGTGCTCGCCGCCGAGGCCTCCAGCCTGGCCTCGCGCAACACTGGCCCCATGGGCACCGCCATGTTGACCACCGACATGCCCGGCACCGGTGGCCGTTCCGAAATCGCACCTGTGCCTCGCTGGACCGCGATGTACCTGATCAGTCAGGACGACCGCGCGCGCGCCTCCATGCTGGCCAACGCCGACGCCGCCGCCAGCGCACCTGTGCACTACCGGGACCACGAGACCGACCAGCCGATCAGCGTCATCAAGTACCCCAACCTGGCGCTGCGCTATGGCAGCTCCAATCCTTCGGTGCCGACCGCGAGCACCTCCAGCACCTGGAAACCGGACATTGCGCACCAGGGCTCCTACGCCTACATCCCCTACCTGATCACCGGCGACGCGTTCTATCTCGACGAGATGATGTTCTGGGCCGCCTGGAACATCGCCGCCAACGATCCGGCCGGGCGCGGCACCTCGCAGGGTCACATGGGCTCCGAGCAGCTGCGGGGCGCGGCCTGGGGCTTCCGCTCGATCCTCGAAGCCGCCTTCGCGGTGCCCGACAACCACCCGCAGAAGACCTACTTCCGCACGATCGCCAACAACAACATCTCGTTCTTCAACTCGAACTTCACCGCCACCACCGACACGCAGTACGTCTTCCCGCTCGGGGGGCTGAAGGGCATCTACAACAACAACCAGATCCCCGGCTACGAGAACGACTTCTTCATGTACGTGACCGCCTGGGCGCTGGAGAACGGCGAGACGGGCATGCAAGCGACGTTCAACAACATCGCTCGCTACATCGTCGGGCGCTTCACATCGGCTGTGCAGGCCCAGGGCTTCTGCACCTCGAAGGGCGCGCACTACTGGAACGAGAGCCGCAGCGGAAGCACCGCGCTCTCGAGCTGGGCGGCCTACGCCAGTGCGAACGGAGACGGCCCATCCTGCGGAACCGTCGCCAACGGTGACGGCGCCTACCCCGACTGGGCTGGGGGCTACGCGGCGGTGTCGCGCGGAATGCTCGGCGCCGCAGCGAACGCCGGCCACTCCGATGCACCGGCGGCCTATACGCGGTGGTTGACGTTCACGCCCAACCTGGGCACGGACTTCAAGAACGACCCGTCCTACGCGATCGTGCCGCGCTGAGCGCCACGGTTCTCCGAGAAAGCCCCGAGGCCCCGGCCTCGGGGCTTTTTCTTTTTGTGGCCCCGGCCTCGGGGCCGCTCGCGCCTCAGTCGTCGCCCAGCAGCAGCGGCAAAGCGCTGGCGGCGGTGGCACGCAGGCAATGCGTCGCCACGCGGTCTAGGGCGCTGGCCTGGGGATTGACGATGAGCACGCGGGCGCCGGCCTCGCGCGCCACTGCCGCCAGGCCGGCGGCCGGATATACCTCGCCCGAGGTGCCGACCACGAGCATCAGGTCGCATGCTTCGGCCGCAGCCTGTGCCGCGGCGAGCTCGGCCTCGGGCAGCATCTCGCCGAACCACACCACGGCGGGGCGGCGCAGGTTGCCGCAGACCGGGCAATGCGGCGGACGGCCGGGTGCGATCGCGTCCGCTTGGCAGCAGGCACGCGGTGCGTCGAGCCAGCGGTCCTGCGCGATGTTGCCGTGCAGGGCCAGCACACCGGCGCTGCCCGCGCGCTGGTGCAGCCCGTCGACGTTCTGCGTGATGACCGTGAGCCGGCCCGGGTGGCGGCGCTGGAAATCCGCGATCGCCAGGTGCCCCGCATTGGCTTGCACGTTGTCAATGGCGGCGCGGCGCTCGGCGTACCAGTCCCACACCAGTTGCGGCTGGCGGCGAAAGGCCGCTTCGGTGGCGAGCTGCTGCGGGTCGAATCGCGCCCACAGGCCGGTGAGCGCGTCGCGAAACGTGGGCACGCCCGATTCGGCGCTCATGCCCGCGCCGCTGAGCACGGCGATGGCCCGCGCCGAGCGGACCCAGGCGCGGAGTTCTTCGTCCATGGGCAATCAGCCGCGCTGGCGCAGGGCCTCGTAGAGGCAGATGCCGCTGGCCACCGAGACGTTCAGGCTCTCGACCGCACCGCGCATGGGGATGTGCACGAGTTCGTCGCAGGTCTTGCGCGTGAGCTGGCGCATGCCCGGGCCTTCGGCGCCCAGCACCAGGGCCACCGGTCCCTTGAGGTCCACCTCGTAAACCGACTTGGGCGCGTCGTCGCTGGTGCCGATGACCCAGATGTTGCGTTCCTTGAGTTCGTTCAGCGTGCGCGCGAGGTTGGTGACCATGAAGTACGGCATGGTCTCGGCCGCGCCGCTGGCCACCTTGGCCACGGTGGCGTTCAGGCCCACGGCGTGGTCCTTGGGTGCCACCACGGCGTGCGCGCCGGCGCCGTCGGCCACGCGCAGGCAGGCGCCCAGGTTGTGCGGGTCGGTCACGCCGTCGAGCACCAGCAGCAGCGGGGCCTGGTCCGCGCCCTCGACCTGGTCGAGCAGGTCGTCGAGCGAGCGGGCCTGTTCCACGGGCAGCACGCGCGCGGCCACGCCCTGGTGGCCGTGGCTGCCCGCGAGCTTGGCGATGCGCAAGCCATCGGCCTCGATCAGGCGCACGCCGGCTTCCTTGGCGCGATCGAGGAACTGGCGCATGCGCGCGTCGCGGCGCGTGGACTCGAAATAGACCTCGACGATGCTCTGCGGCGCCGTCTTCAGGCGCACGCCGACCGCGTGGAAACCGAACAGGACCTTGGTGGCGGACGGGGCTTTGGGCGAGGCGGACATGGGCGCGATTATCGGGCCCCGGCCCGCACGGCCCGGCCAGACCCTCAGGCCTCGACGCCGGTGCTGATGTCCGCCACCTGCCCCGCCGCGATGGTGATGCGCCGCTCGCAGCGCTCGGCGATGCCGCGGTCGTGCGTGACCAGCACCAGCGTGGTGTGCTGCTCGCGGTTGAGCTCGAACATCAGCTCCATCACGCTGGCACCGGTGGCGAAGTCCAGACTGCCCGTGGGCTCGTCGGCCAGCAGCACGGCCGGGCGCACCACGAAGGCCCGCGCCAGGGCCACGCGCTGCTGCTCGCCGCCCGACAGCACCTTGGGGTAGTGGTTGAGGCGCTCGCCCAGGCCCACGCGCTGCAGCATCCGCGTGGCCGCGGCGCGCGCGTCGCGCCGCCCGGCCAGTTCCAGCGGCAGCATCACGTTCTCAAGGGCCGTGAGGTTCGCCAGCAGCTGGAAGCTCTGGAACACGAAGCCCACCTTCTCGGCCCGCAGGGCGGCGCGGCGGTCCTCGTCCATGGCGAACAGATCGACACCATCGATGTGAACCGTGCCCTGGGTCGGCGTATCCAAGCCCGCAATGATCGACAGCAGCGTGCTCTTGCCCGAGCCCGAGGCGCCCACGATGGCCACGGTTTCCGCGCGGCGCAGGCTGAAATCGATATCGCGCAGAATGGTCAGCGTGCCGGTCGAGTCGGACACCGACTTGAACACATGGTTGACCGCAATCATCACATCGGACATGAAACATTCCCTGAATTCGAACCGCCGCCACTTTAGCCTGAGCCTGCTGGCGGCGCTGGCTTTCGGGCCGGCGGGCGCCGTGCACGCCCAGGGCCAGGCGGCGCCCGTGGTGCTGGTGGTGGGCGACTCGCTCAGCGCCGAGTACGGGCTCAAACGCGGCAGCGGCTGGGTCGCCCTCACCGAAGAGCGGCTCAAAGACGAAAAGGTTCCGGCGCGGGTGGTCAACGCCAGCGTCAGCGGCGACACCACCTCGGGCGGGCGCTCGCGACTGCCGGCGCTGCTCAAGCAGCACCAGCCGGCGGTGGTGGTCATCGAGCTGGGCGGCAACGACGCCCTTCGCGGCCTGCCGCTGAACATGACACGCGACAACCTCACCGCCATGACCCGCGCCGCCAAGGCCGCCGGGGCGCGCGTCCTGCTGCTGGGCATGGAAATGCCGCCCAACTACGGCGCGAAGTACGGGCAGGAATTCCGCGAGCTGTTCGCCACCGTGGCGCGTGAGGAAAAGGCCGCGCTGGTGCCCTTCTTCCTCAAGGGCGTGGCCGACGGGGCCGACCCGCTCGCCCTCTTCCAGAGCGACCGCATCCACCCCAACGAGAAGGCCCAGCCGATGATGCGCGACACCGTGTGGCCGGCGCTGCGCAAGCTGGTGGCGGCCGGATAATCGGGCGCATGCCCGTTGCCACCCTGAGCGCCCCCGAGGCGCTGCGCCGCCTCGCCGAGTTCGACACCGTCATCGACGCCCGCACCGAGGACGAACACGCGCTCGACCACGTGCCGGGGGCGCTGAACTGGCCCACGCTGAACAACGCCGAGCGCATTCAGATCGGCACGATGTACAAGCAGGTCAGCCCCTTCGAGGCCAAGAAGCGCGGCGCCATGCTGGCCGCGCGCAACATCGCGGCCCACATCGAGCGCGAGGTGCTCGACACGCCCAAGGGCTGGCGCCCGCTGGTCTACTGCTGGCGTGGTGGCAACCGCAGCGGAGCACTCGCCACCATCCTGGGCGCCATCGGCTTTCAGGTCACGTTGATCGAAGGCGGCTACAAGGCCTGGCGCGCCGCGCTGGTGGACGACCTGCCTCGCCTGGCCGCCCGCCTGCACTACCGCGTGATCTGCGGCCCCACCGGCAGCGGCAAGACGCGCCTGCTGCACGCCCTGGCGGCCGAAGGCGCGCAGGTGCTCGACCTGGAGGGCCTGGCCTGCCACCGCAGCTCGGTGCTGGGCCACCTGCCCGGCCAGCCTCAGCCCAGCCAGAAGCGCTTCGACTCCCTGCTGTGGGACGCGCTGCGCCGCTTCGACCCCGCACGGCCGGTGTACGTGGAAAGCGAGAGCAAGAAGGTGGGCAACCTGCGCGTGCCCGACGGCCTGATGGACGCCATGCGGGCCAGCCCCTGCATCGCCCTGCGCCTGAGCAACGAGGAGCGCGTGGCGCTGCTGCTGGAAGACTACGACTACTTCGTGCGCGACCCGGCGCTGCTGATCGGGCGGCTGCAGGCCTTGCGTGCGCTGCGCGGAGGCGACGTGGTGAATGGCTGGATCGATCAGGTGCGAGCCGGTCGCACGCCCGAGATGGTGCGCGATCTGCTGGCCGAGCACTACGACCCGACGTACGCGAATTCGACGGCGCGCAATTTCCCTTTGTTCGCACAGGCGCGCGACTGCGCACCAGCGGATCGCCACCCCGAGGCGATGCGGGTGGCGGCGCGTCAGATCATCGAGAGCGAAGCGGCCCCGTTTGTGCTGAACGGCTGAACGGCGTCAATCGGCGCTGCCGGCACCACCCTCGCCCTGCCCGGCATCGCCCGGTGCACCGCCTGGGTTGCCGTCGGCTTGATCGGTGCCGTCGGGGTGGTCGCTCTTGCGAGCGGCCTTGTTGCGCAGCTTCTCTTCTTTCTTCTGCTTCTTGGCCAGCTCGCGCTGTCGTTTCTCGTAGCCGTAGTTGGGAGTTGCCAAAGCGCGCTTTCGAAAGGTTGGGAATTCAGGACTGCAAGCGGGGCAAGGCCTGGGCCAGATCGGCCCGCAGGTCCTCGACGTGTTCCAGGCCGATGGCAAAGCGTACCAGACCCCCCGCGTGAGGCCAACCCAAAGACCGGATGGAGGGCACGCGGTACGGGGCGCACAGGCTGATGGGGCCGGCCCAGCTCCAGCCCAGCTTGAACAGCTTGAGCGCGTCGCAGAAGGCGTCGATGCGCTCCTGCGAAATGGCGGCGTCGAAAGCGGCGCTGAACAGGCAGCCTGCCGCCCTCGCGTCGCGTTGCCAGTGGGCGTGGCCGGGCGAGCCCGGCAGCGCGGGGTGAAAGACCTGAGCGATCCCCGGCTGCTGCTGCATCCACGCGGCCAGCTCCCGCGTTGCGGCGTCCTGCGCGCGATAGCGCAGATCGATGGTGTGCAGGCCGCGCAGCACGAGTTCGGCGTCGTTCACGCCGATGTTCAGGCCGAGGCGCATGTGGCACAGCAGCACGGTGCGGTGCAGAGCTTCGTCGCGCGAGACGACCGAGCCCATCAGCACGTCGGCCCCGCCGCTGGGGTACTTGGTGAGGGCCTGCACCGACAGGTCCACGCCCAGCTCGAAGGGGGCGAAGGCAATGCCCGCGCCCCAGGTGTTGTCCAGCGCGGTGACGATGGGGCGCTCGCGCCCCTGGCTGGCCTGGCGCACCACGGCCACCAGGGCGGGGACATCGGGGAACTCGAGCGTGATGGAGCCCGGCGCCTCCAGCCACACCAAGCGCGTGGCGGGCGAGATCTTCGCGGCCAGGTCGGCTGGGTCCATCGCGTCGTAGAAGCGGTGCGTGATGCCCCAGGACTCCAGCTCCCCGGCGGCGAAGGTCTTGCCCGGGCCGTAGGCGTTGTCGGGGATCAGCAGTTCGTCGCCGGTGCGCAGAAAGGCCATGTCCACCAGTGCCACCGCCGCCAGGCCGCTGGGCGCCAGCACGCAGTGCGTGCCGCCTTCCAGAGTGGCGATGCGCTCCTCGAGCGTGAAGGTGGTGGGCGTGCCGTGCAGACCGTAGGTGTAGCCGCTCTTGTCTTTCCAGTCGTACGTACGCAGCGCGTGGACGTTGGGAAAGATGACGGTGGAGGCCTTGTGCACGCCGGGCGCGACGGCCTCGAAGCCCTCGGGGGGCTTGTAGGGGTGGTGGATGAGTTGGGTGGAGAGCTTGTTCATGGTTTCGGCGCCGGGCCGCCCCAAGCCGAAACGCACCCCCTCGGGGGGCAGCGACCCGCGCAGCGGCGGAGCGTGGGGGCCGTCACGGTTCTACAGCTTCCATTTCTCCAGCAGCTGCGCCGGGCGCAGGCTGTCGTAGCCCTCGAAGGGCTGGTGGATCCAGGGGTTGGTGGGCAGGAATTCCACCGAATAGTCGGGCGTGAAGGTGGACAACTGCTTGGTCCAGATCACCGCGCTGCGCAGCTCGGTGATGGGCGAGTAGTTGTTCTTGAGCAGGTCGATGACAACCTTGAGCGTGTGGCCGGAATCGGCCAGGTCATCGACCAGCAGCACCTTGCCCGCGATCTCGCCCTTGGGCGTGGTGATGTAGCGCGCGATGTCCAGCTTGCCCTGCACCGTGCCGGCTTCGGCGCGGTAGGAGCTGGTGGACATGATGGCCAGCGGCTTGTCGAAGATGCGCGAGAGGATGTCGCCCGGGCGCATGCCGCCGCGCGCCAGGCACAGGATGGTGTCGAACTCCCAGCCCGACTGGTACACCTTGAGCGCCAGCTTTTCGATGAGGTTGTGGTACTCGTCGTAGGAGACGTAGAGGTGTTTGCCGTCTTCGGTGAGCATGCGTGCGGACTCCGGGTGGGGTTCGGATGAGTGTGTCGTGGCGGGGTCGGGCGCCCTACCCGGGCTTTCCCGGGTTCAGCCCTGGAACGGGTGCTGCAACAGGATGGTGTGGTCGCGGTCGGGACTGGTGGACACCACGTGAATCGGCACGCCCGTGGTTTCCTGAATGCGCTGGAGGTAGTGGCGCGCGTTCGCGGGCAGGTCCTCGAAGCGGGTGACGCCCACGGAGGAATCCGTCCAGCCGGGGATGGTCTCGTAGATGGGCTTGCAGCGCGCGATCTCGTCGGCGCCCATGGGAAGGATGTCGATGCGCTCGCCATCGAGCTCGTAGCCGGTGCAGAGCTGCAGTTCGGTCAGGCCGTCGAGCACGTCGAGCTTGGTGATGCACAGGCCCGACAGCCCGTTGACCTGGGCCGAGCGCTTGAGCAGCGCGGCGTCGAACCAGCCGCAGCGGCGCGAGCGGCCGGTGGTGACGCCTTTTTCGGCGCCCACGGTGGCCATGTGCCAGCCGGGCGTGCCTTCCTTCTCCCAGTCGAGCTCGGTGGGGAACGGTCCGCCGCCCACGCGGGTGCAGTAGGCCTTGGTGATGCCCAGCACGTAATGCAGCAGTTGCGGACCCACGCCCGCGCCGGCGGCGGCGTTGCCGGCCACGCAGTTGCTGGAAGTGACGAAGGGGTAGGTGCCGTGGTCGATGTCGAGCAGCGTGCCCTGCGCGCCCTCGAACAGCAGGTTGGTGCCGGCCTGGTGCGCCTCGTTCAGTTCGCGCGACACATCGGCGATCATGGGCTTGAGCTGCTCGGCCTGGGCCATGGCCTCGGCGTACACGGGCTCGAACTGGATCGCGCCGTCCTTCATGTAGGGCGCGATCTTGTCGTCCCAGGCCATGTCGGCCGAATGCAGCCAGGTGGTGAGCACGTGGTTGTGCAGATCGAGCAGTTCGCGCAGCTTGGTGGCGAAGCGCTCGGGGTACTTCAGGTCCTGCACACGCAGTGCGCGGCGCGCGACCTTGTCTTCATAGGCCGGGCCGATGCCGCGGCCGGTGGTGCCGATCTTCTCGGTACCCGCCTTTGCCTTGGCGGCCTCGCGCGCGATGTCCACGGCGGCGTGAAACGGCAGGATGAGCGGGCAGGCCTCGCTCACGCGCAGGCGCGAGCGCACCTCGACGCCGGCTTTCTCCAGACCCGCGATCTCTTCGAACAGCTTGCCCACGGAGAGCACCACGCCGTTGCCGATGTAGCACTTGACGCCCGCGCGCATGATGCCGCTGGGGATGAGGTGCAGCGCGGTCTTCACGCCGTTGATGACCAGCGTGTGGCCCGCGTTGTGGCCACCCTGGAAGCGCACCACGCCCTGCGCGGTCTCGGTGAGCCAGTCAACCAGCTTGCCCTTGCCTTCGTCACCCCATTGGGTGCCGACCACCACCACGTTGCGCCCGGGGGTTGCGGCGCTGCCCTTGTTGCTCATTTCGCTTTCCAGTCAAAGAGGCCGGACGGTCCAGCCGCCCGGGCGGCTGGTGTCGGACACCAGCTCGCGGTCACAGAGGAATTCATCGACTTCGTGTTCGTGCCCTGGCAGCACGCAGACCACCGTGTGGCCCTGGGTGCGCAAGGCGGCGATCGCCTGGCGCAGGCTGGCGTCCATGCCCCAGGGGGCCCGGATGGCCGCCACCAGAGGCCGCGGCGCCACGCAGGCCACGAGCTCCCTCAGGTCGAGGCTGAAACCCACGGCCGGGCGCTTGCGTCCGAACACGGCCCCCACCTCGTCGTAGCGGCCGCCGCGCGCGATGTCGGCGGCGGGGCCGCGCGCGTCGCGTGCGAACACGGCGAAACGCACGCCCGTGTAGTAGGCGTAGCCCCGCAGGTCGGAGAGATCGAAGGACACCGACATGCCCTGCACGTGATCGGCGAGCCACTTCAACTCGTCGAGCGCGGCGTGCAGCGCCGGCGAAGGCGTGAGCACGCGACGGGCCTCGGCGAGCACCGAGGCGTCGCCGAACAGCGTGGCGAGCGCGGCCAGATCGCGTTGCGCGGCAACAGGCAGCGAGCGCGACAACAGGCGCAGTTCGGCCACGTCCTTGGCCGTGAGGGCCGCGTGCAGCCGCGCCACCGTGGCCGCGGGCAGGCCCAGCGGGTCGAGCACGGCATCGATGATGCGCACGTCGGCCAGATCGACCTGGAGCTCGCGCAGGCCGGCGCTGCGCAGGCAGGCCTGCGCCAGTTCGAGCGCCTCGAGGTCCGCCTCCAGGCCGGCATGGCCGTAGATCTCGGCGCCGAATTGCAGCGGCTCGCGGCTGGCACTGGGGCGCTCGCTGCGCGTGTGCACCACCGGGCCGCAGTAGCACAGGCGGGCCACGCCCTGGCGGTTGAGCAGGTGCGCGTCGATGCGCGCAACCTGTGGCGTGCTGTCGGCGCGCAGGCCCAGCGTGCGGCCGCTGAGCTGGTCGACGAGCTTGAAGGTGTGGAGATCGAGCGATTCGCCGGTGCCGGTCAGCAGCGACTCGATGTGCTCGAGCAACGGCGGCATCACCAGCTCATAGCCATGGCTGCGAGCGGTGTCCAGCAGGCTGCGGCGGAGTTCCTCGATGTGCCGGGCCTCTGAAGGCAGGACATCGGCAATGTGATCCGGGAGGACCCAGGCGGACATGGCGTTTTCAGGCGCTGTTAAAAGCGGGATTCTACCGGGGGCATCCGGGCGCCCCGGAAAGGAGGCGCCCGCCCTCAACCGAACAGCATCGCGATGAGGGTGCCCACCGCCACGCTGATCAGTCCGAAGAAGCGGATCTGCCCGTCACGCAGCGAGAGCATCTGCGTGAAGACGCGGCGCCAGCCGCTGGGAGACAGCAGCGGCAGCAGGCCCTCGAACACCAGCACGAGGCCCAGCGCCAACCACCAGGCGTCGCCACTGTCCATGTTCAACGCTGCGTCGCGGCGCTCGGGCTGCGCAGGGCGCGGAAGAAGTCGGTCGAGGGGTCGACCACCATCACGTCGTTGCGGCTGGTGAAGCTGGCCTTGTAGGCCTCCAGGCTGCGGTAGAACTGGGCGAAGCTCGGGTCGCGCCCAAAGGCCTCGGCGTACGACGCGGCGGCCGCGGCATCGCCCTCGCCCTTGATGCGCTGGGCGTCGCGGTAGGCCTCGGCGACGATGACCTCGCGCTGGCGGTCCGCGTCGGCGCGGATCGCCTCGCCCTCGGCGAAACCGGTGGAGCGCAGCTCATTGGCCACGCGCTTGCGCTCGGCCTCCATGCGCTGGTAGACCGAGGTCACGATGGATTCGGCGTAGTCGACGCGGTTGATGCGCACGTCCACCACCTCCATGCCCCAGGGCTGGTTGGCGCCTTGCACGGCCGCCACCACGCCACGCTGCACCTCGCGCATGAGCTCCTCGCGGCGCTCGGAGAGCAGCTCGCGCAGCGTGCGCTTGTTCACCTCCTGCTGGAAGGCGTTGCGCACCACGCGGTTGAGCTGCAGCGCACCGGCGCGTTCGTTCACGCCGACGTTGCGGATGTAGGCCTGGGGATCGCTGATGCGCCAGCGCACGTACCAGTCGATCACCACGCGCTGCTTCTCGGCAGTGAGCGTCGGTTCGCTGTCCTGGCTTTCGAGCGTGAGCAGGCGCTTGTCGATGTAGGTGACGTTCTGGAACGGCGGCGGCAGTTTGAAGTTCAGGCCGGGTTCGGTGACGACCTGCTTGATCTGGCCGAGTTGGTAGACCACGCCGAACTGGCGCTGGTCGACCACGAACAGCATGGAGCTGGCCACGGCCAGCAACACGATGAGGGAGGTGATGATGAAGCCAAGTTTGTTCATTTGGGTCTCCCGGCTTCAGCGGCTTTCGCGCTCGCGCGAACGGGCGGGATCCGTGCGCTCGATCGGGCTCGTCGTGGGTGCAGAGCTGCTCGGCGGGGTGGTGGTGATGGGCGCGCCCGGGGCACTGCTGCCGGACCCCGCGGCCTGCATCAGGCGGTCGAGCGGCAGGTACAGCAGGTTGGAGCCGCCATTCTGGGTGTCCACGAGCACCTTGGTCACGTTGCCGTAGATCTGCTGCATCGTCTCGGTGTAGAGGCGATCGCGTGTGACCTGCGGCGCCTTCTGGTACTCGGCCAGCACCGACTTGAAGCGCTGGGCGTCACCCTGCGCCTGAGCGGAAATGCGGGCTTTGTAGCCTTCGGCTTCTTCCTTCAGGCGCGAGGCCGTGCCTCGGGCGCGCGGCACCACGTCGTTGGCGTAGGCCTCGGCCTCGTTCTTGGCGCGCTCGCGCTCCTGGCCTGCTCGCAGCACGTCGTCGAACGCCGCCTGCACCTGCTCGGGCGGGCGCACCCCGCCCTGCTGCAGGTTCACGGCCACCACGTCGATGCCCACGTTGTAGCGGTCGAGGATGGTCTGCATGAGCGTGCGCACGCGCGGGGCGATCTGGTCGCGTTCCTCTGCGAGCACGGCGTCCATTTTCATCTTGCCCACCACCTCGCGCACCGCGGTTTCCGCGGCCTTGAGCACGGCGAGGTCGGGGTCGCGGCTTTCGAACAGGAAGGCGCGCGCGTCGCTCAGGCGGTACTGCACCACGAACTTGATGTCGACGATGTTCTCGTCCTCGGTGAGCATGGACGATTCGCGCAGCCCGGTGGCCGGCACGATGTTGTCGCGGCCCACGTCGACCGAACGCAGCTGCGTCACGAACACGGTCTCATGGCGCTGCACGGGGTACGGCAGGCGCCAGTTGAAGCCCGCGCCCACGGTGCTGTGGTATCGGCCGAACTGCGTGATGACGGCCTGCTGGCCTTCCTGCACGATGAAGAAGCCGGTGCCCAGCCAGATCAGCACCGCGATGCCGATGATCAGCCCCGCTCCGAACCCGGCGGCCTTGGGGTTGGGATTGAAGCCCGGCCGGCCACCGCCACCACCGTTGCCACCGCCATTGGAGCCGCCCTGCCCATTGGGCCGGCGGTTGCCCAGCAGGCCGCCGAGTTTGCGGTTGAAGTCGCGCCAGAGTTCGTCCAGATCGGGCGGCCCCTGGTTGGGGCCCTGGCCCCGCGGGGGGCGCTGCGGAGAACGCGGATCGTCCTCGCCACGGCCGTTCTGGTCGCCGTCGTCGCGGCCCCAGCGTGGGTCGTTGAGGTTGAAGACGCCCAGCCAGCGGCGCCAGTCACGCGAGCGGGCCGGCGCGGAATTGCGCCCGGCGTGCGGGGTCCCAAGGTTCACATCCATGCTCGGTGTTGTTCCTGTTATCGACTCGGAGTTCACATTGTGCCCAATCAGGGCAACGGGTCCGCGGCTTCGGCGGTCTGCAAGGGGTCTTGTTCTGCCAACGGAGCCTGCCGGCGCGCCACCTCGCCCGCCAGCCAGGCCCGCAGTTCGGGCAGGCCGTCGCCCGAGAGCGCGCTCACGAACACCCGCGGCACGCTCTGGCCATCGAGTTCCATGGCATCCAGCGCCCGCCGGGGGCGGTTCGCCGGGTCCATGGCGTCGATCTTGTTGAACACCAGCAACTGCGGCACCTCGGCCGCACCGATCTCGCCGAGCACGCGCTGCACAGCGGCGATCTGCTCGGGGTGGTCGGGGTTGGCGGCGTCCACCACATGCAACAACAGGTCGGCGTCGGCCGCTTCCTGCAGCGTGGCGGCGAAGGCGTCCACCAGGCCGTGGGGGAGCTCGCGGATGAAGCCGACCGTGTCGGACAAGGACACCGAGCGCCCCGCCTCGCCCAGGTAGAGCTGGCGCGTGGTGGTGTCCAGGGTGGCGAATAGCTGGTCGGCGGCGTAGGTACGCGCCTTCACCAGGGCGTTGAAGAGCGAGCTCTTGCCCGCGTTGGTGTAGCCCACCAGCGAGATGGTGAAGGCATCGCGCCGCTGGCGCTGGCGGCGCTGCGTGGCGCGCTGCTTCTTGACCTTCTCGAGCCGCTCCTTGGTGCGCTTGATGGCCTCGTTGATCATGCGGCGGTCGAGTTCGATCTGCGTCTCGCCGGGGCCGCCGCGCATGCCGATGCCGCCGCTCTGGCGCTCCAGGTGCGACCAGCGCCGCACCAGCCGCGTGGACAGGTACTGCAGCCGCGCCAGCTCGACCTGCAGCTTGCCTTCGTGGCTGCGCGCGCGCTGCGCGAAGATCTCCAGGATCAGCAGGGTGCGGTCGTTGACCGGACAGCCCAGGTGGCGCTCGAGGTTGCGCTGCTGAGCCGGGCTCAGCGCCTGGTCGAACAGCACCTCGGCAGCGCCGGTGGATTGCACCAGCATCTTGATCTCGTCGGCCTTGCCGGAACCCACGAACAGGGCCGGATCGGGCGCGCGGCGCTTGCAGGTGACCCGGTCGGCCACGCGGTAGCCGGCCGTTTCGGCCAACTGGCCCAGCTCCTGCAGATCGGCATCGAAATGGGGATACCCGAAGTCGACCCCCACCAGGATGACCGGTGGCGTGGCGTTCGGGAGAGAGGGGGTGGGTGCTGTCAAATCGGTGGGGCAACGCGCCCTGCGTTGCCCGCCCGGCCGTCAGGGCGTGCCTGGCGGCTCGGGCTGCGCGTGTCTCGCAGTGGCGGACTCAGGCGGCGTTGGGATCGTCGGGGTTGTTGACCGAGAACTGCACGGGACGACCGGGAACGATGGTCGAGATGGCGTGCTTGTAGACCATTTGCGTCACGGTGTTGCGCAGCAGGACGACATACTGGTCGAAGGACTCGATCTGACCCTGCAGCTTGATGCCGTTGACCAGGTAGATCGAAACGGGGACGTGTTCCCGGCGCAGTTGGTTCAGGAACGGGTCTTGCAAGAGCTGGCCTTTGTTGTTGCTCACGATATGCTCCGTGTTCGGCTGGTTTTGGAGGGTGGAAACATACCACACGGCCACGTCCCGTGGCCTCACCAGGCCATTTATTCGGCTTTGAACGGGTTGCTGGACGTCTTGAATTCGATCCGCAGCGGGGTGCCGACGAGATCGAATGCCTTGCGGAAGCGCCCTTCGAGGAATCGCCGGTAGGCGTCGGGCACGCGGTCGAGCGAGTTGCCGTGGATCACGATGACGGGCGGGTTCATGCCGCCCTGGTGGGCGTAGCGCATCTTGGGCCGCGCCTGCCCGCCGCGCGAGGGCGCCTGGAAGGCCACCGCCTCTTGCAGCAGACGGGTCAGCACCGGGGTGGACATCTTGCGCATGGCCGAGGCGTGCGCCTGGGCGATGGATGCCCAGAGGGGAGCGAGCCCTTGGCGCTTGCGCGCCGAGATGCGGTGCAGCGCGGCGAACTTCAAAAAGGCCAGCCGGGTTTCGATCTGGCGTTCGATCTGCTCGCGCTGGTAGCTGTCCACCGCGTCCCATTTGTTGATGGCCACCACCACGGCCCGCCCGCTCTCCAGGATGTAGCCCGCGATGTGGGCGTCCTGGTCGGTCACGCCCTGCGTGGCATCGAGCAGCAGCAGCACCACATGGGCGCTTTCGATGGCCTGCAGGGTCTTGATGACCGAGAACTTCTCGATCGCTTCGAACACGCGGCCCTTGCGGCGCAGGCCGGCGGTGTCCACCAATTCGAAGCGCTGTCCGTTGCGTTCGAAGGGCACACGAATGGCGTCGCGCGTGGTGCCCGGCATGTCGAAGGCGACCAGGCGCTCCTCGCCGAGCCAGGCGTTGATCAGGGTGGACTTGCCCACGTTGGGGCGGCCGGCCACCGTGAGGCGGATGGTGTCGGGCGCGGCCTGCTCCTCGTCCTCGTCGGGCTCGACCAGGCCGGGCAGGCGCTCCAGCGCGGCTTCGATCATCGAGCGCACGCCCTGCCCATGCGCGCCGGAGACAGGCAATACCTCGCCCAGGCCCAGCTCGAAAAACTCGAGGAACTGCGCGCCCTGGGTCATGCCCTCGGCCTTGTTGGCCACCAGCACGCAGGGCTTGCCCAAGCGGCGCAGGTAGGTGGCGATGTCGTGGTCCTGCGCGCTCAGGCCGGCACGCGCGTCGACCACGAACAGCACCACGTCGCTCTCGGCCACGGCCTGGCGCGTCTGCTGGGCCATCTCGCGGTAGATGCTGCCCTCGCCCGCGTCGGGTTCGAAGCCGCCGGTGTCGATGACGATGTATTCCTGCTTGCCCAGGCGCCCGTTGCCGTAGTGGCGGTCGCGCGTGAGGCCCGCCAGGTCGGCCACGATGGCGTCGCGGGTGCCCGTGAGGCGGTTGAACAGCGTGGACTTGCCCACATTGGGGCGGCCCACGAGGGCGACGACGGGTTTCATGGGCAGGGCCGCAAGCCTTCTCTTATTCGGGGCGCCAGGCGTACAGCGCGCCGCGCGCGGTCATGACGACCAGTGCGTCGCCGGCCAGCAGCGGTTGGGAGACGATGGCCGAACCGTCGGTGGACAGACGGGCCATTTCGCTGCCGTCCTCGCGCGACAGAACGTGCACCAGGCCGGTGCCGTCGCCCACGGCGATCACGCGGCCCAGAGCCAGGGGCGCACTCAACTGGCGGTGCTTGAGGCGTTCGGAGCTCCAGGCCTGCTCGCCGCTGTCGCGCCGCCAGGCGAGCAGGGTGCCGTTGCTTTCGCTGCCGAACACCAGGCGATCGTCGCCGTGCACGCCCACCACGCCCTGGGCGGGTTTGGTCCAGATGACCGAGCCGCGCACGCCGTCGAGGCAACCCACGGCGGCGGAATAGGCGCGCACGCAGATGTTGGTGCCGATGCGGCCGACGGGCGCCACGACGTCCACGAGGCGCTCGACCTCGTTCGTGCCGCGCGAGGTGGCCACCAGGGACTCCCAGCGCACCGTGCCGTTGTCGGGGTTGAGGCCGACCAGGCGGCCGGACACGCCAGCCACCAGCGTGTCGCCCACCGCCGCCAGCGCGGCCGGCTGGTTGAGCGTGAGCGGGTCGCCCGTGCGGGTCTGGCCCCAGAGGCGCGCGCCGTTGGCGGCGTCGTAGGCCACCACGGTGCGGTCGGCCGTGAGCACGAAGACCCGGCCGCCAGCCACCAGCGGCGGCGTGAAGGAACGCGCCGGCAAGCGCACGCGCCAGCGGGATTCGCCGTCGGCGATGGCCACGAGCACGTTCTCGGCGGTGATGACGGCGGCGGTCTGGCCGTCGCTGCCGACGCCCGTGGACAGGCGCGTGCGCAGGTCCAGGCGCCAGACGTCGGCGCCGGTGCTGGCGTTGATCGCTGCCACCACGCCCGAGGCGCCCGCTGCATAGACGCGGCCACCGGCGTGCACCGGCACGAAGCCCGACCCGCCCTCGCCCACGCTGGCGGTCCAGATCTGGCGCACGCCCATCAACTGGGCCGCCGGGCCCAGATCGGCTGGCTGCGGTTTCTTGGGGCCCGAGGAGCAGGCCGCGAGGGTGAGCGCGGCCGCGAGGCACAGGCCGGCGGCGATCAGGCGTTGGCGCTTCATGGCTTGGCCCCCCCGTCCACGTCCACGCCCAGCGAGGCCAGCTTCACGGCCACCAGGCGGCGCAGCTCGTTGCCGGCCTCCAGCGCTTTCCAGGCGGCCTCGTACTGGGCCTTGGCCTCGTCCGACTTGCCCTGAGCCAGCAGCACATCGCCCCGGCGGTCGGCCATCAGCGGCTCGAAGGACGCGGGCACCTTGGCCTGCAGCACCTGCAGGGCCGCGTCGGGCTTCTCGGCCTGCAACTCCACCGAGGCCAGGCGCAGGCGCGCAACGGCCTGCAGGCCTTCGTCCCTGCTGTCGGACAGCACCGCCTGCAGCGCCTCGCGGGCCTTGTCGAGCCGCCCGCCATCGAACAGCGCCTTGCCCGCCAGCAGGCCGGCCTGGGCCGAGAAGGTGGTGCCGCCGAAATCGGCGCGCATGTCGGAGAGCACGCGGTCCACGCGGTCCAGGTCCTTGGCCTGCACGGCGCGGTCGACTTCCTCGTAGAGCACCGCCGCCTTGGCCGACTGGTTGCGCTGCCACCAGTTCCAGCCGTTGTACGCGGCGAAGGAGCCGAAGACCACGATCAGCACCCAGCTGATGAGGTTGCCGTACTTGGCCCAGAAGTGTTTGAGCTGGTCGAGCTGTTCCTGCTCTTCGAGGTCGAGGTGTTTGGCCATGGGTGCTGGACGGACGCGAAAGTGCTGGATTGTAGGTAGGCGGGCGCGCTCAGTCGGCGCTCAGTCGGCGCGCAGTCGGGCCGCGATGGCGGCCGGATCGGCCAGAGGCAGCACCCATTGCGCGGTGGCGGCGTCGCGATCGCCGCGCAAGGGCTTGAGCGCCACCTGTCCCTGGGCGAGTTCGTCGGCGCCGAAGATGAGCGCGAAGCGCGCGCCGCTGGCGTCGGCCTTCTTGAATTGCGACTTCATGCTGCCCATGCCCTCGGCACCGGCGGCGTGCATCTGCACACGGGCACCGGCCTGGCGCAGGGCGCGCAGCAGCGGCATCACCTGCGACAGGGAAGCCGCGTCGGGCACCACGGCGTAGGCGTCGGGCGTGGGCGGCTCGGGCAGTCGGCCCTGCTCCTTGAGCAGCTCGAGGATGCGTTCCATGCCCAGCGCCCAGCCCACGGCCGGCGTGGGCTTGCCACCGATCTGTTCGAACAGGCCGTCGTAGCGGCCACCGGCGCACACCGTGCCCTGAGAGCCGAGCTGCGTGGTGACGAACTCGAACACGGTGAGGTTGTAGTAATCCATGCCGCGCACCAGGCGCGGATTGACGCGGTAGGCAATGCCGTGGGCGTCGAGCAGGGCCTTCACGCGGTCGAAGTGCGCGAGCGACTCGGGCCCCAGGTGGTCGATGAGCTGCGGCGCCGCGTTGACCATGTCCTGCATGGCGGGGTTCTTGGTGTCCAGGATGCGCAGTGGGTTGCTGTGCAGGCGGCGCTTCGCGTCCTCGTCGAGCAGGCTGGCGTGCGACTCGAAGTGGGCGATGAGGGCCTGCCGGTGCGCCAGGCGCTCGGCCGGCTGGCCCAGGCTGTTGATCTCGAGTTCGATGCCGGTGAGGCCCAGGGTGGCCCAGAGGTCGCTGGCCAGCACGATCAGCTCCACGTCCACGTCGGGGCCGGCGAAACCCAGGGCCTCGGCGCCGACCTGGTGGAACTGGCGGTAGCGGCCGCGCTGCGGGCGCTCGTGGCGGAACATCGGGCCCATGTAGTACAGGCGCTTGGGGCCTTCGTAGAGCATGTTGCTCTCGAGCGCGGCGCGCACCACGCCCGCGGTGTTCTCGGGTCGCAGGGTGAGCTGCTCGCCGTTGAGCTTGTCTTCGAAGGAGTACATCTCCTTCTCGACGATGTCGGTCACCTCGCCCAGGCCGCGCACGAACAGGGCCGTGGGCTCCACGATGGGGGTGCGCAGGTTGCGGTAGCCGTAGCGCGCCATGAGCGCGCGCAGCTGGTCTTCCAGCCACTCCCAGTGCGCCGACTGCGGAGGGGCGATGTCGTTCATGCCTTTGACGGCAACCAGTTTCTCTGCCATGGAATTCCGGGTTCGTTCAGGCGTGCACGCCGCCGAACCGCTTCTCGATGTAGTTTTCGACGATGGTCTGGAACTCGCGTGCGATTTCCGGGCCGCGCAGCGTGACGGCCTTCTGGCCGTCGATGAACACGGGCGCGGCCGGCGCCTCGCCGGTGCCGGGCAGGCTGATGCCGATGTCGGCGTGCTTGCTCTCGCCCGGGCCGTTGACGATGCAGCCCATGACCGCCACCTTCATGCCCTCGACACCGGGGTAGCGCTCGCGCCAGACGGGCATGGACGCGCGCAGGTAGTCGTCGATCTGCTTGGCCAGTTCCTGGAAGGTGGTGCTGGTGGTGCGGCCGCAGCCGGGGCAGGCGGTGACGCTGGGCACGAAGCTGCGCAGCCCCAGGGCCTGCAGGATCTCCAGGCCCACCAGCACCTCCTGCGTGCGCGCTTCGCCGGGCTGCGGCGTGAGCGAGATGCGGATGGTGTCGCCGATGCCTTGCTGCAGCAGCACCGACAGCGCGGCTGTAGAAGCGACCGCGCCCTTGGTGCCCATGCCGGCTTCGGTGAGACCGAGGTGCAGGGGGTAGTCGCAACGCTGCGCGAGCGCCTGGTAGACGGCGATGAGGTCCTGCACCGCGCTCACCTTGCACGACAGCACGATGTTCTCGCCCGGCAGGCCGATCTCCTCGGCCTTCTTCGCCGAGTCGATGGCGGAGGTGATCAGCGCCTCGTACATCACCTGCTTCGCGTCCCAGGGTTGGGCGCGCGCGTGGTTCTCATCCATCAGGCGCGCGAGCAGGTCCTGGTCGAGGCTGCCCCAGTTGACGCCGATGCGGATGTGCTTGCCGTGGCGCGCGGCGATCTCCACCATCTGAGCAAACTGCCGGTCGCCCTTCTCCCCGCGGCCCACGTTGCCGGGGTTGATGCGGTACTTGGCCAAGGCCTCGGCGCAGGCCGGGTAGTCGGTCAGCAGGCGGTGGCCGTTGTAGTGGAAGTCGCCGATCAGCGGCACCACGATGCCCATGCGGTCCAACTGCTCGCGAATGTGCGGCACGGCCCTGGCGGCCTCGTCGTTGTTGACGGTGATGCGCACGAGTTCGGAGCCGGCCTGGGCCAGTTCCTTCACCTGGATGGCGGTGGCGATGGCGTCGGCGGTGTCGGTGTTGGTCATCGACTGCACGCGAACCGGCGCGTCGCCGCCGATGCTCACGCCGTGGTCGCCCCAGCGCACCACGCCTTGGCGCGTGCGGCGCGGCGCGGCCTGAGGCAGGGGAATGGGGGCATGCGACATGACGGAACTCATCTGGCCTCGAAGCGGGCCACGTCGTTGCGCGCGATCGCCTTGGCGTCGAAGGCGCGGCCGCGCACATTGACCTTCACGACGCTGGCCTTGCCCAGGACCACCGCGTAGGGCGGCGCGGCGGAAAACTCGACACGCTCACCCGGCTGCAGAAGGCGCTGAAGCACCACGTTGCCAGTGCCGTTCGTGACCTCGGCCCAGGACTCTTCGCTGGCTTCGATCTGCAGCACCGTCGCGCTGGCGGCCGGGGCCGCCGCGGGCGTCTGGGGCGCGGCCGCAGCCCCGACGGTGGGAGACGCCGGTGCCTCGGTGGGCGCGGCGCCCTCTTCGGCCGGCGCGGTGGTTTCCCCCTCCGCCGGTGCGCCGGGGGTCGCGGCGGGGGCGGTGTCCGCGGGCTGGAAGATCGGCAGGCCGGGTGCTGCAGCCGGCGCGGCCGGCGCGGCTTCCCGGGCGGTGTTCTGCGTGGCCTCGTCGGCCGTACCCGCGGGCTCCATGTCGGGGAGGAACATCACGACCAGGGCCGCCAGCAGCAAGGCAATGGTGCCCAGCAGCGCGGGTTTCGACAGCCAGGTCAGGGGACTGGCCGCCGGCGCCTCGCTCGCGGGCTTGAAGGGCGCGTTGATCGCGCTCTCACTGCCGCGCAGCGCGGGCGTGGGGTTCTGCGGAATCTGCTCCAGCACCGGCGCCGGGTCGATCTTGAGCTGGCGGCAGGCACTGGAGGCCAGGGCGCGCGCGAACGTGAGGTCGGGCAACTCGTCGTACTCGCCCGCTTCGAGGGCCTCGAGCTTGCGCACTGGCACCTTCAGCGCCGCCGCCAGGGCGGCGATGTGCAGGCCCGCGGCCTCGCGCGCCTGGCGCAACAACACCGGACGGCTCACCGCCGCCGGCGATTCGAGGGTCTGATCCTCGAACTCACTCATTGAATGCCCCTCGCTGATAGGCCGCCCACTGGGTGGACTGCGGGAAACGCCGCCCCAGTTGCTGGGCCAGCTGCGCGGCGGCCACGTCGTTGTTCAACTGGCGCTCCACCTTGATGCCCAGCCACAGGGTCTCGGCGTTGGCCAGTTCGGAGTTGTTGACGCGGCGGATGATGAATTGCGCGCCCTGGTGGTCGCCCCGGCGGTGCTTGAGGCTGGCCAGGTTGTAGGCGGCGATCGGGTTGCTGGCGTCGAACTCGTAGGCACGCGACAGCGTGGCTTCCGCATCCTGCAGCTTGCCGGCGCGGATCTGGCACACGCCCTGCACGAGCCAGGTGCGCGAGCGACCGCCGTAGGTGGGGTTGGCCAGGGCCTGGTTGAACATGTCGTCGGCCGGCGCGTAGCGGCCCTGCTCGCACAGGAACAGGCCATAGGCGTGCTGCGCCTGCGCGTCGCGCGAATTGATCTGCAGCGCGCGGCGGAAACTCTCTTCGGCCAGTGCCGCGTCATTCAGGCGCATGTAGACCAGGCCGCGCAGGATGTAGGCCGGGCCGTAGTTCGGGTCGGCCGCCAGCGAGAGCTTGATCTCGTCCAGCGCGACGGTGGTCTGGCCTTGCTCGTAGTAGCTGGCGGCGAGTTCGTAGCGGATGCGCGCGCGGCGCACCGCCGGCGGCTCGTCCGACGCGGTGATGGGCTCCACGCCCGGCGTGGGCGATGCGGACACACGCGGGCCCTGCGACGCGCAACCGGCCAGCCACACCAACGCCAGGGCCATGGCCAAGAGCCACAGCGCCTTCGGGTTTCGGGTGGGGATCGGACGGTTCGCTGCGTGGGTCATGCCTGCCTTTCCTTCGTCGGGGTCATCAAACGGATGGGGTGCACGGATTCGCGGCGCCGCGCCATGCGGCGCGCGGCATCCGTGCGGTCGAGCACGTCGCCAGCCAACTGGCCGCAGGCGGCGTCGATGTCGTCGCCGCGCGTCTTGCGGATGGTCGTGACGATGCCGCCCTCGTTGAGCAGCTGGCCGAAGCGCTGCACCACCGCGCGCGGCGAGCAGCGCAGGCCGGAATCGGGAAAGGGGTTGAAGGGAATGAGGTTGAGCTTGGCGGGCACGCCGCGCCCGCCGTGCTCGCGCAGCAGCTTGAGCAGTGCCTGCGCGTGCTCGGGCTGGTCGTTCACGCCATCGAGCATGCAGTACTCGAAGGTGATGAAGTCGCGCGGCGCGGCCGGCAGGTAGCGCAGGCAGGCGTCGAGCAGCTCGGCGATGGGGTACTTGCGGTTCAAGGGCACGAGCTCGTCGCGCAGCGGATCGGTGGGCGCGTGCAGCGACACGGCCAGCGCCACCGGACAGTCCTGCGCGAGGCGGTCCATCATGGGCACCACGCCCGAGGTGGAGACGGTCACGCGCCGGCGCGACAGGCCGTAGGCGTGGTCGTCGAGCATGACCTTCAGCGCGGGCACCAGCGCGTGGTAATTCTGCAGCGGCTCACCCATGCCCATCATGACCACGTTGGTGATCACGCGTTCCCCGGGGCGCTTGAGAAACACGCGCAGGAAGAACTCGGCGTACCAGAGCTGCGCCAGGATCTCGCCGGTGGTCAGGTTGCGGGAGAAGCCCTGGTGCCCGGTGGAGCAGAAGCGGCAGCCCACGGCGCAGCCCGCCTGCGAGGACACGCAGAGCGTGCCGCGGTCGTCTTCGGGGATGAACACGGTCTCGACGGCGTTGCCGTCACCGACGTCGAACAGCCACTTGATGGTGCCGTCGGCCGAGTCCTGGCGCGACAACACCTTCAGGCCTTCGATGCGCGCCACGCCGGGCAGCTTCTCGCGCAGGCTGCGCGCGAGATCGGTCATCTGGGAGAAGTCGGATGCACCGCGCTGGTGGATCCAGCGAAAGAGCTGAACGGCGCGGAAGCGCTTTTCGCCCAGCCCTTCGCAGAAGGCGGCCAGCCCCTCGAGATCGAAGTCGAGCAGGTTGACCGTCATGACATGATCAACGCGAGTAGACGTTCATGCCGGGGAAGAAGAAAGCCACTTCCACGGCGGCCGTCTCGGGCGCGTCGGAGCCGTGCACCGCGTTGGCGTCGATGCTGTCGGCGAAGTCGGCGCGGATGGTGCCGGCGGCGGCCTTCTTGGGGTCGGTGGCGCCCATCAGGTCGCGGTTCTTGAGGATGGCGCCTTCGCCTTCGAGCACCTGGATCATCACCGGGCCGCTGATCATGAAGTCGACCAGGTCCTTGAAGAAGGGGCGCGCACTGTGCACGGCGTAGAACTGCTCGGCCTCGCGGCGCGAGAGGTGGGCCATGCGGGCGGCCACGACCTTCAGGCCGGCGGCCTCGAAACGGGCGTAGATCTGGCCGATCACGTTCTTGGCGACGGCGTCGGGTTTGATGATCGAGAGGGTGCGTTCGATGGCCATGGGTTTCCTGAAGTTTTGAGAGCGATCGGGGCAGCGGACCCGTGGTCCGCAAAGCCCGCCATTCTACATGGCGGAAGTGTCAGCCCCTGGGGCGACGACCCTGAGGACGCGGGGGTTTGGCGGGGCCTTTGCCCCCCTCGCGGCGCTGGCGCTGCACGGCGTCATGACCGATGTAGCCCTGGCTGGTTTTCATTGGATCGGGCTGTCCGCCAGAGGCTCGTCCGCGCATGGGCGAGACATCGTCCCGGCGACGCGGCACTGACGCCTTGGGCGGGGGCGATTTGGGGCCCGGCCCGTGGCGGCGGCGCGCCGTGGCCGGGGCCGCGGCGTCCTCCCGAGGCGCGCGTGCGCGGGGCGTGCGCACGCCCGCCGCCTGCGCCAGGCGTTGCACGTCGCGCTCGCCGAGCTCGATCCAGGCCCCGCGCGGCAGGCCGCGCGGCAGCACCACCGCACCGTAGCGGATGCGGATGAGCCGGCTCACGGCGTGGCCCACGGCCTCGAACAGGCGGCGCACCTCGCGGTTGCGGCCTTCGCCAATGGTCACGCGGTACCAGCAATTGGCGCCCTCGCCGCCCCCGTCCTCGATGGACTGGAACTGCGCCGGGCCGTCCTCCAGTTGCACGCCGTCGAGCAGGCGCTGGCGCTCCTCGTTGGAGATGGCGCCCAGCACGCGCACCGCGTACTCGCGCTGCAGGCCGAAGCTGGGGTGCATGAGGCGGTTGGCCAGCTCACCGGCGTTGGTGAAGAGCAGCAGGCCTTCGGTGTTGAGGTCGAGCCGGCCCACCGACTGCCATTTGCCCTGGTGCAGGCGCGGCAGGCGGCGGAACACGGTGGGCCGGTTCTGCGGGTCGTCGTGCGTGACGACCTCGCCCGCGGGCTTGTGGTACGCCAGCACGCGCGGCGCGGGCGGCTCCAGGCGCAGACGCAGCGGCTTGCCGTCCAGGCGGATCTGGTCGCCGTGCTGGATGCGCTGACCCACGTGCGCGGGCTCGCCGTTGACCGACAGGCGGCCCTGCACGATGAGCTGCTCCATCTCGACGCGCGAGCCCAGGCCGGCCTGGGCCAGCACCTTGTGCAGCTTGGGCGATTCGGCTTCGGGCGCGAGCACGCGCCTGGCCGGCTCGGCGACCGCCTCCGGCGCTTGCGACTGGGCCTCGTCGAAGGCGCCGCTGACGACTTCGTCGAAGCTCAGGGCGTCGGCGCCGGGCGCGCGCCGGGCCCGCGGCGGGCTGGGCCTGTCGGTGCGCGTCTTGTCGGTGCGCGTCTTGTCGGTGCGGGGCCGATCAGGCCGGGGTTTGCGTGGGATGGCCGGGCTCATCGGTGTCGTCCTCAGGGGCGGGTTCGTCGGTGGCGGGCGCGCCAGCGCCCTCCTCGGTCGGCACCGGCAACTGCGCCGCCGCCAGGCTCTCGAAATCGAGCGAGCCCAGCGACGATTCCTGCACCTCGCTGGCCTCCAGCGGGGGCAACTGGTCGAGCGAGCTCAGGCCGAGGTCGTCCAGGAACTGCCGCGTAGTGGCAAACAGCGCCGGGCGGCCCACCGTTTCGCGGTGGCCGATCACCTCGACCCAGCCGCGGTCCTCGAGCTGCTTGAGGATCATCGAGTTGATGGTGACGCCACGGATGTCTTCCATGTCGCCGCGCGTCACGGGCTGGCGGTAGGCGATGATGGCCAGCGTCTCCAGCGTGGCGCGTGAGTAGCGCGGCGGCTTCTCGGGGTGCAGGCGGTCGAGGTAGTGGCGCATCTCGGGCCGGCTCTGAAAGCGCCAGCCGGTGGCCACGGACACCAGCTCCACACCACGGCCGGTCCATTCGAGCTGGAGCTCGGCCAGCAGGGACTTGAGGGTGTCGGCCGCAAGTTCGCCGTCGAACAGCACCGAGAGTTCGCGCACCGTCATGGGCTGCGCGGCGCAGATCAGGGCCGTCTCAAGGACACGCTTGGCATCCGTGGTGTTCATGGTGGTCTTGGTCGCTCGGCGCCGGGGCCGCGAAAAATGGGCTCTGGGTGGGCGCTGGCCCGGGGGGAAAGCACCTGGCCGCAGGTCGCGGCACAGGCCGCGGGGAAGGCTCGCCTGCGCGGACGGATCAGTCGATCAGCCCCTGGCCGGCAGGGGGCGGATTGTACCGGAGCCCCCCGGCCGCCAAGGCCGAGGCCAGGTCCGCGGGCGGGTCGCGCCAGAAGGCCAGCGGCGCGCCGGAAACGGGGTGTGACAGACGCAGGGAAACCGCGTGCAGCGCCTGGCGCTGCAGGCCCCACAGCGGGCGCCCCCCGTAGAGCGCGTCGCCCACCAGGGGGTGCCCCAGCCAGGCCATGTGCACGCGGATCTGGTGTGTGCGGCCGGTGTGCAGCTTGCACGCCACCAGCATGGCTTCTGCGGTGGCGTCGAGGGACAGGAAATCGCTGTGGGCGGGCTTGCCCAAGCCCTCTGCCACCACCGCCATGCGCAGGCGGTTGCGCGTGTCGCGGCCGATGGGTTCGTGCACGCTGCGCAGGCCTGGCTGGCGCCAGGCGCCGTGCGCGATGGCCAGGTACTGGCGCCCCACCTCGCGCGCCGCGATGGCCTTGACCAGCGCCTGCATGGCCTGGCGCGACTTGGCCACCAGCATCAGCCCCGAGGTGTCCTTGTCGAGCCGGTGCACGATGCCCGCTCGCGGCAGCGCGGCGGCGCCTTCGTGGTGCGCCAGCAGGCCGTTGAGCAGGGTCCCGCCCCAGTGCCCGGCGGCCGGATGCACCACCAGGCCGGCGGGCTTGTCGATCACCAGCAGGTGCTCGTCCTCGAACACCACGTCCAGCGCCATGGGCTCGGCCACGAAGGCGCGGGCCTGCGGCGTGGGGCGCAGCGTGAGCTGCACGGCGTCGCCCACCGACACCTTCGTCGAGGCCTTGGTGCAGGGCTTGTCGCGCCAGAGCACCTCCCCCTCGGCCAGCAGTTGCTGCAGGTAGGAACGCGAGAACTCGGGCACCAGCGTGGCGAGCGCGCGGTCCAGCCGCCAGCCGTGCAACTCCGCGGGCACCTCGTGGCGGCGCTGCTCGGCCTGTTCGTCCCAGGTCTCGCCCTCTGGCGACACCCCCCCGGCCGATATACTGTCCGCTTCGTTCAATGAGTCCTGTTCCAGCGCCATGCCCTTGAAGTTGAGCCGCGGATTATCGGCCCCGTCCCTGGCCGCCATCGCCCTGGCGGTGCTCCTGCAGGCCTGCAGCACGACGCCGGTCGACGAGACCATCGGCTGGAGCCCGAACCGCCTGTACACCGAGGCCGTGGATGAGCGGGACGCCGGCAACTTCGAACGCGCCGTCACGTTGTTCGAAAAGCTCGAAGGCCGGGCCGCCGGCACGCCGCTGGCGCAACAGGCCCAGCTCGACAAGGCCTACACCCAGTACCGTGGCGACCAGCCCGCGCAGGCCCTGGCCACGCTGGACCGCTTCATGCGCCTGCACCCGGCCAGCCCCGCGCTCGACTACGCGCTGTACCTCAAGGGTCTGGTCAACTTCAACGACAACCTCGGCCTCTTCGGCGCGCTCGCGCGGCAAGACCTGTCCGAGCGCGATCAGAAGGCGGCCAAGGAGTCCTTCGAGGCCTTCCGCGAGCTCAGCACGCGCTTCCCCGAGTCGCGCTACACCCCCGACGCGGTGGCGCGCATGCGCTACGTGGTGAACTCGCTCGCGCAGTACGAAGTGCACGTGGCGCGGTACTACTACACCCGCGGCGCCTATGTGGCCGCCATCAACCGCGCCCAGTCCGCCCTGACTGACTATGTCGATGCGCCCGCGCTCGAAGAGGCCCTGTTCCTCATCATCCGCTCGTACGACGCCCTGGGCATGCCCCAGCTGCGCGACGACGCCGAGCGCGTGATGCGCGCGAGTTACCCGGACAGCGAGTACCTCACCAGCGGCGTCAAGAAGAAGTCGGGCGATCCGTGGTGGAAGGTCTGGTGAGCGCACCCAGCTCATCGAGCCAGGCCTGAACCTCTCCCTCGCTGTCCAGCCAGCGGCAGGCAGGCAGCGAAGCCAACAGGGCAGCGCCGTAAGCGCGCCGGCGCAGGCGCACGTCACCGATCACGATCAGTCCCCGATCGCCCGCGCGGCGGATCAGGCGCCCGGCGCCTTGCCGCAGTGCCATGGCGGCATCGGCCAGTTGCACCGAGGTGAACGGATCGGCCCCGATCGCGCGGGCGCGCTCAAGGCGCCGCTGCAGCCAGGGGTCGTCGGGCGGGGCGAAGGGCAGCTTGTCGATCACCAGCAGTTGCAGGGCCTCACCCGGCACGTCGATGCCTTGCCACAAGGCGCCGCTGGCCACCACGACCGTGGGCGCGCCGGGGCCTGCACCCCGCAGGGCCTGCAGCGCCGCGTGCGTGGGCTTGTCGCCCACCAGCAGCACCCGCCAGCCTGGCCGGCCCCGCGCCTGCAGGGCCTGCGCCAGGCGCTGCGCCGCGCGGCGCGTGGTCGCCAGCACCAGGCAGCGCCCGCCCAATCGCTCGATCCACGGCACGATCCGTTCGGCCAAGGCCTGCGAGTGCGTGGCCTCGGCGGGCTCGGGGAGGTCATCGGGCACGTACAGCGCGGCGGCGCCGGGGTCTTCGTCGGGCGAGCGCAGGCGCAGCGTGCGCGGTCGCCAGGCGGGGTCGACAGCCAAGGCTTCCCGGTGCCACTGCAGGGCCTCATCCTGCCCCAGCGTGGCCGAGGCGTGCACCACGCTGCGGGCCCCCAGTGGCGCGCCCGTGGCCAGCGCGTGCGCAGCCTGCACATCGCTCGCCGCCGCAGGGCGCAGGCAGGCCCAGTCTTCATGTGATTGCCAGTCCAGCCAGACCGCCGACGGCTCGCCGGTGCTCAAGAGCGTGTGCAACACCGCTGCCGCCCCCCGGGTTCGCTCCAACAGCCGCCCCAGGCGCGGATCGGCGTCCGCACTGGCTCGCAGCGCGGCCTGCGCGGCAGCGACCGCCGTGGCCAGGCGCCACGGCGCCTGGCGATCGTTCAACGGCCAAGCCTGGCGGCCTTCGCGCGGCACCGCGGCCCCCAGGGCCTGGGCCAGGCCGCGCGTGGCCGCCTGCCCATCGTGCGCCAGCAGCCGCCAGGCCTGCAGGCCGCGCAGCGGCCCGTCGGCCAGGGCGGCAAGGTCCGCCCACAGACGCTGCAGTCGGGCGTGCTCGATCACCTCGGCGTCAAGCCGCGCGCGCAGGCCGTGCAGGGCGTGCGCCTCGTCGAACACCACCACGTCCACCTCGGGCAGCAGACGGGGCCACCCGCGCGTCTGCCTCTGCAGTTCAGCCAGCCACACGTGGTGGTTGATCACCACCACGTCGGCCGCCTGCGCCGCGCGGCGCGCGCGCTCCACGTGGCAGTCGGCCCAGCGGGCGCAGGCCTGGCGTGTGCAGTTCTCGCTGGTGGACGTGACGCGGCCGTGCAGGCCGGCGATCGCGTCCACGCCGGCCACCTGGTCCAGATCGCCGTCGCCGCCGCGCTCGGCCCAGAGCAGCAGCTCGCGCAGCCAGGCGTGTTCGGCCGGCGCGCCCATGCGCGGGCCCCCGTCCACCGCGGCCTGCAGGCGGGCCAGGCACACGTAGCGCCCCCGACCCTTGAGCACCGCCACCCGCACCGCCAGACCCGTCGCACTGGCCAGGCGCGGCAAATCGCGCTCGGCCAGCTGGCGCTGCAGCACGTGGGTGCTGGTGGAGACGACTGCGCGGCGGCCCGACAGCAGCCAGGGCAAGAGGTAAGCCACGGTCTTGCCGCTGCCGGGCGGCGCCTCCACCAGCAGCGCGCCTCCCTCTTCCACGGTCTGGGCCACGGCCTGCGCCATCGCGGCCTGGGCGTCGCGGACGCGCCACTCGGGCCAGGCGCGGGCCAGCGCGCCGTCGCCCGCGAGCGCCTGCGCCACGCGGGCGACGAGCCCGCTCATGCGCCGGCCACCCGGGGATAAATGGATACCATTGCGTCCACCGCGCCCCCGCCGCTCCAACCGTTCGAATCCATATGAGCAAAGGCTATCGCATCCTGGCATCGACCGGCATCCACAAGGGTGACCGCGACTACCAGCAGGACCAGGTCGAGCTGATGCAGCACGTGCGCATCCCCAACTGCCTGTTGGCCGTGCTGGCCGACGGCATGGGCGGGCGAAGCGGCGGACGCAAGGCGTCCGACCAGGTGATGCTCACGGCGCGCCAGCTCTTCAACCGCTTCGACCCCGAGACCGACGACCCGCGCGCCCTGCTCAAGCAGATCGTCAACGAGTCGCACATGGTCATCAAGCTGACCGCGGTGTCGGCCGAGCAGGAGCCGCACAGCACCGTCGCGGCCTTCCTGCTGCTGCCCAACGGCGAAAGCCACTGGGTGCACGCGGGCGATTCACGCGTCTACCACTTCCGCCAGGGCAAGCTGCTTCACCGCACCACCGACCACTCCTACGTGCAGACCCTGGTGAACCAGGGCGAGCTCACCGAACAGGAAGCCCTGGACCACCCGCACGCCAACATCCTGATGGGCTGTCTGGGCACCGAGAACGACCCGCCGATCGACCTGCACGCCGTCCCCAAGCTCAACGCCGGCGACGCGCTCATGGCCTGCAGCGACGGCATCTGGCATTACTTCTCGCCCGAAGAACTGGCCAGCACCATCGCCATGCTCTCGCCGCGCGAGGCCTGCGAGTTCCTGATCCAGAAGGCGCGCACGCGGGCGCGGGGCACCGGGGACAACCTCTCGCTGGTGGTGGTGAAGCTTGATCCGCTGATCTGAGCGCCGGGCTCAGGTCAGCGCCGTGTCCACCACGCGGTGCGGCAGCGCCAGGTACTCCTGCGACTGCATTTCCGTCAACCGCGACACCGTGCGCGGAAACTCGTGCGACAGCGGGCCTTCGAGGTACAGCTCCTCCGGCGGCACCGCAGCCGACATCACCAGCTTGCAGCAGCGGTCGTAGAGCACGTCCACCAGCCAGGTGAAGCGCCGCGCCTCCGAGGCCATGCGCACCGACATCTGCGGCACGTTGGACAGCAGGACCGTGTGGAACTCGCTCGCGATCTCCAGGTAGTCGTTTTGCGAGCGCGGCCCGCCGCACAGCGTGCGGAAGTCGAACCAGATCACGCCACCCGCGCGCCGCACCGCCTGGATCTGGCGCGACTCGATGCCCATCACCGGGTTCAGATCACCCGCTTCCGCGAGCTGGTTGAAGGTGGCCTCCATCGCGGCCTCGGCCTCCGGCCCCAGCGGCGTGTGGTACAGCGCGATGTGCGTCAGCGTGCGCTGGCGGTAGTCGGTGCCGTTGTCCACGTTCACCACCTCCAGCCGCTCCTTCAGCAAGCCGATCGCGGGCAGGATGCGGTCGCGGTGCAGGCCGTCGGGGTAGAGCTGATCGGGATGGAAGTTGGAGGTGGTGACGAAGCCCACGCCGTTGCGGAACAGCGAGTCCAGCAGGCGGTGCAGGATCATCGCGTCCGTCACGTCGGCCACGTGGAACTCGTCGAAGCAGATCAGCTTGTAGCGCTTGGCGATGCGCTCGCCCAGCACGTCCAGCGGGTTCTGCGTGCCCTGCAGGTCGCGCAGTTCGCGGTGCACCTCACGCATGAACTCGTGGAAGTGCAGGCGCGTCTTGCGCTTGAGCGGCACGGCCTGGAAGAAGCACTCCATGAGGAAGCTCTTGCCGCGCCCCACCCCGCCGAACATGTAGACACCGCGCGGGATGTCGGGCCGGTTGATGAGCTTCTTCAGTGCGTTGGAGCGCTTGCTCTTGTAGTGCGCCCACTCGTTCGCGCAGCGCTCCAGCGCGTCCACGGCCCGCAGTTGGGCCGGGTCGGGCGTGTAGCCGCGCTCCTTGAGCGCGGCCTCGTAGGCACTGCGAACGCTCAAGGCGGTGTCAGAAGTTCAGCGTGCGCTTGTCGACGGCCAGCGCGGCTTCCTTCGTCGCCTCGGACAGCGAAGGGTGCGCGTGGCAGATGCGCGCGATGTCCTCGGCGCTGGCCTTGAACTCCATCGCCACCACGGCCTCCGAGATCAGCTCGCTGGCCATGGGCCCCACGATGTGCACGCCCAGGATCTCGTCCGTCGCGGCGTCGGCCAGGAACTTGACCATGCCGGTCGTGTCACCCAGCGCGCGCGCGCGGCCGTTGGCCATGAAGGGGAAGGTGCCGGCCTTGTAGGCGGCACCGCGGGCCTTCAGCTGCTGTTCGGTCTCACCCACCCAGGCGATCTCGGGGCTGGTGTAGATCACCCAGGGGATGGTGTTGAAGTTCACGTGACCGTGCTGGCCCGCGATGCGCTCGGCCACCGCCACGCCCTCTTCCTCGGCCTTGTGCGCGAGCATGGGGCCGCGCACCACGTCGCCGATGGCCCAGACGCCCGGCAGGTTGGTGCGGCAGTCGCCGTCCACCACGATGGCCCCGCGCTCGTCGAGCTGCAGGCCCACGCCCTCGGCGTTGAGGCCGATGGTGTTGGGCACGCGGCCGATGGAGACGATGAGCTTGTCCACCTCCAGCGTCTGCGCTTCGCCCTTGGCGTTGGCGTAGGCGATGGACACGCCCTTCTTCGAGGCCTTGACCTCGCCGACCTTGACGCCCAGTTCGATCTTCAGGCCCTGCTTGTCGAAGGCCTTCTTCGCTTCCTTGGCGATCTGCTCGTCCACGGCACCCAGGAAGGTGGGCAGGGCTTCGAGCACCGTCACCTCGGCACCCAGGCGGCGCCAGACCGAGCCCATCTCCAGGCCGATCACGCCCGAGCCGATCAGGCCCAGCTTCTTCGGCACGGCGCCGACGCGCAAGGCACCGTCGTTGGAGAGGATGTTTTCCTCGTCAAAGGGGACGCCAGGCAGCGCACGCGCGTTGGAGCCGGTGGCCACGATGACCTGCTTGCCGGTGAGCGTCTCGTCGCCCGCCTTGACCTCATAGCCGCCTTCGGCCGCTTTCACGAATGCGCCGCGGCCGTGGAAGAAGGTGACCTTGTTCTTCTTGAAGAGGAACTCGATGCCCTTGTTGTTCTGCTCGACCACCTGGTCCTTGCGCTTGAGCATCTGGCCCACGTCGAGGCTCAGGCCCTTGACCTCGATGCCGTGCTCGGCGAAGTGCTTGCCCGCGTGCTCGTAGTGCTCGGACGACTGCAGCAGCGCCTTGGACGGGATGCAGCCCACGTTGGTGCAGGTGCCGCCCAAGGCGGGCCCGCCTTTGGCGTTCTTCCACTCGTCGATGCAGGCAACCTTGAAGCCGAGTTGCGCGGCGCGGATGGCGGCGATGTACCCACCGGGGCCGCCGCCGATGACGATGACGTCGAATTGCTGGCTCATCGTGTGGTCCTCAGATGTCGAACAGCAGGCGCGCGGGGTCTTCCAGCGCTTCCTTCATGGCGACCAGGCCCAGCACGGCCTCGCGGCCGTCGATGATGCGGTGGTCGTACGACATGGCGAGGTAGTTGATCGGGCGGATCACGATCTGGCCGTTCTCCACCACGGCGCGGTCCTTGGTGGCGTGCACGCCCAGGATGGCCGACTGCGGCGGGTTGATGATCGGCGTGGACAGCATGGAGCCGAACACACCGCCGTTGCTGATGGAGAAGGTGCCGCCCGACATCTCTTCGATGCCCAGCTTGCCGTCCTTGGCCTTCTGGCCGTACTCGGCGATCTTCTTCTCGACGTCGGCGAAGCTCATCTGGTCGGCGTTGCGCAGGATGGGCACCACCAGGCCGCGCGGCGAGCCCACGGCAATGCCGATGTCGAAGTAGCCGTGGTAGACGATGTCATTGCCGTCGACCGAGGCGTTGAGCACCGGGTACTTCTTGAGCGCATGCACCGCGGCCTTGACGAAGAAGCTCATGAAGCCCAGCTTGACGCCGTGCTCCTTCTCGAACTTCTCCTGAAACTTCTTGCGCATCTCCATCACCGGGGCCATGTTGACCTCGTTGAAGGTGGTGAGGATGGCGTTGGTGGACTGCGACTGCAGCAGGCGCTCGGCGATGCGGGCGCGCAGGCGCGTCATGGGCACGCGCTCTTCGGGGCGATCGCCCAGGTTCGGGCCGGCCACCTGGACCTGCGGCAGGGCCTTGGTGGGGGCGCCCGTGGGAATGGCCACGGGCGCGGCCACCTTGGGCGCGGCCACGGCGGCGAGCACGTCGCCCTTGGTCACGCGGCCGTCCTTGCCGGTGCCGGCCACGGAACCCGCGGCCAGGCTGTTGTCCGCCATCAGCTTGGCGGCGGCGGGCATGGCCACACCGGCCTTGCTGGTGGACGCGGCCGCAGCAGCGGCAGCGGCAGGCGCCGGGGCCGGCGTGGGCGCGGCGGCGGGAGCGGGCGCCGCCGCGGCGGCACCGGCCACAGCGGCCGTGTCGATGCGCGCGATCACCTGGTCGGCGACCACGGTGGCGCCGTCGGCCTGCAGGATTTCGGTGATCACGCCACCCGCGGGGGCCGGGGTTTCCAGCACGACCTTGTCGGTCTCGATCTCGATCAGGATCTCGTCGGCGGACACCGCCTCACCGACCTTCTTTTTCCACTGCAGCAGCGTGGCCTCGGCCACCGATTCGGACAACTGCGGGACTTTGACTTCAACGATTGCCATGTTCTGTTCCGTGCGTTCGTTCTAGGGGAGAGCGTCGGGCGCGTGGTGGCGCGAGCGCGAGGCCGCGCGCCCGACAGACTGTCTTTACTTGGTGAGGATGAAGCCCTTGAGCTTGCCGAAAGCGGCGTCGATCAGTTGCTTCTGCTGCTCCTGGTGCAGGTGGGCGTAACCCACCGCCGGCGAGGCCGAGGCCGCGCGGCCGGCGTAGCCCAGCTTCTGGCCGTCGAGCATGTTCTCGTGGATGTAGTGCTGCACGAAGAACCAGGCGCCCTGGTTCTGCGGCTCGTCCTGGCACCACACGATGTCGACCGCGTTGGGGTAGCGCTTGAGCTCTGTGCTGAAGGCCTTGTGCGGGAAGGGGTAGAGCTGCTCGACGCGGATGATCGCCACGTCCTCGCTGCCCTTTTCCTCGCGCTTCTTGACCAGGTCGTAGTACACCTTGCCCGAGCAGGCGATCACGCGCTTGACCTTGGCGGCGTTCTTCACCACCTCGGCGTTCTGCTCGGGAATCACCGTCTGGAAGCCGCCCTTGGTGAACTCGGACAGCGGCGAGGTGGCGTCCTTGTTGCGCAGCAGGCTCTTGGGCGTGAACAGCACCAGCGGCTTGCGGAAGGGGCGCACCATCTGGCGGCGCAGCACGTGGAAGATCTGGCTGGCGGTGGTGGGCTGCACCACCTGCATGTTGGTGTCGGCCGCCAATTGCATGAAGCGCTCCAGGCGGGCCGAGCTGTGCTCGGGCCCCTGCCCTTCGTAGCCGTGCGGCAGCATCATGGTGATGCCATTGACGCGGCCCCACTTCACTTCGCCGGAGGCGATGAACTGGTCGATCACCACCTGCGCGCCGTTGACGAAATCACCGAACTGCGCTTCCCAGATCACCAGGGTGTTCGGGTCGTTCGAGGCGTAACCGTATTCGAAGCCCAGCACCGCCTCCTCCGACAGGATGGAGTCGATGACCACGAACGGGGCCTGGTTCTCGGCCACGTTCTGCAGCGGAATGTAGGTGCCCTCGTCGTACTTCTCGCGGTTCTGGTCGTGGATGACCGCGTGGCGGTGCGTGAAGGTGCCGCGGCCACAGTCCTCGCCCGACAGGCGCACGGGGAAGCCGCTGGCCACCAGCGAGGCGAAGGCCATGTGCTCGCCCATGCCCCAGTCCACCGGGATGTCGCCACGGGCCATGGCCGCGCGATCGGCGTAGACCTTCTTCACCAGCTGGTGCGGCGTCACGGTGTCGGGGATGGTGGTGATGCGCTCGGCCAGGCGGTTCCACTCGGTCAGCGGGATCGCGGTGTCGGCGCTGTCGGTCCACTTCTTGCCCAGGTAGGGGCTCCAGTCGACGGCGAACTTGCTCTTGAAGTTGGTGAGCACCGGGTCCACCGTGTGGCGGCCCTCGTCGAGCGCGGCACGGTAGGTCTTGACCATGTCATCGCCCAGCGTGTCGCCCAGACCCTGGGCCGCGAGGCGGTCGGCGTAGAGCTTGCGCGTGCCGGGGTGGGCCGCGATCTTCTTGTACATCAGCGGCTGGGTGAGCGAGGGCGTGTCCTGCTCGTTGTGGCCCAGCTTGCGGAAGCACACGATGTCGACCACCACGTCCTTCTGGAAGGTCATGCGGAAGTCGAGCGCGAGCTGGGTGGCGAACACCACGGCCTCGGGGTCGTCGCCGTTCACGTGCAGCACGGGCGATTCGATCATCTTCACGATGTCCGAGCAGTACAGCGTGGAGCGGCTGTCGCGCGGGTCGGAGGTGGTGAAGCCGATCTGGTTGTTGATGACCAGATGCACCGTGCCGCCGGTGGAGTAGCCACGCGTTTCGGCCAGTGCCAGGGTTTCCATCACCACGCCCTGGCCGGCAAAGGCGGCGTCGCCGTGCACCAGCACGGGCAGCACCTGCTTGCCCAGCGGGTCGCCACGGCGGTCCATGCGGGCGCGCACCGAGCCCTCGACCACCGGGTTCACGATCTCCAGGTGCGAGGGGTTGAAGGCGAGCGAGAGGTGCACCGGGCCACCGGCCGTGGACACGTCGGAGCTGAAGCCCTGGTGGTACTTCACGTCGCCGGCGGGCAGGTCTTCGGGCGCGGTGTGGTCGAACTCGGCGAACAGGTCCTTGGGCATCTTGCCCAGGATGTTGACCAGCACGTTCAGGCGGCCGCGGTGGGCCATGCCGATGACGATTTCCTGGATGCCGGCCTTGCCGGCCTGCTGCACCAGTTCGTCCATCGAGGCGATGAAGCTCTCACCGCCCTCGAGCGAGAAGCGCTTCTGACCGACGTACTTGGTGTGCAGGAAACGCTCGAGGCCTTCGGCGGCGGTCAGGCGATCCAGGATGTGCTTCTTCTTCTCGGCGTTGTAGCTCGGGCGCGAGCGCGTCGTCTCGAGCTTTTCCTGCCACCAGCGCTTCTGGTTCTGGTCGGTGATGTAGTTGTACTCGGCGCCCACGGAGCCGCAGTAGGTTTCACGCAGCGCGTTGAGCAGGTCGCGCAGCGACATGGTCTCGCGGCCGAAGAAGGTGTTGCTGGTGTTGAACACCGTCTCGTAATCGGCGTCGGTGAAACCGTAGAACGAGGGCTCGAGTTCGGGGATGTGGGGGCGCTCGGCGCGCTTGAGCGGATCCAGGTCGGCCCAGCGGGCGCCGACGTTGCGGTAAGCGGCAATGAGCTGCTGCACCGCCACGCGCTTGCGGCCCAGGTCGGAATCGGCACCGGAGGCGACGACCACCGTGGTCCCGCCCTGCTTCGCGCGCTCGGCGAAGGCGTTGATGACCGGCAGGTGCGGAACGTCCTTGGCGTTGCTGCCATCGACGGCGGGAACGTGCTGCAAGGCGTCGAAGTATTCCCGCCAGTTGTCGGGCACGCTCGTGGGGTTGGCGAGGTAGTTCTCGTACATCTCTTCCACGTACGGCGCGTTGCCGCCGAAGAGATACGAGTTGCCCTGGTAGGCAACGTAGATGTTGCCCGCGTTCGATGGGGTATCGCTCATGGATCCGCTGACCTCCGTCTTCCTCGGGAAGACATTAGCTGGTTAAGACAACCTTCCGCGACACGGCTGGACCGGTTGGCGGATGCGACAGTGCTTGGAAGGACCTGACTGCGGACGGCATTGTGCCACCGCCCCGAGCCAAGGGGGGCGATGATGGGCCAATGCCCACGTCGATACTGTGACGGGTGGTGAAAAACGGGCCCGTTCAGGGCACCGCGCGCGGCGACAGCCGCTCGGACGCCGGCACCGAGGCCGGCTCGTCCATCTCGATCGCGATCTGGGTGCACACGGTGCGGCACAGCATCACGGCCTTTTCGCTCTGCACCCGGTAGAACACCTGCGTACCATCCTTGCGCTTGGCCAGCACGCCCGAGCGGTAGAGCAGATTCAGGTGCTGCGAGAGGTTGGGCTGGGTCGTGTCGATCTCGCGCAACAACTGGGAAACCGACTTCTCCTGGTCGCACAGGGCGCTGAGGATGCGCAGCCGCATGGGGGTGGAGAGCACGCCGAAGAGTTCGGCGGCGAGCTCGAAGACCCGCCCTTTCTCGACCTGGGCATCACTGGCGATCATGTCGGCCATGGCATACGCGCTTGGTTGGAAATATAAGCATGCATGATATCGCCCGGCCCGGCGCGCGCGCCCCTGGCCTGGGGGTAACTCCTTGTCACGCCAGGAGATCCCGGATCTGCTGCAACGCACCAGGGTCGTCCATGGTGGTCAGGTCGCCCGGGTCGCGTCCCTCGCACACCGCCTGGATGGCGCGGCGCAGCAGCTTGCCGCTGCGGGTCTTGGGCAGCAACGAGACGAAACGCACACGCGCCGGCCGCGCCACGGCGCCGAGCTGCGCGTCCACCTGCTTCATGATGTCGCCTTCCAGCCTGAGCTGGGCGTTCGTATCGCCCAGCGCCGAGGCGTCCTTGGCCACCACGAAGGCCATGGCCACCTGGCCCTTGAGCGAATCGGCCACGCCCACCACCGCCACCTCGGCCACGTTGGGGTGGCTGGCGATGCTCTCCTCGATCTCGCGCGTGCCCAGGCGGTGGCCGGCCACGTTGATCACGTCGTCCGTGCGGCCCAGGATGTAGTAGTAGCCGTCGGCGTCGCGGATGCCCCAGTCGAAGGTGGAATAGACCATCTTGCCCGGGATGCTCTTCCAGTAGGTGTTGACGAAGCGCGCGTCGTCGCGCCACACGGTCTGCATGAAGCCGGGCGGCGTGGGGCCTTCGATCACCACCACGCCCTTTTCATCGGCGCCGGTCAGTTCCTCGCCGGTGGATTCGTGCAGCAGCTTCACGCGGTAGCCGTACATGGGCACGCCCGGGCTGCCGAACTTGCTGGGCTGGCGCTGCACGCCGTTGGCAACGGTCAGGATCGGCCAGCCCGACTCGGTCTGCCAGTAGTTGTCGATGATGGGCACGCCCAGGCCGTCGGCGATCCAGCGCGCCGTGGGCTCGTCCAGCGGCTCGCCCGCCAGGAAGAGCGCCTTCAGGCTGGAGAGGTCGTACTGCTTCAGGTAGGCCGGGTCCTGCTTCTTGAGGACGCGCACCGCCGTGGGCGCGCTGAACATCACCGTGACCTTGTATTTCTCGACCAGCTTCCACCAGATGCCGCCGTCGGGGCGAATCGGCAGGCCCTCGTACATGATGGTCGCCATGCCCGCGATCAGCGGCCCGTAGACGATGTAACTGTGGCCCACCACCCAGCCGATGTCGCTGGTGGAGAAGTAGGTCTCGCCCGGCTCGCCCATGAAGATGTGCTTGATGCTGGCCGCCAGCGCCACTGCGTAGCCGCCCACGTCGCGCTGCACGCCCTTGGGTTTGCCGGTGGTGCCGCTGGTGTAGATGGTGTAGCTGATGTCGGTCGACTCCAGCCAGGCGCAGGGCACCTGGGCGTTCAGGTGCTGTTCGCGCAGGGCGGCGTAGTCGTGGTCGCGGCCTGCCACCCTTTCCATGGGCGCCATGCCACGGTCCACCAGCAGCACCGCGGCGGGCTTGTGCTTCGCCAGGGCGATGGCTTCGTCGAGCAACGGCTTGTAGGCCACCACCTTGCCGCCGCGCGAGCCGGCGTCGGCGCTGACGATGGCCACGGGCGTGGCGTCGTCGATGCGGCTGGCCAGCGAATGGCTGGCGAAGCCACCGAACACCACCGAATGGATGGCACCGATGCGCGCGCAAGCCAGCATGGCGAAGGCGGCCTCGGGGATCATGGGCATGTAGATGAGCACGCGGTCGCCGCGCTGAACCCCCTGGGCGAGCAGGATGGCCGCCATGCGCTGCACCTCGGCGTGCAGTTCCTCGAAGCTGTAGATGCGTTCGACGTCGGTCTCGGTGGACACGAAGATCAGCGCGTTCTGCTTGGCGCGGTCCTTCAGGTGCCGATCCACCGCGTTGTGGCAGAGGTTGGTCTGTCCGCCCTCGAACCAGTGCACGAACGGCGGCTTGTCGTCGTTGCACACCCGGGTGAAGGGCCGGTGCCAGTCGATCAGGCGGGCCTGCTCGGTCCAGAACCCCTCGGGGTCGTCGATCGAGCGGCGGTGGAAGTCGGCGTAGGACATGCGTGTCTCCTCGGGTGGCCCACCGGTTGGCGGCTCGTTCTGAATTCTTAATTATGGGGAGACGGCTTGCGTGGGGCTGACGGGGCTTACCCGGGCCTGGGCACTCGCGCGCCTGAAGGTTTGGCACAAGGGGCGGCCCGCCGGAGGAACGCTGAGTGCCTTGCCACCCTTTCAGCAGATCAGCAGGCTGTCGTCGATGGTGAAGCCCGATCTGCACGGTGCGCCAAGCACACCTGATCGACGACGTCGTCCCGCAGGGTGGCGCCACGCTGGCGCTGGCGCGGTCGCACCGGATGCCGGGCGAGGCGCTCCGCACACTGCGCGTCGCGCTGAAATCGCCCGGTGACGTGCAAGCGGCCCTTCGCGTCAGTGACACGGAAATCGTGGAGATGTCGGGGAAAGCCGGCGACGTGTTTCTGATGGACATGCGGGTTCTGCACACGCCGTCCATCAACGCGTCGAAAAACCTCCGGATGATGGCGACCACCCGCTTCCTGCTGCGCGGGTAGCCGGGGCGGCCGGGTTCGAATCGTCCTACTTGATCAGCCCCTGCACCGCCTTGAACTCGGGGTGCTCCGCCGTGCGCAGCCACTCGAAGGCGACCATCTCCGTCGTCAGCAACTCGGCGCCCGCCCCGGCCAGCCGGTCGAAGGCCGCGTCGCGGTTGCGTTCGGTGCGCGAGCCGCAGGCGTCCGTCACCACCCAGACCTCGAATTCCTGCTCCAGCAGCTCCAGCGCGGTCTGCATCAGGCAGACATGGGCCTCGCAGCCGGCGATGACGATGCTGGGGCGCTCGGCCTCGCGCGGGGCCTGGGCGCGTTCCTTCTGCAGGTGCTTGGGCAGGCTGCGCACGTTGCCGCCCTGGGGCCGCGCGGGCGGGCGCAGCCAGTCGGCCAGGCCATCGGCCACGGCGCTGAAATGCATCTTGGCCAGGGTGCGGCGGCACAGGTCGCGCAGCTCGGGCGGGTGGGTGCCCAGCTTGTCGGGGTTCTGCTCGGTGCCCCACGCCGGCACCCCGAAGGCCTGGGCCAACTTCGCCAGGCGCACGGCGTTGGCCAGCACGAGCGGGCCTTCGTGAATGGCGGGCATGAGGCGGGGCTGGTAATCCACCAGCACCAGCTGGGAGTCGTCGGCGTCGAGCAGCATGGCGATCAGGGAAGCGGTTGAGCGGGCCGTTGGCCCGGGAATCCGGCCGGCGCGCGGGCCGGTCGGCGAAAGCGGATCACTCGGCGAACAGGTCGCGCTGCGGCAGGGCGCGGCCGGGCGCGGTGGGGTCGAAGCGCTCGACCAGGCGGTCCACGTACTGCGCGAACAGGGCCTCGGCCGCCTGCCCGAACAGCCGGATGCGGCCGGTGTGCTTGAGCAGCAGCAGCCCCATGCCGTGCGCGAACAGGGCGGCATTCTCGCGCGCCGCGGCATCGGGCGGCAGGCCCAGGTCCTCCAGGGCCTGCTCGCAGGGGCGCAGGGCCTCCAGCAGGCGTTCGTTCAACGCCCGGTCCAGCTCATGGGTCAGTCCGTGCGGGGCCAGTCCGTTGACGAGGTAGAAGCCCAGGTCCAGGTCGCGCGGGTTGCTGGCGTAGAAGCCGAACCAGGCCTGGGCCTTGGCTGTCAGGGCCTTGCCGGGCTGCGCCTTGGCCGCCCGCGCGGCCTGCACCTCGGCCTGCAGGCGGTCCAGCGACTCGGCCAGCAAGGCACCGTAGATGGCCTCCTTGCTGTCGAAGTAGCTGTACAGCGCCCCGGCGGTGTACCCGGCCTCGCGCGCGATCTCGCGGATGCTGGCGCCCTCCACCCCCTTGTCGGCGAAGACGCGGCGCGCGGCGTCCAGCACGTGGGCGCGGCGCGTGTCCGACATGGCGAGCTGGCGTTGCTGGCGCAGCTCAAGCTGGCGCTGGGCTTCGGCCTGGTCGGCCGCGCTGGGCAGGGGGCGAAGCTCGTCGAGGTGCACGTTCATGGCGCGCAGTGTAGCCAGGGAATCGAACCGGGTTTGATTTGATGAACTCTTGTCAAACAATTGAACACTGTTTAATCTTTTGAGGCAAGAGGAAGGGTTTCAACGCCCCACGATCCCAACAACAGGAGACAAATCCATGAACACCACGGCACCCGTTCGAACGCTGATGACGGGCGAGGACTACCGCGAGTCGCTGCGGCGCGCCCGTCCCCGGGTGAGCGTGGACGGACGCTGGGTGGAGAGCGTGGCCGACGACCCGGCGTTGCGACCGGGCATCAATGCGGTGGCGCTGACCTACGACTTCGCCCACCGGCCGGAGTACGCGCCGCTGATGACGGCCACGCAGCACACCAGCGGGCGCACGGTGAACCGCATGACCCACCTGTCCACCAGCGCGGGCGACCTGCTCAACAAGCTGGAGGCCGTGCGCCTGATCTGCCAGGAAACCGGCTGCGCCCAGCGCTACCTCACGCACGACGCGCTGCACGCCATCGCCCAGCTCAGCGCCCGGCTGGACGACGCCACCGGCCGGCGCGAGCACGGCGAGCGCTTCCTGGACTACCTGCACCGCGTGCAGGACCAGGACCTGACCCTGGGCGTGGCCATGACCGACGCCAAGGGCGACCGCAGCCGCCGCCCGCACCAGCAGGCCAACCCCGACACCTACCTGCACATCGTCGAACGCAAGCCCAACGGCATCGTCATCAGCGGCACCAAGGCCATCGTCACCGGGGCGCCCTACATGCACGAGCTGCTGGTCATGCCCTGCCGCAACATGGGCGAGGCCGACGCCGACTTCGCCGTCTGCTGCGCCGTGCCGGTGGACGCCGAGGGCCTGACCATCGTGGCCCGCCCGGCCGGGCGCCCCGGCGAGAAGCTGGAGCACGGCGACGCCCTGTTTTCGCGCCGCTTCGGGCAGAGCACCGGCGTGTGCCTGTTCGACCGCGTCTTCGTGCCCTGGGAGCGCGTGTTCCTGGCCGGCGAGTGGGAGCACTCGGGCCACCTCACCTACAGCTACGCCACCCACCACCGCCAGACCTGCATCGCCGCGCGCGCGGGCTTCGGCGACCTGCTGATCGGCGCCGGCGCGCTGATGTGCGAGGCCAACGGCTTCGACCCCGGTGCCGAGAGCCACCTGCGCGAGCAGATGGTGGAGCTGATCACCATCGTCGAGGGCTTCTACGCCTGCGGCGTGGCCGCGAGCGTCTACGGACGGCGCGACGAACACGCCGAGGTCTTCATGCCCGACCCGGTGTTCGCCAACATCGGCAAACTGCTGCTGGCGACCAAGATCTACGACATGCACCGCCTGGCGCACACGGTGAGCGGCGGCCTCATCGTCACCCTGCCCGGCCCCGACGAGGACCACAACCCCGAGACGGCGGGCCGCCTGTCCGACGTGCTGCGCGCCAGCCCCGACGTGCCCTACGAGCAGCGCATCCAGGCGGCGCGCTTCATCGAGGACCTCACCGCCGGCTACCAGGGTGGCTGGTACAGCGTCATCAGCCTGCACGGCGGCGGCTCGCCGGCCGCCATGAAGCAGGAAATCTGGCGCCACTACCCGGTGGGCGACAAGGTCGACCTGGTGGAGCGCCTGCTCGATCGCGGCCTGAGCGCCGACCCGTCGCGCGCCATCACGCGCAACCGCCAGCCCGGCCGCTGCTGCGACACGGGCTGCACCCAGCCCGGCCAAGCCGTGATGGTTGAGTTACCGACGAATACGAAAGCAACAAAATCGGCCTGAATCAAGCGCTTACGGCGCTTTTTTGAGTTGACGGAAGAGGTGCGGCGCACTACCCTCCGCGTCCATGCGTCGCTGGCTTCCCCTCCTCCTCATCGGCTGCTCGGCCGTGGCACACGCCGCGCCGCCCAGCGGGAGCTGGGAAGACATGGACACGCTGCTGGCCGACAAGGGCTTCATGGCCCGCCTGGGCGAGCAGGTGCAGCAAGCCGGCGCCACCGCCAGTCAGCAGGCCTCCAGCCTGGTGATCAACGCCCTGGCCTTCCTGGGCGTGCCCTACAGGTACGGCGGCAACACCTTCGACACCGGCTTCGACTGCAGCGGCTTCGTGCGCGCCGTGTACGAGCAATCCATGGGCAAGCTGCTGCCGCGCCGCTCCGACGAGCAGGCCGCCGCCACCCAGCCCATCGAGCGCAGCGAACTGCAACCCGGCGACCTGGTGTTCTTCAACACCCTGCGCCGCTCCTTCAGCCACGTGGGCATCTACATCGGCGACGGCAAGTTCGTGCACTCGCCGCGCGCCGGCGCGCAGGTTCGCGTGGAAGACATGCGCGTGGCGTACTGGAACAAGCGCTTCAACGGCGCGCGCCGCGTGCCGGCGGGTTCGTCTCAGGCCCAGCCCTGAGGCCCCCTGGGGCCCCCTGGGGCCGCTGATCGCCCCGCCCCATTTCCTCCATCACTCCAGGCGTATGCCCGCGTCCTTCAGGCGCCGGTGGCTCAGCCATTCCTCGGCAACGCGCCGCTCGAAGGCCGCGCGCCCGTCCGTGGCGGGCAGGTTGTCCGACGCGAGCAGCCGGTCACGGATGGCGGGGGACGCCAGCACCCGGTTGATCTCGGCGTTGAGCCGGTCCAGCAGCGCGGCTGGCGTGTCCCCCGGCGCGAACACACCGAACAGCGAACTGACATTGGCCTGCGGCAGGCCCAGCTCGGCGAAGGTGGGCACATCGGGTAGCACGTCCAGCCGCCGGGGCGCGCCCACGGCCAGCGGCTTGAAGCGGCCAGCCGCCACGTGCTGCAACTGCAGCGGCGCCACGTTGGTGGACAGCAGCTCGAACTGGCCGCCCAGCGCGTCGTTGATCTGTTGCCCGCCGCCCTTGTAGGGGATGTGGGTCACGGCGATGCCGGCGCCCGCCTGCACCTGCTCCAGAACCAGGTGCCCGGCCGTGGCCACGCCTGACGTCGCCCAGCGCAGGGCCCCGGGCCGCTCGCGGGCCTGCTGCAGCAGGTCGGCGAAACGCTCGCCCGTGAACGCCGGCGTGCCCACCAGCAGCACCGGCGTGACCATGGCGCTGGCCACCGGTGCCACGTCGCGCAGCGGGTCGAACCCGACGGGCCCCAGGTGGGGACGCAAGGTCAGCGGGCTGGTCGCTGAAAACGCCAGCGTGTGGCCGTCGGGCGCGGCACGCGCCAGCGCCTGCAGGCCCACCACGCCGCCGCCGCCCGCGCGGTTGTCCACGCGCACCGGCACGCCCAGGCGCGCGGCCAGCCCCTCGGCGATGGCACGGGCCACGCCGTCGCTGAGTCCACCGGGCGGGTAGACCACGATGAGGCGCAGCGGCCGCGCGGGCCAGGGTGGCGCGGGCCAGGCCGGCCACGACGCGGCCAGCGCCAGCCACGCGGCCATCAGTTGCCGGCGGTTCGCGCTCACCGGGGCGATCCCTTGCGGCCCCGCGCCTGGTGCCGTCGGGCCGTGTCGCGAACGATCTTGAGAAAGTGCGCGGCCGGCCCGCTCGCCTCGGCTGTGCGGTAGACCAGGGTCAGCGGTGCGTCCAGCGGCGTGCCGTCGGCCAGCGGGCGGTACGTCACCGCCTGCGGGTGCAGGCCGCGCATGGACGCCGGCACCACCGCGACGCCCGCGCCCGCGGCCACCAGGTTCAGGCTGGTCACCATGCGCTCCACCTCGGCCGCGATGCGCGGGCGGAAACCCCGCGCTTCGCACAGCGCCAGCAGATTGGCGTAGAGCCCGGGCGCGCCGGGCTGTCGCACGAGGATGAAACCCTCCTGCCGCAGGTCCGTCAGCGCCAGCCCCCGCCTGGCGCCGACGCCCGCCGCCAGCGGGTGATCCACCGGCAGCGCCACCACCACCGGCTCGCGCAGCAGCAGTTCGAAGCTCAGGTGCTCTGGCAGCGCCACCGGCACACGGATCAGCCCGCAGTGCAAGCGCCCGGCCGCCACGGCCTCGGTGATGCCGGCGGCGTGGTCCTCGCGAATGGACAGCGTGATGCCCGGCCAGGCCCGTCGACAGGCACGCAGGGCCTCGGGCGTGAAGGCGTGCGCCGCCGCCGAGCTGGTGAAGCCGACGTTGAGCAAGCCGAGTTCGCCGCGCGCCACGCGGGCCATGCGCCCTTGCATGGCGGCCATCTCGTCCACCAGTCGGCGCGCCTCCTGCTCGAACTGGCGGCCGGCGTCCGTCAGCGAGACGCCCTTGGGGTGACGCTGAAACAGCGACACGCCCAGTTCCGCCTCCAGCGCCTTGATCTGCAGGCTCAAGGGCGGCTGCTGAATGCCCAGGCGTTCGGCCGCGCGCGTCATGTGCCCGGCCTCGGCCACGGCGAGGAAGTAGCGCAGGTGCCGGAACTCCATATCGCAAAGGTATTGAAATCGGTCTTTCAGTATATTTGACGCGGGGTGGCGGCCCACCTATCGTGCGGCGGACCCGAACGACAACACCGGAGACAAGCCGTGCCCATCCGCCCCCTGGCGAGCCTCGCCCTGGCCGCCCTCGCCTGCTGCCCCCTGCACACCCTGGCCGCGCCAGGCCCCAGTGAGCCCACGCCCCGCACCTGCCCGAGCGAAGTGCCGGCCGGTGCCCGCTGCTTCACCGCCGAGGACGGTCTGGGCGGCTTCTTCTGGACCGCCCTGCCCGCCGGCTGGAAGCCCGCCACCGGCGTGCTGGTGGTGCACGCACACGGCGGCCCGGCCGACACCGGCCCGGCCCGCTTCGAGCGCGGCGAGCAAGACCTCAAGCGCTGGGCCATCACCGTCAAGGCCGGTTACGCCTGGGTGGCGCCCACGTACCGGCGCGGCGGCTTCGGCGTCAGCATGGCGGCCGAGGACACCGAGCGCGCGCGCCGCCACTTCGTGCAGCACTTCGGCGTGCCGCGCCGCACCTTGCTGCACGGGCAGAGCTATGGCGCGGGTGTCGCGTCCAAGGCGGCCGAGCTGTACGCCACCGTGGACGGCCCGAACGGCCCCACGCGCGGGCCCTACGACGGCGTGCTGCTCACCAGCGGCGTGCTGGGCGGCGGCACGCGCGCCTACGACTTCCGGCTCGACCTGCGCGTGGTCTACCAGTACGTCTGCCAGAACCACCCCAGGGCCGACGAGCCGCAGTACCCGCTGTGGCAGGGCCTGCCCATGAACGCGCGGCTCACGCGCGCCGAACTGGCCGAGCGCGTGGACGCGTGCACCGGCGTGCGCCAACCCGCCGCGCAGCGCGCGGACCGGCAGAAGGCCAACCTGGCCACCATCGTGAACGTCATCCGCATCCCCGAGCGCTCGCTCATTGCCCACCTCAACTGGGCCACCTGGCTGTTCCGCGACCTGACGCAACTGCGCCTGGATGGCCGCAACCCCTTCGACAACACGCGCGTGCGCTACCAGGGCTCGGCCGATGACGCGGCGCTGAACGCGGGCGTGCAACGCTACGCGGCCGACCCCGCCGCCGTGGCCGAACTCGCGCGCGACAGCGACCCCCAAGGCCGCATCAAGGTGCCCGTGCTGGCGCTGCACGCGGTGAACGACCCCACGGCCTTCGTCGAGCTCTCGTCGGCCTACCGCGAGATCGTGGAACGCGCGGGCAACGGCGCCCTGCTGGTGCAGACCTACAGCGACGAGTCCGAGCACAGCTACCTGAGCGAGCCGCAGTACCCGGCGCTGTTCACCGCGCTGCTGAACTGGATCGATCGCAAGGAGAAGCCCACGCCGCAGCGCGTGGCGGCGCTGTGCAAGGGCTACGAAGCGGCCTACGGCGAGGCCTGCAAGCTGCTGCCGCACTACCAGAGCCCGCCGTTGAGCCAACGTGTGCCGCCGCGCTGACCAGGGCGGAGCCGCCGGCGGCTCAGCGCGCGTCGTGGAAGCTCAGCTCCAGGCCGATGCGTTCGCCCCGTCGCACGCGGCCGATGGCGTGCCGCAGCCGCGTGCGGTAGGGTCCGCGGCTGCCCTGCACGGGCCGCGCGTCGGTGGCGATGATGGCCGCATCGCCCCATCGCAGCGGCAGCACGGCCGGACGCGACTGCAGCCGCGGGCGTTGTTCCGTGGTGACGAACTCGCCGCCCTCGAAATCGACGCCGGGCTCGGACAGCAGCGCGACCAGTTGAAGCGGGAACACCTGTTCGCCCCCGTTGCGCTGGTGCAGCAGCAGGTGGTCGTCCACGCCCAGGCGGCTCAGGTGGGATTGCCCGCGCCACTGGCCCGCCTGCCGGTTGCGCTGGACGAATTCGCTGAACGCCAACGGGTAGCGGGCCTCGACGCCCAGGGTGTGGTTCCAGCGGTTGGCGATGGTCACGAGGCGCGGGTAGAGCGCGGTGCGCCATGCCTCCAGCGACGCCGGCAGACCCGCCTCGAAGCGGAACAACTCGCCGCTCCCCAGGCCGATATCCACCAGCGGCACACGCACGGTGCCCGGGGCCGACACCCGCCGCGCCAGGCTGCGCGCCGCCTCGGCGCCCAGCCAGCCGGGCAGCAGGGCATGGCCCTCTTCGTCGAGTTGGGCCGAGATGGCCGCCCAGTCCAGGCGAATGCCGTTCACGCCTGGGCCTCACGGCGCAGCAGCTCGCGCTTGCGCTCCACCCCCCAGCGGTAGCCGGACAGGTCGCCGTCGCGCCGCACCACGCGGTGGCAGGGGATGGCCACGGCCAGGCGGTTCGCGCCGCAGGCCTGCGCCACGGCGCGCACCGCGCGCGGCGCGCCGATGCGCTCGGCGATCTCCGCGTAGCTCGCGGTCGTGCCCGGCGGGATCTCTCGCAGCGCGCGCCACACACGCTCCTGAAACGCCGTGCCACGCACGTCCAGCGGCAGTTGCAGGCCGATCGCGGGCGCCTCGATGAGGCCTACCACCTGCGCCACCCATTGTTCGAAGGCCGCGTCGCCCCCAATGAGCCGGGCCCGGGGGAACTGGTCCTGCAACTCGCGCACCAGCGCGTCCGGGTCGTCGTCGAGCAGGATCGCGCAGATGCCGCGCTGGCTCCGGGCCACGAGGATGGCGCCCAGCGAGCACTGCCCCACCGCGAAGCGGATGTCTGCGCCGGCACCGCCGGCCCGGTAGTCGCGGGCGCGCATGCCCAGCAACTGGTCGGACGCCTCGTAGAACCGGCTGTTGGAATTGAAACCCGCGCCGTAGATGGCGTCCGTGATCGAGGACTCGGGCGCACTCAGTTCCTCGCGCAGCCGGCGGGCGCGAAAGGCCGAGCCATAGGCCTTGGGCGTGAGACCCGTTTCGGCCTTGAACAGGCGGTGGAAATGGAAAGGGCTCATGCCGAGCTCGGCCGCCAGGGCGTCCAGCGGGGGCGGCGTCTCCGAGGCCTCGATCAGCCGGCAGGCGCGCGCCACCAGCCCGGCGCGCTCGGCCGCCGCGCGGGTCTGGTCGCTGCGGGCGCGGCGGCTGGGCCGGTAGCCCGCGGCCTCGGCGGCCTGGGCGGAATCGAAGAACGCCACGTTCTCGCGTCTGGGCAGGCGCGCCATCGAACTGGGCTGGGCGTAGACGCCCGTGGTGCGCACGGCGTAGACGAAGTGGCCATCGGCGGCGGCCTCCCGGGCCTGCACAGCCGCCCAGCGGGCGTCGTCGGTGTCGTAGGCGTTCATCGTGCTCATGCTCATCCTGCCTTGCGCAAGGTGAGGTTGAAACGCTGGCTGCCCAGCAGCGCATGGGGTTCGTCCTTCAGCGGCTGCACGCCGTGGTAGCGCAGGCGATCGGCGCCGCCCCAGACCACCACGTCGCCGTGCCGCAGCGGCACCTTGAGCGAGGGGCCGCTGCGCGCCAGGCCACCCCACAGGAAGGTGGCGCGCATGCCCAGCGACACCGACACGATGGGTGCGGAGTAGTCGCGCTCGTTGCGGTCCTGGTGCAGCGAGAGGCGCGCGCCAGGGAGGTAGCGGTTGATCAGGCAGGCGTCGGGCGCGAAACCGGCGAATCCGGCAACTGCCGCGGCCTCGCTGGCGAGTCGGGCGAAGGCCGCCGGCATGGCCGGCCAGGGCGCACCGCTCTCGGGGTCGGTGGCGGTGTATTGGTAGCCCAGGCGGTCGCTCGTCCAGCCCAGGGCACCGCAGTTGGTCATTGCCACGGACATCGTGAAACCACCGGGCGTCACCAGGTGCCGGAACGGCGATGCCGATTCGACCGCGGCGATGGCGGCCAGCAGCTCGGGCACCCACGGCAGCGCGAAGCCCCGCAGCAACACGGCCCCGGGGCCCAGGCGCTGCTCCCGCTCGGTGGGCTCGAAAAGCTCAGGCGTTTCCATGCTCAGCTCGCGTCATGAAAGATCAGGCCGACCGTGTGGCGCTGCCCGCTGCGCACCCGGCTGACGCCGTGCCGCATGGCCGACCGCCGGATGCCGCGCCGTCCCGACGCGGGCCGTTCGTTCACGGCAAAGACCACCGCGTCGCCCTGCCGCAGCGGCACCACGTCTGCGCGCTGACCCTGGCTCGAGCGCTCCGTCATCACGAACTCGCCACCGGTGAAATCGCGGCCCGGTTCCGACAACAGCATGGCCACCTGCAGCGGAAAGACGTGTTCGCCGTACAGGTCCTGGTGCAGGCAGTTGTGGTCGCCCGCGCCGTAGCGCAGGATCAGCGGGGTCGGCCGCGTCTGGCCGGCCTCATGGCAACGCTTCAGGAACGCGTCCAGGTCGTCCGGGAAGCGCGCGGCCAGACCCAGTTGCTGCTGCCATCGGTTGGCGATCGGCGCCAGCCGGGGGTACAGCGCCTGGCGCAGTTGCTCCAGCAATGGCGGCAGCGGGTAAGCGAAGTACTTGTACTCACCGCGCCCGAGGCCATGGCGCGCCATGACGACCCGCGAGCGAAAGCCAGCCGGGCGGGGATACAGCGCGGCAAGGGCGTCGCACTGCGTGGACGTCAGCAGGCCAGGCAGAACCGCGTGGCCTTGCGCGTCGAGCGAACGCTCGATGGCGATCCAATCGAAGGCCTGCTTCGCCGAACTTGTCATGCACATCACTCACGGAAGAAAGGTGAGGTCAGTGTAGGAGTCCGCTCCTCCCGGGAAACTCCGCTCCTTGCGGTTGAATTTTTCCGGCCGTGACCGGACTCAGCTCGCGCGCGCCGTGGGGGCCAATGGCTGCACCGCCAACCGCAGGCCCATCGCCTTGAGAATGGCCGATAAGCTGCTGAGGGCCGGATTCCCCTTGGGGGACAGCGTGCGGTACAGCTGCGTGGGATTCAGATGCGCCTGTTCGGCCACCGCCTGGACCCCCCCGAAAGCCTGCGCAAGTTGGCGCAACACGATCAGCAACTCGGCCTGATCGCCGTCTTCCAGGATGCCATTGATGACCTCCAGTGCCAGCGCGGGATCGCTGCGGTACAGCTCGGCCATCGCATCGTCATGGAATCTGCTCTTCATCATCCGTTCTCCGTTGCCAGTCATGCCAACAAGCCACTGCTTTGCTGATGTCCGAATCCTGCGTTCGCTTGTTGCCACCGCCCAGCAGCAATACCACGCGGCCACCTGACAAGGCGTAGTACACGCGATAGCCAGGTCCGGCATCGATCCGCAACTCCCAGACACCATCGCGGCAGAACTTGTGATCACCAAAGTTACCGAGTTCGACGCGGCCAATGCGCCGGATCACAGCCACCTTGGCCTGCACGTCACGCAAACGCCGCAACCAGTCCAGGTACAGGTCCTGGTGGTCAACCGGTGCCAGGTAGTGCTCGATTCGATAGGCACTCATTTTCGTTTATTGACGAATTTCAGTCAACCAAGCCAACCGACCGTGATCGGCACCAGGTGCAAGCGTATGGCGGTCGTTGTGGCCATACCCCCGTCCGTCAAGTCCAATAAAAAAGCCACCGGCCCGAGAGGGCTGGTGGCCTTTTCCTGGCCTTCAGCGGAAGGCTTACTTGCGCTGCGGCGGCACGTCCGTGCAACTGCCGTGCGCCACCTCGGCCGCCAGGCCCATGCTCTCGCCCAGCGTGGGGTGCGGGTGGATGGTCTTGCCGATGTCCACCGCGTCGGCGCCCATCTCGATGGCGAGCGCGATCTCGCCGATCATGTCGCCCGCGTGCGTGCCCACGATGCCGCCGCCCAGGATGCGGCCGTGGCCGTGCGCTTCCGGCGAATCGTCGAACAGCAGCTTGGTAAAGCCCTCGTCGCGGCCGTTGGCGATGGCGCGGCCCGAGGCGGTCCAGGGGAACAGGCCCTTCTTCACCTTGATGCCCTGCGCCTTGGCCTGGTCCTCGGTGAGGCCCACCCAGGCGACCTCGGGGTCGGTGTAGGCCACGCTGGGGATCACGCGCGCGTTGAACGCGGCGGCGGCCAGATCGGCCTTGCCCTGCAGCTCCCCCGCGATGACCTCGGCCGCCACGTGGCCTTCGTGCACCGCCTTGTGCGCCAGCATGGGCTGGCCCACGATGTCGCCGATGGCGAAGATGTGCGGCACGTTGGTGCGCATCTGGATATCGACATCGATGAAGCCACGGTCGGTGACGGCCACGCCGGCCGCGTCGGCGCCGATCTTCTTGCCGTTGGGGCTGCGGCCCACGGCCTGCAGCACCAGGTCGTAGGTCTGCGGCGCCGGCGCGTTCTCGCCTTCAAAGCTGACCTCGATGCCCGCCGGCGTGGCCTTGGCCGCCACCGTCTTGGTCTTCAGCAGGATGTTGTCGAAGCGCGGCGCGTTCATCTTCTGCCAGACCTTCACCAGGTCGCGGTCGGCGCCCTGCATCAGGCCGTCGAGCATTTCCACCACGTCCAGGCGCGCGCCCAGGGTGCTGTAGACCGTGCCCATCTCCAGGCCGATGATGCCGCCGCCGAGGATGAGCATGCGCTTGGGCACGTCCTTGAGCGCGAGGGCGCCGGTGCTGTCCACCACGCGCGGATCGTCCGGCATGAAGGGCAGGCGCACGGCCTGCGAGCCGGCGGCGATGATGGCTTTCTTGAAGCCCACCACCTGTTTGCTTCCGGTCTTGTCCTGGCCCGCGCCTTCGGTGAGTTCCACGCCCAGGTGATTGGGGCCGACGAAGCTGCCATAGCCGCGCAGCACCGTCACCTTGCGCATCCTGGCCATGGCGGTGAGGCCGCCGGTGAGCTTGCCGATGACCTTTTCCTTGTGGCCGCGCAGCTTCTCGATGTTGACGACCGGACGGCCGTACTCGATGCCGTAGCCGGCCAGGTGGTTCACCTCGTCCATGACGGCGGCCACGTGCAGCAGCGCCTTGGACGGGATGCAGCCCACGTTGAGGCAGACGCCGCCGAGCGTGGCGTAGCGCTCCACCAGCACGACCTTGAGGCCGAGGTCGGCGGCGCGGAAGGCAGCGGAATAGCCGCCGGGGCCACCGCCGAGCACGACGACGTCGCACTCGAGGTCGGTGGCACCGCCGTAGGCCGGCGCGGCGGGCGTGGCCGCGCGCGCGGCGGGAGCGGGTGCAGAGGCGGCGGGTGCGGGAGACGGTGCCGGAGAAGGCGAAGGTGCAGGCGATGCCGCGGGTGCCGGCGCGCTGGCGGCGCCCTCCCCCTCGATCACCGCGAGCAGATCGCCGATGTTGACCGTGTCGCCGATCTTGACCTTGAGCTCCTTGAGCACACCCGCGTGCGAGGACGGGATCTCCATCGAAGCCTTGTCGCTCTCCACGGTGATCAGCGACTGCTCGAGCTTGATCGTGTCGCCGGGTTTCACCAGCACTTCGATGACCGCGACGTCCTTGAAGTCGCCGATGTCGGGAACCTTGATGTCCATGAGTGCCATCTATGCCTCCCGCCGGGCCGCCCCAAGGGAGGCATGCGCCCCCTCGGGGGGCAGCGAATACACGAAGTGTTGAGCGTGGGGGTTCATGCTCTTGCTCCTTACAGCAGCACGCGACGGAAGTCCGCCAGCACCTGGGCGAGGTACGCGTTGAATCGCGCCGCAGCGGCGCCGTCGATGACGCGGTGGTCGTAGGACAGCGACAGCGGCAGCATCAGGCGCGGCTCGAACTGCTTGCCGTCCCACACCGGCTTCATCTGGCTCTTGGACAGGCCGAGGATGGCCACCTCGGGCGCGTTGATGATGGGCGTGAAGTGCGTGCCGCCGATGCCGCCGAGCGAACTGATGGAGAAGCAGCCGCCGCTCATGTCGGCCGGTCCCATCTTGCCGTCGCGCGCCTTCTTGGCGAGTTCGCCCATCTCCTGGCTGATCTGCAGGATGCCCTTCTTGTCGGCGTCCTTCAACACCGGCACCACCAGGCCATTGGGCGTGTCCGCCGCGAAGCCGATGTGGAAGTACTGCTTGTAGACCAGGGTGTCGCCATCGAGGCTGGCGTTGAACTCGGGGAATTTCTTCAGCGCCGAGACCACCGCCTTGATGACGAAGGCCAGCATGGTCACCTTGACGCCGGACTTCTCGTTCTCCTTGTTGGTGGCCACGCGGAAGGCCTCCAGCTCGGTGATGTCGGCCTCGTCGTTGTTGGTGACGTGCGGGATCATCACCCAGTTGCGGTGCAGATTGGCGCCGCTGATCTTCTTGATGCGCGAGAGGTCCTTGCGCTCGATGGGGCCGAATTTGCTGAAGTCGACCTTGGGCCAGGGCAGCAGGTCCAGGCCCGCGCCGCCGCCGCCACCGCCCGCCGGGGCCTTGGCGGCCTGGGCTTGCGTGCTCGCGGTGCCGGCCATCACGGCCTTGGTGAAGTTCTGCACGTCCTCCTGCGTGATGCGGCCCTTGGGGCCGGTGCCCTTGACCTCGGCCAGCGGCACGCCGAGCTCGCGCGCGAACTTGCGCACCGAGGGTGAGGCGTGCGGCAGGCCGATGGGCGCCGCGCCGGGCTGGTGAGCAGCAGGGGCTTGCGCGGGCGCGGATGTCGCCGCGGCAGCGGCTGGTGCCGGGCTGGGTGCCTGGACCGGTGCCGGCGCGGCAGCGGTCGGTGCCGCCGCGGGCGCTGGCGCGGCGGCCGGCGCCGCGGCGGAGCCCTCCACCACCGCGATCAGGTCACCGATGTTCACCGTGTCCCCGACTTTGACCTTGAGCTCCTTGAGCACACCGGCCACCGACGAGGGAATCTCCATCGAGGCCTTGTCGCTCTCCACCGTGATCAGCGATTGCTCGAGCTTGATCGTGTCGCCGGGTTTCACCAGCACCTCGATCACCGCCACGTCCTTGAAGTCGCCAATGTCGGGCACGTGCACGTCCACCGGGCCGGCGGGTGCGGCTGCAGCGGGTGCCGGTGCGGGTGCCGCCGGGGTGGCCGCCTGAGCCGGCGCCGCGGCCGGGGCGGGCGCTGGGGCCGCAGGCGTCGGCGCGGATGCGGCCGCGCCTTGCGCGTCCAGCACCACCACCACCGAACCCTGCTTCACCTTGTCGCCCAGCGCGACCTTGAGCTCCTTCACCACCCCCGCGTGCGAGGACGGGATCTCCATCGAGGCCTTGTCGCTCTCCACGGTGATCAGCGACTGCTCGGCCTTGACCGTGTCGCCCGGTTTCACCAGCAGCTCGATCACCGCCACTTCGTCGAAATCCCCGATGTCCGGGACTTGCACTTCAATGCTTGCCATGTCGGTCTCCGGCGCTCACGCGTACAGCGGGTTGATCTTGTCGGCCTTGATGCCGTACTTCTGGATCGCCTCGGCGACCTTGGCGGCCGGCAGCTCGCCCTCCTCGCCCAGCGCCTTCAGCGCGGCCAGCACGATGTAGTGGCGGTTCACCTCGAAGTGCTCGCGCAGCTTGCTGCGGAAGTCGCTGCGGCCGAAGCCGTCGGTGCCCAGCACCTTGTAGGTGCGGTCCTTGGGCACGAAGGGGCGGATCTGCTCCGCGTAGTTCTTCATGTAGTCGGTGGAGGCGATCACCGGGCCGCTGGTCTTGGCCAGTTGCTCGGTCACGAACGCCGTGCGCGGTTTTTCGGTGGGGTGCAGCAGGTTCCAGCGCTCCACGTCCTGGCCGTCGCGCGTGAGTTCATTGAAGCTCGGGCAGCTCCAGATGCCGGCGGCCACGCCCCAGTCCTGCTCCAGCAGCTCCTGCGCGGCGAACGCCTCGCGCAGGATGGTGCCGCTGCCCAGCAGTTGCACGGTGGGCGCGTCCTTCTTGAGCACGGGGGCCTGCTTGCACAGGTACATGCCCTTGATGATCTGCTCCTCGGTGCCGGGCTGCAGGCCGGGCATGGGGTAGTTCTCGTTGAGCAGGGTCAGGTAGTAGAAGACGTTCTCCTGGCGCTCCACCATGCGCTTGAGGCCGTCGTGCATGATGACCGCCACCTCGTGCGCGAAGGTCGGGTCGTAGCTCACGCAGTTGGGGATGGTGCCGGCCAGGATGTGGCTGTGGCCGTCCTCGTGCTGCAGGCCTTCGCCGTTGAGCGTGGTGCGGCCCGCGGTGCCGCCGAGCAGGAAGCCGCGCGCCTGCATGTCGCCCGCCGCCCAGGCCAGGTCGCCGATGCGCTGGAAGCCGAACATCGAGTAGTAGATGTAGAACGGGATCATGATCCGGTTGTTCGTGCTGTAGCTCGTGGCCGCCGCGATCCAGCTGGCCATGCCGCCGGCTTCGTTGATGCCTTCCTGCAGGATCTGGCCGGCCTTGTCTTCCTTGTAGTACATCACCTGGTCGCGGTCGACCGGGGTGTAGAGTTGGCCCTTGGGGTTGTAGATGCCGATCTGGCGGAACAGGCCTTCCATGCCGAAGGTGCGGGCCTCGTCCACCAGGATGGGGACCACGCGCGGGCCCAGGGCCTGGTCGCGCAGCAACTGGGTGAGGAAGCGCACATAGGCTTGCGTGGTGCTGATCTCGCGTCCTTCGGCCGTGGGCTCCAGCACGGCCTTGAAGGTTTCCAGCGAGGGAACGGTGAAGCTCTCGTCCGCTTGCGGGCGGCGCTGCGGCAGGTAACCGCCCAGCGCCTGGCGGCGCTCGTGCAGGTACTTCATCTCCGGCGTGTCGTCGGCCGGCTTGTAGAACGGCAGCTTGGGCAGCTCGCTGTCGGGGATGGGGATGTTGAAGCGGTCGCGGATGTACTTGATGTCCTCGTCCGTGAGCTTCTTGGTCTGGTGGACCGTGTTCTTGCCTTCACCGGCCTTGCCCATGCCGTAGCCCTTGACGGTCTTGACGAGCAGCACGGTGGGCTGGTTCTTGTGTTCGTTGGCGGCGTGGAAGGCGGCGTACACCTTGGCCGGCTCGTGGCCGCCGCGGCGCAGCTCGAAGATCTCTTCGTCGGTCATGTGCTCGACGAGCTTGGCGGTCTCTGGGTACTTGCCGAAGAAGTTCTTGCGCACGAAGGCGCCGTCGTTGGCCTTCATGGCCTGGTAGTCGCCGTCCAGCGTTTCCATCATGAGCTGTTTGAGCTTGCCGCTCTTGTCGCGGCGCAGCAGCTCGTCCCAGCCGTTGCCCCACAGCAGCTTGATGACGTTCCAGCCGCTGCCGCGGAACTCGCTCTCGAGTTCCTGGATGATCTTGCCGTTGCCGCGCACCGGGCCGTCCAGGCGCTGCAGGTTGCAGTTGATGACGAACACCAGGTTGTCGAGCTTCTCGCGCGCGGCCAGGCCGATGGCACCCAGCGACTCGGGCTCGTCCATTTCGCCGTCGCCGCAGAACACCCAGACCTTGCGGTTGGCGGTGTCGGCAATGCCGCGGGCGTGCAGGTACTTGAGGAAGCGCGCCTGGTAGATCGCCATCAGCGGGCCCAGGCCCATCGACACCGTCGGGAACTGCCAGAACTCGGGCATCAGCTTGGGGTGCGGGTAGCTGGACAGGCCCTTGCCGTCCACCTCCTGGCGGAACATGTCTAGCTGCTCTTCCGTCAGGCGGCCCTCGAGGAAGGCGCGGGCGTAGATGCCCGGCGAGCTGTGGCCCTGGATGTAGACCAGGTCGCCGCCGTGCTTTTCGTTCGCGGCGTGCCAGAAGTGGTTGAAGCCCGCACCGAACATGCTGGCCACCGAGGCAAAGGAGCCGATGTGCCCGCCAAGGTCGCCACCGTCGGCGGGGTTGAGGCGGTTGGCGCGCACCACCATCGCCATGGCGTTCCAGCGCATGTAGGCACGCAGGCGTTTTTCGATGGCGATGTTGCCGGGACAGCGCGCTTCCTGATCCGGCTCGATCGTGTTCACGTAGCCGGTGTTGGCCGAAAACGGGAGGTCCACACTGTGCTGGCGGGCCTCTTCCAGGAGCTGTTCCAGCAGGAAGTGCGCGCGCTCGGGGCCTTCCTTTTCGATGACGGCGGCCAGCGCCTCCATCCATTCCCGCGTTTCCTGGGCGTCGCTGTCCGCGGCCCCGCGGCCATTGTTGGTGTCGTTCGCTGACATCGCTGTCTCCTGTGTGTTGGGGCAAGCTTAAGGTCTGGCCCGTGGAAGTCGCGGATTCTTCCACAGAGCCTCGGGCATTTCAATATGCGCCTTGTGATTTCTTATTATGGAATCACGTAGGAATAAGCGGCTGAAGCCAGGGCCCCTAACGTAGACTCCTCCCGCCATGTCCCATACCCCCCCTGCCACCACCGCCCCGTGGTGGAAACGCTGGTGGCGCCGGTTGCCGCCGTCGCGGCAGGACCGCTTCGCCACCCTGGGCCCGCTGTTGGCGGTGCTGCTCTTCCTGGCCGCCATCGTGGTGGCCATTGCCTACCTGCGATTCGAGGAGATCGACCGCGAGCGCGAGGCCGTGACGCGCGACGTGGAATACGCCCAGCAGCGGCTGCGTTTGCGCCTGCTGGAGCGCCAGGAGCAATTGATGCGCCTGGCCCGCGAGATCGACAACCAGGCCATCGATGCCGAGGAGTTCGCCTTCCAGGCCGAGACCCTGGTGAGCCAGTTCCCCGAGCTGCTGGCCATCACCTGGGTGGACGGGCGCCGGCGCGTGCTCGCGGGCTACACCTCGCCGAGCGCGCCGGTGGCGCTCATGCGCGCCACGGGCTCGGCGCTCACACCGTCCGAAACCGACGGCAGCTTCGACCTGGCGCGCGACCTGCGCCAGCCGATCTACTCGCGCCCGCTCACCGACAACGACCCGCGCGGCGCGCGCCTGATGCTGCATGTGCCGCTGTCCGAACAGGGCCGTTTCGCGGGCACGGTGATGGGCGAGTACTCGGTGGATGGCCTCATGCGCTTCGGCATGCCGCCCGAAATCATGGCCCGTTACGCCGTCGCCCTGCTCGACGACACGGGCACGGTGCTGGCCGGCAGCCTGCAGACCGGCGAGCCCGTGCTGTCCTTCCTGCCCTGGTCCAGTCCCTCGCTGGAGCACGAGGTGCCGGTCTCACCCGTGGGCAACGGCCTGATCCTCAAGGCGCAGGGCTACCGCACCTCGCAGGACATCGTGGGCTCGGGCTTCTTCGGCGTCATCGGCGCGCTCTCGGCGCTTACCGTGTGGATGCTGATCGGCACCTGGCGCCACACGCGCCGGCGGGTGCAGGCGCAGCAGGCCCTGGTCGCCGAGACCAACTTCCGCCGGGCCATGGAGAACTCCATGCTCACCGGCATGCGCGCCCTCGACATCCAGGGCCGCATCACCTACGTGAACCCGGCCTTCTGCTCGATGACGGGCTGGACCGAGGCCGAGCTGGTGGGCCGCACCGCGCCTTTTCCCTATTGGCCCGAGGAAGACCACGAGCAGTTGCACGCGCGGCTGGAGGACGAGCTCAACGGCCGCTCCACCCCGGGTGGTTTCGAGGTGCGCGTGCGCCGCCGCAACGGCACGGTGTTCGACGCGCGCATGTACGTCTCGCCGCTGATCGACCCCAAGGGACACCAGACCGGCTGGATGACGTCCATGACCGACATCACCGAGCCCAAGCGCATCCGCGAGGAACTGTCGGCGTCCTACGAGCGCTTCACCACCGTGCTGGAGTCGCTGGATTCGGCCGTGTCGGTGGCGCCGCTGGGCAGCGAAGAACTGCTGTTCGCCAACAAGATGTACCGCCTGTGGTTCGGCACGCGCGGCCAGGGCCACCGCCACCTGGTGGACCTGGCGGGCAACCAGCCCCAGCCCGCGCTGGACGACGCCGACCAGGTCGATGCCTTCGCCGGCATGCCCACGGGCACGCTCACCGACGCCGGCGTGGAGAACGCCGAGGTCTTCGTGCCCGAGCTCGACCGCTGGCTGGAGGTGCGCACGCGCTACCTCACCTGGGTGGACGGGCGCCTGGCGCAGATGGTGATCGCCAGCGACATCACGCCGCGGCGCACCGCCGAAGAGCAGGCGGCGCGCCAGACCGAGCGCGCGCAGACCGCCAGCCGCCTCATCACCATGGGCGAGATGGCCTCCAGCGTGGCGCACGAACTCAACCAGCCGCTCACGGCCATCAGCAACTATTGCAACGGCATCATCTCGCGCCTTCAAGAGCAGCGCATTTCGCCCGAGGAGATGCTGGTGGCGCTGGAGAAGACCGCGCGCCAGGCGCAGCGCGCGGGCCAGATCATCCAGCGCATCCGCGCCTTCGTGAAGCGCAGCGAGCCCAACCCCACGCTGTCGGACGTGGCGCAGATGGTCAACAACGCCATCGAACTCGCCGACATCGAGCTGCGGCGCCAGCAGGTGCGGCTCACGCCCTACGTGGCCGCGCGCCTGCCCGCGCTCATGGTCGACCCGATCCTGATCGAGCAGGTGCTGATCAACCTGCTGAAGAACGCGGGCGAGTCCATCGTGCAGGCGGGTCGGCCGCAAGGCGAGCGCCTGGTGGAGCTGCGCGTGGCGCCACGCCAGCTCGACGGCGAGCAGGTGGTCGAGTTCGAAGTGCGCGACTCGGGCAAGGGCGTGCCCGAGGAAATGCTCGAGCGCATCTACGAGGCCTTCTACAGCACCAAGAGCGAAGGCATGGGCATCGGCCTCAAGCTGTGCCGCAGCATCGTCGAGTCTCACCATGGCCGGATGCGCATGGAGAACCTCTACAATGGCACGGAGGTGACGGGGTGCTGCTTCAGCTTCTGGATCCCCGTCGCGTCGCGACTTCAACCCCAGGGTTCGCCGGACACCGCCGCCAACGAACCACTGACGGACACCGAGAGAGCGAGATGAGCTTGATCCCCAAAAAGGGCACTGTCTATGTCGTCGATGACGACGAGGCCGTGCGCGATTCCCTCCAGTGGCTGCTCGAGGGCAAGGACTTCCGGGTTCGCTGCTTCGAATCGGCCGAGGCCTTTCTCTCCCGCTACGACGCCCGCGAGGTCGCCTGCCTCATCGCCGACATCCGCATGGGCGGCATGACCGGCATGGAGCTGCAGGACCGACTGGTCGAGCGCCAGTCGCCGCTGCCCATCGTCTTCATCACCGGCCACGGCGACGTGCCCATGGCGGTCGAATCCATGAAGAAGGGCGCGCTGGACTTCATCCAGAAACCCTTCAAGGAAGACCAGCTCGTGGCCCTGGTCGAGCGCATGCTGGAACACGCGCGCGAGGCCTTCGCCACCCACCAGCAGGCCGCCAGCCGCGACGCCCTGCTCTCCAAGCTCACCGGCCGCGAATCGCAGGTGCTCGAGCGCATCGTCGCCGGCCGCCTGAACAAGCAGATCGCCGACGACCTGGGCATCAGCATCAAGACGGTGGAGGCGCACCGCGCCAACATCATGGAAAAGCTCGGTGCCAACACGGTGGCCGACCTGCTCAAGATCGCCCTGGGCCAGACGCCCGCGAAAGCCTGACCGAACACCCTCCCGCCAACGCCCGCCACCTTGGCGGGCGTTTCGTTTTCCCCTCAGCCACCGCAGCACCATGACCGCCCAGCTCATCGACGGCAACGCCCTCTCCCGCCAACTCCGCGCCGACGTGGCCACGCGCGTGCAGGCTTTGAAGGCCCGCGGCGTGACCCCGGGCCTGGCCGTCATCCTCGTCGGCGACAACCCGGCCTCGCAGGTCTACGTGCGCAACAAGGTGAAGGCCTGCGAGGACACCGGCATGCACTCCGTGCTGGAGACCTGGCCCGCCACGATGGGCGAGGCGGACCTGCTGGCGCGCGTGGAGGCGATGAACAAGGACCCTTCGATCCACGGCATCCTGGTGCAACTGCCGCTGCCCGCGCACATCGACGCGCAGAAGGTGATCGAGGCGATCTCCCCCGCCAAGGACGTGGACGGCTTTCACGTGGCCAGCGCCGGTGCCTTGATGACCGGCCTGCCCGGCTTCTGGCCCTGCACGCCGCACGGCTGCATGAAGATGCTGGAGCACATCGGCTACGACCTGCGCGGCAAGCACGCGGTGGTGATCGGGCGCAGCAACATCGTGGGCAAGCCCATGGCGCTGCTGCTGCTGCAGGCCAACGCCACCGTCACCGTGTGCCACAGCGGCACGAAGGACCTTGCCGGCTTCACGCGCCAGGCCGACGTGGTGGTGGCCGCCGTGGGCAAGCGCAATGTGTTGACCGCCGACATGGTCAAGCCCGGCGCGGTGGTGATCGACGTGGGCATGAACCGCAACGAGGCCGGCAAGCTCTGCGGCGACGTGGACTTCGACGGCGTGAAAGCGGTCGCTGGCTGGATCACGCCGGTGCCGGGTGGGGTCGGGCCGATGACCATCACCATGCTGATGGTGAACACGCTCGACTCGGCCGAGCGCCAGGCCTCCGCTCAGGCGGGCTGATCGATCGCCGGCCGGGGCCGGCTCAGGCGCCACAGCAGCGCGCCGCTGCACAGCCACTGGCCCGCAACGAGCGCGGTGCCCACGCCGTGCCAGAGCTTGAGGTTGCCGCCGCTCGCCCGCGCGGTGACGATCTTCTGCGCCACACCGAACTCCTGCACCAGGGCCAGCATGAGCCCGAGGCAGACCAGTGCCAGCAGCGCGGCGTTGTCGCCGCCCGGCCCGTCGCGCTGCACGATGACCAGCAGCACCGCACCGATGACCACGCCGGCCCAGCACTGCAGGGAAAACAGCTTCGCCGCCACCGGCCCCGCCACGGCCGGGCCCAGCGACGCGAACAGCGTGGGTACGGCCAGGAAGCTCAAGGCCGTGATGCCGCCCCACCACACGGCGGCGAGCATCAGTGCCGGGCGTTGCAGTCGCATCGCTCGCGCGATCAGGCGTAGCGCACAGCCACGATTTCGTAGCGGCGCGTGCCGCCGGGGGCCTGCACCTCGGCGGTGTCGCCCTCTTCCTTGCCGATGAGCGCGCGCGCGATCGGGCTGCCGATGTTGATGAGACCTTCTTTCAGGTCGGCCTCGTCCTCGCCCACGATCTGGTACGTGACGGCCGAGCCGCTGTCTTCGTCCTCGAGCTCAACGGTGGCGCCGAACACCACCTTGCCGCCCGCGTTCAGCGCGCTGGGGTCGATGATCTGCGCCGTCGAGAGCTTGCTTTCGATCTCGGCGATGCGGCCTTCGATGAAGCCCTGGCGGTCCTTGGCCGCGTCGTATTCGGCGTTCTCGCTCAGATCGCCTTGCGCGCGCGCTTCGGCGATCGCGTTGATCACCGCCGGGCGGTCGATGGTCTTGAGCCGGTGCAGCTCTTCCTTGAGCTTTTCAGCGCCGCGTTTGGTGATGGGGATGGTGGCCATGTCTGTCTCTCCACAAAAGCAAACCGCCGGGCGTTGCCGCTCGGCGGTGTCGAAAAGCCATTATGCCCCGGCGGGCCTGCCGGTCAACCCGATGCCGCGGCACCGGGAGGGGCTCAGTCGCGTCCGGCCTGCTCGATCTTTTCGGCCAGCAGGCCCGGGTTGGTGAAGCACAGTTCGTGGCTGCCGGGCGTGGACACCAGGCGGTACAGGCCCAGCCGCTCCGACAGGCGCGGGTGCCAGGGCAGGCTGTGCGGCATGGCGGTGTCCTCGGTGCACAGCAGGTAGCTCTTGCCCATGGGCAGCGCGGCAAGCTGCGTGCCCAGGCGCACAGGCTCGGTGAAGCAGCGGTAGGGCTGGGGGTTGAGCTGGTCGTAGGTGCTCTGCGCCAGCGCGGCGTCGGCGTCGTTGATGAAGGCTTCGCGCCAGATGGGGAACGGCAGCATCACCGCGTTGTGGTTGGCGGCGGCGATCTGATCGAACAGCGCCTTGTAGTGCGGCGGCACCATGTCGTTCAGGCATTCGCCGTCCAGCGGCACGAAGGCCACCCAGTACACCAGCCGCGCGATGCGCTGCGGCAGGCGCGCCGCCACCTGGCTGATGACCATGCCGCCGTAGCTGTGGCCCATCAGGCGCACGTCCTTCAGGTCGTGCTGCTCCAGGTAGGACGCGAGCGAGTCGGCGGCCTCGGTGAGGCCGGACGTGGCCCGATCATCGCCAGGGCGGTTGCCTGCGAGCGTGGGCGTGTGCACCACGTGCCCGCGCGCGCGCAGCGCCTGAGCGACGGGTTCGAAGAGCTCACCGGTGTGCCAGGCACCGTGAACCAGGACGTAGGTATCGGCCATGCATGTCTCCTGTAGGAAGGCGCCCGAGCGGCCGGGCGCTGCGCGCAGCGTAGGCGCGCAGCCCAGGGCGCGATGGCGCGTGCGTGCCAGGCCGATGGCCTGCCCGTGCCACGCGGCGCGCGGGCTTCAGCGGGCGAGCCGGTCGCGGCGCCAGCGCGCCGGGGTGAGCGCGTGCCGGCGCTGGAACTCGCGCACGAAGTGCGAGGCATCGGCGTAGCCGCAGCGCCGGCCGATCTCGGTCACGCTGACGCCGGCCAGGCGGGGCTGTGACAGCAGGTCGGCCGCGCGCCGCAGGCGCAGGCCGCGCAAGGTGTTGGCGAACGTGGTGTCGCCCGCGGCGAAGGCGCGGTGCAGGGTACGCAGCGACACGCCCAGTGCCAGCGCCACATCGCTCGCTTGCAGGCCGGCGGTGTCCAGGCGATCGCGCATCAGCGCCTCGGCGCGCGCGAGCAGATCGAGGCCCGCGCGCGTGGGCGCCACCGCAGGCTCCAAGGCGGCCGACAGCATCGCGCCGAGCTGATCGGCCAGCAGGTGCTCAGGCACCAGCGAGGCCAGGCCGGGCTCGTGCGCGAACTGCAGGCACCAGGCCGACAGCGCCTGGCCCCAGCCCTGGTCGCGCCAGGCCACGCGCGCGGCGGGATGGTCGATCTCGCGCAGCCACTGCCCCACCCAGGCGCGCGGCAACTGGATGGACACCACCTCCACCGCAGCGGGGTAGTGCAGCTCGTAGGTGCGCGCCGAATCGACCAGCACCGCATCGCCGGGGCGCAGGCCAAGGCGCTGCCCGCCCTGCACCACGTGCCACGGCGAGCGGCGGTGAGCGATCAGGTAGAAGGGCTGCTGCGCGCCGCGCGCGATGGCCGCGCGCGTGCGGTAGACGTCCTGCGTGCTGGCCTCGACCTGGTTGAAGGACAGGGCGCCCGAGGCCACGCTCACCAGTCGGCCATCGAAGTGCCGCGCCTCGCGCGAGCTGCAGTCCATCTCCAGGAAGGCCTCGCAGATCGCGCCGACCCAATAGTCGAGCCGCCGCTCGGGCGGCACGGCATCGGTGCTCCATCGCCGGGCGCCAGGAAGTCGAGCGGGCAACATGGGCCGCACTGTAGGGCCGCGGGCGCCGAGCCGCCTTGGCGCAAACCCGCAGGCCCGCTGCATTCGCCGGGCGAGGCGCGGCGCCGGAGCTTCTTTATGCCGCGAGCCGCGCGTGCATGTCCTGCACGGAAATCACGTCCAGGCTGGTCAGGTACTTCATGCCCTCGACGGCCGCCTCGGCGCCCGCGATGGTGGTGAAGGTCGTCACGCGGGCCAGCAGCGCCGAGGTTCGGATCGCGCGCGAATCGGCGATGGCGTTGCGGCGCTCCTCCACCGTGTTGATGACCAGGGCGATGTCGCCGTTCTTGATCATGTCCACGATGTGCGGACGGCCTTCGGTGACCTTGTTGACCATCTGAACGGACAGGCCGGCGGCCTCGATGGCCGCGGACGTGCCGCGCGTGGCGATCAGCTCGAAGCCCAGGTCCACGAGCTGGCGCGCCACCTCGACGGCGCGCGGCTTGTCGCTGTTCTTGACCGTGAGGAAGACCCGGCCGGCCGTGGGCAGCTTGGTGCCCGCGCCGATCTGGCTCTTCACGAAGGCTTCGCCGAAGGTCTTGCCCACGCCCATCACCTCGCCGGTGGACTTCATCTCGGGGCCAAGGATGGTGTCCACGCCCGGGAACTTGACGAAGGGGAACACGGCTTCCTTGACGCTGAAGTACGGCGGCACTACCTCATTGCCAATGCCCTGCTGGTCCAGCGACTGGCCCGCCATGCAGCGCGCGGCCACCTTGGCGAGCGGAATGCCCGTGGCCTTGGAGACGAAGGGCACCGTGCGCGAGGCGCGCGGGTTCACCTCGAGCACGTAGATCACGTCCTTCTTCGCGCCGCCCCCCTTTTCGCTGTCGTCCACTTCTTGAATGGCGAACTGAACGTTCATCAGGCCCACCACGTTCAGGCCCTGGGCCATGGCGGCGGTCTGGCGCTTGAGCTCATCCACCGTGGCCTTGCTCAGGTAATACGGCGGCAGCGAGCAGGCGGAGTCGCCGCTGTGCACGCCGGCCTGTTCGATGTGCTCCATCACGCCGCCGATGAACACGCGGCCGGTGGCGTCGCGCACCGCGTCCACGTCGCACTCGATGGCGTCGTTGAGGAAGCGGTCGAGCAGCACGGGCGAGTCGTTGCTGACCTTCACGGCCTCGCGCATGTAGCGCTCCAGGTCGCGCTGCTCGTGCACGATCTCCATGGCGCGGCCGCCGAGCACATAGCTCGGGCGCACCACCAGCGGGTAGCCCAGGGCAGCGGCCTTCTCCAGCGCCTCGGCCTCGGTGCGGGCGGTGGCGTTGGGCGGCTGGCGCAGGCCCAGCTCATTGAGCAGCTTCTGGAAGCGTTCGCGGTCTTCGGCCGCGTCGATCATGTCGGGCGAGGTGCCGATGATGGGCACGCCCGCGGCCTCCAGGCCCAGCGCCAGCTTGAGCGGCGTCTGGCCGCCGTACTGCACGATCACGCCGTCGGGCTTCTCCTTGTCGACGATCTCCAGCACGTCCTCCAGCGTGAGCGGCTCGAAGTAGAGGCGGTCGCTGGTGTCGTAGTCGGTGGACACCGTCTCGGGGTTGCAGTTGACCATGATGGTCTCGTAGCCGTCCTCGCGCAGGGCGAGCGCGGCGTGCACGCAGCAGTAGTCGAACTCGATGCCCTGCCCGATGCGGTTGGGACCGCCGCCCAGCACCATGATCTTCTTGTTGGTGGTGGGCTCGGCCTCACACTCGGCGTCGCCGTGGCCTTCGTAGGTGGAGTACAGATAGGCGGTGGTGGTGGCGAACTCGGCCGCGCAGGTGTCCACGCGCTTGTAGACCGGACGCACGCCGAGTTCACGGCGGCGCGCGCGCACGGCGGCGTCGCTGGTCTTGAGCAGCTTGGCCAGGCGGCGGTCGGAAAAGCCCTTCTTCTTGAGCTCGCGCAGCGTGGTCACGTCGAGCGAGGCCAGCGCACCCTCCCCCTTCTCGGCGGTCAGCGCGTCCATGGCCAGTTCGAGCTTGACGATCTCCTCGATCTGCACGAGGAACCACTTGTCGATCTTGGTGAACTGGTGCACCTCGTCGGCCGTCCAGCCGGCGGCGAAGGCGTCGCCCACGTACCAGATGCGCTCGGGGCCAGGCTCGCCGAGCTCCTTCTCCAGCGTCTCGCGGTCCTGGGTCTTCTCGTTCATGCCATCGACGCCGACCTCCAGGCCGCGCAAGGCCTTCTGGAAGCTTTCCTGGAAGGTGCGGCCCATGGCCATGACCTCGCCCACGCTCTTCATCTGCGTGGTCAGGCGGTCGTCGGCGTCCGGGAACTTCTCGAAGGCGAAGCGCGGGATCTTGGTGACCACGTAGTCGATCGTGGGCTCGAAGCTGGCCGGCGTGGCGCCGCCGGTGATCTCGTTGCGCAGCTCGTCGAGGGTGTAGCCCACGGCGAGCTTGGCCGCGACCTTGGCGATGGGAAAGCCCGTGGCCTTGGAGGCCAGCGCCGACGAGCGCGAGACGCGCGGGTTCATCTCGATGACGACCATGCGGCCGTCCTTCGGGTTGATGGCGAACTGCACGTTGGAGCCGCCGGTGTCGACGCCGATCTCGCGCAGGACCGCGAGGCTGGCGTTGCGCAGGATCTGGTACTCCTTGTCGGTCAGCGTCTGCGCGGGCGCCACGGTGATGGAGTCGCCGGTGTGCACGCCCATCGGGTCCAGGTTCTCGATCGAGCAGACGATGATGCAGTTGTCGGCCTTGTCGCGCACAACCTCCATCTCGTACTCTTTCCAGCCGAGCAGCGACTCTTCGATCAACAGCTCGTTGGTGGGCGAGGCCTCGATGCCGCGCTTGCAGATGATCTCGAACTCTTCCGGGTTGTAGGCGATGCCGCCACCGGTGCCACCGAGCGTGAAGCTCGGGCGGATCACCACCGGGAACCCCACCGTCTTCTGCACGGCCCAGGCTTCGTCCAGCGTGTGTGCGATGCCCGAGCGCGCCGAGCCCAGGCCGATGCGCGTCATCGCATCCTTGAACTTCAGGCGGTCCTCGGCCTTGTCGATGGCCTCGGGCGTGGCGCCGATCAGTTCGACACCGTACTTGGCGAGCACACCGTGGCGCCAGAGGTCGAGCGCGCAGTTGAGCGCGGTCTGGCCGCCCATGGTGGGCAGGATGGCGAAGCCGCCGGCCGTCTGCGGGCGTTCCTTGGCGATGATCTTCTCGACCGTCTGCCAGGTGATGGGTTCGATGTAGGTCACGTCGGCCGTGGCCGGGTCCGTCATGATGGTGGCGGGGTTGCTGTTGATCAGCACCACGCGGTAACCCTCTTCGCGCAGGGCCTTGCACGCCTGCGCACCGGAGTAGTCGAACTCGCAGGCCTGGCCGATGATGATGGGACCGGCGCCGATGATCAGCACGGTCTGGATATCTGTTCTCTTGGGCATCTTGTGTCGGCGCGGATCAGTCCACGCGTTGATTCAATTTGTCGAGCAGGGCCTGGGCGCGCTCGGCGGGCACGGCTTTCTGCATCAGTTGCAGCAGGCCATCGCCCTGGATGAGGGGACGCAGCACCTCGGCCTCTGCCTCGTGGAAACGCACGTCCCACGCGGCCATTTCGCTGTTGAAGGTCTCGTCGTCCCAGGTCTTGCACTTGGCCAGCAGCGTCACCAGCGGCACCGCCTTGTTGTCGAGGAAGGCCTTGCGGTAGGGCTTCTGCGCCCAGCGCTGCGCGAACCACTCCTTGTGCGGCGATGGCAGCGTGAGCTGGCGCTTGGCAATGGCCTTCTCGATGGCGGCGGCGGGAAAGCTGAAGAGCTTCATTCAGGCCCTGTCAGGCGGCGACGGCCGCACGTTCCTTCATGAGCGCGACGAAGCGGTCGAACAGGTAGCCGATATCGTGCGGGCCGGGCGAGGCTTCCGGGTGGCCCTGGAAGCAGAAGGCCGGCTGGTCGGTGCGGGCCAGGCCCTGCAGCGTGCCGTCGAACAGGCTCACGTGGGTGGGGCGCAGGTTCGCAGGCAAGGTCTTCTCGTCCACTGCGAAGCCATGGTTCTGACTGGTGATGGACACGCGGCCGTCGTCGAGGTCCTTCACCGGGTGGTTCGCGCCGTGGTGGCCGAACTTCATCTTGAAGGTCTTGGCGCCGCTGGCCAGGGCCAGGATCTGGTGGCCCAGGCAGATGCCGAAGGTGGGCAGGCCCGCGTCGATGATCTCGCGCGCGGCGGCGATGGCGTAGTCGCAGGGCTCCGGGTCGCCGGGGCCGTTGGAGAGGAACACACCGTCGGGTTGCAACTGGAAGACCTCGGCCGCGGGCGTCTGCGCCGGTACCACGGTGACGCGGCAGCCGCGCGCGGCCAGCATGCGCAGGATGTTGTGCTTGACGCCGAAGTCGTAGGCGACGACGTGGAAGGCGGCTTCGCCGAGCTGGCCATAGCCCTGACCGAGCGTCCACTCGGTCTCGGTCCAGGCGTAGGGCTTGTCGACCGACACGACCTTGGCCAGGTCCAGCCCCGCCATGTTGGGCGCGGCCTTGGCGGCATCGATGGCGACCTTGCGGTGGGCGTCGGTGATGGCCTGGCCGGCCTCGAGCGCGAGGATGCAGCCGTTCTGTGCGCCGTGGGTGCGCAGGCGGCGCGTGAGCGCGCGGGTGTCCAGGTCGGCGATGGCCACGGTGTTCTCGCGGCGCAGGTAGTCGCTGAGCGTGGCCTCGCTGCGGAAGTTGGAGGCCAGCAGCGGCAGGTTCTTGATGATCAGGCCAGCGGCGTGGATGCGCGTGGCTTCCACGTCCTCGGCGTTGACGCCGGTGTTGCCGATGTGGGGGTAGGTCAGCGTGACGATCTGGCGGCAGTAGCTCGGGTCCGTCAGGATCTCTTGATAGCCGGTGATCGCGGTGTTGAACACCACTTCGCCCGAGGTCTGGCCGGTGGCGCCGATGGAGATGCCTTCAAAGACCGTTCCATCAGCGAGCGCGAGAAGGGCTTTCGGGTGGACGGGCAGCACGGGAATCTCCAGAAAAGGGGGTGGGCTGGCCGTCGCGCGCGGGCGGCAGGTGCCGCGCAGGCTTCGCATCCACCCACCAGCCGCGAAGGGCGTTGGATGGACGGACTTCCTGGGGTGTGGAGCCGCGGCGCGCGAGGCAAGGCGCCGATTGCAGATAAACCGCGGAATTATAGCCTTGCAGCCGCGCTCGCATGCAGGCAAATGGCTGCCGCAGCCCCCACATTGAGCGACTCTTCCCCACCAGGCTGCGCGATGCGCACGAAGGCCTGCGCGCGCTGCATCAAGGCCTGGCTGACGCCCTGCCCTTCGTGGCCGAGCACCCAGGCGCAGGGCCAGGGCAAGGTGGCGCGGTGCAGCCACTCGCCCTGGTGCGAACTGGTGACCAGCAGCGGCACCCGCAGGGCGCTCAGGTCGTCGAGCGCGAGTCCCTCGACCAGACGCAGACCGAAGTGTGCGCCCATGCCGGCGCGCAGCACCTTGGGCGACCACAGCGCCGCCGTGCCCTTGAGCGCGGCCACCTGCGTGAAGCCGAAGGCCGCCGCGCTGCGCAGGACGGAGCCGACGTTGCCCGCGTCCTGCAGGCGATCGAGCACCACGGTGGGCGCCTCGGGCTGAAGATCGGGCGCCTCGTGCAGATCGACGACGAAGCCCATGGCGGGTGGCGACTCCAGCCCGCTCACGCTGGCCATGATGGCGTCGGGCAGGCGCACCACGCGCGGCGCGGCGCGGGCCAGTTCGGCGTCGGCCTGCGCCCAGCCGGTGGCGCCGAACACCGCGATGGCAGGGCGCTGTCCGCGAGCGAGCAAGGCGCGGCAGAGGTGATCGCCATCGAGCCAGACCCGACCGCGCTGGCGGTAGGCCGTGTTGTCCTGGGCCAGGGCGCGCAGTTCCTTCACGAGCGGGTTGTCGCGCGACTGGATGTCCTGCGGTTCGACCGTCATTGGGCCGCCCCCGCGCGCGTCGCTGCTGCAAGGGCCTCTTCGGACAGTCCTGCCGAGCTCATGCGCGTCGCGAAAGCCTGCGCCACCGGCGCGAAGGAGCGTCGATGCACCACCGGCAGCGGGCCGTGCGTGCGCAGAGCGTCCAGGTGCTGCGCGGTGCCGTAGCCCTTGTGCTGGTTGAAACCGTACTGCGGGTGCCGCAGGTGCAGCTCGTCGAGCAGGCGGTCGCGCGTGACCTTCGCCAGGATGGACGCGGCTGAAATGGCCTGCACCTTGGCATCACCCTGCACGATGGCCTCTGCCAGCACGTCCAGCGGCGGCAGGCGGTTGCCGTCCACCAGCACCTTGACGGGTTTCAGGCGCAGGCCCAGCACCGCGCGGCGCATGGCGAGCATGGTGGCCTGCAGGATGTTGAGCGTGTCGATTTCTTCCACCGACGCTTCGGCCACGCTGCAGCACAGGGCCTTGGCACGGATTTCGTCGTAGAGCCGCGCCCGTTGCAAGGCGGTGAGCTGCTTGGAATCGGCCAGGCCCTTGATGGGCTGGAGCTCGTCGAGGATGACGGCCGCGGCCACCACCGGGCCCGCGAGCGGGCCGCGGCCGGCCTCGTCCACCCCGGCGTGCAGGCCGGGCGTGTCCCAGACCAGCGTGGCCTGTTCAGCGAGCAAGAAGCGTTTCGATCGCATCGGTGGCCAGCGCCGCGGTGTCGCGGCGCAGCTCGTGGTGCAGTTGGACAAAACGCGCCTGCAAGGCCCGCACGCGCTCGGGGTCGTCGAGCCAGTCGAGCACGGCCTGCGCCAGGCGCGGCGGCGAGGCCTCGTCCTGCAACAGCTCGGGCACGACGAAGTCGCCGCACAGGATGTTGGGCAGGCCCACCCAGGGCTGCAGGCGCTGGCGCCGCATGATCTGCCAGGAGATCCAGTTCATGTTGTAGGCGATGACCATGGGCCGCTTGAACAGCGCCGCTTCCAGCGTGGCGGTGCCGCTGGCGATCAGGGTCACGTCGCAGGCCGCCAGCACCGCGTGCGACTGGCCGGGCACGATGCGCACGTGCTCGGCCACGCCGGCCTCGCGCGCCACGCGCTCGATGCGCTCGCGCTGTGCAGGCACCGCGGGCAGCACGAAGCACAAACCGGGGCGGGTCTGGCGCATCAGCCGCACAGCCTCGAAGAAGCGTCGGGCAAGGTAGTCGACCTCGGAGCCTCGACTGCCCGGCAGGATGGCCACGACCGGCGCGTCCTCGGGGAGGCCGAGCTGGCGGCGCGCGGCCAGCCGGTCGGGCTCGAGGGGCACCACATTGGCCACCGGGTGTCCGACGTAGGTGGCCGCGATGCCGTGCTCGGCCAGCAAGGCGGGCTCGAAGGGAAAGATGCACAGCACGTGGTCGGCGCTCGCCTGGATCTTGCGCACGCGCTCTGGCCGCCAGGCCCAGATGGAAGGGCACACGAAATGCGCCGTGCGCACGCCGGCGGCCTTGAGGTTCGCCTCGAGTTCGAGGTTGAAATCGGGCGCGTCCACGCCGATGAAGACGTCGGGCCGCTCGCCTTGCAGCAGGCGCTGGCGCAACTGGGTGCGGATGCCCACGATCTCGCGGTAGTGGCGCAGCACTTCGACGTAACCGCGCACGGCCAGTTTGTCGCTGGGCCACCAGGCCTCGAAGCCCTGCGCCGCCATCTGCGGCCCGCCGATGCCCACGCTGGTGAGCTCGGGCCAGCGCTGTCGCAGGCCGCCCAGGAGCAGGCCCGCGAGCAGATCGCCCGAAGCCTCTCCGGCCACCAGCGCGAAACGTGGCGACGAACTCACCGGGCCTCCGTGCTCAGCGAACGATGCCGCGCTGCGCCGAGGTGCCGCGCAGGAAGCCCAGCATCAGGTCCACGTCCTCGGCCGCCTCGGGCCGTTCGGTGCGCAGGGCGCTGATGCGCGCGGTGGCCTGCTCGAGCGTGAGGTCGTCGCGGTACAAGGCCTTGTGCATGGCCTTCACGGCGGCGATGCGCTCGGTCGAGTAGCCGCGCCGGCGCAGGCCCTCGAAGTTCATGGATCGCGCACCGGCCGGCTGGCCCTGGGTCATCACGAAGGGCGGCACGTCGGCGAACAGCAGCGAACACATGGCCGTCATGGCGTGGGGACCGATGCGCACGAACTGGTGCACCACGGTGAAGCCACCGAAGATGACCCAGTCGCCCACCTCCACGTGCCCTGCGAGCTGTGTGTTGTTGGCGAAGATGGTCTTGTTGCCCACCGCGCAGTCGTGCGCGAGGTGCACGTAGGCCATGATCCAGTTGTCGTCGCCCACGCGGGTGACGCCCTTGTCGCCGGGCGAACCGATATTGAAGGTGCAGAACTCGCGGATGGTGTTGCGGTCGCCGATCACCAGCTCGCAGGGCTCGCCCGCGTATTTCTTGTCCTGCGGAATCGCGCCCAGCGAATTGAACTGGAAGATGCGGTTGTCGCGGCCGATGGTGGTGTGGCCTTCGATCACGCAGTGAGCGCCGACCGTGGTGCCGGCGCCGATCTTCACGTGCGGGCCGATGACCGTGTAGGGGCCGACTTCGACCGAGCTGTCGAGCGAGGCCGAGGGATCGATGAGGGCCGTGGGGTGAATCAGGCTCATGCGCGCGCCCCTGGCGTCACGCGATGGTGCGCATGGTGCACATCAGCTCGGCCTCGCAGGCCACGTCGTTGCCCACGCGGGTGATGCCCTTGAACTTGTAGATGCCGGCCTTGGCGCGCTCCAGCGTCACGTCCATCAGCAACTGGTCACCCGGCTCCACCGGGCGCTTGAAACGCGCGCCATCGATGCCGGCGAAGTAGTAGACCGTCTTGTCGTCGGGCGCCACGCCCAGGGTGTCGAAGGTGAGCAGTGCGGCGGTCTGCGCCATGGCTTCGAGCATCAGCACGCCCGGCATCACGGGGCGGTGCGGAAAATGCCCGGTGAAGAAGGGTTCGTTGATGGTGACGTTCTTGAGCGCCTGGATGCGCTGGCCCTTCTCGATCGAGATCACACGATCCACGAGCAGGATGGGGTAGCGGTGGGGCAGCAGTTTGAGGATCTGGTGGATGTCCATCAGGCGTCGTCCGTTCTGGTCTGGGCCCGCGCGATCGCTTGTTCCACGGCCTTGAGCCGCTCGCGCAGGCGGTTGAGCTGCTTTAGCGAAGCAGCGTTCTTTTCCCAGGCGGCATTGTCGTCGATGGGGAACATGCCGGTGTAGTGCCCCGGCTGCAGGATGGAGCGCGTGACCACCGAAGCGGCCGAAATGTTGACGCCGTCGGCCAGCTTGAGATGGCCCAGCACCACGGCGCCGCCGCCGATGGTGCAATGCGCGCCGATGTCGGCGCTGCCGGCCACGCCCACGCAGCCGGCCATGGCCGTGTGCGCGCCGACGCGCACGTTGTGGCCGATCTGGATGAGGTTGTCGAGCTTGACACCGTCCTCGATGACGGTGTCGTCGAGCGCGCCGCGGTCGATGCAGGTGTTGGCACCGATCTCCACGTCGTGGCCGATGCGCACCGCGCCGAGCTGCTCGATCTTGATCCATTGGCCCTGGTGCGGCGCGAAGCCGAAGCCGTCGGCGCCGATCACCACGCCGCTGTGCAGGATGCAGCGATCGCCGATGGAGCATCGCTCGCTCAGCGTGGCGCGCGGGTGCAGCACACTGCCCTCGCCCACCCTTGCGTCGCGCCCCACCACCGCATGCGCACCGATGCGCGCGCCCGCGCCGATGCGGGCGCCCGCCTCGATCACAGCGAACGGGCCGACATCCACGTTGGGTCCGAGTTGCGCCTCGGCATGCACGCTGGCCAGTGGATCGATGCGCGGCGCGCGCGCCGGCTCGTGCCGCTCGCGCCACCACTGGGTCAGGCGCGCGAAGTAGAGGTAGGGGTCGTCGGTGACGATGCGCCCCGCCCGGTCGGCGGTGGTGGCCTCGAGCGCTGGCGGCACGATGAGCGCGCCGGCCTGGGAAGCGGCAATCTGGCTGGCGTAGCGCGCGCTGGCCACGAAAGCCAGCTCATCGGTACGGGCACTGCCGAGCGGCGCTAGCCGCCGCACGGAAAATGCCGGGTCACCCAACAGCCTGCCACCGAGGGCATCGACGATGGCGCCCAGCGGTGCTGCCACGGCAGGGACCTATTTGGCGCTATCGAGCTGGGACATCACGCGGTCGGTGATGTCCACGCGGGGGCTCACGTAATAGGCTTCCTGCACGATCAGGTCGTACTTCTCGGCCTCGGCGATCGTGCGGATCACGCGGTTGAGCTTTTCGACCACCTGTTGCAGGGCCTCATTGCGGCGCAGGTTGAGCTCTTCCTGGAAGTCGCGCTGGCGGCGCTGCAGGTCGCGCTCCTGGTCAACCAGCTGGCGCTGGCGCGGCGCGCGCTGGCTCTCGGGCAACGTGGGCGATTCGCGTTCGAACTTCTCGACCGCCTGGCGCAATTGATCGGCCGCGGCGCGCAGGTCGCGCTCTCGCTTGGAGAAATCCTGCTCGAGCTTGGCCGAGACGGCCTTGGCCGTGCTGGAGTCGCGCAGGATGCGCTCGACATTCACGGCACCGACCTTGGCGCCGGCCTTGGCGTCCTGCGCCGCAGCGCCGCCAACCATGGCCAGCGCAAGCGACACCGCCAGGGCGAAATGCCGTGCAAGCAGGCGAATTGGGGTATTCATCAAAAGGACGTTCCGATCTGAAACTGGAATCTCTGGATTCTATCGCCCTCGAACTTGCGAACGGGGTTAGCGAATGCAATACGCAATGGGCCAATTGGCGAGAGCCAGCTCACGCCAATGCCCACGGAAGCGCGCAGGTCGCGGGCATTTTCGCGGGTGTCGTTCTCGCCGAACACGTTGCCGACATCGAAGAAGCCGAACATGCGCAAGGTGCGGTCATTGCCAGCACCCGGGAACGGCATGATGAATTCCGTGTTCAAGGCCAGGCTGCGGTTGCCGCCAATGTTGATGAGGGCACCGGTCGGCGAGTTGATGACGGGCGAGGTCGGGCCCAGGGTGCCGCCCTCGAAGCCGCGAACGGAACCCAGGCCGCCGCCGAAGAAGTTCTTGAACACGGGGTACGGGCGACCGTTGAGGCCCTTGCCGTAACCCAGTTCTGCGTTGAAGGCCAGGGTGTACTGGCGCGTCAGCGGGAAGTACTGCTGGAACTGGAGGTTGGTCTTGGCGTAGCGCGCGTCGCCCCAGGCGCTGAGTTCCCCGTTGACGCGCATCAGGCGACCCTTGGTGGGCACCAGCGCACTGTCGCGGTTGTCGCGCGTCCAGCCCAGCGTAAGCGGGATGGTGTTGCTGGTGCGGCCGAACTCCTGGGCGTAGTCCTCGTAGGCCTGCGGCAGGAAATTGCCGGGCTCGATGGTGGTCTGCTCCACCCCCGCGCCGAAGAAGACCGTGTCGACCTCGGTGAACGGCACGCCGAAGCGCACGCTCAGCCCCTTGGTGACCAGACGGTAGTCGCCGTCCTGGTTGTCGTACGGCCGCGTGGTGCGGTAGTAGCCGTCGAAGGCGCGCGAGACACCGTCCTTGGTGAAGTACGGATCGACCGTGCTGAGCACCAGCTGCCGATTGAATTTGCTGGTGTTGATGTCCAGGCCCAGGTAGTTGCCGGTGCCGAAGACGTTCTCCTGGCGGATGCCCGCGATGATCGAGAGCTTTTCTTCCTGCGAGTAGCCGGCGCCCAGCGTGAGGTTGCCGGTGGGCTTCTCGGTCACGGTGACGGTGAGGTCCACCTGGTCGGGCGAGCCGGGCACGGGCTCGGTGTTGAGCTCGACCGACGTGAAGAAGCCCAGGCGGTCCACGCGGTCGCGCGAAAGCCGGATCCGGTCGCTGTCGTACCAGGCGGCCTCGAACTGGCGGAATTCGCGGCGAATGATCTCGTCGCGCGTGCGGTTGTTGCCCTCGACGTGGATGCGGCGCACGTACACGCGCCGCTGTGGCGATGCGCGCAGGGTGAAGGACACGCGCTTGTTCACGCGGTCGATGTCGGGCGTGGCCTCGACCTGGGCAAACGCGTAGCCGAAGTTGCCGAAGTATTCGGTGAAGGCCTTGGTGGTGTTGGTGACGTCCTCGACGTTGTAGGCCTCGCCGGGCTTCAGCGTCACGAGCGACTTGAACTCGTCCTCGCGGCCGAGGTAATCGCCCTGCAGCGCCACCGAGGACACGACGTAGCGGTCGCCTTCGGTGACGTTGAGGGTGACCGACATGCTCTGCTTGTCGGGCGAGATCGCGACTTGCGTGGAGTCGACGCGAAAGTCGATGAAGCCACGGCTCAGGTAGTAGGACCGCAGGGTTTCGATGTCGGCGTTGAGCTTGGCGCGCGAGTAGCGGTCGCTCTTGGTGTACCAGCTCAGCCAGTTGCCGGTGTCCAGGTCGAACAGGTTGCGCAGCGTCGATTCGGAGAACGCCTGGTTGCCGACGATGCGGATCTCGGTGATCTTGGCGATCTCGCCTTCGGTCACGCTGAAGTTCAGGTCGACGCGGTTTCGCTCGGAGGGGGTGACGGTGGTCACCACCTCGGCGGCGTAGTAGCTGCGGTTGATGTACTGGCGCTTGAGTTCCTGCTCGGCGCGGTCGGCCAGGGCCTTGTCGAAGGGACGGCCTTCGGTCAGGCCAATGTCGCGCAGTGCGCCGCGCAGCACCTCGTCGTTGAACTCGCGGATGCCGGAGAAGCTCAGGCCGGCGACAGTGGGCCGCTCCTCCACGATGACGACCAGCACATCGTTGTTGATCTGCAGGCGCACGTCGCTGAACAGACCCAGACCGAACAGCGCGCGGATGGCGGCGCTGCCCTTGTCGTCGTTGTACTGCTCGCCGATGCGAAACGGCAGCGAAGCGAAAACGGTGCCGGGCTCGACGCGCTGCAAGCCCTCGACCCGGATGTCGCGCAGGGTGAAGGGATCGACCGCCCACGCCGGCAAGGCGGCTAGCAGGGCCATCGCGAGCGCAGACAGACTCAGGCCGCGAAGACCTCTTTTGTGTTGATTCATGCGAAGGAAATGTTCAGCCGGCGAGGCGGACGACATCGTTGAACAGGGCAACGGACATGAGCGCCATGAGCACCACGACACCACCACGCTGCAAGCGCTCCATCCACGCGTCTGACACGCCGCGGCCGGTAAGCGCCTCCCAAAGATAATACATGAGGTGCCCGCCATCGAGGACGGGCAGCGGCAGCAGGTTGAGCACGCCCAGGCTGACGCTGATGAGGGCCAGGAAGGTCAGGTACGAGCTCAGGCCGAGGCTGGCCGACTTGCCGGCGTAGTCCGCGATGGTCAGGGGGCCGCTGAGGTTGCTCAGGGAGGCCTCGCCGATCAGCATGCGCCCCATCATCTTCAGGGTGAGCCAGGACACCTCCCAGGTCTTCACCACGCCACGCACCAGGCCGTCGATGGGCCCGTGCCTCACGGTCAGCATGGCCGGGGCGTCGCCCACGTAGGCCTCGACCCGAGCGATCCATTCGCCGCCTTGTTGCTGGGGGCGAGGCGTCACGGTCAGGCTCATGGCCTGGCCGGCGCGGTCGATTTCCCAGCGCTGCGCGCGGGGCTGACCCGCCGGGCCCACCGACTCGCGGATCAGGCGCCGCAGTTCCTGGCCGTCGCGCACGGGCCGCCCGTCGATGCGGCGCACCAGGTCGCCATCGAGCAGGCCGGCCGCCTGCGCCGCCCCGCCGTCGAACACCTGGCCCACGCGCGGCGCGGTGTGCGGGGCGGTGATGCCGATGCGCCGGAACAGGGAGGCGTCGGCCTCGCGCACGTCCAGCCCGGCCAGCGGCAGCGTCACGGCTCGCGCGGGCGCCTCGGGCGCCGCGGCGACCCACAGCGTAAGGTCGTGGCCATCGAGCGCGGCCTGGGTGAGGCGCCAGCGCAGGTCTTCGAACGAGACCACGCTTTCCCCCGCTCCGTCGCCGTCGCCATCCCCGTTCGCCTCGCTGGCGCGCAACACCCATTCGCCGCCGTGCAGGCCGGCGCGCTCGGCCAGGGTGCCGGCGGCTGGCGCCGACAGCACGGGCTGTGGCTCCTCCACCCCCACCCAGTTGATCGCCGCATAGATGAAGGCGGCCAGCAGCAGGTTGGCCACCGGGCCGGCGGCCACGATGGCCGCGCGCGAGCGCAGCGGCTGGGTGTTGAAGGCCAGGTGGCGCTCGGCGGGATCGACCGGCGCCTCGCGCTCGTCGAGCATCCGCACGTAGCCCCCCAGGGGCAGCGCACCGACCACGAACTCGGTGGGGCTGCCGGCGCGGCGCCAACTCAGGACAGGTTTGCCGAAGCCGACCGAGAACCGCAGCACCTTGACACCGCAGGCCACGGCCACGCGGTAGTGGCCGTATTCGTGGACCGCGATCAGCAGGCCCAGGGCGACGATGAAGGCGATGACGGTGAGCATGGGCGACTCGCTGCACCGGGGCCTGGGCCAGCCGGCGCGAAGGATCAGGGTTGCAGGCGGCCGACCTGCTGCCGTGCGCAGCGGCGGGCCTCGTCGTCGAGGGCCAGCAGGTCGTCCAGCGATTGTGGCTTGGATGGGCTTACGCGCTGCAAAGTTGCCTCGTTGACGGCGTGAATGTGGTCGAAACGCAGCCGCCGGTCGAGAAAGGCGGCGACGGCTTCCTCGTTGGCGGCGTTGAGCACCGCCGTGGTGCCGGCGGGCCCGCGCAGCGCCGACCAGGCCAGCGGCAGGCCGGGGAAGCGCTGGTCGTCGGCGGTTTCGAAACTGAGCGAGCCGAGCGTGGCGAAATCCAGCGGACTGGCGCCGGAGGCGATGCGCTCGGGCCAGGCCAGCCCATAGGCAATGGGCACGCGCATATCGGGCGTGCCCAGCTGGGCGACGACGGAGCCGTCGCGGTACTGCACCATGGAATGGATGACGCTTTGCGGGTGGATGACCACCTCGATGCGCTCGGGCGGCAGACCGAAGAGGTAGCGCGCCTCGATGACCTCCAGCGCCTTGTTCATCATGGTCGCGGAGTCCACCGAGATCTTGCGCCCCATGACCCAGTTGGGGTGGGCACAGGCCTGCTCGGGCGTCACCCCTGCCAGTGTGGCGGGGTCGCGGGTGCGGAACGGGCCGCCCGAGGCGGTCAGCACGATCTTGTCGACACGACGCTCCCAGCTCGCCGGGTCTTCCGGCAGCGACTGGAACACCGCCGAATGCTCGCTGTCGATGGGCAGCAGCGTGGCGCCGCCGCTGCGCACCGCGTGCATGAACAGATCGCCGCCGACCACCAGGGCTTCCTTGTTGGCCAGGAGCAGCTTCTTGCCGGCGCGCGCCGCCGCGAGGCTGGGCGCCAGGCCGGCGGCGCCGACGATGGCGGCCATCACCGCATCGACCTCGGGCGCCTCGCTCACCTCACACAGGGCCTGTGCGCCATCGAGCACCTCGACGGCCAGGCCCGCCTCACGCACGCGCTCGCGCAGGCGGTCCGCCGCGGCGGGATCGACCAGCACCGCAAAACGCGGCTCGAAGCGGTGGCATTGCTCGAACAGGATCTCGTCCTGGCGCGCGGCGGTGAGCGCAAAGACGCGGTAGCGCTCGGGGTGTCGGGCGATCACGTCGAGCGTGTTCTGCCCGATGGAGCCGGTGGCACCGAGGATGGTGATGGACTGCGGGGAAGCGGGCATGGATCAGAACGTCACGAGCATCATGGCCAGGGGCAGCACAGGCAGCAGCGCGTCGATGCGGTCGAGCACGCCGCCGTGCCCGGGCAGCAGGCCACTGGAATCCTTGACGCCCGCCGCGCGCTTGACCAGAGATTCGATCAGGTCGCCCGCCACGCTCATGGCGACAAGAAGCACCAGACAGAGCACCGCCAGCAGCGGCCCGAGCGACCACAGGTAGTCGTAGAGGTGGCGCGGCGCGAACCAGCCGCGCTGCGTGCCCATCAACCACATCCAGGCCAGCAGCACGACACCGATCAGCCCGCTCACGGCGCCCTCCCAGCTCTTGCCCGGACTGATGCTGGGCGCGAGCTTGCGTCGCCCGAAGCGCTTGCCGCCGAAATACGCCGCGATGTCGGCCGCCCACACGAGCAGCAGCACGGACAGGAGGAAGCCAAGCCCCAACAGGCGGGCCTGCACCAGCGCGAGCCAGGCGCAGGCAATGAGGAACAGGCCCAACCACAGACGAATCCACAACGGGCAACGTTTGAGAGCCCCGGTACCGCCGCGCAGCAGCACCACGGCCAGCAGCACCCAGACCACGCCCAGCACCAGCCAGAGTTCACGCCAGGAGCGCTCGACGCCCCCGAGCAGCCAGAAGATCAGGCCCGCGACGGCCAGCGCGAGGCCGCAGCTCACCGCGCGCGTCTGACCGCAGCCATTGAGCCGAGCCCATTCCCATCCGGCAGCGCCGATCAGCGCGAGCGTGAAAGCCGCGAAGGGCTCGATCGAGGGGTACAGCAGCGTGGGCAGAAAAACGGCGAGCAATAGCACCGCCGTGATGATCCGCTGCTTAAGCATCGCGGGGGCCGGCGTCGGCGGTCAAGGCCGTGGCCTCGGCGCGCTGCGCCGAGGTCTGGCCGAAGCGCCGCTCGCGGCGCGCGTATTCGGCCAGGGCCAGGTCGAGCTGCTCGGCGTCGAATTCGGGCCACAGGCAATCGGTGAACACCAGCTCGGCGTAGGCCGCCTGCCACAGCAGGAAGTTGCTGATGCGCTGCTCGCCACCGGTGCGGATGATGAGGTCGGGGTCGGGTACGTGCCCCAGTGCCATGGCGGCCGACAGGCTCTCTTCGGTGATGGCCTCGCCACGATCGGCCAGGCGCTGCGCGGCCTGCGCCATGTCCCAGCGCCCGCCATAGTTGAAGCACACGTTGAGCACCAGGCGATCGTTGCCCTGCGTGGCCTGTTCGGCCGACGCCAGACCTTGTGCCAGCCGGGGCGACAGGCGCGAGCGGTCACCGGGGAAATGCAGGCGCACGCCGGTCTCGGACAGGCGCGGCACCTCGCGCGACAAGGCCAGGGCCAGCAAGTCCATCAGACTGGCCACCTCGTCCACGGGGCGGCTCCAGTTCTCGGACGAGAAGGCGAACACCGTGAGCACGCGGATGCCGCGTTGCACACTGGCCTCAACGATGCGGCGCAGCGCATCGACACCCTGCTTGTGGCCAGCCACTCGGGGCAGCCAGCGCTTCTGGGCCCAACGGCCGTTGCCGTCCATCACGATCGCGACGTGGTGGGGCAGGTTCGGGGCGGCGGGATTCTGCATGCGCCAACTCTGACTATCGAGCCTTGGGCTCAGACCGCCATGATGTCCTGTTCCTTGCTGGTCACGAGCCGGTCCACCTCGGTGATCATGCGGTCGGTCAGCTTCTGGATGTCTTCCTGCGAGCGGCGCTCATCGTCCTCGGAGGCTTCCTTGTCCTTCACGAGTTTCTTTACCGCCTCGTTGGCGTCCCGGCGCAGGTTGCGAATGGCGATCTTGGCGGCCTCGCCCTCGCCCTTCACAACCTTGGTGAGTTCGCGGCGGCGCTCTTCGGTCATGGGCGGCATCGGCACACGGATCAGGTCACCCTGCGAGGCGGGATTCAAGCCCAGGTCCGACTCGCGGATCGCCTTCTCGATCTTGGCGCCCATGCCCTTTTCCCAGGGCGCGACCCCGATGGTGCGGGAGTCCAGCAGCGACAGGTTGGCCACCTGCGACAGCGGCAGCATGGAGCCGTAGTAGTCGACATGCACCGTGTCGAGCAGCGCAGGGTTGGCGCGGCCGGTGCGCACCTTGGTCAGGCTGTTCTTGAACGCCTCGATCGATTGCTGCATCTTGTGCTCGGCGTTCTTGCGGATGTCGGCAATGCTCATGTCGTGATCTCCTGTGTGCGACCGGTGTTCAGACGTGCACGAGGGTGCCTTCGTCGGCCCCCATCACCACGTTGCGCAACGCGCCCGGCTTGAAAATGGAAAACACCTTGACGGGCAACTTCTGGTCGCGGCACAGCGCGAACGCCGTGGCGTCCATCACCTGCAGGTTGCGGGCCATGGCCTCGTCGAAGGAAATGGTGGTGTAGCGCGTGGCGGCCGGGTCCTTGTTCGGGTCGGCGGTGTACACGCCATCGACCTTGGTGGCCTTGAGCACCACCTCGGCGCCGATCTCCGCGGCGCGCAGGGCGGCGGCCGTGTCGGTGGTGAAGAAGGGGTTGCCCGTGCCGGCGGCGAACACCACCACCTTGCCCTCTTCGAGGTACTGCAGCGCCTTGGGACGCACGTAGGGCTCCACGACCTGCTCGATGCCGATGGCGGACATCACGCGGGCCACCAGGCCGGCCTTGTTCATGGTGTCGGCCAGCGCCAGCGAGTTCATCACCGTGGCCAGCATGCCCATGTAGTCGGCGGTGGCGCGGTCCATGCCCACCGAGCCGCCGGCCACGCCGCGGAAGATGTTGCCGCCGCCGATGACGATGGCGACCTGCACACCGAGGCGGGTGACTTCGGCGATCTCGTCGACGATGCGCACGATGGTGGCGCGGTTGATGCCGAAGGCGTCGTCGCCCATGAGGGCTTCACCGGACAGCTTCAGCAGGATCCGTTGGTAGGCGGGCATGAAAGGCTTTCAGGATCGGTTGCGGCGCGGGCAGCCGCCAAGTGTAGCGGTGGGAACGGGGACACCCGGTCTCTCCACCAGTGAAAATCGTCAACGCATATGACAACGGGCCTTGCGGCCCGTTGTCTGGTGAGGGGAACGCCGATCAGGCGCCCTTGGCCGCCGCGACCTGGGCCGCCACCTCGGCGGCGAAGTCGTCGACCTTCTTCTCGATGCCCTCGCCCACCACGAACAGGGTGAAGGACTTCACCGTGGTGTTGGCGGCCTTGAGCATCTGCTCCACGGTCTGCTTGTCGTTCTTGACGAAGGGCTGGTTGAACAGCGAGACCTCCTTGAGGTACTTCTGCACCGAGCCTTCGATCATCTTGGCCGCGATGTCGGCGGGCTTGCCCGACTCGGCCGCCTTGGCGGTGGCCACCGAGCGCTCGCGCTCGATCAGTTCGGCCGGCACGTCATTGCTGGTCAGGGCCACAGGCTTCATGGCCGCCACGTGCATGGCCACGTCCTTGGCGGCCGTCTCGTCGCCATCGAACTCGACGATCACACCGATGCGCGTACCGTGCAGGTAAGCCGCCAGCTTGGCGCCGCTGTAGCGCTTGAAGCGGCGGAACGACATGTTCTCGCCGATCTTGCCGATCAGGCCCTTGCGCACGTCTTCCAGCGTGGGGCCGAAGCCGTCCTGGCTGTAGGCCAGGGCGCCCAGGGCCTCGATGTCGGCGGGGTTCTGCTCGGCCACGAGCTTGGCGGCGGCATTGGCCAGCGCCAGGAAGCTGTCGTTCTTGGTGACGAAGTCGGTTTCGCAGTTGACCTCGATCAGCGCGCCGGCGCTGGCGTTGATGGACGCGGCGACGACGCCTTCGGCCGTGACGCGGCTGGCGGCCTTGCCGGCCTTGGTGCCCAGCTTGACGCGCAGCAGTTCTTCGGCCTTGGCCATGTCCCCATCGGCCTCGGTCAGGGCCTTCTTGCATTCCATCATGGGGGCGTCGGTCTTGGCGCGCAGCTCAGCGACCATGCTTGCGGTGATTGCCATGTGTGTTCTCCTGGAATCCGGCGCTTCACGGGCGCCGGCGGGTCAATGATGGGTTCCGGTTGTGAAAAAGGGGCTACGCGAGCCCCTCGTTCGCGAGCGAAACGGAATCAGGCTGCGTCGTCCTGCACTTCGACGAACTCGTCGCCGCCTTCGGCCGCGGCCACGGCCTTGCTCAGGTCGTTCACGGCGTTGGCGCGGCCTTCCAGCACGGCGTCGGCGATGCCACGGGCGTACAGGGCCACGGCGCGGGCCGAGTCGTCGTTACCGGGGATCACGTAGTCGATGCCCACGGGCGAGTGGTTGGTGTCCACCACGCCCACCAGCGGGATGCCCAGCTTCTGGGCCTCGAGCACGGCGATCTTGTGGAAGCCCACGTCGATCACGAAGATGGCATCGGGCAGCGCGGTCATGTCCTGGATGCCGCCGATGTCCTTCTCGAGTTTCTCCATCTCGCGGTTGAACATGAGCTGTTCTTTCTTGCTCATGCTGTCCAGACCGGCTTCCTTCTGGGCCTGCATGTCTTTCAGGCGCTTGATGGAGGTCTTGACGGTCTTGAAGTTGGTCAGCATGCCGCCCAGCCAGCGCTGGTCGACGAAGGGCACGCCGGCGCGGCGCGCTTCCTGGGCCACGATGTCACGCGACTGGCGCTTGGTGCCCACCATCAGCAGGGTGCCGCGGTTGGCGGAGAGCTGACGCACGAACTTCTGTGCGTCGTGGAACATCGGCAACGTCTTCTCGAGGTTGACGATGTGGATCTTGTTGCGGTGCCCGAAGATGAAGGGCGCCATCTTGGGGTTCCAGAAGCGGGTCTGGTGACCGAAATGGACACCGGCTTCCAGCATTTCGCGCATGGAAATGGACATGAGTTGTTTCCAAAGGTTAGGTCTAAAATCCGGCCCCGATCGCGGCGGTGGCGGGTGGAGAAACCACCATGACCGACGCGACACCCGGATGGGCCGGTTTGCGATTGACTCCGCACCGACGGGCTTCCGTTGAAGCCAACAAGCGCAAAGCCTGTCGATTATAGCACCCGCCCCCCGGGCATCCTCCCTCCTCCTCTCCCTCCGAATGAATATCGCCATCGTGGGCGCAGGCGTCTGCGGCGTGACCACCGCCCATGAACTGTTGAACGACGGCCACGCCGTGACTCTGTACGAGAGGCGCGGCACACCCGCCGAGGAAGCGAGCTTCGCCCCGGCCGGACTGGTGTCCACCGCCTGGGCCCTGGCCTGGGCCGGGCCCGAGTTGCGCCTGCACGCCCCCTGGGCGGCACCCGGCCCGGGCGTGCGCTGGCGCGCGGGCCTGGACGGCAGCGCCTGGCGCTGGTGGCGCGGCTGGCGGCGCGAGGAGCGACGGCGCGGGAACGACGCCCTGCTGGCCGTGCGCGAACTGATCGATCAGGGCCTGGAGCGCCAGATCGAACTGACCAGCGAACTCGACCTCGACCACGACCGCAGCGACGACATGCTGGTGCTGCTGAGCGACGCTCGCGAAGCCGCTGGCGCGCAGGCCGCGATCGATCGCTTGCGCGGCCTGGGCCTCGAGTTGCGTTCGGTTTCCGCGGAGGAGGCGCGCGTCATCGAGCCCGCGCTCGCCACGTCCGCCCCCCTGCATTCCGGTGTGCACCTGCGCGGCCCCGCGGTGGCCAACTGCCGGGAATGGACAATGCTGATGCGCCACCGCGTGGCCCGCCTGGGCGGTGCGCTGCGGCTGCGAACCGGCGTGAACACCCTGCGGCCCGACGCGGGTGGCTGGCGGGTGAGCGCCTCCGACGGGAGCGAGGAGCGCTTCGATGCGGTGGTGATGTGCGCCGGGGTGGGTGCGGAGGATCTGCTGGCCGGCCTGGGTCTGCCCATCCCGTGGACGGTGCTGTGGTCGCACTCGCTGAGCGCCGGCCTGCGCGAGCCCATGGACGCACCGGTGTCGGCCGTGCTTGACCTGAAGGCGCGCGTCGCCATCGCCCGCCTCGGTCAGCGCGTGCGCGCCTCGGGCGGCGCCGATCTCGGCGGCTCGGCCGCCGGCACCGACCCGGCGAGCGTGCACCGGCTGGGGCAGGTGCTGTCGCACTGGTTTCCGGCGGCGGCCCGCTTTTCGGGGCCCCAGGCCTCGGTGCAGAGCTGGCGCGGCGCCATCGTCGTGTCCAACGACGGGTTGCCCCTGATCGGCCCGAGCCGCCTGCCCGGCCTGTGGCTGAACCTGGCACACGGCGCAGCTGGCTGGGCCATGGCCTGCGGCGCGGCGCGCCGCCTGGCCGACGCCATCCCGCACGGCGCCGCCCAAGCCCAGGCCACGCCATTTTCTCCCGCGCGTGTGGGCCTCTGAGCCGAGGATCGCGTGGTGAAATGTCCGCCATGCGAGCCTTGCGCCCCGACCAACTCGAATCGCTGCACGACACGGCGACCACGCGCGCGCTCGAACAGGCCCTGTCGGCTGCGCTGCCACCGCACACGCTGATGGCGCGCGCGGGCGAAGCGGTGGCCCGCCTGGCACTGGCCTGGCGGCCGCACGCGCGGCGCCTGTGGGTCGCCTGCGGCCCGGGCAACAACGGCGGCGACGGTCTGGTCGCCGCGCGCCACCTGCTGCAGACGACACCCACCGCCTGGCGCGAGGTCGTGGTGACGCTTGACGCGGATCCCCAGCGCCTGCCACCCGACGCCGCCTGGGCGCTGCGCGAAGCCGTGGCGGCCGGCGTGACGCTGCAGCCCGAACCACCCGCCGCGCCCGAGCTGATCATCGACGCCCTGCTGGGCCTGGGCGCCCGACCGCCCGGCGACGATGCACTTGGCGCGCGCGTGCGCCAGGTGCGCGAGCACCGTTCGCCGGTGCTGTGCGTGGACCTGCCCAGCGGTCTGCTGGCCGACACCGGTCATGACCCGCTGGGTTTCGCCGCTGACGCCGGGCCACGGCAGACGCTGAGCCTGCTCACCCTCAAGCCCGGCCTGTTCACTGCCAGGGGACGCGATGCCGCGGGCGCCGTGTGGTTCGATGACCTGGGGGCCGCCGCAGAGGCCGTGCCCCCCACCGCCTGGTGGGGCGGTCATCTGGCGGCCGAGGCGGACAAGGTCCGCGATCCGCACGCCGCACACAAGGGCAGTTATGGCGACGTCGGCGTGCTGGGCGGGCAATTGCCGGGCGGCGGCATCGGCATGGCGGGTGCCGCGGTGCTGGCGGCGCGGGCCGCCTTGCACGCTGGCGCCGGGCGCGTGTACCTGGCGCTGGTCGGTAACGGCGACGCGCCCGCCTTCGACCCAGTCTGTCCCGAACTGATGCTGCGGCGGCCCGCCGCCCTGCTTGCCGCCGACCAGCCGACCCCGCCGGTGCTCGTGGCAGGCTGCGGCGGGGGTGAGGCGATCCGCGAGTGGCTGTCCCTCGCCCTCGCCTGCCCGCGACTCGTGATCGACGCCGACGGCCTCAACGCCCTGGCCCACGACACCGCGCTGCAGCGCCTGACGCAGCGCCGCCAGGCGCGCGGCTGGGTCACGGTGCTCACCCCCCATCCCCCGGAAGCCGCGCGCCTGCTGGGCATCGGCACGGCCGAGGTGATGGCCGACCGCTTGGCCAGCGCGCGCCAGCTCAGCGAGCGCTTTGGCGCCATCGCAGTGCTCAAGGGCTCGGGCACCGTGGTGGCGGAGCCCGGGCGCGCGCCCTGGATCAATGCCACGGGCAACGCCCGCCTGGCCACCGCTGGCACAGGTGACGCCCTGGCGGGGATGATCGGTGCCGCCCTGGCGCGACCACACGACGACGCTGCCGAAGCGGTGCGCCGCGCCGTGGCGGCACACGGCGCACTGGCCGATCGCTGGCCCGAAGGCGCGGCGCTCACGGCCGGGCGCCTGGCGCTGGCGGCCCGCCCGCTCTGATCCACCGCGAGGTGCGGATCAGCCCAGCAGCATCAGGCCCACCTGCAGGGCGATGATCACCACCAGCACCGACAGGTCCACACCGCCCACGAGCGGGATCACGCGCCGCACCGGCGCGACGATGGGCGAGCACAGCCGGTCGAGAAGGCCCATCACCGGCGAACGCGGCTGCACCCACGACAGAATCGCGTAGACGATCAGCAGCAGCATCAGGCCCTGAAGCAGGTCGCGCACCAGGAAGCGCAACCCCAGCACCGGTACAGCGGCCCACGGCACCTCGCCACCCGAGGCGATCAGCAACCACAGCGTCGCATGCACCAGCGCCAGCAGCACCGCGGCCACCAGGCTGGCGCCGTCGATGCGGCCTTTGGCGATGACCGCGGGCAGCACGCGGCGCAGTGGCTGCACCAGCCAGTCGGTGATGGCCATCACGAATCGCCCGGGCTGCGCCTGCATGGGCACGCGCAGGTGGTTCATCCAGGCGCGCAGCAGGGCCGCGGCCACGAGGAAGAAAAAGAAGGTGTCGAGGAGGAAGAGCAGGACGCGCATGCCGGCGAGTTTAGGTCGTCAGGCGCAGACCGGCACGCGGCGGGCGCGGATCGAGTTCCAGTCCGGCGTCGAAGCGGCGCATGGCCTCGGCACGGGAGGCCTCGAGGAAGTCCAGCATGATGGGTGAACTGTCGACCAGGGCCTGGCGGCCGCGATGGAACTCCGGGTGCCACTGCACGCCACGGGCGTAGGCATCGCCGGTCCAGCGGATCGCCTCGACCAGACCGTCGAGCGAGGACACCGCCTCCACCACGATGCCCTTGCCCAGATCAGCCACCGCCTGGTGGTGGATGCTGGTGACGCGCAGTTGCGTGGACCCGGGATACAGCTCGGTGAGCGGCGATCCCTGGACGAAGGTCACGTCGTGCTCGAACTGGTCGTAAAGGTCCACGTCGACGTGCTCGTGCGCGGCCGGGCACTGCGTCGCGATGTCCTGGAACAGGGTGCCGCCGAAGGCCACGTTGAGCAGTTGCGCGCCGCGGCAAACGCCCAGCACCGGCTTTTTTTGCGCCAGAAAGCAGCGCAGCAAGGCCAGCTCGTATCGATCGCGCACCACGTCGCCGCGCCATTCTTCGCGCAGCGGCTCCTGGCCATAGGTTTCGGGGGCGACGTCCGCCCCACCCTGCAGCACTAGCGCGTCGAGTTCCTGCACCATGTGCTCGACCTTGAGGTGCCGCGCCGCGAACTGGGCGTCCTGCGTGACGGCCGGCACCATGAAGGCCACAGCGCCGTGCGCCATGATCCAGTGCGCCAGCGAGGACTCGATGTACTGCAGGTTCTTGTTGCGAAAACCCAGCTCGGGCGGCACGTGGTGCATGAGCCGCGCGGACACGCCGATGCGCAAGGGGCGCTCACGGTCGACGCGCGCCGGCTTGCGGGCGGCGGCACTCCCCTGGCCGCCCTTCGCGCTCATCGCGGCCGTCGTCATCGCTGGCCTCGTCGAGAACGCGACGGCCCGGCGCGCGTGGGTTTTGCGGCCGACTTCTTGCCGGCGGCGCGGCGCACCGCGGCCTTGAGGTCCGGCACGGGCGCGTTCGATCGGGCCTTGCCGCCGCGGCGCTCCTGCCGAGTGGCGCCGGCCGCGCCGAGATCGCCTCCCGTCTTGTCGCGCATGGCCTTGAGTACCACGTCGTCGTCGCCACTGACGAGGCGGAAATCGATGCGGCGGCCGTCGAGGTCGACGCGGCTGACCTGCACCTGCACCCGCGAGCCCAGGGCGTAGCGGATGCCCGTGCGCTCGCCCCTCAGTTCCTGGCGCGCCTCGTCGAAACGGAAGTACTCGCCGCCCAGCTCGGTGATGTGCACGAGGCCTTCCACGTACATCGCATCCAGCGTGACGAAGATGCCGAAGCTCGTGACGGCGCTCACCACGCCCGAGAACACCTCGCCCAGGTGCTCGCGCATGTACTTGCACTTGAGCCAGGCCTCCACGTCGCGGCTGGCCTCGTCGGCGCGGCGCTCGTTGGCGCTGCAGTGCAGCCCCGCGGCCTGCCAGGCCACGGTGTCGGCCGACGGCTTGCGCGCGTTGGGCGCGGGTGGCTTCACCCGGCTGGCCAGGCGCTTGCTGAGCTTGGCGTGCGCCTCGCCGGGCGTGGGCAGCGCGGGCAACTGGTACTTCTGCTTGTGCAGGATCGCCTTGATCACGCGGTGCACCAGCAGATCGGGGTAGCGGCGGATCGGGCTGGTGAAGTGGGTGTAGGCCTCGAAGGCCAGGCCGAAATGGCCGCTGTTGATCGGCGTATAGATCGCCTGCTGCATGGAACGCAGCAGCATGGTATGGATCTGCTGGGCGTCCGCGCGCTCCTTGGTGGCCTCGGCGATCTGCTGGAACTCGCCGGGCTTGGGCTCATCGCTCACCGAGGCGGGCACGCCCATGGCCTTGAGGTAGTTGCGCAGCGTCTCGAGCTTTTCTGGCGTGGGGCCTTCGTGCACGCGGAACAGGCCCGGGTGCTTGCCCTGTTCGATGAACTCGGCCGAGCACACGTTCGCCGCCAGCATGGCCTCTTCGATGAGCTTGTGCGCGTCGTTGCGCGTGCGCGGCACGATGCGTTCGATGCGGCCCGATTCGTCGCAGACGATCTGGGTTTCCACCGTCTCGAAATCCACCGCGCCACGGGCGTTGCGGGCCGACAGCAAGGCGCGGTACACGTCGTGCAGGTTCAAGAGATAGGGCACCAGCGGCTTGCGGTTCATGGCCTCGGGGCCGCGCGTGTTCTGCAGGATCGCCGCCACCTCGGTGTAGGTGAAGCGCGCGTGGCTGAACATCACCGCCGGGTAGAACTGGTAGGCGTGGATCTCGCCGCGCGCGGTGACGAGCATGTCGCAAACCATGCACAAGCGCTCCACCCCGGGGTTGAGCGAGCACAAGCCGTTGGACAGCTTCTCCGGCAGCATGGGGATCACGCGGCGCGGGAAATACACCGAGGTCGCGCGGTCGTAAGCGTCCACGTCGATGGGCGAGCCCGTCTGCACGTAGTGGCTCACGTCGGCGATGGCCACCAGCAGCCGCCAGCCCTTGGCCTTGCCGACCTTTGCCGGCTCGCAATACACGGCGTCGTCGAAGTCGCGCGCGTCCTCGCCATCGATCGTCACCAGCGGCACATCGCGCAAGTCCACACGGTGGCGCAGATCGTTCGGGCGCACGTGATCGGGCAAGGCCCGCGCCTGTGCCATCGCCGTCTGCGAGAACTCATGCGGCACGCCGTACTTGCGCACCGCGATCTCGATCTCCATGCCCGGGTCGTCGATTTCGCCGAGCACTTCCTTCACGCGCCCCACGGGCTGGCCATACAAGGCGGGTGGCTCGGTGAGCTCGACCACCACCACTTGCCCGGGCTTGGCCGAGCCCGTGGCGCCCTTGGGGATCAGCACGTCCTGCCCGTAGCGCTTGTCTTCGGGCGCCACGAGCCACACGCCGCCTTCCTGAAGCAAGCGCCCGATGATGGGCGCGTCGGAACGCTCGATGATTTCTGTGACGCGGCCCTCGGGCCGACCCTTGCGGTCGAGCCGCACGATGCGGGCCTTCACGCGGTCCTTGTGCAGGACCGCGCGCATTTCGTTGGAAGGGAGGTAGATGTCGGGTTGACCGTCGTCGCGGACAACGAAACCGTGTCCATCACGGTGTCCGGACACGACACCTTCGAATTCGGCCAACAGGCTGTTTTTTTCGCTCACTGTTTCTCTGCTATACTGCTGGTTTCCTGAGATGCCCAGGTGGCGGAATTGGTAGACGCACTAGTTTCAGGTACTAGCGCCGAGAGGCGTGGAGGTTCGAGTCCTCTCTTGGGCACCATCATATAAGGGCTTGCAGTCATCAGACTGCAGGCCTTTTTTCTTTGCGGCGTGCGGCCCGGGGCCAGGCAGCCCCGCGTTTTGATCGAACAGATCAAACAGGCACACCCACCAGGTCGTGCCCATCGGTATCGACGATGCGGGCCCTGGTGAACTCACCCACTTTCAGGGTCTTGCTGATCTTCTCGGGCGGCAGCAAGCGCACCACCCCATCGATCTCGGGCGCGTCCGCGTAGCTGCGACCCACGCCACCCTTCTTGCCAAGGCCGGGTGCGCTGTCCACCAGCACCTGCATGCTGGCCCCCACCAAGGCGCGCAACTTCTCGGCCGACACCTGCTCGGCCATGGCCATGAAGCGCGCGCGGCGCTCCTCGCGCAGCGCTTCGGGCACCGGATTGGCGATGGCATTGGCGGCGGCACCGTCCACCGGCGAATACGCGAAGCAGCCCGCGCGGTCGATGCGCGCTTCGCGCACGAAATCAAGCAAGTGCTCGAACTCGGCTTCGGTCTCGCCCGGGAAGCCGGCAATGAAGGTGCTGCGCACGACGATCTGCGGGCAGATCTCGCGCCAACGCGCGATGCGCTCCAGGTTGCGCTCGCCGCTCGCGGGTCGCTTCATGCGGCGCAGCACATCGGGGTGGCTGTGTTGCAGCGGAACGTCCAGGTACGGCAGCACCAGGCCCTCAGCCATCAGCGGAACGATCTCGTCCACGTGCGGGTAGGGATAGACGTAGTGCAAGCGCACCCAGGCCCCAAAGGGTTTGGCGAGTTCACCCAGTTCGCGCACCAGGTCGAACATGCGCGTCTTCACGGGGCGGCCGTCCCAGAAACCGGTGCGGTACTTCACGTCCACGCCGTAGGCCGACGTGTCCTGGCTCACCACCAGCAGCTCCCGCACGCCGGCCTCGAACAGCTTGCGCGCCTCGGTGAGCACGTCGCCGATGGGCCGGCTCACCAGGTCACCGCGCATCGATGGAATGATGCAGAAGGTGCAACGGTGGTTGCAGCCTTCGCTGATCTTGAGGTACGCGTAGTGGCGCGGCGTGAGCTTGATGCCCTGCGGCGGCACGAGGTCCACGAAGGGGTCGTGCGGCTTGGGCAGGTGCTGGTGCACAGCCTCCATCACCTCGTGCGTGGCGTGCGGACCGGTAACGGCCAGCACGCTGGGATGCATCTGCCGCACCAGGTTGCCCCCTCCCTCGCCTTCGCGCGCGCCCAGGCAGCCGGTGACGATGACCTTGCCGTTCTCGGCCAGGGCATCGCCGATGGCGTCCAGGCTCTCCTTGACCGCGTCGTCGATGAACCCGCAGGTGTTGACGATGACCAGATCCGCGCCGGCGTACGACTTGGACGTGGTGTAACCCTCGGCGCTGAGCTGGGTGAGGATGAGTTCGGAATCGGTCAGCGCTTTGGGGCAGCCCAGGCTGACGAAGCCCACCTTGGGCGTCGTGGCGCCAGCGGTGGTCGTGGGGGCGATGGTGTCGGACATGAGGGCCCGATTGTCTCAGACCCCGCTCACCGCCGATGGGCCCGAGGCCCTTTCAGCGCTTGAGCCCCAGTGCGGCCAGCATCTGCTCGCTGTTCTTCTGCATCTGCTCCTGCATCTGGGTCAGGGCGTTGCGCGACTGCTCCAGGTAGGTGCCCATCATGCCCTGCATCATGGGCGACTGCAGGTTCATGAACTGCTGCCAGGCCTCGGGGTTGAGGCCGCCGCCCTGCTCTGCCATCTTTTGCTGCAGTTCCATGAAGACCTGGATGTTCTTCTCCAGGTACGAGCCCATGAAGTCCTGCATGGCGTGGCCGTAGAAGCGGATGATGTTGGCCAGCACCTGTTCGGTGAAGATCGGCGCGCCGGCTGTTTCCTCCTCGAGGATGATCTGCAGCAGGATGCTGCGCGTCAGGTCCTCGTTGGTCTTGGCATCGCGCACCACGAAGGGCTCGTTGCCCATCACCAGTGCCTTCACCTCGGCCAGGGTGATGTACGACGAGGTATCGGTGTCGTACAGCCGGCGGTTGGGGTACTTCTTGATCACGCGCACGCCGCGCGCTCCCGATGCTTCGGTCTTGGATTTGGTCGCCATTCCGGCATTCTAGGAAGCAGCCAGGGGGTACCGGGCATGGTTTTCCCTGTGCAGTGCACCAAATGACGAAGGGCCTGCTGCGTCGGCAACAGGCCCTTCGGGGAATACTGGTAGGCGCGAAGGGACTCGAACCCCTGACCCCCACCATGTCAAGGTGGTGCTCTAACCAGCTGAGCTACGCGCCTTCGAACGAATCGAAGCCTCGCAGTATAGCAGTTCCAACCCCACTTATTTGCGGCGCACCATGCGAACGCCGCTGACGTCACCCACCACGGCCATCGCCCGTGTCACTTGCCGGGCGTCGGCCACCTCGATGGTGAAGGTCATCCAGGCCACGCCCCTGACGGACTGGGTCTGCACACCAATGACGTTCATCTTCTCGCGGGCGAACACGTCGGAGATGTCGCGCAGCAGGCCCTGGCGATCCAGCGCCTCGATGGCCACGTCGACCGGGTACACCGCCGGCTGGCTGCCGCGCGCGTCCTCGCGGCCGGTCCATTCCACCTCGATCACACGGTCCGGGCTCTTGCGCGCCAGGTGCGCGAAATCGGTGCAGTCGGCGCGGTGCACGCTCACGCCCTTGCCTCGCGTGACGAAACCGCGGATCTCGTCGGGCGGCGCGGGCCGGCAGCACTTGGCCAACTGGGTCATCAGCGAGCCGACGCCGACCACCAGCACATCGCCCGTGGGGCCGTCGTTGCCGCGCCGGGGCTTGCGCACCCAGCTGGCCGGCTCGGGCGCGGCCTCGGGCTCGGGTGGGCGCAGGTGCGTCTCGATCGCGCGCAGCGAGAGCTCGTCCTTGCCGACCAGTTCGAACAGCTCGTCGGCCGAGCCCAGGCCCATGTCAGCCGCGAGCTCCTCGAACTTGAGCGCGGTGCGGCCCTCGCGCTGCAGCAGCTTTTCCACCGCCTCGCGCCCACGCGCGATGGTCTCGGCCAGGGCCTGGGCGTTGAACCAGGCCCGCACCTTGCTCTTGGCGCGGTGGCTCACCAGGTAGCCCAGATCGGGATTGAGCCAGTCGCGTGAGGGACCGCCGTCCTTCGAGACGATCTCCACCGTCTGGCCGTTCTGCAGCGGCGTGTTCAGCGGCACCATGGCGCCGTCGACCTTGGCGCCGCGGCAGTGGTGGCCCAGGTCGGTGTGCACCGTGTAGGCGAAGTCCACCGGCGTGGCGCCCTGCGGCAGTTCGACGATGGCCGCATTCGGCGTGAGCACGTAGATGCGGTCGTCGAACAGGCCTTGCGCCGTGCCGCTCAGGTCGCGCTCCCAGGCCAGCAGTTGGCGCAGCACGGCGATCTTGGCGTCGTATTCGGAGTTGGCCGTGACGCCCCCGTACCCCTTGGCGCCCGCCTCCTTGTAGGCCCAGTGCGCGGCCACGCCGTGCTCGGCGTGGTCGTGCATGGCCTGGGTTCGGATCTGGATCTCGAAGGCGCGGCCCTGAGCGTCGCGCACCACCGTGTGCAGCGACTGATACCCGTTGGGCTTGGGCTTGGCGATGTAGTCGTCGAACTCGTCCGCCACGGGTGTGAAGTGCTCGTGCACGAACGACAGGACGGCGTAGCAGTCGGCGGTTTCGAGCACGATCACGCGCAGGGCTCGGATGTCGAAAACCTGCTCGAAGTCGAGCGCCTTGCCACGCATCTTCTTGACGATGCTGTAGATGTGCTTGGGCCGCCCCTGCACCATGGCGGCGATGCCCTGCGCCAGCAGTGCCTGTTGCAGATCCTCGCGCACCTGCTCGACGTGCGCCTCGCGCTCGGTGCGTTTTTCGTCGAGCAGCCGGGCCACGTCCTTGTAGGTCTGCGGCTCCAGGAAGCGGAAGGCCAGGTCCTCCATCTCCCACTTGATCTGCCAGATGCCCAGGCGGTTGGCCAGCGGCGCGAACACGTGCAGCGATTCGCTGGCCAGGATCTCGCCCGGGTCGCCGCGGACCGAGGCGAAGTAGCGCAGCGTCTGCAGCCGCGAGGCCAGGCGCAGCATCACCACGCGCAGATCGCGCGAGAACGCGAGCAGCATCTTGCGCACATTCTCGGTCTGGCTGGCCGCGAGTTCGGACACCGGCCCCTTGGACAGGCCCGGCGCGGGCTGGCCTGCGTCCTGCGCGGCCAGGCGCTCCTCCTGCTTGCGCGCCAGTTTCTCGGCGGCCTTCAGGCGCGCCTGCCGCTGCAGTTGCACGAGCTTGGTGGTCTCCAGCGCCAGTGCGGCGTGCTGCTCGCCGAAGGCCTTGGCGATGACCTCCTGCGGCCGGTTCAGGTGCTGGCAGGCGTAAACCAGGTAGACCACGGCCTGCATGGCCTCGGAGCCGCCGATGTCGGCCAGGATGCGCGCCACCGCCTCGGCGTGTGCCCACGTGTTCTCGCCGGTGTCCAGGCATTCGCCTTCGAGCAGTGGCTCGGCAAAGGCCCGGGCGCGCGCCAGCGCGTTGGCCTGCTGCGGCAGACCCGCGGCCGTGGCGGCCACGATCGCCGCCGTGGCCGGCGCGACGTCCTCGATCGTCGGGTTCGCCCGCTTCATGGCGAGAGCAGGAAATCGAGCACGGTGCGCACCTGGTCGTCGGCCACCAGGGTGGGCGCATGCCCCACGCCGGCAAAGCTCACGCAGCGCGGCCGCGGGCCGCGCTGCTGCATGGCCTTCACGGTGTCCATGCTCAGCAGGTCGGAGTCTTCGCCGCGCAGCACCAGCGTGGGCGCGGCGATGGCGTCGTACAGGTCCCACAGCGCGGCCTCGCCGGCGCGCACGGCTTCCTGCAGGGCCTGCATTTCCACGCTCTGCGTCATGGCCTTGAAGGGCACGGCGATGGCCGGGTCATAGTGCAAACGGAAGCGCCCGTCGCGCTGGCGCAGCATGGGCTGCGACAGGGCGCGCCACTGCTCGGGCGTGTGCGGGCCGAAGCCTTTGGAGATGCTGGCCAGGTACTCGTCGGCCGCTGCCTCGGAATCGAAGCTCGGGTCGAGGCCCAGGTAGGTGCCGATGCGCATAAGCGCCTCCCACTGCACCACCGGCCCCACGTCGTTGAGCACCAGCCGCGCGGGCGCCAGCGGTGGCTGCGCCGCGACGCCCATGCCGATGAGGCCGCCCATGCTGGTGCCGACCCAGTCGATGCGCACACCGGGCCGTTCCGCACGCAGTTGCTGCAACAGCGCGGTGAGGTCGGCCACGTAGGTGGGCACCTGATAGGCCATGGGGTCCGCCAGCCAGTCGCTGTGTCCGCGCCCGGCCACGTCCACCGCGATCACGCGGCAATGCGGCTGCAGCGCGCGCGCCAGGGTGTCGAAGTCGCGCCCCTGGCGCGAGAGGCCGTGCACGCAGACGACCACGTGGTCGTCGCCACCGTGGGTGCTGCGCCAATCCCACCAGGCCATACACCTTGGGCCGCCTTCACGGGCCGCAGCCCCACCGACGACGATGTGTTGGAGTTGGGGTTCGGTCATGGTGCGGCTCGGGGCTGACGCCTGCCATCCATAATGCGCGGCAGACCGTCGAACCAATCGTAATGGAACTGGAGTAACCCATGCTCACCGGGAAAACCGCTCTTGTCACAGGCTCCACCAGCGGCATCGGCCTTGGCATCGCGAAGGCCCTCGCCCGCCAGGGCGCCAACGTCGTGCTCAATGGCTTTGGCGACGCCGCCGGCCCCCAGGCCGAGGTGGCCGCCTTGGGGGTGAAGGTGGGTTACCACGGCGCCGACATGAGCAAGCCAGACGAGATCGAGGCCATGATGGCCTACGCGGCCAAGACCTTCGGCCAAGTGGACATCCTGGTGAACAACGCGGGGATCCAGCACGTGGCGAAGGTGCAGGACTTTCCCGTGGAGCGCTGGGACGCGGTCATTGCCATCAACCTCTCCAGCGCCTTCCACACCTCGCGCCTGGCGCTGCCGGCCATGCTCAAGGCCAACTGGGGCCGCATCATCAACGTCGCCTCGGTGCACGGGCTGGTGGGTTCGGCGGAGAAGTCGGCCTACGTGGCGGCCAAGCACGGCATCGTGGGCCTGACCAAGGTGACGGCGCTGGAGACCGCCACCTCGGGCGTCACCTGCAACGCCATCTGCCCGGGCTGGGTGCTGACGCCGCTGGTGCAGAAGCAGGTGGACGCAAAAGCCGCGGCAATGAAGCTGTCGAACGAGGAAGCCACGAAGCTGCTGCTGGGCGAGAAAGAACCCTCGATGCAGTTCACCACGCCCGAGGAGCTGGGTGAGCTGGCGGTGTTCTTCTGCTCGCCCGCCGCCGGCAACGTGCGCGGCGTGGCCTGGAACATGGACGGCGGCTGGGCCGCCCAGTAAGGCCTCAGCGCATTTGAATGGCACCGGACACCGTGACGCTCACGGTGCTGGTGCCCGCCGCCACGGGAATGGCGGCGTCGCTCGCGGCGGCCTTGGCTTCCATCGCCATCATGCGGGGCATGGGCCGCTCGGGCATGTCGGCCGAACTCACCGAGACGTCGCGCAGCGTGTAGCTGGAGAAGCCGAAGCCCTTGGCGATCTCGGTGGCTCGTGCACGGAAGCGCTCGATGGCCTGGGCCTGCACCTGCGATTCGAGCGCCAGGCGCGCCTCGCGCGAGAGCGAGAAGCCCATGCTGGACACGGTGAGCGTCTGCACGCGACCGGCGATGGCGCTCACGTTGGCGATGTCACGCCCTTCGATGATGACCTCGGCCTGGCCTTGCCAGCCGCTGATGCGACCGTTGCTGGCATAGCGCGGGTACAGGCGCAGGTTGCCCGTGCGCACCTCCAGCTGTTTGGGCTTGGCCTGCGGCTGGGCGATGGCGAGCGCGGCGTCGACGGCCACCTTCAACTGGTTCTGCACGGTGGCGGCGTCGCTGCCTTCGCGGGTGGTGCTCAGCACCACGGTGAGCCAGTCCTGCGGCACTTCCATGTGGCCACTGGCCGACAGGTTCACCACATTGACGGGGACTTCGGGCGCCTGGGCCAGCGCGGCGGGCGCCGCCGCCAGGGCGGCCATGAAACCGAAGGCGGCAGCGGCGCGGCGAACCGCCACCGCCGAACGGGCGGGCAGATGAGGAATGGACATGTCTTGCTTGGTGTTGTTCAGGGCTGGCGATGGGACTCGAAGGGCGGCTGTACCCTGAGCTGCTCGCGCAGTCGCTGACGCTCCTCCACGGAGAGCCGGAAGGGCTTGCCGCCGTCGTCCATGTCGTCGAATGGCTGTCGCAAGGCGTCGCGCAGGCGCATGGGCGCACGCGTCTCGCCCGCATCGATCGAGATCGGCATCACCGTCGCCGTGTCGGCACCGGCCATGCCGATCACGCCTGCTTCGGGGGGGCGCTGCGGATTGGCGAGCACCGAACCCGCGGCCAGACAAGCGATGGTTGCGATCCAGACGGACTTCATGGTGTGGAGGAGTATGACCAGACCCGCGATTGTGCGAGTGAGCCTTGCGTCAAGACGATGGCATCTCGGGCAACTTCTGTAACAGCCTGTCAGAAAACCAAAAAATGAGCGTTGACAAGCACTTGGCGCTGCCAGAATCGCGTTTGTTACATTTGCCAGGAGTTGCTCGCATGCCACAAACCCAAAACCGCCCCAACAAGGTCCTGGTCGTTGACGACGACGTCCGCATCCGCGACCTGCTGCGCCGCTACCTCATGCAGGAAGGGTTCGAGGTGATGCTGGCCGAAGACGGCAAGGCCCTGAACCGCGTGCTGCAGCGCGAGGCCGTGGACATCATCGTGCTCGACCTGATGATGCCCGGCGAGGACGGCCTGTCCATCTGCCGCCGCCTGCGCGCCAACGGCGACCGCACCCCCATCATCATGCTCACCGCCAAGAGCGAGGACGTCGACCGCATCGTCGGCCTGGAGGTCGGCGCCGACGACTACCTCGCCAAGCCCTTCAACCCGCGCGAGCTGCTCGCCCGCGTCCACGCCGTGCTGCGCCGCCGCCCGCCGGCCGAGGTGCCCGGCGCGCCCTCGCAGGACGCCGAGACCGTGAAGTTCGGCCCCTACGAGTTCGACCTGAGCCTGCGCACCCTGCGCAAGGACGGCAACGACCTGCCCCTGACCACCGGCGAGTTCGCCATGCTCAAGGCCCTGGTTCGCCACCCGCGCCAGCCGCTGTCGCGCGAGAAGCTGGCCCAGCTCGCGCGCGGGCGTGAGTTCGAGCCCTTCGACCGCAGCCTGGACGTGCAGGTGTCCCGCCTGCGCAAGCTCATCGAGGACGATGCTTCTTCCCCGCGCTACCTGCAGACCGTGTGGGGCGTGGGCTATGTGTTCGTGCCGGACGGCAACTCCTGATGGACAGCGAGTCACGCGTACCGTTCGAGACCGAACCCGCCGCGCTGGAAACCGCCCCGGCTCCGCTGGAGATGCGGCCCACGCGCGGCGTGAGCCTGTTCTGGCGCACCTTCTTCTTCCTCACGCTGCTGCTCACCGGCTGCATCATTGCGTGGCTGCAGACCTTCCGCGCGCTCGAATACGAGCCGCGCGCCCTGCAGAGCGCGCAGCAACTGGCCTCGCTGGTCAACCTGAGCCGCGCGGCGCTGATCCACTCCGACTCGATCGCGCGCGTCTCGCTCATCAAGACCCTGGCCGCCGAAGAAGGTCTGCGCATCGCCCCGCGCGAGCCCAACGACACCTTCCAGCACTACGACACCGACCTGCTCAGCCGCAACGTGGCCGGCCAGTTGCAGGCCCGGCTCGGGCCCGACACCGTGGTGGCGCGCGAGGTGAATGGCCAGGCGGGGCTGTGGATCGGTTTTTCGATCGACGGCGATCCGTACTGGCTGCTCACCGATCCCTCGCGCATCGGCCCCGTGGCAGGCACCACCTGGCTGATCTGGCTCGGCACCGCCGCCCTGCTCTCCCTGGCCGGCGCGGCGCTGATTGCCCGCCTCATCAACCGGCCGCTGAAGAAGCTGTCCTTCGCGGCCAGCCGCGTGCGCGAGGGCGATTTCAACGCCAGCCAGCTCAACGAGACGGTGGCCACCAGCGAGATCCGCGAGGTCAACATCGGCTTCAACCGCATGGCGCAGCGCCTGTCCAAGATCGAGCAGGACCGCGCGCTCATGCTCGCCGGCATCTCGCACGACCTGCGCACCCCGCTGGCGCGCCTGCGGCTGGAAACCGAGATGAGCGTGGCCGACCCGATGGCCCGCGAGCACATGTCGGCCGACATCGAGCAGGTCAACGCCATCATCGACAAGTTCCTCGACTACGCGCGGCCCGACCACATGCGGTCGGAAGACGTCAGCCTGAACGAAGTGATCGAGACCGCACTGTTCGCGCTGGGTGATGACCCGAAGACCATCATCAAGACCCGCGTCCAGCCCGAACTGCAGGTGCTGGGCGATCCGGTCGAGCTGCAGCGCGTGTTCAACAACCTGCTGGAGAACGCCTCGCGCTATGGCCGCGACGCGGACACCGGCGTGGTGCAGATCGACATTGCCGCCAAGGCCAAGGACGACGCGGTGCTGATCAAGCTGCGCGACCACGGCCGCGGCGTGCGCCCCGAGATGCTGGAGCAGTTGACCCAGCCCTTCTTTCGCGGCGACGCGGCGCGTTCGGACGCCACCGGCACCGGCCTGGGCCTGGCCATCGTGGAGCGCGCGATCACGCGCATGGGCGGGCGCTTCGCGCTGGCCAACAGCAGCACGGGCGGTCTGGCGGCGCACATCAAGCTGCGCCGGGCGCCGGGCTAGGCGCTCCGCCTCAGGGCTTGATCAGCAGCGCCACGGCGCGGGCCTCGATGGCCTCGCCCTGCCCCACCGGGCCCGTTTTCTCGGCCGTCTTGGCCTTGACGTTCACCTGCGAGGGCGAGAGCCCGAGCAGCGACGCGATGCGCTCGACCATGGCCGGGATGTGCGGCGCTAGCTTCGGCGCCTGCGCGACCACGGTGCTGTCGATGTTGCCGATTTCGTAGCCCTCGGCACGAACGCGGCGGGCCGCCTCGGCCAGCAGCGCGCCCGAGTCCGCGCCCTTGAAGCGCTCGTCGGTGTCGGGGAAATGGCGGCCGATGTCGCCCAGCGCGGCGGCGCCGAGCAGCGCGTCGGTGATGGCGTGCAACAGCGCGTCGGCATCGGAATGGCCCAGCAGGCCATGCGTGTGCGGCACGGTGACGCCACCCAGAACGAGCGGGCGATCAGTGACAAGGCGGTGGATGTCCCAGCCCTCGCCGATGCGGATGGGGTTCATGCGCGGCTCCTGAGAATGGCTTCGGCGAGCGCGAAGTCGTGCGGATAAGTGACCTTGATGTTGCTCGCGCGCCCTTCCACCAGGCGCGGGCGCCGGCCGCTGCGCTCGATCGCACTCGCTTCATCGGTAATGCCCTCGAAGCCCGAGGCGCGCGCCGCCTGCAGCGCGTCCAGCAGCTCGCCCAGGCGGAACATCTGCGGCGTCTGGGCCAGCCATTTGTGGCGGCGTTCGATGGTGCCGGCGACCCGGCCACCCGCCTCGTCCTTCAGCGTGTCGGGCAGCGGCAGCGCCAGCAGGCCGCCCACGGGGTCCCCGGCGCAGGCGTCGATCAGCGCCGACACCTCCTCAGGCGTCACCAGGCAGCGCGCGGCGTCGTGCACCAGCACCCAATCGCTGTCGGGCACACCGCGCTCGCGCAGGGCCAGCAAACCGTTGAGCACACTCTCCGCGCGCGTGGCACCTCCGTGGTACACGGCCTCCACCCCGCTCACGTCTGCGGGCCAGTGCGCGTCCTCGGGCGCCAGCACGACCAGGATGCGATCGATCCGCGCGACACCGCGCAGCGCGGCCAGCGTGTGGTGCACCAGCGGCCGGCCAGCCAGCGGCTGGTACTGCTTGGGCAAGGAGGTGCCGGCGCGCGAGCCGGTCCCCGCACAGGGCAGCAGCGCATGGCAAGGGGACACGGGGATGGGGTCGGAAGGGGGCAAGGCGGTGCTCATGGGCGGCGCCATTCTAGAATTCGCCCACACCCCCGGGCTCGACGCGACCGGGGGTATTCGTATTGGTACCGACCGAATGTCCCTCTCCCTTCCCGCGCTGAGCCCCGGCAAGCGCCACACCCAGCCCCACCCGGGCGGCTCGGCCGACGCGCTGTGGCTCGCCCGCCTGGCCGAGCGCGAACAAGCCGCCGGCCGCCTCACCGCCATCGTCACCGCCGACGCGAACGACGCGCAGCGCCTGATCGACGAGCTCGCCTTCTTCGCGCCCGATCTGCGCATCACGCTGTTCCCCGACTGGGAAACCCTGCCCTACGACACCTTCTCACCGCACCAGGACCTCATCAGCGAGCGCCTGGCCACGCTGTGGCGCATCTCGCAGCGCCAGCACGACGGCGGCGCCGACGTGGTGCTCATCCCCGCCACCACGGCGCTCTACCGGCTCGCGCCGCCGTCCTTCCTGGCGGGCTACACCTTTCACTTCAAGGTCAAGCAGTCGCTGGACGAGGCGCGGCTCAAGGGCCAGCTCACGCTCGCGGGCTACCAGCACGTCACTCAGGTGGTGAGCCCCGGCGAATACGCCGTGCGCGGCGGCCTCATCGACCTCTTCCCCATGGGCAGCCCCGTGCCCTACCGCGTGGACCTGTTCGACGACGAGATCGACAGCATCCGCACCTTCGACCCCGACAGCCAGCGCAGCCTGTACCCGGTGAACGAGGTACGCCTGCTGCCCGGCCGCGAGTTCCCCATGGACGACGCGGCGCGTGCTCGTTTTCGCAGCCGCTGGCGCGAACTGCTCGAAGGCGACCCGACCAAGAGCCGCCTGTACAAGGACATGGGCAACGGCGTGGCCACCGCCGGCATCGAGTACTACCTGCCGCTGTTCTTCGAGGACACGGCCACCGTCTTCGACTACCTTGGCGAGCAATCGACCCTGGTACTGCACGGCGAGCTGGAACCCGCCTTCCAGCGCTTCTGGCAAGACACGCGCGACCGCCACCGCCTGCTGCAAGGCGACCCCGATCGCCCCATCCTGCCGCCTGAGGCCCTGTTCCTGAACGCCGAGCAGTTCTTCACCCGGGCCAAGGCGCACGCCCAGGTGGTGATGCGCCCCGGCACCAGCGACGTGAACGACAGCGCCTTCGCCCAGGCCCTGCCCGACCTGGCCGTGGTGCGCGGCGCCGACGAACCGCTGGCCAAGCTGCGGGCTCACCTGCGCGCCAGCCCGCAGCGCGCGCTGGTGCTGGCAGAAAGCGACGGCCGCCGCGAAAGCCTGCTCGACTTCCTGCGCGCCAGCGGCCTGAACCCGCCCGCCTTCGACAGCCTGGCCGAGTTCCAGGCCAGCGACGAGAAGACCGGCATCGCCACCGCGGCGCTGGCCACCGGCTTCGCCTGGCTCGAGGCGGGCATCGACTTCATCACCGAGACCGAACTCTTCGCCGCCGGCCCCACCACGCGCCGGCGCAAGAAGCAGGAACAGGTGAGCGACGTCGACGCGCTGATCAAGGACCTGTCCGAGCTCAATGTGGGCGACCCGGTGGTGCACGCGGCGCACGGCATCGGCCGCTACCGCGGGCTGATCAACCTCGACATGGGTGAGAAGAACCCCGACGGCACGCCCGCGCTGCAGGAGTTCCTGCACCTGGAGTACGCCGACAAGGCCGTGCTCTATGTGCCCGTGAGCCAGCTCGGCCTGATTGGCCGCTACACCGGCGTGAGCGCCGACGAAGCCCCGCTGCACAAGCTGGGCAGCGGCCAGTGGGAAAAGGCCAAGCGCAAGGCCGCCGAGCAGGTGCGCGACGCCGCCGCCGAGCTGCTCAACATCTACGCGCGCCGCGCCGCGCGCCAGGGCCACGCTTTCCGCTATTCGCCGCAGGACTACGAGGCTTTCGCCAACGACTTCGGCTTCGAAGAAACCGCCGACCAGCGCGCCGCCATCCACGCCGTGGTGCAGGACATGATCAGCCCCCAGCCCATGGACCGCCTGGTCTGCGGCGACGTGGGCTTCGGCAAGACCGAGGTCGCGCTGCGCGCGGCCTTCGTGGCCGTCACGGGTGGCAAGCAGGTGGCCTTCCTCGCGCCCACCACGCTGCTGGCCGAACAGCACTACCAGACCCTGGTCGACCGTTTCAGCAAATGGCCGGTGAAGATCGCAGAGATGAGCCGCTTCCGCTCTCAGAAAGAGATCACGGCGGCCATGAAGGGCATCGCCGACGGCTCGGTGGACATCGTCGTCGGCACGCACAAGCTGCTGAGCGAGAAGGCGCAGTTCAAGAACCTGGGCCTGCTCATCATCGACGAGGAGCACCGCTTCGGCGTGCGCCACAAGGAAGCGATGAAGCAGCTGCGCGCCGAAGTGGACGTGCTCACGCTCACGGCCACGCCCATTCCGCGCACGCTGGGCATGGCGCTCGAAGGCCTGCGCGATCTGAGCGTCATCGCCACGGCGCCGCAGCGCCGCCTGGCCATCAAGACCTTCGTGCGCAACGAAGGCAACGGCGTCATCCGGGAAGCCGTGCTGCGCGAACTGAAGCGCGGCGGCCAGGTCTACTTCCTGCACAACGAGGTCGAGACCATCGAGAACCGCAAGCAAAAGCTCGAGGAGATCCTGCCCGAGGCGCGCATCGCCGTCGCCCACGGCCAGATGCCCGAGCGCGAGCTCGAGCGCGTGATGCGCGACTTCGTGGCCCAGCGCTACAACCTGCTGCTGTGCTCCACCATCATCGAGACCGGCATCGACGTGCCCACGGCCAATACCATCGTCATGAGCCGTGCCGACAAGTTCGGCCTGGCGCAATTGCACCAGCTGCGCGGCCGCGTGGGCCGCAGCCACCACCAGGCCTACGCCTACCTGCTGGTGCCCGAGATCGAGGGCCTCACCAAGCAGGCCGCGCAGCGGCTGGACGCCATCCAGCAGATGGAGGAGCTGGGCAGCGGCTTCTACCTGGCCATGCACGACCTGGAGATCCGCGGCGCCGGCGAGGTGCTGGGCGAGAACCAGAGCGGCAACATGCTGGAGGTGGGCTTCCAGCTCTACAACGAGATGCTGTCAGAGGCGGTGAAAGCGCTGAAGGCCGGCCGCGAGCCCGACCTGCTGGCGCCGCTCTCCGTCACCACCGACATCAACCTGCACGCCCCCGCCCTGCTGCCCAATGACTACTGCGGCGACGTGCACCTGCGCCTGAGCTTCTACAAAAAGCTCGCCACCGCCCGCAACACCGACCAGGTGGACGCCCTGCTCGAGGAGATCGTCGACCGCTTTGGCAAGCCGCCACCGCAGGCGCAGACGCTCATCGACGTGCACCGCCTGCGCGTGCTCAGCGCGCCCTACGGCGTGGCCAAGGTCGATGCCGCGCCCGGCGTCACCAACATCAGCTTCAAGCCGAACCCGCCGATCGAGCCGATGCGCATCATCGAGCTCATCCAGAAGCACAAGCACATCAAGCTCGCGGGCAACGAGAAGCTGCGCATCGAGCGCGCGCTGCCCGAGGTGAAAGACCGCGTGCAACTCGTGCGCGACGTGCTGCGCGCCCTGGGCCAACCCAACAAGACCACCGAAACCGCATGACCACCGCCCAGACCTTCGCCCCCGGCCTCACCGTGCGCGGCTTCACGCCGCCGCTCAAGCTGAGCGACTTCAAGCTCATCGCCTTCGACATGGACTCCACGCTCATCAGCATCGAGTGCGTGGACGAGATCGCCGATGTGGTGGGCAAGAAAACCGAGGTGGCCGCCATCACCGAAGCCGCGATGCGCGGCGAGATCACCGACTACAAGGACAGCCTGCGCCGCCGCGTGGCCCTGCTCAAGGGCGTGACCGTGGCCGACATGGAGCAGGTGCTGGTCGAGCGCCTGCGCATCAACCCCGGCGCGGCCGAACTCGTTCGCGCCTGCAAGGCCGCCGGACTGAAGGTGCTGCTGGTCTCCGGCGGCTTCACCTATTTCGCCTACCGCGTGCGCGACACCCTGGGCATTCATTTCGTGCGCGCCAACGTACTGGAGATCGCCAGCGGCGCCAACTGCGGCGAACTCACCGGCCGCATGGTCGACCAGGCCTGGGGCGACATCTGCGACGGCGCGGAGAAGCGGCGCACCCTCCTGGAAGTGGCCTCGCTCCTGGGCATCGAGCCCTCGGAATGCATCGCCATGGGCGACGGCGCCAACGACCTGCCCATGATGGGCGTGGCGGGCCTGTCGGTGGCCTATCACGCCAAGCCGGCCGTGCGCGAGCAAGCCATGGTATCGATCGAGGAAGGCGGCCTGGACCGGTTGCTGGAAGTGGTGCGCTGACCCACAGAGACCAGCGCCAAAGAAAAAGCCCGTCATCTTGCGATGACGGGCCTTCTTGTAATGGTCGGCGTGGCGGGATTCGAACTCGCGACCCCTTGCACCCCATGCAAGTGCGCTACCAGGCTGCGCTACACGCCGACAAGCCTTGCATTATAGCCAGCAAAAAGGCCCTCTCTCAGGCCGATAGCCGAAGCAGTTCGCGAATCTCGAGCAGCTCGCGCCGCATGTCGTTCAACAGGCCCGCCTCGGTGGCAGCCGGCGGCGTGACCACGGCCGACACCACCGTGGTGTCATCGTCGTGAATCACCGCATCGAGGTCGATCACATCGATCGGCTCCTCGTCGTCCTGGCGGCGCTTCTCGCGCTCGGCCTGGGCCAGTTCCTGCAGCTTGTTGCGCGCGCCGCTGATGGTGAAGCCCTGGTCGTACAGCAGCTCGCGGATGCGACGAATCATCAGCACCTCGTGGTGCTGGTAGTAGCGCCGATTGCCCCGACGCTTCATGGGACGAAGCTGCGTGAACTCCTGCTCCCAGTAGCGCAGCACGTGCGGCTTGACACCACACAGCTCGCCCACTTCACCGATGGTGAAGTAGCGCTTCGCTGGAATGGGGGGCAGCGATTTTTCCATGTAAATCAAGGCGGTAGCAACCGAAGCTTGAATTTACTCTAAGTGGAGAAACCCCGGGGACTACCCCTGGGGTTTTCGTGCGAAATGTTGTAAGCGACCCCTACCGGGCCGCGCGATGGCGCCGTTCAGCCGCCGATGACCGCCGCCTGTACCTGTTCCTTGAGCTTGGGGCTGGCGTGGAAGGTCACGACCCGGCGTGCCTGGATGGCCACCGGCTCGCCGGTGCGCGGGTTGCGGCCGGGGCGGGCCGCCTTGGTGCGGATCTGGAAATTGCCGAAGCCCGATATCTTCACGTCCGTGCCATTGACCAGGCTCTCCGTGATGAGATCGAAGAAGGCGTCGATCATGTCCTTGGACTCCCGCTTGTTCAGGCCGATCTGGTCGAACAGCAGTTCAGCCAGTTGGGCCTTGGTCAGGGCGGGGGTTTCCAGGCTTTCGACGGCCAGTTCCATCGGGTCTTCCTTCTCTCTCGTCTTGTTGGAGGGCGATCAGGCGCGCAGGCGGGCCTGAACGCGCTGCTGCAGCGAGGCGAGGGTCTGCTGCACGGCGGCTTCGATCTGCTCGTCGGCCAGTGTACCGTCGTCGCGGTTCATGATCAGGCGCACGGCCAGACTCTTTTCGTGCTCGGCCAGACCAGGCACCACCGCACCCTTCTTGGGGCGATAGACGTCGAACAGCACGGCGTCCTGCAACCACGGATTGCCGGCGCCGCGAATGGCGGCCATCACGGCGTCGTGCGGGATCGACTCATCGACCACCAGCGCCAGGTCGCGTTGCACCGGCTGGTGTCGGCTGACCGCGCGGAAGGCCGGCACGGGACGCACCAGCACGGCTTCGAGTTCGAGCTCGAACAGCACAGGCGCCTGTGGCAACTCGTAGGCCTGGCGCCAGCGCGGGTGCAGTTCACCCACGTGGCCAATGCACCGCCCATCGAGCCACACCGCGGCGCTGCGGCCCGGGTGCATGGCGGGATGCTCGGCCGCGCGGAACTCGGCCCGGCGCGGCGCCAGAAGGGCCTCCACGTCCCCCTTGGCGTCGAAGAAATCGGCGGTGCGCTCGCTCTCGCCCCATTGCAGCGCGTTCAAAGGCCCGGCCGCAAGTCCGGCCACGCGCATGGGCTGGTCGAACCCGGCCACGCTGGTGTCGCTGTCCGGCACCGTGGCGTCCTTGCGGAACACGCGCCCGACCTCGAACAGGCGCACGCGCTCGGCGCGGCGATCGAGGTTGAACTTGCACACCGCCACCAGGCTGCCGATCAGCGAGGAGCGCATCACGCTCATCTGGCTGGCAATGGGGTTGAGCAGTTGGATGGGATCGGCATTGCCTGCCAGCTCGCGCTCCCAGCGTTCTTCCACGAAGCTGAAGTTGATGGTTTCCTGGTAACCCAGTTGCGCGAGTTGACGGCGCACATCGAACGCGCCGCGGCGCGCCTCGGGCCGCAGCTTGGCCGTGATCGGCGCAAGCGGCGGCGTGGTGGGCAGTTGCTCGTAGCCGATCAGGCGCACCACTTCCTCGATCAGGTCTTCCTCGATCTGCAGGTCGAAGCGGTAGGGGGGCGGGGTCACGCTGACGCTGCCCTCCCCCTCCTGCACCGCCAGGCCCAGGCGGCTCAGCGCGTGCACGCACTGAGCCTGCGTGACCGGCATGCCGATGACCTTGGCTGCGCGCGCCACGCGCAGCGTCACCGGCTTCGATTCGGGAAGTCGCGCCCGCTGATCGTCCATGGGGCCGGCCTGACCGCCGCAGATCTCGAGCACCAGCTGGGTGATGCGCTCGATGTGCTCGACGGTGGTGGATGGGTCGACGCCGCGCTCGAATCGGTGCCCCGCGTCGGTGCTGAAGTTGTAGCGGCGCGAGCGGCCCGCCACGGCCTTGGGCCACCAGAAGGCGGCCTCGATGTAGATGTTGCGCGTGTCGTCCGACACCGCGGTGGCGTCCCCGCCCATGATGCCGGCCAGCGATTCGACGGCCTGGTCGTCGGCGATCACGCCCACGCCAGCGTCGACCGCGATCGTGTTGCCGTTGAGCAGCTTGAGCGACTCGCCCTCGCGACCCCAGCGGACGCTGAGGCCACCGTGGATCTTGTCGAGGTCGAAGATGTGCGAGGGGCGGCCCAGCTCGAACATCACGTAGTTGGAGATGTCCACCAGCGCCGTGACGCTGCGCTGCCCGCAGCGCGCCAGGCGATCGACCATCCAGGCCGGCGTCTGCGCCTTCGTGTTGACGCCACGCACTACGCGTCCGCTGAAGCGCCCGCAGAGGTCCGGCGCCTCGATGCGCACGGGCAAGGTGTCGCTGAGCGACACCGGCGCGGCCGGGAACTCGGGCGACTGCAATGGCGCCCCGGTGATGGCGGCCACCTCGCGCGCCACGCCGTACACGCTCAGGCAATGCGCCAGGTTCGGTGTGAGCTTGAGCGTGAACAGCATGTCGTCCAGCGCCAGGTGTTCGCGGATGTCACGGCCCACCACGGCATCGGCCGCGAGTTCGAGCAAGCCCTCATGGCTTTCGGAGAGTTGCAGTTCGCGCGCCGAGCACAGCATGCCCTGGCTCTCCACGCCGCGCAGTTTGCCCAGCTTGATGGTGAAGGGCTTGCCGTCGTCGCCGGGCGGAAGCTCGGCGCCCACCAGGGCGCAGGGCACCTTGATGCCCACGCGCGCGTTCGGCGCGCCGCAGACGATGTTGAGCAGCGCGCCCTGCCCGACGTCCACCTCGCACACGCGGAGCCGGTCGGCGTTGGGGTGTTGCGCCGCGGACTTGATCTCGCCCACCACCACTTTCGAGAACGGGGGCGCGACGGGACGAAGCTCCTCGACCTCCAACCCGGCCATGGTGAGGGCGTCGGCGAGTTGCTGGCTGTCCAGGGGCGGGTTGCAGAAGCTGCGCAGCCAGGATTCGGGGAATTGCATGGTGATCGCTTATCGGAACTGGCTGAGGAAACGCACGTCGCCGTCGAAGAACAGGCGCAGGTCATTGACGCCGTAGCGCAGCATGGTCAGGCGGTCGGGCCCCATGCCGAAGGCAAAGCCGATGTAGCGCTCGGGGTCGAGGCCCATGTTGCGCACCACGTTCGGGTGCACCTGGCCCGAACCCGCCACCTCCAGCCAGCGCCCGGCCAGCGGGCCGCTCTGGAACTGGATGTCGATCTCGGCGCTGGGCTCGGTGAAGGGGAAGAAACTGGGGCGAAAGCGCAGCACCAGATCTTCGCTCTCGAAGAAGGTGCGGCAGAAATCGGTGAAGACGACCTTGAGGTCCTTGAAGCTCACGTTCTCGCCAATCCACAGGCCCTCGCACTGGTGAAACATGGGCGAGTGCGTGGCGTCGCTGTCCACGCGGTAGGTGCGACCCGGCGCGATCACGCGGATCTCGGGCATGCCCTGCCCGGCATCCAGCGCGGTGCGGTGGCGCTTGACGTGCTGCACCGCGTGGCGGATCTGCATGGGGCTGGTGTGTGTGCGAAGCAGGTTCGGCGCCTTCGCCGAGCCGCCCTCGACGTAAAAGGTGTCGTGCATGGACCGCGCCGGGTGGTCCTCGGGCGTGTTCAGGGCGGTGAAGTTGAACCAGTCGGACTCGATCTCGGGCCCCTCGGCCACCTCGAAGCCCATGGAGCCGAAGATGGCCTCGATGCGCTCGAGCGTGAGGCTCACGGGGTGCAGTCCGCCCGCGCCACGCTGGCGGCCCGGCAGGCTCACGTCCAGCGACTCGGCCTTGAGCTGGGCCTCCAGTTCCGCGTCGGCCAGGGCCTGGCGGCGCGCCGTCAGTGCGCCCTCGATGGCCTGCTTGGCCACGTTGATCGCGGCACCTCGGGTCTTCTTCTCGTCCACCGGCAGGGCCGCCATGCCCTTCATCAACTCGGTGATGCGGCCCGCCTTGCCCAGGTAGCGCGCCTTGGCGTTTTCCAGGTCGGCCGGTGCGGTGGCCTGCGCGAACTCGGCGCGCGCCGCTTCGACCAGGTTGTCCAACTCGTTCATTCGATGCGTGTCCGATGCAATGAAAAAAGGGTTGAAGCCGGCGGGTTACCCCTCAAGCCTCAACCCCTTCAAACGGCAGCGGGCGCGTACGCGCCCGGCCGGGAATCAAGCGGTGGCCAGCTTGGCTTTGACCTGCTCCACGATGCTGCCAAAAGCCGCCGGGTCGTTGACGGCCAGGTCGGCAAGGACCTTGCGGTCGATCTCGATCTGGGCCTTCTTCAGACCATTGGCGAACTGGCTGTACGTCAGGCCGCAGGCGCGCGCACCGGCGTTGATGCGGGCGATCCACAGCTGGCGGAACACACGCTTCTTGGTGCGGCGATCGCGGTAGGCGTACTGGCCCGCCTTCATCACCGCCTGTTTGGCGATGCGGAAGACGTTGCCGCGACGGCCGCGGAAACCTTTGGCCAGGGCCAGGACTTTTTTATGGCGGGCGCGAGCCGTGACACCACGTTTGACGCGAGGCATAGTGCTTCTCCTTGTTCGTCTTGATTACAGGCCAGCGAACGGCAGCATCTGCGCCATGTGACCCATGTTGGTCTCATGAACGTTGACGGCCCCGCGCAGGTGGCGCTTGTTCTTGGTGGTCTTCTTGGTCAGGATGTGACGCTTGAAGGCTTGACCGCGCTTGACGGTGCCACCGGGACGAACGCGAAAACGCTTCTTCGCGCTGCTCTTGGTCTTCATTTTGGGCATTGGAATGCTCCTTCTTGATTTGTGCTCGTGAGGCGCCGTGACAACTGGTCACGGTCTTGATGGGCCCCGAGCCACTTTTGAGAAGGCCTTCTCAGGCCTTCTTTTCGGCACCGGCCTTGCGGCTGGTGCCTCGAACCGGCGGGGGACCAACCCCGCCTGCTCAATCCCTCGTATCCGTCTGCCGCCGGCGGCTCAGGCCGCCGATGGGCTGGCCGCCGGCGTTGCCGCCTCGGCCGTGGGTTTCGCCGCCACCTTCTTGCGGCTGGGCGCGATCATCATGATCATCTGGCGCCCTTCCAGCTTCGGAAACTGTTCCACGATGATCTGGTCGCCCAACTCGTCGCGAATGCGGTTCAACAAGGCCAGACCCAGTTCCTGGTGCGTGATCTCGCGACCACGGAAGCGCAGCGTGATCTTGCACTTGTCGCCGTCGTCCAGGAACCGGCGGATGTTGCGCATCTTGATGTTGTAGTCGCCCTCATCGGTGCCGGGGCGAAACTTGACTTCCTTGATCTCGATGACCGTCTGCTTGGCTTTCGCTTCGGCCGCCTTCTTCTGTTCCTGGTACTTGAACTTGCCGTAATCCATCAGGCGGCACACCGGCGGCACTGCCGTGGCGGCGATCTCCACGAGGTCGACGTCGAGCTCGCCGGCCATGCGGAGGGCCTCCTGCAAGCTGACGATGCCCAGGGGCTCGTTGTTCGGGCCGTTGAGGCGGACCTCGGGGGCCATGATTTCCCGGTTCAGGCGGTGCGCGCGTTCTTCACGCTGGCGGCGGTCGCGAAAGTTGGTAGCGATGGTGTGTGTCCTTGAAATGGGTCAATGAATCAAAAGCGGCCTTTCGGCCGCCGGGCTGCACCCGCCATGGGCGCTGGGCAGTGCGGCAGCTTCACCGGGCGGTGCCCGAGGGCGTTCAAGCCTTGGATGAAACCGATGTCGCGACCAAATGGGAGAAGTCCTCCAGCGACATGACACCCAGGTCCTTGTTGCCCCGGGCCCGCACCGCCACCGCACCAGCGGCCTTTTCCTTGTCGCCCACAACGGCAATGAAAGGCAGCTTTTGCAACGCGTGCTCCCGTATTTTATACGTTATTTTCTCGTTGCGCAGATCCGCTTCGACCCTAAGCCCTTGATTCTTCAGTGATTTCGCGATTTCCCGACAGTAATCGGCCTGGGCGTCGGTGATATTGAGCACCGCCACCTGTTGGGGAGCCAGCCAGGCGGGCAGCGCGCCGGCGTGCTGCTCGATCAGGATGCCGATGAAACGCTCCAGGCTGCCCACGATGGCGCGGTGCAGCATCACGGGGCGCTGACGCGAGCCGTCCTCGGCCACGTACTCGGCGTCCAGGCGCTCGGGCATGGAGAAATCGACCTGCATGGTGCCGCACTGCCACTGGCGGCCGATGGCGTCCTTGAGCGTGTACTCGATCTTGGGGCCATAGAAAGCGCCGTCGCCCGGGGCGATCTCGAACTCGCAGCCGGATCGGCGCAGGCTTTCCATCAGCGCGTGTTCGGCCTTGTCCCAGCTCTCGTCGGAGCCGATGCGCGCATCCGGGCGCGTGGCCACCTTGTAGATGATGTGCTCGAAGCCGAAGTCCTTGTAGACCTTCTGCAGCAGGCTGGTGTAGGCCACGCACTCGTCCAGGATCATGTCCTCGGTGCAGAAGATGTGGCCATCGTCCTGCGTGAAGGCGCGCACGCGCATGATGCCGTGCAGGCCACCCGTGGGCTCGTTGCGGTGGCACTGGCCGAATTCGCCGTAGCGCAGCGGCAGGTCGCGGTAGCTCTTGATGCCCTGCTTGAAGATCTGGATGTGGCCCGGGCAGTTCATCGGCTTGAGCGCGTAGTCGCGCTTTTCCGATTCCGTGGTGAACATGTTGTCGCGGTACTTGTCCCAGTGGCCCGTCTTCTCCCACAGGGCCTTGTCCAGAATCTGCGGACCCTTGACCTCCAGGTAGCCGTTGTCGCGATAAACACGGCGCATGTACTGCTCCACCTCCTGCCACAGCGTCCAGCCCTTGGGGTGCCAGAACACCGTGCCGGGGCTGTGTTCGTCGAGGTGGAACAGGTCCAGCTCGCGGCCCAGCTTGCGGTGGTCGCGCTTCTCGGCCTCTTCCAGCATCGTCAGGTACTGCTGCAAATCCTCTTTGCTGGCCCAGGCCGTGCCGTAGATGCGCTGCAGCATCTCGTTGCGGGAGTCGCCGCGCCAGTAGGCGCCGGCCAGCTTCATCAGCTTGAAGTGCTTGAGCTTGCCGGTGCTGGGCACGTGCGGGCCGCGGCACAGGTCCTCGAAGCCGCCTTCCCGGTAGAGGCTCACGTCCTCGTTGGACGGGATACTGGCGATGATCTCGGCCTTGTAGTGCTCGCCCATGGCCTTGAAGTGGGCCACGGCCTCGTCGCGCGGCAACACGCGGCGCTCGACCTTCTCGTCCTTGTTGGCGAGCTCGGTCATGCGCTTCTCGATGGCGGCCAGGTCCTCGGGCGTGAAGGGCCGCTTGTACGAGAAGTCGTAATAGAAGCCGTTTTCGATCACCGGGCCGATGGTGACCTGGGCGTCGGGATAGAGCTCTTTCACCGCCTGGGCCAGCAGGTGGGCCGTGGAGTGGCGGATCATCTCCAGCCCATCGGCGTCCTTGGCCGTGACGATGGCCAGCGAAGCGTCGCGGTCGATGGTGTAGCTGGTGTCGACCAGCTTGCCGTCCACCTTGCCACCCAGCGCGGCCTTGGCCAGGCCGGCGCCAATGGAGGCGGCGACCTCGGCCACCGTGACCGGCGCGGGAAAACTGCGTTGCGAACCGTCGGGGAGCGTGATCTGGGGCATGTGCGTGTCCGGAAAACAAAAAAGCGCGGCTGGGGCCGCGCTTTCGTGGGGAGGAGAAGAAGGTGAAGGGATTCGGGCAGGCGCGAACTGCCGGCCTCAATGGGCCGTGGAGAAAAACTCCTGAGTTCGCGGTGTCATAACCGACATGCCTTTCTCGCTCTTGCTCGTTGTTCGAGCCGGAGATTGTCCCACAAACATCACGCACGGGTGCGAGTGGCGCTGTTCGGCGCCCTTCGTCGCAGGCTCACGGCAGTGCATTGAGTATCTCGATGAGCCGGTCCACGTCCACGGGCTTCACCAGGTGGTGGTCAAAGCGGGCCGCGGCGGAGCGTTCCCTGTCGGCCTTCTGGGCCCAGCCGGTCAGGGCCACGAGCGTCACCGGCGACCAGGCCGCGTTGCACCGGATGCGTTCGGCCAGCGCGAACCCGTCCATGCCGGGCATGCCGATGTCCAGCAGCGCCACCGTGGGTGCGCACTCCTCCATCAGCTGCAGCGCCCGGTCGCCGCTGTAGGCCGCCGTCGCCGCCACCCCCAGGGTGTGCAGCAGGGCCGCCAGCGTGTCGGCGGCATCCTGGTTGTCGTCCACCACCAGCACGTGCTGGCGGCTGGCCCTTGCCCTCAGCGCCTCGCCACCCGTCGGCACCGGCGGCGGCGATGCCTTGGCGCCCGCCCAGGGAAGGCGGACCACCATGTGCGTGCCGCTGGGCACCGACCCGCTCTCGGCCTTTACCGTGCCACCGTGCAGTTCGACCAGACTCTTGACCAGGGTGAGGCCGATGCCCAGGCCGCCTTGCGCTGCGCGGGAGGCGTCCTGGACCTGCACGAACATGTCGAACACGGCGTCGAGCATGTCCTGGGGAATGCCCGGGCCGCTGTCGGAGACCGTCACGCAGGCATCCGCACCGTCCCGCACCAGCGAAAGCCCCAGCTGGCCGCCGCGCGGGGTGTACTTGGCCGCGTTGTTCAGCAGATTCGAAAACACCTGCGTGAGCCGGACCGAATCGCCGTGCACCACCACGGGTTTATCGGCAACGTCCGTCACCAGGCGGTGCGCATGGGCCTCGATCAGGGGCTGACTCAGCTCCACCGCATGCCTGAGCACGTCCTGCAAGGCCACGGGCGCGAACTGCAAGGGGATCTTGCCGCGCGTGATCCGCGACACCTCCATCAGGTCGTCGATCAGCCGCACCATGTGGTTCACCTGCCGGCTCATGAGGGCGTGGATCCAATCCTCCTCCGCGTCGCGGTTCTTCTTGGCCAGCAGCTCGAGGCCGGTGCGCAGGGGCGCCAGCGGGTTGCGCAGCTCGTGGGCCAGCGTCGCCAGGAATTCGGTCTTGCGTTGGTCCGCCTCGCGCAGCCCCGTGAGCGTCCCCCGCAGCTGGTACTGGCGGCGCCGCGCCGCCAGGGCGCTGAGGGTCGCGCTGACGAGCGACGACACCCGCATGGGCCGCTCCAGCACCGTCACGTTGGCCAGTTCCTGCAGCGCGTCCGTGATGGCCAGGGAGTCGATGCCGGCGCGTGCCAGCACCAGCACCGGCAAGTCCGACCAGGGCTCCTGCCCGAGCAGCAGTTGCTTCACGTCGGCAAAGGCCTCGTCGCTCAACACCTCCTCGGCAATCAGGAGCACCCCTGCGCCCTCTCGCAGGCGGCGGGCCATCTCGGCCGCGTCCTGGCAAGCCTCGGCGGCCACACCGGCGCGCGACAGTACCCGCACGGCCATGGCGCCGTCGCGCGCCGTGGGCATGCGCAACAGCACGCGCAGCTCGGCGGGGGAGGCATGGCCAGCATTCACCGGCTGGGCGAACCGGGCGGCAAGGCGAGGTCCGGCAAGGAGGCGGGTGCGCCGGTGAGGATGCCGCGAAACCGCTTGAGCGGCTCGCCCACCACCGGGCCCTGCGAGGTCATCTGGAAACCCCGGATGCTGCGCTCGTGCCAGCCGCCGCGCTTCTTCATCACCGAGATCGCCTGCCGGACTTCGCCGTCGGCCTCGTAGTAGCGCAGCAGCACCACCGAGTCCGCCAGGTAACTGGCATCGATGGGGGTCTGCATCTGGGTGCCGATGAGCCCGTGCTCGGCGCCCACGACCATGGTGGCCACGCCGGCCTGCCCCAGGTAGGTCAACAACTCGTGCAGTTGGGCGATGAGGAAGCGCTCGTCCGGCATGGCGTTGAGGTAGCCATTGAGGCTGTCGATCACGACCACGGTGGCCCCGTGCTGCGTCACCGCCTCGCGAATGCCGGCCACGAACTCGCCCGGCGACAGCTCGGCCGGGTCCACCTGCCGCAGCCGCATCCGCCCGCTGGCCACATGGGGCGCCAGGTCCATCCCCATGCCGGCGCACCGCGCGCGCAAGGTCGTGAGGCTTTCGTGGAAAACGAACAGGGCGGCGGTTTCCCCGCGCTGGGCTGCCGCCAGCGCGAATTGCACCGCCACCGTGGACTTGCCGGTGCCGGGGGCGCCCAGGAGCAGCGTGCTGGTGCCGCGCTCGACCCCTTCGCCCAGCAAGCGGTCCAGCGCATCCAGCCCGCTGGACAGCCGGGTGATGGCCCGCTCGTGGGTGTGCTCCGAGGCCACCAGGCGCGGGTACACCTCCAGTCCTCCGCGCCGGATCTTGTAGTCGTGAAAGCCCCCGCGGTACCCCTGGCCACGGTACTTCAGCACGATGAGGCGCCGCCGCGCGGTGCCGTAGTGCGGGTTGAGCTGCTCCATCCGCAGCACCGCGTGCGCAATGCTCTGCACCTGCAGGTCGTGATCAAGCGCCGTCATGTCGTCCAGCAGCAGCACCGTGCAGTTCCTGCCCGAGAAGAACTGCTTCAGCGCCAGGATCTGGCGGCGGTAGCGCAGCGAACTGCCCGCCAGCAGGCGCAGTTCGGAGAGGGAATCGAACACCACGCGGCGCGGATTGACCTTGTCGACCGCCTCCAGCAGCCGGACCGTGGTCTCGCCGAGCTCGACCTCCGAGGGGTGGAACACCATGTACTGCTCCTCGGGGTCGAGCGCCTGTTGGGCAGGGAGCATCTCGCGCATGGACACCCCGGACAGGTCCCAGCCGTGCGAGGCCGCCACACCGGCCACCTCTTCGAGCGTCTCGGACAGCGTCACGTACATGACGGGTTCGCCCAGGCGCGCCCCCGCCATCAGGAACTGCAGGGCGATGGTCGTCTTGCCGGCGCCGGGGGAGCCCTCCAGCAGGTAGAGCCGATTCGCGAGAAACCCCCCGCCGAGAATGTCGTCCAGCCCGGACACGCCGGTCTTGAGCAGCGCGGGGCCGGACCCGGCGGTGGCGGGTTGAGGTTCGGTCATTGCTGTGCCTCCACTATTGGCCGACGGCAATCGACGATCCTAGCGCCGAACCGGGGCCGACGGGGGCCAGTCTTCAGGCGCCGGGTGCGCGCCCCCGGGCACGCCGATTGCCCGGCACGCGTCTCCCAGCGCAGCCAAGGAACACCATGCACTCAGAAGGAAAAACCCGGGACGATCTCTGGAAGATGATCAAGGACATCCGCTTCGGCATGCTCACGACCCGGCATTCGGGCGAGGCACACGACGGCCACCTGCACGCCCGCCCCATGACCACGCAGAACAAGGACCTCGACGACGCGCGCCTGTGGTTCTTCATGTCCCGCCGCAGCGGGCCGGTGGACGACATCGTGGCCGATCCGACAGTCAACGTGAGCTACGCCGAACCGGACGACGATACCTACGTCTCCGTCTCCGGCATCGCGCGCGTCATCCCCGACGTCGCTCAGGCGCGGGCGCTCTGGAACAAGGCGGCCGACGCCTGGTTTCCCGGTGGTCCCGAAGACCCGGACCTCGTGCTCGTGGCGGTAGACATCGAGCACGCGCACTACTGGGACGTGAAGGAGAACAAGCTCACGCAGTTGATGGTGATGGCCAAGGCGGCCCTCACGGGAGAACCCCCGCGGCTGGGGGAATCGGGCGAGGTTCGGCCGAGCCATTGAGAAAGCCCGGCCGGTCGGCGGGCCCTGCGCCGACCCCCGAGAAAGCCGATCACGGCCCGGTGCCGCCCCCCACCGAAAAAGCCGCCCCGAAGGGCGGCCCTGTCTCCTCTGATGTCCGGTGGATTCGACTCAGTGGAACTGCTCTTCCTCGGTCGAACCCGTCAGCGCCTTCACGCTCGACGAACCGCCCTGGATGACCGTGGTCACGTCGTCGAAGTAGCCCGCGCCCACTTCCTGCTGGTGCGACACGAAGGTGTAGCCCTGCTCGCGCGCCTTGAACTCGGGCTCCTGCACCATCTCCGTGTAGTGCTTCATGCCTTCGCCGCGGGCGTAGGCGTGGGCGAACTGGAAGGTGTTGAACCAGTTGATGTGGATGCCGGCCAGGGTGATGAACTGGTACTTGTAGCCCAGCGCGGAGAGCTCGTCCTGGAAGCGGGCAATGGTCTTGTCGTCCAGGTTCTTCTTCCAGTTGAACGAGGGCGAGCAGTTGTAGCTCAGCAGCTTGCCCGGGCTCTTGGCGTGCACGGCCTGCGCGAATTCGCGGGCGAAGCCCAGGTCGGGCGTGCCGGTTTCACACCACACCAGGTCGGCATAGGGCGCGTAGGCCACGCCGCGGCTGATGGCCTGCTCCAGGCCGTTCTTCACGCGGTAGAAGCCTTCCTGCGTGCGCTCGCCGGTGAGGAAGGGCTTGTCGTTGGCGTCGTGGTCGCTGGTGATGAGGTTGGCGGCCTCGGCGTCCGTGCGGGCCAGCACGATGGTGGACACGCCCATCACGTCGGCGGCGAAGCGCGCGGCGATCAGCTTCTCGATGGCCTCTTGCGTGGGCACCAGCACCTTGCCGCCCATGTGGCCGCACTTCTTCACGGCGGCCAGCTGGTCCTCGAAGTGCACGCCCGCGGCGCCGGCCGCGATCATGTTCTTCATCAGCTCGAAGGCATTGAGCACGCCGCCGAAGCCGGCTTCCGCGTCGGCCACGATGGGCAGGAAGTAGTCGATGAATTCCTTGCTGCCCGGCTCGATGCCACGGCCCCACTGGATTTCATCGGCGCGCTTGAAGGTGTTGTTGATGCGGCGAACCATGGCGGGCACCGAGTCGTAGGCGTAGAGCGACTGGTCGGGGTACATGGTTTCGCTGGTGTTGCCGTCGGCGGCCACCTGCCAGCCCGAGAGGTACACCGCCTCCAGCCCGGCCTTGGCCTGCTGCATGGCCTGGCCGGCGCTGATGGCGCCGAAGGCGTTGACGTAGCCCTTCTTGGCGCCGCCATTGATCTTTTCCCAGAGCTTTTCCGCGCCGCGTTTGGCGAGGGTGTGCTCGATGTGCATGCTGCCGCGCAGGCGCACCACGTCGGCGGCGGTGTAGCCGCGCTTGACGCCCTTCCAGCGCGGGTTCGTGGCCCAGTCTTTTTCCAGGGCTTCGATCTGTTGCGCGCGGCTGAGTTGTTCGGTGAGGGACTGAGGCATGGGGACACTCCTTGGGGTTGAGGTGGAACCGGGCGGCGAATCGCGGCAAAGGCGGTGCCGTTGGACATGACTCTAAGTCTTATAGAAGACTTGAAACGTCTCTTATGTCTTATAGAAGAGAAAAATTTTTCTTTTTTTAATCAACGATCTTTTTGCCGAATTTTTCAATAAGAAATTCTGTTTCCCATATCAAGAAAATTTGCCGCGACGCAGCATCGCGTCATTTCTTGATGCGAAAAGCAGTTGCCTCATGCCGAAAACCCCCCGGTGCACCTGCGGCATGATGCGCCCCGTGACCTCACTCCATCGCGCCACGGCCTATGGCAGCCTGGGCCTGAGCATGGCGCTCGTGGGCAGCTACGTGGCGCTGTCCAAACCCCTGGTGCTGGTGTTTCCGGTGTTCCTGCTGGCCTGGCTGCGCTTCGCCATCGGCGCAGCGGCCATGTGGCGCTGGCTGCGCAAGCCGGCCGACGAACCACCGCTGGGCCCACGCACGCGCGCCCTGCTCTTCCTCGAGTCCTTCCTGGGCAACTTCCTGTTCTCCCTCTGCATGCTGTTCGGTGTGAGCATGACCACGGCCGTGGCGGCGGGCGTGGTGATGTCGTCCATTCCTGCGGTGGTCGCGGTGTTGAGCTGGGTCTTCCTGCGCGAGCGCATCGGCGCGCGCAGCGCGGCGGGCATCGCCTGCGCGGCCCTGGGCATCGGGCTGTTTTCGCTCGACAAGGGCGCGGGCCCCGCGGCCGGTGGCTCGCAGGCGCTGCTGGGCAACCTGCTGGTGTTCGCGGCGGTGGTGTGTGAGGCGTCCTACGTGGTGATCGGCAAGCGCCTCACCGAGGGACTGGGGCCCAAGCGCATCTCGGCCATCATCAACCTGTGGGGGCTGGCGCTGGTCACGCCCTTCGGCGTCTGGGCGGCGCTGCAGTTCAACTTCGGTGCCGTGGCGCTGTCCATCTGGGGGCTGCTGGTGTTCTACGCGCTGGCCGCCAGCGTGTGGACGGTGTGGCTGTGGATGAGCGGGCTCAAACGGGTGCCGGCTTCGCAAGCGGGCGTGTTCACCGTGATGCTGCCGATCAGCGCGGCGCTCATCGGCGTGGTGTTCATGGGCGAGCGCCTCAGCGGCCTGCAGTTGCTGGCCTTCGGCATCGCCCTGCTGGGCCTCGTGCTGGCCACCTTGCCCGAACGCGCCGGGCGCTGAGGCTCGGAGGCACCACAGCCCGGTGGGCTGGCGGCCTCAGAGGCACCACAGCCCGGTGGGCTGGGTGATGCCCATCCACAGCGCCCAACCCGAAGCGAGCAGCAGCGCCAGCCCCGCCAGCCGGATGCCCCAGGCGCCCGAGCGGGCCTCGCGCAGGCGCAGCAGCAGCCAGGGCCCGGCGAACAGCGACACCGACGAGCCGATGGCGAACGCCGCCATCACCGCCGCGCCATGAACCGCGCTGGCGGTGAGCGAGGCCACCAGCAGCGCCGAGTACAGCAGGCCGCAAGGCATGAGCGCCCAGCCATAGCCCAATACCCAGGGCGCGCGCGGGCCCAGCCGGGCCATCACGGGCCTGGCGCGTCGCCACACGCCCTGCCCCACGCCGTCGATCCACGCCGGCTGGCGCGCCCGCCACAGCAGCCAGGCGCCCAGCAACAGCGCCGCCACATGGAACATGGTCCACACCGGGCGGATCACCTGCGTGTGCGCGCCCAGCCAGGCCAGGCCTTGCACGGAGCCCGCCGCCAGCGCGCCCACGCTGGCGTAGCCCGCCACACGGCTGAGCTGGAACGCCGCGATGGCGCGGCCGCCCCGATCCCCGGCCGCGCGCCCGATGCCCGCGCAGGCCGCGCCGCACATGGCCACGCAGTGCGGCCCGCCCATCAGGCCCATCAGCAGCGCGGTGATCAGCAGGGAGCCGGAGGACACGAGAGCCTCACAGGATCTTCGAGAAGCGCGCGCGGTCCTGGTCGGCCCGCAAGTGGCGGTCGAACACCATGGCGATGGCGCGGATCAGGTACCAGCCGGTCTCGCTGACGTGCACCCCCTGATCGTCCAGGCTGACCAGGCCCTCGGCCTCAAAGGGCGCCAGCGCTTCCAACTCGTTCGCGAAGTAGCGGCGGCTGTCGATCAGCTGGCCCTGGTCGACGCTTTCGAACAGCAGTTCGCCCTGGCACATCAGCGACATGATCACCGCGCGGCGCACCAGGTCGTCGCGCGTGAGCGCCAGGCCGCGCACGATGGGCAGGCGACCCTGGTCGAGCAGGTCCACGTACTCGTCCAGGGTCTTGGCGTTCTGGCTGTAGGTGGCGCCCACGCGGCCGATGGCCGAGACACCGAGCGCGATGAGGTCGCAGTCCGGCTGGGTGCTGTAGCCCTGGAAGTTGCGGTGCAGCCGCCCCTGGCGCTTGGCCACGGCCAGGGCGTCATCGGGCAGTGCGAAGTGGTCCATGCCCACATGCACGTAGCCCGCATCGCGCAGGATGTCGAGCGAGGCGGACAACATGGCCAGCTTGTCGGCGGCACCGGGCAGCTCGGCCGCCACGATGCGCCGCTGCGGCTTGAAGCGCGCCGGCAGGTGCGCGTAGGCGTACAGCGCCACGCGGTCGGGCCGCAGGGCCTGCAATTGCGCCAGCGTGCGCCGGAAGGACTCGGGCGTCTGCAGCGGCAGGCCGTAGATCAGGTCCACGTTGACCGATTCGAAGCCGATGCGGCGCGCCGCGTCCATCAGCGCGAAGACCTGCTCGGCGGGCTGGATGCGGTGCACCGCCTTCTGCACGGCGGGGTCGAAGTCCTGCACGCCGAAGCTCAGGCGGTTGAAGCCCAGGCGGTGCAGCGTGCGCAGCCGCTGGGCGTCCACCGTGCGCGGGTCCACCTCGATCGAGTATTCGCCGCCCGGCACCAGCGCGAAGTGGCGCCGCAGCATGGCCATCAGGTCTTCCAGTTCGGCGTCGCTCAGGAATGTCGGGGTGCCTCCGCCCAGGTGCAGTTGCGAGACCGACTGCCCCGCGCCCAGGTGCTCGATCTGCAGATCCAGCTCGCGCGAGAGGTGGCGCAGGTACTCCGCGCCGCGCGAGTGGTGTTTTGTAATGACCTTGTTGCAGGCGCAGTAGTAGCAGACCGATTCGCAGAACGGGATGTGCACGTACACCGACAGCGGCAGGGCCATGGAGCCCGCGCGGCGCTGGCCCAGGGCCAGCCGGTAGTCCTGCTCGGTGAAGGCCTCGACGAAGCGGTCGGCCGTGGGATAGGAGGTGTAGCGCGGCCCCGGGACGTCGAAACGCCTGAGCAGGTCGTCGGGGATCACGTGGCTCACGGCAAGTCCTTGTGGCATGGCGGCCACTGTGCCCGAGGCGCCGCCGGGAAGCCTTGATCCTGGTCAAGCGGCACCGGTTTTCGGTGCCGGGCGGAGTATCCTCCGCTGCGTCGAATCAGAGGGAATCACGATCATGGACGCCCAACGCATCAAAGTGGCCTGCTCGAGCTGCAACCTGCGCGAGCTCTGCCTGCCCATGGGCCTGAACGCGCAGGAAATGGGTCAGCTCGACACGCTGATCTCCGTGCGCAAGCGGGTCAAGCGCGGCGATGCCCTGTTTTCCGTGGGCGACCGCTTCACCTCGCTGTACGCCATCCGTTCCGGCTTCTTCAAGACCTGCGTGACCACGGCCGATGGGCGTGACCAGGTCACGGGCTTCCAGATGGCGGGGGAGATCATCGGCCTGGACGGCATCGTGAGCGACCGCCACGCCTGCGACGCGGTGGCCCTGGAAGACGCCGAGGTCTGCGTGATGCCCTTCGACCAGGTGGAGGAGTTGTCGCGCCAGTTCACGCCGCTGCAGCACCACGTGCACCGCATCATGAGCCGCGAGATCGTGCGCGACCACAGCGTGATGCTGCTGCTGGGCAGCATGCGCGCCGAGGAACGCCTGGCGGCCTTCCTGCTCAACCTCGTGCAGCGCCTGCAGGCGCGCGGCTTCTCGCCCTCCGAGTTCAACCTGCGCATGACGCGCGAGGAGATCGGCAGCTACCTGGGCATGAAGCTGGAGACGGTGAGCCGCACCTTCTCCAAGTTCGTCGACGACGGCATCGTCGATGTGAAGCAGCGCTACGTGCACATCAAGGACACCGAGGCGCTGCGGCGCATCGTCAATCCGCAGACCTGCGCCTGAGGTCCTGCGCCAGCCACACGCTCAGCGCGCTGGACAAGGCGATCACCGCCCAGAACACGAAGAAGGCCAGGGTATAGACCGCCGGGCGCGACCAGTCCAGCGCGCCGCCCTGCCAGTGCAACTCGCTCGGGTCGACCACCGCGAACACCAGCATTTCCAGCACGCCCGCCATCAGGAAGGACGGCCAGCCCACCCACATCCAGCTTCGGGTCGGCATCTCAGCGGTCCCGGACCACGGGCGAGGCCGCGTGGTTGCGCGCCTGGTGCGCGGGCTGCAGGCCGATCAGGGCCTGCTCGCGCTGCGGTCCTTGCAGGCGGCGCGCCTGCTCCAGCGTGGCCTGGTAGGCGGCCTTGTCGAGGACGGGGTCGGCGCCGTTGATGGCGATGACCGCGGTGGCGATGGCGGCGGCCACCACCACCAGGGGCCCGCCCACCACCAGCCACATGGGGCCCACGCGCCACCAGGGCTCGGTGGATTCGGGTTCGATCGACTTCAGGTGCATGGCGGCCTCCTGCCGGTTGTCATCGGGGAATGAGGAAGGTGCTCTTCTCGCGCACCCGCACGCGCTCGTCGTGCTCGGCGCGCACCTCGAACTGGATGGGGTGCGGGCCGCTGGCGGCCGCGCCAGGCGGCACCTGCACGCGCGCGGCCACGGCACGCACCTCGGCCGGGGCCACCTGCACGCGCGCCCCGGATTCGAGCGCAATGCCCGGCAGCCCCTCCACGCTCAGTTCGTAGGTCTGGGCGGTTTCCGTGGCATTCATGATCTGCAGTCGGTAGACGTTCTCGATGCGGCCCTGCCCCACCTCGCGCGCCAGCGCGCCGCGGTCGCGGATCACGTCGACCTTGAGCGGGGTGCGCAGCCACAGGCTGCCCAGCACGGCCAGCGAGACGGCCAGCAGGATGCCGCTGTAGACGAGCACGCGCGGGCGCAGCGCGCGGCGCACCATCTGCGCGCGGCTCCAGCCCTTGGCGATGCCGTTCTGCGTCGCGAAGCGGATCAGCCCGCGCGGGTAGCCCACCTTGTCCATCACGTCGTCGCACACGTCGATGCAGGCCGCGCAGCCGATGCATTCGTACTGCAGGCCCTTGCGGATGTCGATGCCGGTGGGACAGACCTGCACGCAAAGCGTGCAGTCCACGCAGGAGCCCAGGCCCAGTGCCTTCGGATCGGCCTTCTTGCTGCGTGCGCCGCGCGGTTCGCCCCGCGCTTCGTCGTAGGTCACGATCATCGTGTCGCGGTCGAACATCGCGCTCTGGAAGCGCGCATAGGGGCACATGTACTTGCACACCTGCTCGCGCAGGAAGCCCGCGTTGCCGTAGGTCGCGAAGCTGTAGAACAGGATCCAGAAGGTCTCCCACGGCCCGAGCGAGAGGCTGGCCACCAGGCCCGCGAGTTCGCGGATGGGCGTGAAGTAGCCGACGAAGGTGAAGCCCGTCCACAGCGCCAGCGCGCCCCACAGCCCATGCTTGAGCGCGCGCTTGCCGAGCTTGGCCGGGCCCATGGGCGCGGCGTCGAGCCGCAGCCGGGCGGAACGGTCGCCCTCCACGCGGTGCTCGATCCACATGAACAGCTCGGTGTACACCGTCTGCGGGCAGGCGAAGCCGCACCACAAGCGCCCCGCCACGGCGGTGAACAGGAACAGCGACAGCGCGGAAATGACCAGCAGGCCCGTAAGGTAGACGAAGTCCTGCGGGTACAGGACCAGGTCGAACAGGTAGAAGCGGCGCGCCTCCAGATCAAACAGCACGGCCTGGCGGCCATTCCACGGCAGCCAGGCCAGCCCGTAAAACACCAGTTGCGTGGCCCACACGAAGAACCAGCGCCAGCGCGCGAACACGCCCTTCACCGCACGCGCCTGGATCTTCTCCTGCGCGGCGTAGAGGGAGACCGTGATCTCCTCGTCCTCGCCGGCGGGCTGGATGGGAATGGTCTTCATTGGGCGGGGCGGTTCGACAGCCCCCACACGTAAGCCGTGAGCACGCGGATCTGCTCGGCGTTGAGCAACTGGTTCTGCGCCGGCATGCGGTTGTCGATGCCGCTGGTGACGGCGCGCACGATGGCCTCCTCGCCCCAGCCGTGCAGCCAGATGTTGTCGGTGAGGTTGGGTGCGCCGAGCGCTGTGTTGCCCTTGCCGTCCATGCCGTGGCAGGCCGCGCAGACGGCGAACTTGGTGCGGCCTTGCGAGGCGCGCACGCGGTCGTGCGGGCTGTTGGACAGGCTGAGCACGTAGTTGGCGACGTTGCGCACGTCGTCGGCGCTGCCCACGGCCGCGGCCAGGGGCGGCATCACGCCGTGCCGCCCTTGGGTGATGGTGGCCTCGATCACCGCCGGCTCGCCGCCATGCAGCCAGTCGCCGTCGGTGAGATTCGGAAAGCCCTTCGAGCCGCGCGCGTCCGATCCGTGGCACATGGCGCACTGGTTCATGAACAGGCGCTCGCCGATGGCCATGGCCTGGGCGTTGCCGGCCAGGCGCTCGGGCGGCTGGTCGCGGAACTGCGCATACAGCGGCGCGATGGCTTCCTGATGCGACTGCACCTCGGCCGTGTGCTGGCCGGTGGACGTCCAGCCCAGCACGCCGGCGTAGCGCCCGTACATGGGGTACAGCAGGCCGTAGGCCAGGCTGAAGACGATGGTGATGACGAACAGCCACACCCACCAGCGCGGCAGGGGGTTGTTCAGTTCGCGCAGGTCGCCGTCCCACACGTGGCCGGTGGTTTTGTCCTGCCCGGGCTTGACCTTGGTGGTGCCCGCCGCCCACAGCAGGATGCCGCAGGCGACGATGCTGACCACGGTGAGGATGGCCACGTAGAAGGACCAGAAGTCGCTGGTGAAATCGCTCATGTTGTTTCCCGGTTCCCGTGGGAGGGCTTGTGGGTGGGCTGGTGTCTGGACAGGCTCAGTCGTCCTGGAAAGGCAGGCGCGCGGCCTCGTCGAAGCGCTCGCGGTTGCGGCGCGACCAGGCCCAGGCCACGGTGCCCAGGAACACCAGCAGGCTGATGACGGTGACGGCGGAGCGCAGGGTGTTGATGTCCATGTCCATGGCGGGCCTCACTTCACGGCGGTGCCCAGCACCTGCAGGTAGGCGATGAGCGCATCCATCTCGGTCTTGCCCTTGACGGACTCGGCGGACGCGGCGACCTCCTCGTCGCTGTAGGGCGCGCCCAGGGTGCGCAGCGCCTTCAGGCGCACGGGCATGCCGCGGGCGTCCACCGGCTTCTTCTCCAGCCAGGCATAGGCGGGCATGTTGGATTCGGGCACCAGGTCGCGCGGGTTGACGAGGTGCAGGCGGTGCCACTCGTCGCTGTAGCGACCACCCACGCGCGCCAGGTCGGGGCCGGTGCGTTTGCTGCCCCACTGGAAAGGCCGGTCGTAGACGAATTCGCCCGCCACCGAGTAGTGGCCGTAGCGCTCCGTCTCGGCCCGGAAGGGGCGGATCATCTGCGAGTGGCAGTTGTAGCAACCTTCGCGCACGTACACGTCGCGCCCCGCCAGTTGCAGGGCGGTGTAGGGCTTGAGGCCCTCCACCGGTTGCGTGGTGGATTTCTGGAAGAACAGCGGCACGATCTCGACCAGGCCGCCGACCGCGATCACCAGCACGATGAGCACGATCATCAGGAAGTTGTTGGTCTCGATGCGCTCGTGCGTGAAGCCGGCGGGTTTGTGTTGTTGTGACATGTTGGTTCCCTCAGGCATGGGCGGCTTGGGCAGCGGGCACGCTCACCGGCTCCACGCGGCCATTGCGCGCCGTCATCACGGTGTTCCACAGCATCACGCACATGCCGCCCAGGTACAGCACGCCCCCGGCCAGGCGGATCACGTAGAAGGGGAAGGTGGCCTTGACCGACTCGACGAAGGTGTAGGTGAGGCTGCCATCGGGGTTGACGGCGCGCCACATCAGGCCCTGCATGACGCCGGCGATCCACATCGAGGCGATGTAGAGCACGATGCCGATGGTGGAGATCCAGAAGTGCAGCTCGATGGCGGGCACCGAGTACATCTTCTTCTGGCCGTACAGGCGCGGGATCAGGTAGTACATCGAGCCCATGGAGACCAGGCCCACCCAGCCCAGCGCGCCCGAGTGCACGTGGCCGATCGTCCAGTCGGTGTAGTGAGACAGCGCGTTCACCGTCTTGATCGACATCATCGGGCCCTCGAAGGTCGACATGCCGTAGAACGAGAGCGAGACGATGAGGAAGCGCAGGATCGGGTCGTCGCGCAGTTTGTGCCAGGCGCCCGAGAGGGTCATGATCCCGTTGATCATGCCGCCCCAGCTCGGCGCCAGCAGGATCAGGGAGAACACCATGCCCAGCGACTGCGCCCAGTCGGGCAGCGCGGTGTAGTGCAGGTGGTGCGGGCCGGCCCAGATGTAGATGAAGATCAGCGCCCAGAAGTGCACGATCGACAGCCGGTAGGAGTACACCGGGCGCTCGGCCTGCTTGGGGATGAAGTAGTACATCATCCCGAGGAAGCCGGCGGTGAGGAAGAAGCCCACGGCGTTGTGGCCGTACCACCACTGCACCATCGCGTCCTGCACGCCCGCGTAGGCCGAGTAGCTCTTGGTGAAGCTCACCGGCAGCGCGGCGCTGTTGACGATGTGCAGCAGGGCCACGGCCAGGATGAAGGCGCCGAAGAACCAGTTGGCCACGTAGATGTGGCGCACCTTGCGCTGGCCGATGGTGCCGAAGAACACCACCGCGTAGGCGACCCAGACCAGCGCGATCAGGATGTCGATCGGCCACTCGAGCTCGGCGTACTCCTTGCCCTGCGTGATGCCCAGCGGCAGGGTGATGGCGGCCAGCACGATGACCGCCTGCCAGCCCCAGAAGGTGAAGGCGGCGAGTCCATCGCAGAACAGCCGCACCTGGCAGGTGCGCTGCACCACGTAGTAGCTGGCCGCGAACAGGCCGCAGCCGCCGAAGGCGAAGATGACCGCGTTGGTGTGCAGGGGCCGCAGGCGGCCGTAGCTCAGCCACTCCAGCCCCAAGTTGAGCGCGGGCCAGGTGAGCTGCGCGGCGATGATCACGCCGACGAGCATGCCCACCACGCCCCAGAACACGGTGGCCAGCGCGAACTGCCGCACCACCTTGTCGTTGTAGGCCGCGATGCCGGCGGATGCCTTGTCGTGGAAGGCCATTGGGATACTCCTCTCGATGTTGCAGAGGGAGTGTCCGGGGGCAAGGCCCGGCGGGGCTTGACCTACATCAAGCCGGTCTCATTCGTCGTGAAGGATGCGCTCGCCTTCGCGCTCGACGCTGTCGAACTGGCCCGATTGCAGCGCCCACCAGAACACGCCGATGACGCCGAAGACGATGAGCACCGACAGCGGGATGAGCAGGTAGAGCACGTCCATGGCTCAGCCTTTCGGAGCCGGATCGGGCCGGCCCAGCCGCCAGGCATTGGCGATGACGAAGAAGGAACTGGCGGCCATGCCCAGGCCGGCCAGCCAGGGCGGCATCCAGCCGATGAGCGCCAGGGGCACGCACACGGCGTTGTAGACCGCCGCCCAGAGCAGGTTCTGGCGCACCACGCGCCGCGTGCGGCGCGCCTGCACCAGCGTGTCCACCACGTCCATGACGCGTCCGCCCTGCACCACCGCATCGCTGCGGGCCTGCGCCAGCGGCGCCGCGCGGCCGATGGTGAAGGAGGCGTCGGCCCAGGCCAGCACGGGGCCGTCGTTCAGGCCGTCACCCACCATGGCCACGCGCCAGCCCTGGCGCTGCAGGGCCTGCACCTCGGCGAGCTTGCGTTCGGGCGTGGCCTCGGCCAGCACGTGGTCCACGCCGGCGGCGTGGCCGATGCGGTGCGCCTGCGCGGCGCGGTCGCCCGACAGCAGCCAGGTCTGCAGGCCCAGCGCTCGCAGGCGCTGCACGGCCATGCGCGCGTCCTCGCGCAGGCCTTCGCTGAGGGTGATGGTGGCCAGCCAGCCGTGCTCGTCCACCAGGTAGGTGCGCGGCCCTTCGGCGTCGTGCTCGGGCATGGCGCCGGTGAACAGGGGGGAGCCCAGCCGGAGCAGGCGGCCGTTGGACAGGCGCGCCGACATGCCCTGCCCCGGCTCCTCGTGCCAGTCGTACAGCGGCTCGTCCGACGGCGTGGCGGCGGCCGCCACGGCGCGCGCCACCGGGTGCAGCGAGCCGCGCGCCAGCGCCGCGGCGAGCGCCAGCACCTGCGCGCGGTCGGCGCCCTGGCGCAGCAGCACCTCGCGCAACATCAGGTGCTCGCGGGTGAGCGTGCCGGTCTTGTCGAACACCACCGCGTTCACGTTGGCCATCGACTCCAAGGCTTGCAGGCGGCGCACCAGCACGCCGCGGCGCGCCAGGGCACCGGCCGAAGCCAGCATGGCCGCCGGCGTGGCCAGCGAGAGCGCGCAGGGGCAGGTGACGATCAGCACCGCCACCGCGATGGCCAGCGCGCGGGAAGGGTCGACCTGCCACCAGGCGAAGGCGGCGGCCCCGGCCGCCAGCATCACCAGCACCAGGAAAGGCCCGGCGATGCGATCGGCCAGCACGGCCAGGCGCGGCTTGTCGATGGCGGCGCGCTCCATGAGCCGCACGATCTGGGCGTAGCGGGTGTCGCTGCCGACGCGGTCCAGCCGCAGGCGAACGGGCCCGGCCAGGTTGAGACTGCCGGCCACCAGCGGCTCACCGGCGCGGCGGGTCTGCGGGCGCGCCTCGCCGGTGAGCAGGGCCTCGTCGACCGAGGCGCGCGCGTCGAGCAGCACGCCGTCGCCCGGGAAGGCCTCGCCCGCGCGCACGCAGACCACGTCGCCTGCGCCCAGGCGGCGCACGGAGACGGTTTCGCGCGTGCCATCGGCGCGCTCGCGCTCGCAGGTGGCGGGCAGGCGGTTGATCAGCGCGTCCAGCGCGCCGGCCGTGCGCTGGCGCAGCCGCGCTTCGAGGTAGCGCCCGCCGAGCAGGAAGAAGACGAACATGGCCAGCGAGTCGAACCAGACCTCGTGCCCCCAGGGGCCGGTGGGGTCGAAGGTGGCGGCCGAGCTGGCGAGGAAGGTGACCAGGATGCCCACCGACACCGGCGTGTCCATGCCGATGCGCCGGGCTTTCAGGTCGGCCCAGGCCTGGCGGAAGAACGGGCCACTGGCGAAGAAGACCACCGGCAGGCAGATGACCCAGCTGGCCCAGCGCAGCAACTGCTCGATATCGGGCGGGATGTCGCCCGGCGCGGCCACGTACGCGGGCCACGCGTACATCATCACCTGCATCATGCAGAAGCCGGCCACGAACAGGCGCCACAGGGCCTGGCGCGTTTCGCGCAGGCGCTCGTCGATGGACAGGGCCTGTTGCAGCGGCAGCAGGCGGTAGCCGCGTTTGCCCACGCGCGCGGCGAGTTCGGACAGGCGCGTGCGCGACGGGTCCCAGCGCAGCTGCAGGCGGCGCGTGCCGGCGTTCACGCGGGCCCGTTCGACGCCGGGGGCGCCGACCAGGGCGGATTCGATGGTGTCGGCGCAGGCTGCGCAGTACATGCCCTGCACCACCAGCACCGATTCGCGGCTCTCGCCCGCTCCGTCCACGGTCTGCGTGAATGTGGCCTGCTCCACGGGGTCGTCGAGCACCGCGAAGTCGTCGGTGACCGTCAGGGCACCCCGATGCTCACTCGACCAGGCGGCGGAACTCATGGGGCCGAAGGTTACTCGCAAAAGGTGCGCCATCCCCTTGACGCAGGTCAAGCCCGGGAGCACCCTGAGGCGCTAGCCTGTGGCTTCGTTTCCATCACCAACGAGGAGAAGAAGATGTACAAGCGAATCCTTGTCGCCACCGATGGCTCCGAGCTGTCGCAAAAGGCAGTCGACCACGCCTTGTCCCTGGCCGACCTGACCGGCGCGGAGGTGGTCGCACTGAAGGTGGTGCCGCGCTACCCGCAGACCTATTTCGAAGGCGGTGTGACGCTGGCGGCGGCCGAGGTGGCCCGCATCGAGAAGCAGTGGCAGGCCGAGGCGATGGAGGCCGTGAACGCGGTGAAGACGGCGGGCCAGCCGATGGAGGTGAAGGTCAAACCGGTGACGGCCAAAGGCGACCTCATCTCCGAGGTGATCATCGCCACCGCCAAGAAGCACAAGTGCGACCTGATCGTGATGGCCTCGCACGGGCGGCGCGGCATCAAGCGGCTGCTGCTGGGCAGCGAGACGCAGCAGGTGCTGACGCACTCGCACACGCCGGTGCTGGTGCTTCGCTAGGCCAGCGCCGCCGACCGGCCCCGCCGGAGAAAGCCTAGGCGAACAGGCCCTTGTACTGTTCGCGCAAGAGGTTCTTCTGCACCTTCCCCATCGTGTTGCGCGGCAGTTCGTTCACCACGAAGCAGCGCTTGGGAATCTTGAAGTTCGCCAATCGGGCCTTCAGCGCGCCGATCAGCACGTCGGGATCGGGCTGCCCCTCGGGGCGAGGAATCACCACCGCCACCCCCACCTCGCCAAAGTCCGGGTGCGGCACGCCCACCACCGCGCTCTCCGCCACACCCGGCATCTCGTTGAGTGCGCCCTCGATCTCCGCCGGGTAGACGTTGTAGCCCCCCGAGATGATCAGGTCCTTGCTGCGGCCCACGATGATCACGTAGCCGCGCTCGTCGATGCGGCCCAGGTCCCCCGTCTTGAAGTAGCCGTCCGTGGTGAACTCCTCCGCCGTCTTCTCGGGCATGCGCCAGTAGCCCGCGAAGATGTTCGGGCCCCGCACCTGGATGCCGCCGATCTCGCCGGTCTCCACCGGGCGACCCGCCTCGTCCACCACACGCAGGCTCACGCCCGGCAAGGGGAAGCCCACCGTGCCGCCCCGTCGCTCGCTCTCCCCGTGGTGGCGGTCATCGGCCGCGTAGGGGTTGGACGTGAGCATCACCGTCTCGCTCATGCCGTAGCGCTCGAGGATGGTGTGGCCCGTGCGCTCCTGCCACTCGGTGAAGGTCTCGATCAGCAGCGGCGCCGAACCCGAGACGAACAGCCGCATGTTCTTCACCTGATCCCGCGTGAGCGAGGGCTCGGCCAGCATGCGCGTGTACAAGGTGGGCACGCCCATGAACACCGTGGCGCGTGGGAACAGCCCGATCACGGCTTTCGGTTCGAACTTGTTGAGCCACAGCATGGCACTGCCGTTGATGAGCGCGCCGTGGATGGCCACGAACAGGCCGTGCACATGGAAGATGGGCAGCGCGTGGATCAGCACGTCGCCTTTTTTCCAGCCCCAGTACGACTGCAGCACCCGCGCGTTGCTGAGCATGTTGCCGTGCGTGAGCATGGCGCCCTTGCTGCGCCCCGTCGTGCCGCTGGTGTAGATGATGACCGCGAGGTCGTCGGCCTGGCAGCGCGCGGGCGCGTGCGTATCGGTGTGGTGCGACGCGCGTTCCAGCAGCGTGCCGCTGCGGTCCTCGCCCAGCGTGAACACGTGGCGCGTGCCCGCCTTGAAAGCGATCTTGCTGACCCAGCCGAAATTGGCCGGGCTGCACACCACCACGGCGGGCTCGGCGTTGCCGACGAAGTACTCGATTTCGCCGGACTGGTAAGCCGTGTTGAGCGGCAGGTACACGTGGCCGCTGCGCAGCACCGCCAGGTACAGGATGAGGTTCTCGACCGACTTCTCCACCTGCACGGCGATGCGTGACTGCGGCGGCAGCTTCAGGCTGTCGAGCAGGTTCGCCAGCATGGCGCTGGCGCGGTCCAGGTCGCGCCAGCTGTAGCGCAGGCCGTGGCTGGCGCCGCCCACCACCTCCACGGCGGTGGCGTCCAGGTCGGCGGGGAAAGCGGCGCGCAGCGCGGCGAAGAGGTTGGGGTTCTCGTTGTGGTTCATGGGAAGGGCTCAGAAGGCGGGTGTGCGCTTGTCCAGGAAGGCGGCGATGCCCTCGCGGTGCTCGGCGTGGCCGGCGTACTCGTAGGCGCGATCCACCAGCGCGTCGGCGGGGGTGCCGGCGGCCAGTGCGCGCAGGGTCTGCTTGTTCAGGCGCGCGGCCTCTGGCGAGAGCTCGGCCATGCGCCGTGCGCGGGTGAGCACCTCGTCGGCCAGCACCGCCTCGGGCACCACGGCGTGCAGGAAGCCGCGCGACAGCATCGTGGGTGCGTCCAGCACCGCCGCCTGCAGCAGCATCTCGCGCGCCGTGGCCAGGCCGGCCTCACGCGCCACCAGCGCGGCCTCGCGCGGCGCCATGGGAAAACCCAGGCGCGCGATGGGCGCGCCGAAGCGCGCGGACGCGCTGGCCACGCGGATGTCGCAACAGCTCGCGATCTCCACGCCCGCGCCCATGCAGTGGCCGTCGATCCGGGCGATGACGGGCTTGTCGCAATCCAGCAGCGCCGACAGGCCGCCCCAGACCTCGCGCTCGTGGAAGTCGCGCAGGCTGTCCTGGTCGAAGCGGAAACCGGGGTACTCGGCGATGTCGCCGCCCGCGCAGAAGTGGGCGCCCTCGCCTGCCACGACCAGCACGCGCACATCGGCGCGCGTGGACAGGTCGGCCACGGTCTCGGCGAGTTCGCGCCACATCGCGCGCGACATGGCGTTGAACTTCGCCGGGCGGCGGATCGTCAGGCGCGCGATGGCGCCGTCGATGGCGAGTTGCAGTCCTTCCGCTGGCAATCGATCACTCCAGCTTGGCGCCCGAGGCCTTGACCACCTGCGCCCACTTGCTCACCTCGGCGCTGACGAACTTGCCGAAGGCCGGGCCGGTGACGTCCGGGAACTCGGCGCCCTGCGCGGCCCAGACGGCCTTGGCCTCGTCCGTGGTGCAGGCCTTGCGAAGCTCCTCGATCGCGCGCGCCTGCGCGTCGGCCGGCGTGCCCTTGGGCGCCCACACACCGTACCAGGTGGTCACGTTGTACTGGGGCAGGCCCACCTCGGCCGCGCAGGGCACGTCGGGGAAGGCCGGGTTGCGCTTGGCGCCCGAGACCATCAGGGGCTTGATGCGCCCGCCCTTGATGTGTCCGGCCGAAGAGCCCAGGCCGTCGAACATCATGTCCACATTGCCCGCGATCAGGTCGGCCAGCGCGGGGCCCGCGCCGCGGTACGGAATGTGGGTGATGAAGGTGTTGGTCTGCTGCTTGAACAGCTCGCCCGCCAGGTGGTGCGAGGTGCCGCTGCCCGCCGAGGCGTAGTTGAGCTTGCCCGGGCTGGCCTTGACCTGCGCGAGGAAGGCCTTGAAGTCGGGCGCGGTGATGTTCTTCGGGTTCACCACCACCACCTGCGGCACGCTGGCCACCAGGATCAGCGGCACGAGGTCGGTCTCGATGTTGTAGTCGAGCTTGGGGTACATGCTGGGGGCGATGGAGTGGTGCACCGCGCCCATGAACAGGGTGTAGCCATCGGGCGCTGCCTTGGCCGCGATGCTCGCGCCCAGCGTGCCACCCGCGCCGCCCCGGTTGTCGATGACCAGCGCCTTGCCGGCCAGGCGCGTGAACGACGCGCCCATGGGGCGCGCGAAGGCGTCGGTGCCACCGCCGGCCGGGAACGGCACGACCAGGGTCACCGGACGCGAGGGCCAGGTCGATTGCGCGCGAACGCCGAGGGTGCCGGCCGGGCCGAGCACGGCGCTGGCGACAGCGGCGCGCAGCAGCGTGCGCCGTTGGAAGGGCTGGTTCATCTTGTCTCCTTGGTGGTTATGAAGCCGACGGGCCTGGCGCCCAGGTCACCATCAACGGTACAGGGCCTCGACGGCCCCGCCTATCGGGATTTTTCCCGCTGCCAGCATGGCCCGGTGCTTGTCCAGGCGCCGCAGATCGTAGAGGTAGTTCACCATGAGGCCAAAGGACTGCTTGTTGCCCTTGGCGGAAGGGTCCCCGCCCCAATGGATGCGCTCGACGCGCGCCCCGTTGCCCAGGTGGAAGCGGGCCACCGGGTCCAGGGGTTTGCCGTCGAGCAGTTCGTGGCCCAGGTAGCGCGCCGCCCAGGAGAGCAAGGCCTGGCGCTCGGGGGCCTTTTCGTCGAGTTCGCCCCAGCGGTCCCAGGCCGCGAGCAGCTCGGCCGGCGCCTGTTTGGCCAACCAGGCGCGCAGCCCGGGAATGGGCGACAGCGTGGCGAAGGTGCGCAGGCGCGGGAATTCTTCCTTCAGCGTGTCCACCACGCGCTTGATCAGCGAGTCGCCGAAGCTCACGCCGCGCAGGCCCACCTGGGTGTTGCTGATGGAATAGAAGATGGCCGTGGTGGCGCGCGAGAGGTCGGCCGGCGCGGCCGATTCGTCCAGCAGCGGCGTGATGCTGCCGGCGATCTCGTTCATCAGCGCCACCTCGACGAAGATCAGCGGCTCGCCCGGCAGGCGCGGGTGGAAGAAGCCATAGCAGCGCCGGTCGCTGTCCAGGCGGTTCTTCATGTCGTTCCAGCCACGCACGTCGTGCACCGCTTCGTAGCGGATGAGTTTTTCGATCAGCGAGGCCGGCGAGTCCCAGCTGATGCGGCGCAGCTCGAGGAAGCCGACGTCGAACCAGGTGGAGAACATGTACTCCATTTCCACGTCCAGCGCCTGCAGGCGCGCGTCGCTGCGCAGCGCGGACTGCAGCTCGGCGCGCAGCGCGACGAGGAAGGGGATGCCCTGGGGATTGGCGCTGAAGCGCTGCAGGATGCGCCGACGCGGCGACACGGTGGCGCGGCGGTAGCGCACCTCGGCGGCGGCCTCGTCGGGCGTGCCCACGGCCGCCTGGTACTCGGCCTGGGCTTTCTTCACCTTCTGCGGGTCGGCCATGAAGTGCTCGCTCATCAGCAGCCAGAGATCGCGCCGCTGCGCGGGCTCGGCCTGGCCGTACCAGTCGATCAGCGCCTGGGCGCGCCGGCCCCCTTCGACCTCGCTCACCAGCGGATCGACCACGCCCTTGAGCTGATCGAGCAACTGCCGCAGCGCGCGTGGCGCCAGCGCTTCGCCCTCCTGGCGCAGGCGCGCGCGCAGCCGCTCGTTTGTGGAGCGCGGCGCGGGGCCCTTCTCCTTGGCGGGCAAGCGCAGCCGCGACACCCGCTCGGCGATCCACTGCCCGGTGTTCATCGGGAAACCTCCGTGCAGCGCGCTGCGGTGCGGGCGTTCATGCGCTCAACCTCGACTTCTGCTGCCGCGCCAGCTCGCGCAGCGCCACGCGCTGGCGCGTGAGGTGGGTGCGCATGGCGGCCTCGGCGCCTTCGGCGTCGCGCGCCTTCAGCGCGGCGAACACCGCCATGTGCTCGGACAGGCTCTGCTCCAGCCGGCCCGGCGCGTGCAGCTGCTGCAGCCGCGCCAGCTTGAGGATCTTGCGCAGGTCACCGATGACCTGGGCCAGCCAGCGGTTGTCGGCCAGCGCGATGATGGCCTCGTGGATGGCGAAATTGATGGCGTAGTAGTCGTTGATGCGCCTGGCCCGCGCGGCGCGGTTGAGCTTGTCGTGCAACTGCTCCAGCGCCACCAGCTCCGCGTCGCTGGCATTGCTGGCGGCCTCGAAGGCGCAGCGGCCCTCCAGCAGGGCGATGACAGGAAAAATCTCGTCGAGGTCGCGCTCGGTGATTTCGGCCACGAAGCAGCCGCGGCGCGGCTCGTGGCGCAGCAGGCCCTCCGCCGTGAGCACCTTCAGCGCTTCGCGCAGCGGTGTGCGCGAGATGCCCAGCGCCTCGCACAGTGCGGGTTCGTCCAGGTAGCTGCCGGGCGCCAGTTCGCCAGCGAAGATGCGCTCGCGAAGCCGCGAGGCCACTTCATCGTGCAGGGAGTTGAGCACCACGCGCATTGGTAATCATCCGTAATTACAGCTAATTCTCATAGAAGAACCGGGCGGCTGTCACGGGGAAAACCCGCGCCGCCGACGGGCGGTGCGCCGGTGACGGTTTCGAGAGGAATGCCCGAGGTGTTCAGAACACGAAGCCTCAGGCATCCGCTGTCACACGCCCCATCCGCCCGCATGCAACGCAAATCACTCGACGAGGCGCGACCGCGCAGCGCGTCTGCTGGTCGCCCGTCACCCCGGGTTGACCCGCCCGACCCCGCGCACGGCCCCTCTCCCACCGCGTTCCGCCACCCCGCCCCCCGCCAGCCGGTGAAACCGGCCGCACCCCACGCAGCCAGGAGCCAACACCTCAAACACGGCATCGACGCCGTCACCGGCAAGCCCTGCGTCGAATTCATCGGCACGGCCGCCCGCGCACTGAACGAGCGGGTGAGGGCTGCGCTGCTCGAACGCCTGCACCGCATGTGGGAGCCATTGGCGGGGTGGCCGGCGGCGAATGCCTTGATCGACCTGTGCTGCCAGCACAAGCTCTCGCCCGCGAGCGCCCTGGCATTGATCGCGGACGAGGCGCTGTGGAACACGTTGTGCCACGCGAAGCCGGGCGGATCACGCGCCCGCGCGGCGGTGGTGGCCAGCCTGGTGCGCCTGGGCGACGCGGGGCTGGCCGCTCAGGTGCTCGGCGCTTGTCCCGCGGGGCGCGACCGCCGGCTCGTGGTGAGGCGTCTGTTGGTGGACCCCGGCCGGCCACTGGACGGGCCCCATTCGTGCGAGTGGCGAAGCCTGCTCGACGCGAGCTTTGACGACCTGCTGGGGCGAGAGAACGGCCAATACGAGGCGCTGCGGCCCGCCATTCTCGAGGTGCGCCGGCAATGGCGTCGCCAGCACCAGGAAGGTCGCCCCCTCCACGACCTGCAGGCCGAGCTGCGCCAGTCGGGCTTCTGCATCGATGTCGGCCCGGCGGGCATGGCGACCGTTTCCCTGGAGGAAGGCACCGAAGCCACGCCTGCGCTCCTGAACCTGCTGCTGTCGTATGTCTCGGCGGGGCTGACGGACGAGGCCACGGCAGACCTGTCCGTGGACGTGCTGTTCAAGGCGCTGCAGGCCTTCGGCCTGTGCTGTGGAGACGGTCAATCCGTGTACCTCGCCGAGGCCTCCGCGTTCATGCCCTTCAAACAGCAATGCCTGATCATGCGCAGCGAGCGGCTCGTCGCGCTCACCGCCTTTGTGCGCCAGGCCTGCGTGCTGTTGCTGGGCACCGACCTGGCCGCCGCCATCGAGTCGCTGCTGCGCGCCAGCCTGTGGCTGAACGATCCGCTGATCCGCACCGACCCGGGCTACCAGAAGGCCTGGCTGAAGGCCGTGGCGGTTCACGGCTGCGCCGGCCTGTGGCTCAAGACACAGCACTACCAGCCCAAAGACGTGAGCGCCCAGCTCCTGCCGATGCTGCTGGACTGCCTCAAGGCCATCGAGTCCCCCCGCGCGGCGCTGCGTTTCGTCCGGGACATCCTGGCGTTTCTGAAGCACCTCGGGCGGTCGATGGGCACGGGGGCCACGGGCCCGCTGCGCATCGCCTGGATCGAGGTGCGCGACGATTGGCTAGACCTCGTGGTGCACGGCGTCGCCGCCCTGGTCAAACGCTCGGCCCAGTGGCCCACCCCCGAGGGGGAGGCACTGGCCCAGTGGACCTGGTTGACGGCTGCCGTGCTGGAACTGGCGCGCCAGGGCGACGACCCGTTCAAACCGGGCGTGCCCCGGCCAGCGGAGCGTCTGTACTTCGGCCCCTGCCTGGCCCACTTCCAGCTCAAGGGGGAACCCTTCTCACTCTCGCTGGAGCTGCTGGGCAGCGAGGTCTCGTTGCTGCACACCTTCCATCCCTCGCTGGACAAGATGCGCGATCTGTTCGCGATCTGCCCGATCGAGGTCCTCTCCTGCGTGCTGCACTGGCCCGTGCCCAGCCTCTGGACGCCGGAATGGATGTCGCGTCCGATCGCCGCCGACGAGGTTCTGACCCATGAGCTGTTGGGTCAGGACCTGCAGCTCATGGTGTTGCGCGATCTGCTGGAGCGGGGGCTGCTTCGACCCGAGAATCTGGCGCCCGTGCTGAGCCGTCTGGCTGGCGCGAAGGAGTTTCCTGCGCTGCTGGCCTTGTGTCGCACCCACCCGGAACTTGACGGCGTGGCCTTCAGCACCTTGCTCGACATGGGCCACCCGGGCAACGCGGCGGCAAACTGGCGGCCGGGCATGCCTGCCGTGCTGGCCTGGCTCCAAGACGCCGCCGACCCCACCTCGGAAGTCGACGCGCGCGCCTTGTCCATTGCGCTGGCCCTGGTCATCCGCCGGCTGCGCCACACGCCACAGGCCAACGACCAGGACCTGCGGGACATGGGCGCCGGGCTGAGCCTGAGTCAGCACCCCGCCGTTCTCAAGGTCCAACTGGACACCCTCACCAACCAGCTCAACGATCCCGGGATCGTCGTGCCGCTGTTGCAGGGATGGATTCGACAGCGCATCACACGCCTCGTGAGCGGCGCTCTGGCACAGTCACCGACCGAACGCGCCCTGCTCAAGACCGTTCTCGACCGCTATCGGAAGGTGCTGAATCAGTTGCACGACCCCGAGCAGCGAGGACTGCTGCTCAATGAGTGGACGTACTTCAACGGGCACAAAAGAATGATGAAGAAGTAGCCTCGGCGACGCGCCGCTTCAGGCGAAGATCAAGCCCGAGGCCATGGCGCGCGCCGTCTCATCCCCTTGCGCACCACCCGCCCCGGGGTCGACGGACGCGCTGGGTGCGAACACCGTCGACCACAAGGCCAGGTCGTCGATGAAGGCATCCAGCGTGGTGGCAAAGGACTGCGCGTCCAGGGTGGCAAAAGGCACCACCAGGTACAGCGTGACGAGCCCCGTGTCCGGGTCCAGGTGCAGGGTGGCTCCTTCGTTCTCGTCGCCGCCCGGACCGATGCGCACCGGGTGGCACCCGCCACCGCGCCAGGCGTCGCTGCCGTCATCCGCTTCGTCGTCGTCCCACTCGCTGCCGGGGGCACCGAGCTGCGGCGGGCCAACTCGCGCAGCGTCGCCAGGGTGACCGTACACGTGCAGCGTGTGCGTACCAGGCTGCCATTCGACGGCAATCAATGAAGCCGCGCCAGCGTCCAGCACAACACCCGGCGCGCCATCCAGGGCCCGGGCCGAACAGCCTCTCATCCGGCAGAAGTCCTGCGTCCAGCGGGTCAACAGATCAAGCGCCACGGGCACCCTCGCGCCCGCTCCACCACCACAAGCCGATGCCCCCCACGATCATCGGCACGCACAGCCACTGCCCCATGCTCATGCCCAGCGCCAGCAGGCCCAGGTGCGCGTCGGGCTCGCGGAAGAATTCGGCGATGAAGCGGAACACGCCGTAGCCCAGCAGGAACATGCCCGACACCTGGCCGGTCTTGCGCGGCTGGCGCGCGTAGAGCCACAGCAGCACGAAGAGCAGCACGCCTTCCAGCAGGAACTGGTAGACCTGCGAGGGATGGCGCGGCAGATCGCCCGCGCCGCGGAACACCATGCCCCAGGGCAGCGAGGGATCGGCCACGCGGCCCCACAGCTCGCCGTTGATGAAGTTGCCCACGCGCCCGGCCGCCAGGCCGGTGGGCACGCAGGGCGCGATGAAGTCCATCACCTGGAAGAAGGGCCGGCCGCGGCTGCGCGCGTACCACACCATGGCCAGCATCACGCCGAGCAATCCGCCGTGAAAGCTCATGCCGCCCTGCCAGACGTAGAACACCTCCAGCGGGTTCTGCAGGTAATAGGCGGGCTGGTAGAACAGGCAGTAGCCGATGCGCCCGCCCGCCACCACGCCGAGCACGCCGAGGAAGAGGATGTCCTCCACGTCGCGCTTTTCCCAGGGGCGCGGCCGGGTGATGCTGGCGTAGGGTTCGTGCCGCAGGCGCAGGCGGCCCAGCCAGAAGAACAGCGCGAAGGCCGCGAGGTAGGTCAGGCCGTACCAGTGGATGGCGAGCGGCCCGATCTGCAGGGCCACGGGGTCGATCTGGGGGTGTTGCAGCATGGCGGCTATTGTGAACGCCCGGCGTCGATGAAGCGCTGCAGCGCCGGGCTGAGCGCGGCGTCGCGCCAGACCAGGCTGGTTTCGCAGCGCGGCACCGCCTCGCCCTTGGGCAGGCCCACGGGCCGGTACACCACACCCGGCCGCTGGAATTGCCGCACGCTCTGCGGCACCCAGGCCAGGCCCAGGCCGGCCGACACCAGGTTCACGATGGTCTGCATCTGGATCGCCTCCTGCGCCACGCGCGGCTCGCGGCCGGCGGCGCGGTAGAGCTGCACCAGGGCATCGAAGACCTCGGGCAGGATGCGCCGCGGGAACATCACCAGCGGCTCGTCGGCCACGGCCATGAGCGAGAGGCGGGTGCGCGCGGCCAGCGGATGGGCGTCGGGCAGGGCCAACACCAGCGGCTCCGTCACCAGTGCACGGTGCTGCAGGCCGGGGGCGCTGTCGCCGGGGGCGTGAAGCACGAATCCCGCGTCCAGGTCCCCCCGCGCGATGAGTTCGCGCTGCACGTCGCCCGTGGCCTCGATCAGCTCCAGCTCCACGCGCGGCCAGCGCTCGCGAAAGGCCCGCACCCACGGCGGCAGCAGGCTGAAGCCCACGGTGGAGACGAAGGCGATGCGCAGCCGGCCGCTCTCGCCCTGCGCCGCCGAGCGAGCCAGCGCGGGCAAGGCCTCGGCGCGGCGCAACAGCTCGCGCACCTCGGGCAACAGGGCCTCGCCGGCAGCGCTCAGCGCCACCTGGCGGCGGCTGCGTTCGAACAGGCGCACACCCAGCGCGGCCTCCAGCGAGGCGATCGCCTGCGTCAACGCCGGCTGCGTGAGGTGCAGCCGCGCGGCGGCGCGGCCGAAGTGCAATTCCTCCGCCAGCACGGCGAACTGGCGCCACTGCCGCCATTCGCCACGCTGCGGATTCTGGACCTTTGTCATAAGCCCAGCATATCAATGAATCGAGCCGATCCGATTGGATGCCCTCGCGGCGCTGTCGCATACTGCGAAGCTTTCCCCCTCCCCCACGACACCCGAGAGAGACGACATGGCCGACAAGACCCCCGCGCAGGCGCTGCGCAGCGACAACATCACCCAGGGCAAATCGCGCGCGCCCAACCGCTCCATGTTCTACGGCATGGGCTACAAGGAAACCGACTTCGGCAAGCCCATGGTGGGCGTGGCCAATGGCCACAGCACCATCACGCCCTGCAACAGCGGCCTGCAGAAGCTGGCCGACGCGGCCGTCAGGGGCATCGAGGAAGCCGGGGGCAACCCGCAGATCTTCGGCACGCCCACCATCAGCGACGGCATGGCCATGGGCACCGAGGGCATGAAGTACTCGCTGGTCAGCCGCGAGGTCATCGCCGACTGCATCGAGACCTGCGTGCAGGGCCAGTGGATGGACGGCGTGGTGGTCGTCGGCGGCTGCGACAAGAACATGCCCGGCGGCCTCATCGGCATGCTGCGGGCGAACGTGCCCGCCATCTACGTCTACGGCGGCACCATCCTGCCCGGCAAGTGGAAGGGGCAGGACCTGAACATCGTCAGCGTGTTCGAGGCCGTGGGCCAGAACGCCGCCGGCAAGATCAGCGACCAGGAGCTCAAGGACATCGAGCAGCACGCCATTCCCGGCACCGGCTCCTGCGGCGGCATGTACACCGCCAACACCATGAGCTCGGCCTTCGAGGCCCTGGGCATCTCCCTGCCCTACTCGTCCACCATGGCCAACCCGCACGACGAGAAGCAGAACTCGGCCAAGGAGTCGGCCAAGGTGCTGGTCGAGGCCATCAGGAAGGACATCAAGCCGCGCGACATCGTCACCAAGAAGGCCATCGAGAACGCGGTGGCGGTGATCATGGCCACCGGCGGCTCAACCAACGCGGTGCTGCACTTCCTGGCCATCGCACACGCGGCAGAGGTGGACTGGAGCATCGACGACTTCGAGCGCATCCGCCAGCGCACCCCGGTGCTGTGCGACCTCAAGCCCAGCGGCAAGTACCTCGCGGTGGATCTGCACCAGGCCGGAGGCATCCCGCAGGTGATGAAGATCCTGCTCAAGGCCGGCCTGCTGCACGGCGACTGCCTCACCATCACCGGCCAGACCATCGCCGAGGTGCTGAAGGACGTGCCCGACGAGCCGCGCAAGGACCAGGACGTGATCCGTCCGATCAGCGACCCCATGTACGCGCAGGGCCACCTGGCCATCCTCAAGGGCAACCTCTCGCCCGAGGGCGCGGTGGCCAAGATCACCGGCCTGAAGAACCCGGTGATCACCGGCCCGGCGCGCGTGTTCGACGACGAGCAATCGGCGCTCAAGGCCATCCTGGACGGCAAGATCAAGGCCGGCGACGTGATGGTGCTGCGCTACCTGGGCCCCAAGGGCGGGCCCGGCATGCCCGAGATGCTGGCGCCCACCGGCGCGCTGATCGGTGCCGGCCTGGGCGAAAGCGTGGGCCTCATCACCGACGGCCGCTTCAGCGGCGGTACCTGGGGCATGGTGGTGGGCCACGTGGCGCCGGAAGCGGCCGCAGGCGGCAACATCGCGCTGGTGCACGAGGGCGACTCGATCACCATCGACGCGCACCAGCTGGTGCTGGCGCTCAACGTGCCCGAGGCCGAACTGGCCAAGCGCCGCGCCGCCTGGAAGGCCCCCGCCCCGCGCTACACCCGCGGCGTGCAGGCCAAGTTCGCGTTCAACGCGGCCAGCGCCAGCAAGGGCGCGGTGCTGGACGACTTCTGATCGTCGCGGCGTTCGACGACAGGCGCCGCCTCAGCGGCGCCTGTTCGTCTTGAGTCCCAGCTTCTCGCGCTGCTTGTCCAGGCGATCGCGCTTCTTCTGGTCCATCTTCTCCATGGCCTTGCGCTTGGTGTAGCCCGAAAAATCGGCCCAGGCCCACCAGGCCGCAGCCAGCGCGAACGGGGACAGCACGATCCACCAGGCCCAGCCGGCAACGGGGCCGTACTCCAGGTACTTCATCAGCAACAGCACGATGCCCAGGCCCAGCAGATACATCACAGCCTCCGGTAAACGACCGGTAAATTCCGGCAAAGAAAGTCCGATAACGGGGCCACGGCAAACCCACTCGATAGAATTTGCCCCGTTCGCCCCTGACATTCCAAAAGGACACCCCATGAAACGTGCGCTTCTGATTATGGCCGCCATGACCACCCTGGCGGCACCCGCCATGGCCGACGAGGCACTGGCCAAGGCCAAGAACTGCATGGCCTGCCACGCCATCGACAAGAAGCTGGTCGGCCCCTCCTACAAGGACGTGGCCAAGAAGTACAGCGGCGACGCCAAGGCCGCGGACATGCTGGCCGGCAAGATCATGAAGGGCGGTTCCGGCGTGTGGGGCGCGATCCCCATGCCGGCCAACCCGCAGGTGAGCGAGGCCGAGGCCAAGAAGCTCGCGGCCTGGGTGCTGAGCCAGAAGTAAGCCCGTCGCTCCTTCCAGAAAAGACGCCGGCCCAGCGCCGGCTTTTTCTTGCGCGCGTGATGCCGGTCGTCACGCCAGGACCAGGCTCTGGAGGCGCTTGGCGCTTTCGACCCACTCGCGCCACTCCTTGTCCGACACCGTCCAGAATCTGTCGTTGAGCCACCGCACCACGGCGTGGCACACCTGAGCGTGCTCCGGGTCTGTCATGGCGACGTCCGACACCTGTTGTTCCAGCCAGCCTGCAAGCAGCCACACCCCATAGGCTGGCGATGCCAGTTCGTGCGTCAGACGGCTCAGATGCTGCTGCGCCGCTGCGGCGTCGGCGCCCAGGTTCAGGGCGGCCCCGATGGTGCGAAGGTCAGCCGCACGGACGGCGAACCGCCGCCCGTGCGCGTTCAGTTCGACGACCCAAGTGGACAAGGCTTGCAGACTTGGCTGGCCGGACGACTGAAGCACCTGCAGTCGCCAGCGCAGCAAGAACGGCAAGGCACGTGGACGAGGCGGCATGGCCTCGGGAAACACCTGCCTCAACTGCCTCAACTGCCTGAACATCTCGGAATCGGAATCGGAATCGGAATCGGACTCGGCCTCTGCCAGAAGCCGATGCAGCACGCGCTCAGGCAGCCAGACCATGCCGGGGTCATCGCCCCAGCGCATCAGCACGTTTTCCACGCCCTCCACGTCCGACACGCGACCCAGCAACTCGGGGAGCTGGTCAGGCGACCGCAGGCATGGCAGCAGGGGCAATGGCGCCACAGCCAGCAGCGCCAGAACCACCGCAGGCTCCGCCCCCTTCAGCACTTTCGGGCCCATGGCCTGTGCAGCAGCCATGTCCATGGGGTGCTGCAAGAGCGAGGGGGCGCACAGCAACTCCACCACCTGCATCAGCAGCCCGCCCATGCCATGCCAGGCCGTCCAGCAGGCGGCGTACTCGGCGGCAGCCCCGTGATCAGACAGGCGATCGTCGTCTGCGCGAGCGCTCTTTTCGGACAGCAGCCGCTCGGCCAGTTCGCAAACCATCAGCCACGAAGCGAGTTGCTGCGCTTCGATCCGAGCGGGCCTTGGCTCGGCCATCAACAATCTCACGGCCGTGTCGCGCAAGGGCGCCAGCAGGCAGTCGCAATCGACGAACCAGATTCCGGACACACTGGCACCTCGCTCACGCAGTGCCCGCAGCAAGGTCTGCACACTGCGGACCCAGCCAAGGGCTTGAGCCGGCGTGTCGATGGCGTCCAGCGCCGACCGGATCATGTCGAACATGGGGGACATCAAGGTGCGCGACACGTCCAGCGCATTCCACGCCCCCTCGAAGCGAGACGAGGCCACGAATGTCGTGAACTCGTCGACAAAGCGCAGGGCGGCCAGAGGCGAGCGCACCTTCCCGCTGAGCGCCGCCAGGGCGGCCACCCACCCCGGCAGCAAAATGCCCTCCTCCTCGAACACCTGCAGTTGCACACCCGCCATGCCGCTTTCGGCCAGGCGCGCGACACAGGCTTCGGCCAGCGCGTGATGCCGGTTCAACCCGGCGAACCGGATCAGCGCCGCGAGCTCCATGTCGCCGCACAGCTCGACCAGCTGTCGCGGCACGTCCGACAGGCGTTTGCGCAAGGCGTCTTTGCGTGGCTCGCCGAGCGGGCAGGACGGCTGGTTCAGCCAATCCGACACCGCTTCCTCGCCCGTGATCCAATCCTCCAGCGACAGCGGGGCTTGAGCCACCGGCGGCCGTTGGCCAAGGCAGGCATCGATCGCCGCCCCTGCGACCACGACACCAGCGGCCTCCATGTCGAGCAGGCATTCGATGAGTGCCATGGCGCTGATCAGGTCACGCCGCCCGATCGCCCACGCGAGCCGGGGCTGCAGCAGCGGCACCAGATCTGAAAACAGGGAAATGAGACGTTCCTGGGCCTGCTCCTTCGACGCATCCTCCATCGCGTCCAGGCCCGACCGCATGGCGCGGATCATGCGGCCGGGCAGGTACATGTGGCTTGCATCGCCGGTGATGAGCGTGAAGAACGCCTTCAGGTCGTCTGTGGGCAGTTCGGCGCGGAGGAAGCCGGGGGCGAGGTTCACGCTCAGCTCGCCCGTGCCAGTCATGTCGACATCGACGACGAGACCGACATTCGCCAAACGCTCGCGCAAACCGTGGAGCTTGCCCAGGTCCAGGGGCGTTTCGCCTTCGGGCCCTGGGGGAAGCGTGCATGGCGGTTGCTGAAACTCGCCGCCCCCCGTCGCGACCGCTTGGGTCGGCTGTTCGTTCAAGTGCTGCGCCAGCGCGACGAACAGGTCGGCCTGTTGGGCACCCAGGTACTCCATCAGCTCTGCGGCCACGGTCGTTGGAAGCTCGCGCACCAAGCGGCTCGCGCTGGCGACATCGGCCTTGCGCATCAGCGCGGTCACCGCCGCGGCGAGTTGAGGACAGGCCCCTTGGCCCGGACTCCGCAACCAGGCTGGCTCGAAGGCGTCGGGCGGGGCGTCGTGCAAGGCCGCACGCAGGGACGCGTCGTTCGCGAGACGCAGGCAGACCGCGCAGGGCAGTTCCAGTTGCGCGAACAGGCCGAGCATGGCGTTGGCCGCGGCCAATCGAGGGCGCCATTGCGGCCCCTGCCGCGGCGACAGGTGCTCGGGCAGATCGAAGGCCACCACCACGGCCTTCACGGTATCGTCCGCCTGCGGACTCAGTCCCAGGCCAGGAAATCGATAGCCCAGGCGGCCCGTCACCGGGTCCCAACGCACACACGGCCAGCGTGGCAGGGATTCGGCACCGGATGGGTGTGGGCGAGCGGATGGGACTTGTTGAGCGACATTGCGCGCCAGGGATGAAGCGCCTGCGCTTCTGAGGTTTGCCATGACCACCTTCCAGAAATTCCAGACAAGGCTGGCTTCGTGGAAGGTGGAGGCGACGGGTTCCTGCTCGACGCGACGCAAGACAACGCGAACGCGCCCGCCCTGCCTGACCCTCCAGGCGCTCAGAGCGCGTTCACCGGAATCTTCAGGTACGACACGCCATTCGCCTCGGGCGGCGGCAACTCGCCCGCGCGGATATTGACCTGCACCGAGGGCAGGATCAGCACCGGCATGTCCAGCGTCGCGTCGCGCTTTGTGCGCATCTCGACGAATTGCGCCTCGCTGATGCCGTCGTGCACGTGGATGTTCCTTGCGCGCTGTTCGGCCACCGTGGTCTCGAAGCGCACCTCGCGGCCTTCGGGCGGGTAGTCGTGGCACATGAAGAGACGTGTCTCGCCCGGGAGCGAGAGGATCTGCTTCACGGAAGCGTAGAGCGTCTTCGCGTCGCCGCCGGGAAAGTCGCAGCGCGCGGTGCCCACGTCGGGCATGAACATGGTGTCGCCCACGAACACCGCGTCGCCCACGTGGTAGGCCGCACAGGCCGGTGTGTGGCCGGGCACGTACAGCACCTCGGCCTCGAGTTCGCCGATGCGAAAACGCTCGCCTTCCTGGAACAGGTGGTCGAACTGCGAACCATCGAGGCGGAACCCGGGCTCGAGGTGGAACACCGCCTTGAACACCTTCTGCACCTGCGTGATGCGCCCGCCGATGCCGATGCGCCCGCCCAGTTGCTTCTTCAGATAGGGGGCGGCCGAGAGGTGGTCCGCGTGCGCGTGCGTCTCCAGGATCCACTCGACCTTGAGTTCGTTGGCGCGCACGTAGTCGATGACCTTGTCGGCCGAGGCCGTGCGCGTGCGGCCCGACTTCGGGTCGTAGTCGAGCACCGAATCGATGATGGCCGCGGGCGAGCCTGGGCCGTTGTGCACGACGTAGGTGACGGTCCAGGTGGCGGGGTCGAACAGGCCCTGGACCTGGGGCCGGACGGCGGTGGCGACGGACATGGCGGGCTCCTTTCAATAAGTGAACGTCAATATATTGACAAACAATCTATCAGTCAATATATTGATGCCCGTGCCGCCGATGGACGGCACCCCGAACGGAGTGTCCCATGCCCGCCCTCAAACTGAATCTCGACGACATGCAGACGGCCGCCGCCGACGCCTGCCGCCTGATGAAGGCGCTGTCCAACCGCGACCGCCTGATGCTGCTGTGCCAGCTCTCGCAAGGCGAGCACAACGTGGGCGAGCTGGAAGCGGCGCTGGGCATCACCCAGCCCACGCTGTCGCAGCAGCTCACCGTGCTGCGCGACGAGGGGCTGGTGAGCACACGCCGCGAGGGCAAGCACGTGTACTACCGCCTCGACAGCCCGCCCGCGCAGGCGGTCATCCGCACCCTGTACCAACAGTTCTGTTCCCGCTGAAGGAGACACCACCATGACGATCGACTGGGTTCATTTCACGCCCTGGGCCTCACTGGCGGGGGGCGTGCTGCTGGGCGTGGCCTCCGCCCTGTTCGTCCTGCTCAATGGCCGCGTGCTGGGCATCAGCGGCATCCTCGGTGGGCTGATCAAGCCCGGTGCCGGAGACGTCGGCTGGCGGGTGGCCCTGGTGGCGGGCCTGCTGGTGTCGCCGCTGGCGTACGGCTGGCTGGCACCCGAGGGCTTCATCACCGCGCCGCGCATCGACGCGAGCCTGGGTCTGGTGGTGCTCGCCGGCCTGCTGGTGGGCATCGGCACGCGCTACGGCTCGGGTTGCACCAGTGGCCACGGCGTGTGCGGCCTTTCCCGGCTGTCGCCGCGCTCGCTGGTGGCCACGCTGGCCTTCATGGCCGCGGGCTTCGCCACCGTGTTCGTCATCCGCCACCTGATCTGAGGACGCTGCCATGCAGAAACTCTCCGCCTTCTTCATCGGCCTGCTGTTCGGCCTGGGTCTGTTGCTCTCCGGCATGACCGACCCCGGCAAGGTGCAGGGCTTCCTCGACCTCGCCGGCGCCTGGGACCCCTCCCTGGCCTTCGTCATGGGGGGCGCCATCGCCGTGGGCTTCTTCGCCTTCGCCCTGGCCAAGCAGCGCACGCGCAGCTTCCTGGGGGGTGGCATGTACCTGCCCAAAGCCACGGAGATCGACCGCCGCCTGGTGCTGGGCAGCCTCACCTTCGGCGTGGGCTGGGGCCTGGCGGGCTTTTGCCCCGGGCCGGGCCTGGTGTCCATGGCCTCGGGCGAGACGAAGGGTCTTGTCTTCGTGCTGGCCATGCTCCTGGGCATGGCCGTGTTCGAATCGATGGAGCGCATTGGCGCGAAGACCCGAACGACCTGAAGGAGCACCATGGATCTCAGACGCCTCACCCCCACCCTGTCCGTCGCGCCGCAGATCGCGCCGGACGAGCTGCCCGCCGCCGCCGCGGCCGGCTTCACCACGCTGATCTGCAACCGACCCGACGGCGAGCAGCCCGGCCAGCCGGACCAGGACACCATGGCCCGCGCCGCGCAGGCCGCGGGCATGCGCTTCGTCTTCCTGCCCGCCGTCTCCGGCCAGGTGAACGAGGCCCAGGGTCGCGCCTTCGGCGAAGCGCTCGCGCAGGCCGACGGCCCGGTGCTGGCCTACTGCCGCAGCGGCACGCGCAGCACCCAGTTGTGGGCCCTGTCGCAGGCCGGCCAACGTCCCTGGACCGAGGTGCTGCAGATCGCAGCCGCCGCGGGCTATGACCTGAGCCGCATGACGCCGCCGGCATCGGCCCAGGGCTGATCCTCACCCCGCGGGCCGCGCCATGAACCTGCCCAAGCGCCACTGGTGGCCCGACCTGCCGGTGCTGCGCTGGGCGCGCGAATACGACCGCGACACCCTGCTGCGCGACGGCGTGGCCGCGCTGATCGTCACGCTGATGCTGATCCCGCAGAGCCTGGCCTACGCCCAGTTGGCGGGCCTGCCGCCCGAGGTGGGGCTGTACGCCAGCGTGGCGCCTTTGCTGGTCTACGCCCTGCTGGGCACCAGCCGCGTGCTGGCGGTGGGCCCGGTGGCCGTGGTGTCGCTGATGACGGCCGCCGCCGTGGGCGAACACGCCGCGGCGGGCGGTGCGCACCACCTGGCGGTGGCGATCACGCTGGCCTTCCTGTCGGGCCTGATCCTGTTGGCGATGGGCCTGCTGCGGCTGGGCTTCCTCGCGCACTTCCTGAGCCACCCCGTCATCGCGGGCTTCATCACGGCCTCGGGCATCCTGATCGCGGCCAGCCAGCTCAAGACCCTGCTGGGCGTCTCTGCCGGCGGGCACAACCTGTTGGAGATGCTCGCCGCCTTGTGGGCGCAGCGGGGACAGGTGCACGGGCTCACGCTGGGCATCGGCGCGGCCAGCCTGGCCTTTCTGTTCTGGGTGCGGCGCGGCCTGCAGCCGCTGCTGCGCCGCCTGGGCGTGCCGCCGCGCGCGGCCGAGCTCGGCGCCAAGGCCGGGCCGGTGGCCGCCATCGTGGGCGCCACGCTGTTCACCTGGGCCGTGGACGGTGGCGCGCGCGGCGTCAGGCTGGTGGGCGCGGTGCCACAAGGCCTGCCGCCGCTCACGCAGCCGGTCTGGGACCTGGCGTTGTGGCAAGCCCTGCTGGTGCCGGCGCTGTTGATCAGCGTGGTGGGCTTCGTCGAATCGGTGTCGGTGGGCCAGACGCTGGCGGCCAAGCGGCGCCAGCGCATCGAGCCCGACCAGGAACTCGTCGCCCTGGGCGGCAGCAACCTCTCGGCCGCATTCACGGGCGGCTTTCCGGTCACGGGTGGCTTCGCGCGTTCGGTGGTGAACTTCGACGCCGGCGCGCAGACGCCTGCGGCCGGCGTGTACACGGCGGCGGGCATCCTGCTGGCCTCGCTGCTGCTCACGCCGGCGCTGTCCCACCTGCCGCAGGCCACACTGGCCGCCACCATCGTGGTGGCCGTGCTCTCGCTGGTGGACATCGGCATCCTGCGGCGCACCTGGGCCTACTCCCGGGCCGACTTCGCCGCCGTGCTCGCCACCTTGCTCGTGACGCTGGCGGTGGGCGTCGAAAGCGGCCTGGTGGCCGGCGTGGGCGTGTCGCTGGCGCTGCACCTGTGGCGCAGCAGCCAGCCGCACATCGCCGAGGTCGGCCAGGTGCCCGGCACCGAGCACTACCGCAACGTGCTGCGTCACCAGGTCATCACGCAGCCGCAGGTGCTGGCCCTGCGCATGGACGAGAGCCTGTACTTCGCCAATGCGCGCGCGCTGGAGGACCGCATCAACGCGGCGGTGGCCCTGCGCCCCGAACTGCGCCATGTGGTGCTGCAGTGCTCGGCCATCAACTACATCGACGCCAGCGCACTCGACAGCCTGGAGGCCATCGACCAGCGCCTGCGCGATGCGGCCGTGCAACTGCACCTGTCGGAGGTGAAAGGGCCGGTGATGGACAAGCTGCAGCGCAGCGATTTCCTTCAGCACCTGAGCGGGCGCGTGTTCCTCACGCACCACCAGGCGGCGACCTCGCTGGCCGCCTCACTGAACACCGAAGCCGGGCAGGAACACGGGCAGGCCGCCCTGCCCGCCTGAGTCGTCCACCTCGGCGCCGTAGAGCGCGCGCAGCTGCCCGGCGCTCACCACCTCGTCCACGGCACCGGCCGCCAGCACGCGGCCCTCGCGCAGCAGCAGCGCGGTGTCCGCGCAGCGCCGGGCCTGGTTCGGGTCGTGTGTCGTGAACAGCACGCCCAGGCCCTCCTCGGCGAGCGCGCGGATGGCGCGCATCACCAGGCCCTGGTTGCCGAAGTCCAGGCTGGCCGTGGGCTCGTCCAGCAACACGGCGCGCGGCTCCTGCGCCAAGGCGCGGGCGATGAGCACGAGCTGGCGCTCGCCGCCGCTCATGCGGTGCACCGATCGATCGGCCAGGTGGTCGATGCCCAGGCGCCGCAGGGCCTGGTCGGCCACCGAGTGATCGTGCGCCCCGGGCCGGGCGAGCAGACCCAGGTGCGCGGTGCGGCCCATCAACACCATCTGCCGCGCGCTGTAGCCGAAGCTGTTGGCCTGTCCCTGCGGCACGTAGCCCACGCGGCGCGCGCGCTCGGGCAGTGACCAGTCAACCAGCGGGCGGCCGTCGAGGCGAACGGTCCCGCCCTGCGCGGGCAGCAAGCCCAGCAAGGTCTTGAGCAGCGTCGTCTTGCCCCCGCCGTTCGGTCCCAGCAGCGCCATCACCTGGCCGGCGCGCAGGCTGAGCGACAGGCCCTCGCCCACGATCCGACCGGGATGTCCGAAGCGCAAGTCCAGGGCCTCGATCAGCGCGCTCACTGCCAGCCCTTCTGCGCCCGCCCCAGCAGTGCGATGAAGAAGGGCGATCCGATCAGCGCGGTGAGGATGCCCAGCGGAATCTCCGCCGGCGCCAGGCTGCGCGCCAGCGTGTCGATGAACAGCAGCAACCCGCCACCCAGCAGCGCGGCCGTGGGCAGCAGGCGCACGAAGGACGGGCCCACGAGAAAGCGCGCCAGGTGCGGCACCACCAGCCCCACCCAGCCCACGATGCCCGCCGCCGCCACGCTGGCGGCCGTGACCAGCGTGGCCGCGGCCACGATGCCCAGGCGCAGCAGCGTGGTGCGCGCGCCCAGCGCGCGGGCCTCCTCCTCGGGCAGGGACATCACGTCCAGCCGCCAGCGCAGCAGCAGCAACAGACCGAGGCCGAGGCCGACGGGAATGAGCAGCGCGGGCAGGTCCTCGGCGTGCGCGCTGGCCAGGCTGCCCAGCAGCCAGAAGGTCATGGCGGGCAACTGGTTGTAGGGGTCGGCCAGGGTCTTCACCAGGCCGATGCCCGCGCCCAGCAGCGAACCGATGACGATGCCCGCCAGCAGCAGCACCAGGATGGGGTCGCCCTGGCGCACGGCCGAGCCCGTGGCGTACACCAGCGCCACCGCCGCCAGACCGCCCGCGAAGGCCGCGAGCTGGATGCCCGCCAGCCCCAGCGAGAAGAAGATGCCCAGCAAGGCGCCCAGCGCCGCGCCGGCCGAGGCGCCCAGCAGATCGGGCGAGACCAGCGGGTTGCGGAACAGACCCTGGAAGGCCGCGCCCGCCACCGACAGCGCCGCGCCCACGGCCACGGCCGCCGCGATGCGCGGCGCGCGGATCTGCCAGACCACGGTGCGCAGCGAGTCGCCGGGTTCGCCGCCGCTGAGCGCGGCCCACAACTGGGCCAGCGACACCGGCGTGCGCCCGACGGTGAAAGCCACCAGCACACCCGCCAGCAGCACCAGCAAGGCCCACCAGGCGCCCCGGCGTGGCACGGTCAGTCCCTGCCCGCAAGCACGCGCCGCACCTGCTCCGGCGACAACTCCACCTGATAGAAGCGCCGATAGAAATCGCGCGCGATCTCAGCCAGGTCCTCGCGGAAGCGCTCGGGAAACACCTTCGCGCCGATCCACCACAGCCCGGGCAGCCGGTTCACGCTGGGCGGAAAGTCCACCCAGCCGAAGGGCAGCTTGGGGCTCAGGTGCACGCGGCCGTTTTTCACGGCGCTGACGTTGCGCCACAGCGGGCTTTGCGCGGCACTCTGCGCAAAGGTCTGGTCGATGGTGATGATGACCTCGGGGTCCCAGTTCAGCACCTGCTCGACGGACACGCGCGCCAGGCCGCCGGGCATGCGCGTGGACACGAGCTCGATGCCCATGGCCTCGAACATCTCGACGTTGATGGAGCCGTCCAGGCCGGTCTCCAGCCCGTGCGGGCCGCGCGCGTAGTACACGCGCGGGTGGCGCTCGCGCGGCACGCCGGCCACGCGCTCACGCACCCGGCGCAGGGTGTCCTCGGCGTGGCGCGCCAGCGCCTCGGCGCGCTCGCGCACGCCCATCAGTTCTCCCAGCAGCCGGTAGCCGGCGGGCACCGCTTCCAGCGCGCCGTCGATCAGGGCGTAGGGAATGCCGGTCTGCTGTTGCACGCGATCGGCCAGCTCCACGTAGGTCTGGCGCACCGAGCCGGTGTCGACGATGAGGTCGGGCTTGAGCGCCAGAACGGTCTCCAGGTTGGCGGTGTTGCCGCGCCCGGTGAGGCGCCCCAGTTCGGGCCGGTTTCCGACGCCGGGCACCAGGAATTCGATCTCCTCGGGCCGGTTGGCGCGCGGCCAGCCCAGCAGGGCCTCGGGCGCGAGCGTGTAGAGCCAGATGGCCGCTGGCGGGCCGGCGGGGAATACGCGCTGCACGCGCGGCGGCACGCGGACGCGGCGCCCCGCGCTGTCCTCGACCTGGCGCGGCGCGGCTTGGGCCAGCGCCACCCCCGGCGCGCAGAGACCGGCCAGCGCGGCCAGGCTCAGCGCGCGGCGTCGCCGGTCAAGGAGCGCCGAACCCATGGCGCGCGAAGATGGCCTGCGCGGGCGGCGACAGCAGGCTGTCGGCGAACGCGCGGGCGGCGGGATGCGCCTCGCGCCGCACGGTGAGGCCGTAGTCGGCGCCGACCTGCAGCGCCGGCGGTATGGCCACGATCTTCAGGCGCGGCACCTCGCGCTGGGCGGCCACCGCGTTGGTGCAGTAGGTGAGGAAGACGTCCGCCTGGCGCTGGTCCATCACCCAGGCGTAGGTGCCGCGCCCGGGCGGCGCCTTGGGCGAGGTGGGCCCGCCCGTGAGTTGCAGGGCCTTGCGCTCCAGCGTGGCGAAAGCCCCGGGCTTCAGGGCCTCGGCCTTGCGGAACAGGGCCCAGGCGTAGTCGCCCGAGGGATCGGCCTTCGGCGTGCTGGTGCCCAAGCGCACGCTCGGGTCCAGCAGCGCGTCGAGCAAGCGTTCGGACGTGAGGTTCAGTTCGGCTTGTGTCAGCGCACACAACTGGTTGCGCACGAACACCCGGGGCGCCGTCCAAGCACCCGCGTCGGCCAGGCGTTGCGGGTGGCCCATGTCGGCCGAGGCGAAGACCTGCGCGGGCTCGCCCTTCTCGATGCGCTCCCGCAGCAGGCCCGAGGCCGCGAAGGACAGCGCGAGCTTCTGCCCCGTGCGCGCCTCGTGCTCCCGCGCGATCTCGGTGAGCACTTCGCGCAGACTGCCCGCGGCCACCACGGGAATCGGTTCGGCACGCGAGGGAACGGCAGGAGCACTCATGCAGGCTTGGAGAGAAAAGAGCAACGAGAGCAGGACCGGCCGTCCAGAGACATCGCGGAACCGGCTTCGCCGGGCCGCAGGTGTCGCCCCCCACCGGGGGGTGCCGCGAAGCGGCGCGGGGGGGCTTCTCATTTCGTGGCGTTCGGGAAGAAGAGCTGCTCGCCGCCGATCTTGTACGCGGCGATGGCGGCCTGGCCGGCCGGGCCGGTGACCCAGTCCACGAATTTCTGGCCTTCGGCGGTCTTCACCTGCGGGTGTTTTGCCGTGCTCACCAGCATCACGCCGTACTGGTTGAACAGGCGCTGGTCGCCTTCCACCAGCACCGTGAGGTCACCGCGGTTCTTGAAGTTCAGCCAGGTGCCGCGGTCGGTGAGCGCGTAGCCGTTGCTGCCCGAGGCGATGTTGAGCGCCGGCCCCATGCCGCAGCCGCACTCCTTGTAGCCGGAGCCCTTGGCCGCGTCGACCTCGGCCATCTTCCAGAAGCGCAATTCGGCCGCGTGCGTGCCGCTCTTGTCGCCGCGCGAGATGAAGGGCGCGTTGGCCGCGGCCACCTTCTTCAGCGCGGCCACGATGTCCTTGCCCGCCGTCTTCGCCGGGTCGGCCTTGGGGCCCACCAGCACGAAGTCGTTGTACATGACCTCCTGGCGCCTGGCGGAGAAGCCATCGGCCACGAATTTCTCCTCGGCCACCTTGTCGTGCACGAACAGCACGTCGGCGTCGCCGCGGCGCGCCATGTCGATGGCCTGGCCCGTGCCCAGAGCGACGACTTTCACGTCGATGCCCGTGGCCTGTTTGAACTGCGGCAGGATGGCGCCGAACAGGCCGGACTGCTCGGTGGACGTGGTCGAGGCCACGACGATGCTCTGCGCGAGCGCGGCGGTGCCGATCAGCAGGCCGGCGGCCAGGGTGACGAGGGAACGAACGGGTTTCACCAGCTTTCTCCTTGAACGAACAAATGGGCGTGCGGGCACACGGCCCGCAACAGGTCGGCGTTGAAAAAATCGTGCACGGGCAGGTCGGCGAGCACGCGGCCCTGCTCCAGGTAGACGACGCGGCTGGCCAGGCGCTTGACCTGGCCCAGGTTGTGGCTGGCGAACAGCAGCGTGGTCGGCTGGCCGTTCGCGGGCGCGGCGGTGAACTCGGCGATGAGCTCTTCCACCTCGCGCTTGGCGTGCGGGTCCAGGCTGGCGGTGGGCTCGTCGAGCAGCCAGATGTCCGGCTGCAGCGCCCAGGCCCTGGCCAGCGCCAGGCGCTGCTGCTGCCCGCCGGAGAGCGCGCGGCCGTTGCGCTGCGCCAGGTCGGCCAGGCCCACCCGCTCCAGCGCGGTGAGTGCGAGCGCCTTGGCCTCGCCCCAGCGCCGGCCCTGCAGCCACAGGCCCAGGGCCACGTTGTGCACGGCGCGGATGCGCAGCATGTGCGGGCGCTGGAACAGCATGGCCAGGCGCTGCCGGCGCGGCACGTGCAGCGTGCCGGCCGTGAGCGGCAGCAGGCCGTGCAGGGTGCGCAGCAGCGTGCTCTTGCCGCTGCCGTTGGCGCCGATGAAAGCCACCCGCTCGCCAGGCAGGATGCGCAGGTTGACGTCGTCGAGCGCGGGCGCGCGCGGCGCCGGGCCCAGGCGAACCTGGGCGCCACGCAGTTCAAAGCACGGCGCGGGCACGGCCTGGGGCGGCACGCCGCTCATATGCCAACCCCCAGGGGGACCAGGCCATCGGCGCGCTCGCGCCAGCGCCGCACCAGCGACACCAGCGCGTTGAGCAGCAGCACCACGGCCAGCAGCACCAGGCCCAGGCCCAGGGCCAGAGGCAGGTCGCCCTTGCTGGTCTCCAGGGCGATGGCGGTGGTCATGACGCGCGTGACGCCGTCGATGTTGCCGCCCACGATCATCACGGCGCCCACCTCGGCGATGGCGCGGCCGAAGGCGGTGATGAAGACGGTCAGCAGTGCGTAGCGTTCGTCCCAGGCCAGCAGCAGGCTGCGCATCAGGGTGCCCGCGCCCATCGAGCGCAGCTGCTCGCCGTGGCTGAGGTCGGCGTCCTGCACGGTCTGGCGCACCAGCGCCGTGACGAGCGGCAGCACCAGCACCGCCTGCGCCACCACCATGGCCTCGAAGCGGAACAGCCAGCCCAGAAAGCCCAGCGGGCCGGAGCGCGAGAGCAGCAGGTAGACCACCAGCCCCACCACCACCGCCGGCACGGCCAACGCGGTGTTGAGCAGCGTGAGCACCGCACCGCGCCCCGCGAAGCGCGCCGCCGCCAGCCAGGCGCCCAGCCACAGGCCGAGCGCGTAGGCGATGCAGGTCGCGGTCACGCTGACCGCCAGCGAGCGCGTGACGATGGCCCACAGGCCGGCGTCGCCGGAAAGGATCAGCCCGATCGCGGTGGAGACGCTATCGGCAAAGGTATTCATATGTTGGCGAGCTTACCGAGCCCGCGTGTCCCGGGCGCTACGTACTGACGCGGTATGAACCCTTGTGCATAGGCCGCCTTGATGCACACTCGGCGCCCATGCGACGAATCGAGCTGGCGTACCAACTGAGCACGCGCGAGCGCGCCGCCGGCAATGGCTCGGCGCTGCTGCGCAACCCCATGATGGACGTGCTGCACGCGGTCAAGGCCTCGGGCTCCATCTCCGGCGCGGCGCGCGAGCTGGGCCTGTCCTACCGCCACGTGTGGGGCCAGTTGAAGGAGTGGGAAGCCGAGCTCGGCCAGGGCCTGATCTTCTGGGAACGCGGCCAGGCCGCGCGCCTCACGCCCTTCGGCGAGAAGCTGCTGGCGGCCGAGCGCCTGGCCCAGGCCCGCCTGGGCCCGCAGATGGAGAACCTGCGCGCCGAACTGGAACGCGCCTTTGCGCTGATGCTCGACGGCGAGGACACCGAACACCCCCAGCTCACGCTCTACGCCAGCCACGACCACGCCCTGGCCGAGCTGGTGGACTTCGCCGCGCGCGACAGCGGTGGCGGCAAGGACGCGGCCAGGCGCCTGCACCTGGACGTGCAGTTCTGCGGCAGCGTGGACGCCATCCGCGCGCTCAACGAGGGCCGCTGCAAGATCGCGGGCTTCCATACCCAGCCCTTCGCGGACGCGAGCACGCTGACCGCACGCACCTACCGCCCGCTGCTCAAGCCGGGACTGCACAAGATCATCGGCTTCGCGCGGCGCACGCAGGGCCTGGTGGTGGCAGCCGGCAACCCCCTGCGCCTGCGCGACATCGGCGACGTGGCGCGCCTGCAGGCGCGCTTCGTGAACCGCGCCAAGGGCACGGGCACCCGCCTGCTGCTGGACGAACTGCTGGCCCAGGCCGGCCTGCCGAGCGCCGACATCGACGGCTACGAGCGCGTGGAGCGCTCACACGCGGCGGTGGCGCACGCCGTGGCCAGCGGCAGCGCCGACGTGGGCCTGGGCACCGAGTACGCGGCGCACAGCGCTGGCCTGGGCTTCGTGCCCATCACCGACGAGCGTTACCTGCTGGTGTGCCTGAAGGACACCCTGAACGAGCCGCCCATGAAGCGCCTGCTGGAGCGCCTGCGCAGCCGCGCCTGGCAGGAGCGCCTGAGCGCCCTGCCCGGCTACCTCCCCGACCACTGCGGCGAGGTGGCAGCGATGAAGCGGCTGCTGCCCTGGTGGGGCTGAGCCGCCGCCGCGGCGATCAGAGCAGGTTGGCGCTGCGCGCCGCGGCCTCGATGCCCTTGTAGTTCTCGGCCTTGGTCGGCACGAAGCGCGTGGCGCGCTGCAGGTCCAGCACCGCTTTGCCCTCGGGCGTGGCCCGGTCCAGCTTGAGCAGCGCGGCCGCCAGCTTCTCGCGCTGCGCGGCGGGCATGTCGGCGTGCACCGACCAGTTGTAGTCGTAGTACGGCGGGGTGGTGTAGATCACACGCACCTTCTCGGTGTCGACCTTCTTGTCGGCCACGAACTTCTCCCACACCGAGATGTTGAGCGCCCCGCCCTGCACCTTGCCCGAGGCCACGGCCGCGATGGTGGCGTCGTGCGCGCCGCTGTAGGCGACGCGGCCGAAGTCCTTTTCGGGGTTGATGTTGGCCTGCAGGAGGAAGCTGCGAGGCATGAGGTGGCCCGAGGTGCTGCTCTGCGAGCCGAAGCTCACGTCCTTGCCCTTGAGGTCGGCCAGGGTCTTCACCGACGGGTCGCTGGAGATGAAGACCGAGCGGAATTTCTCGTCTTCCTCGCGCTGCACCAGGGGAATGACCTTGCCGCCCGAGCGCACGTTGGCCTGCACGAAGGTGAAGCCACCGAACCAGGCCATGTCCACCTTCTTGTTCACCAGCGCCTCCACGGCGGCGGCGTAGTCGGTGACGGGCGTGTACTCCACCTTCATGCCCAGCGTGCCTTCGAGGTACTTCACCAGCGGCGCGGCCTTGCGCGCGAGCTCGGTGGGCGATTCGTCGGGGATGGCAGTGAGGCGGAACACCTGTTGCGCCTGGGCGCCGAAGGCCATGAGGCCGACGCCCAGCACGAGGGTGCGGCGGAAACGGTGAAACGAAGACAGGCTGGTCATGGTGGCTTCCTGATGAAGTGAGGAAAGGACTCGAAGAAAACGGGCGCAGCCTTGCGATCAGGGAAGGCGGCATGCCCACGGCGCAAGCGCCGCTGGCCTGGTGGGCTGTCCCGGGCCGGCGGCGGATGTTAACGGTGCGGAGTGTCGGTCGGCCCCGCAGAGCCGGGCCACTCGCCGAGCAGCTCGGCGGGTGTCGGTTTGTCGAACTTCGGTCGGCCCACGCCCTGCGGCGTGCCCAGCACCATCCAGCCGACCAGGGTTTCGCCGGGCCGGCAGAAGGCGGACACCACGGACGGGTCGCGCACCTTGCTGCCCGAGAGCATCTTGCCCCCGTAGCCCAGCGCGTGAGCGGCGGTCAGGAAGTTCGCCAGCGCACCGCCGAGCGCGATCCACTGCTCGTGCACGGTGGCCAGCGGATGGCCGGCGTCGATGCGGGCGATCACCGCCACCAGCAAGGGCGGCGCGGTGGCGCGCTCGCGGTCGCGCTGCGCCTGTTCGGCGGACTTGCCCTGTGCCAGCGCGGCGGATTCGAACAGATTGGCCAGGTCTTGCTTCGCCGCGCCGCGCACCACGGCGAAGCGGTAAGGCACGAGGCCGGCATGGTCGGGCGCGCGCAGCGCGGCGGTGGCCATGCGCAACAGCTCGTCGTGCGAGGGCGCGGGCTCGCGCAGGTACTTGGTGCCGACGGAGACGCGCGAGAGCATCGGCTCGAGCGGGTCATCGTGTGGTGCTGAATCGGGGGAGGTGCTCATGTCGCTCGATCGGGCGTGTTCGCCGCGGGGACGGCGGCGTGGCGCTGGTGAATGGCCTGGGCCAGGCGACGGACCTGCGCGCGCAGCGCAGCGGGTTCGATGGCCTCGACCTCGGCACCATACCCCAGGATCTGCCGCGCGCCGTGCTCCAGGGACTCGAACGACAGAGCCAGGCAGGACCAACCCGCGGGCGCGCGGATCCGTGGCGGCGCGGCCGTGGGAACGGCGGGCAGCCGGGCGTTGGCGAGCCACACCACCGCGCGTGGCGAAGCCAGCACGCAAGCGCGCAGCGGCCGAAGGCCGGCCTCGAAGCGTGCGGACGACGCCTGCCAGTAGCGGGCCAGGTCGAAGCCCCGCGGGCGCCGCACGCCGGTTTTCAGGACAGCGAGGCCTTGCACGCTCGCCAGGCGCCAGGTGCGCACCTCGCTCTGCCCCGCCTCGCGTGCCACCAGGTACCAGGCGCCGGCCTTGAGCACCAGGCCCAGCGGCTCCAGTTCGCGCGGTGAACGGCCGCGCCAGCTTGCGTAGTCGACGCGCAGGCGCCGCCCTGTCCACACGGCCTGGGCCGCCTCGCGCAAAAAGGCGGGCTTGTCCGATTCGCGGTACCAGTCCAGCGGATCGATGTGCAGGCGCTCGGCCACGACAGCGGCGCTGTCGCGCCAGGGCGCCGGCACGCTGGCCACCAGCTTCAGGCGCGCCGAGGCCGCGGCCTCGCCCAGGCCCAGGGCCGTCGCCGGCCCCGGCAGGCCGGCGAACAACAAGGCGTTGGCCTCGTCCCCGGTCATGCCGGTGAGTTGAGTGGTCCAGCCGGGCTGCAGCTGGAAGCCCCCCTGATGCCCGCGCTCGCCCCACAGCGGCACACCGGCCGCCGAGAGCTGGTCGATGTCGCGCAGCACCGTGCGCTCGGACACCTCGAGCGCACGGGCCAGCGCGCCGGCCGTCATCCGGCCGTTGGCCTGCAAGAGCATGAGGATGGACAGGAGGCGGCTGGCTTTCATCGGTTTTCAATCATGACATGCCTTGTCATATTGGCGCTGCCAGCATCGCGCCTTCCATCACCACGAGGCATGCGCACCATGACAACCCCCACGCAAGACAGGGCGAGCGCCCGGCACGACTTCGACTTCCTGGTCGGCCACTGGACCACCCGACAGCGGCGCCTGAAGCACCGGCTGCAAGGCAGCGACGACTGGGAAAGCTTCGACGCAACGACGGTCAACCAGCACCTGCCGGGCGGCGTCATCAATTTCGACACCCTGGTGGCGCCGGGCTGGCGCCCGGGCTGGGTGGGCATGTCGCTGCGTGTCTTCAACCCGGTCAGCAACCTGTGGAGCATCCACTGGGTGACCAACGAGGGCGGCGGGATCGACCCGGCGACCGGGCGTCTCGACGCGCCGGTGGTGGGTCGCTTCGATGGCGACGAGGGCGTCTTCGAAGGCGAAGACCTGTTCGACGGCCGCGCGATCCGCGTGCGCTTTCACTGGCAGCGCCAGGGCCGGGACCGGGCGCGCTGGCAGCAGGCCTTCTCGGACGATGGCGGGCTGAACTGGGAGGTGAACTGGGTCATGGAATTCGAGCGTGCAGGCTCGCCGCGCGCCGACGAGGTGCCGGCGCTCGACATCGACTGCCAGGTGATCGAACTGCGCCAGTACACCTTGCACCCGGGTCGGCGCGACACGCTGATCGAGCTCTTCGACAGCACCTTCGTCGAATCGCAGGAAGACCTGGCCATGGCCGTGATGGGCCAGTTCCGCGACCTGGACGCGCCCGATCGTTTCGTGTGGCTGCGCGGCTTCGCCGACATGGACAGCCGCGCCAGGGGCCTGGCGGCCTTCTACGGCGGGCCCGTGTGGCGGGCGCACCGCGAGGCCGCCAACGCCACCATGATCGACTCGGACGACGTGCTGCTGCTGCGGCCCGCCTGGCGGGGCGCCGGCGTTTCGATGCATGGGCGCCATCGGGCACGCGCCACGGCGTGCGCGCTGCCCCAGGGCGTGTTGAGCGCCCGGGTGATGCCCTTGCATGAACCGGCCAGCGCGGACCTGCTGCGCCATTGCCGCGAAACCCTCACGCCGCGCCTGCGCAGCGGCGGTGCCGACGTGCTGGGCTGGTACGTCAGCGAGACCGCGCCGAACAACTTTGCGCGCCTGCCCGTGCGCGAGGGAGAACAGGTGCTGGTGGTGTTTGCGATGTTCGCCAGCCCGATGGCGCTGGACGCGTTCGAGCGCAGCGGCGCCTGGGCGCATGCCTGGCAGGGCATGCCCTCGGGCTGGCTCGCGGGCGAATCGCAGCACCTTCGACTGCAGCCGACCACGCGCTCGGCGATCCACGCCTGAACCGCGCGACGGCGCGGGCTCGCCGGTGTGCCGTGGAGGCGGCGTCAGCCGCGCGGCAGGCGGCGCGCGATCTCGGCCACGAGACGCCGCGCCAGCGCCAGCTTGCCGTCGCGCGGCAGCTCGGTGCTGCCCTGCTCGTCCACCAGCAGCAGCGCGTTGTGGTCGTGGCCGAAGGTGTCGGGCCCGATGTTGCCCACCAGAAGCGGCACGCCCTTGCGCGCGCGCTTGGCCTGGGCGTGGGCCAGCAGGTCGTGGCTTTCGGCGGCGAAGCCCACGCAATACAGCGTGCCGCTCTGCGCGCGGGCGCTGGCCGCCACGCCGGCCAGGATGTCGGGGTTCTCCACGAAGGCCAGCGCGGGCACCTCGCCGCTGCCGTCCTTCTTGATCTTCTGGTCGGCCGCGCTGGCCGGGCGCCAGTCGGCCACGGCGGCGGCGGCGACGAAGACGTCGGCCGCGTCGGCACTGGCCATCACGGCCCGCTGCATCTCCTGGGCGGACATCACGTCCACCCGCTGCACGCCGCGCGGCGTGGGCAGGGCCACGGGGCCGGCCACCAGCGTCACCTGGGCACCGGCCTCGTGCGCGGCGCGCGCGATGGCGAAGCCCATCTTGCCGCTGGAGCGGTTGGTGAGCCCCCGCACGGGGTCGATGGCCTCGAAGGTGGGCCCGGCCGTGATGAGCACGTGCCGGCCGGCCAGCACCTTGGGCTGGAAGTGGCGCACCACCTCGTAGAGCAGTTCGTCCGGCTCCAGCATGCGGCCATCACCGGTCTCGCCGCAGGCCTGTTCACCGGCCCCCACCCCCAGCACCACGGTGCCGTCGGCGCGCAGTTGCGCCAGGTTGCGCTGCGTGGCGGGATGGGCGTACATCTCGCGGTTCATGGCCGGCGCCACCAGCAGCGGCACGCGGTCCATGGGCCGGGCCAGGCACAGCAGCGACAGCAGGTCATCGGCCCGGCCGTGCAGCAGCTTGGCCATGAAGTCCGCGCTGGCGGGGGCGATGACGATGGCGTCGGCCCCGCGGCTGAGGTTGATGTGGGGCATGTTGTTGCCCTCGCGGGCGTCCCACTGCGAGCTGTAGACCGTGCGGCCCGACAGCGCCTGCATCGTCACCGGGGTGATGAAGTGCTCGGCCGCCTCGGTCATCACCACCTGCACGCTGGCGCCGGCCTTGACCAGGCCGCGGCAGAACTCGGCCGCCTTGTAACAGGCCACGCCGCCGCTGAGGCCCAGCACGATGTGTTTTCCCGCAAGATCGCTCATGGAGGCGCAATGTAGCAGTGCGACGCAAGAACACCCTGACGGCCGGGTCATCCGGAAGGGGCCACCTATAATCGGAATTTCCCACCTGTGCGAGCCCGCGGGCTCGCCCGAGACATGACCAAATACGTGTTCGTCACCGGCGGTGTGGTGTCCTCCCTGGGCAAGGGCATTGCTTCTGCGTCTCTTGCCGCGCTGCTCGAATCGCGCGGCCTCAAAGTCACCCTCATCAAGCTCGACCCGTACATCAACGTGGACCCGGGCACCATGTCGCCGTTCCAGCACGGCGAGGTGTTCGTCACCGACGACGGCGCCGAAACCGACCTGGACCTGGGCCACTACGAGCGTTTCATCGAAACGCGCATGAGGAAGTCCAACAACTTCACCACCGGCCGGATCTACCAGTCGGTGCTGGAGAAGGAACGCCGCGGCGACTACCTCGGCAAGACGGTGCAGGTGATCCCGCACGTCACCAACGAGATCCAGGAATTCATCCGCAAGGGCTCGCTCGAGGGCACGCCCGAGGCGGTGGACGTCGCCATCGTCGAGATCGGCGGCACCGTGGGCGACATCGAGTCCCTGCCCTTCCTGGAGGCCGTGCGCCAGATGAGCCTGCGCCTGGGCCCCAACAGTTCGGCCTTCCTGCACCTGAGCTACCTGCCCTGGATCGCGGCCGCCGGCGAGCTCAAGACCAAGCCCACGCAGCACACCGTCAAGGAGCTGCGCGCCATCGGCATCCAGGCCGACGCCCTGCTGTGCCGCGCCGACCGCCGCATCCCGGACGAAGAGCGCGCCAAGATCAGCCTGTTCAGCAACGTGCCCGAGTGGGGCGTGATCAGCATGTGGGACGTGGACACCATCTACAAGGTGCCCCGCATGCTGCACGAGCAGGGCCTGGACGGCCTCATCTGCGACAAGCTGCGCCTGAACACGCCGCCGGCCAACCTCAAGCGCTGGGACGACCTCGTGCACGCGGTCGAGAACCCGCAGGCCACAGTGCAGATCGCCATGGTCGGCAAGTACGTCGACCTGTCCGACAGCTACAAGTCGCTCAACGAGGCCCTGCGCCACGCCGGCCTGAAGAACCAGGCCAAGGTCGCCATCGAGTACGTCGACTCCGAGACCATCACGCCCGCCAACGTGGCGCAGGTGCTGGGCCGCTTCGACGCCATCCTGGTGCCCGGCGGCTTCGGCAAGCGCGGCATCGAGGGCAAGATCTGCGCGGCGCGCTTCGCCCGCGAGCACAAGGTGCCCTACCTCGGCATCTGCCTGGGCATGCAGGTGGCCGTCATCGAGTACGCACGCCACGTGGCCGGCCTGAAGGACGCCAACAGCACCGAGTTCGAGCCCGCCACGCCGCACCCCGTCATTGCCCTCATCACCGAGTGGAAGGACGCCGACGGCAGCATCCAGCAGCGCGACGTGAACTCCGACCTGGGCGGCACCATGCGCCTGGGCGCCCAGAGCTCCGACGTGGCCAAGGGCACGCTGGCGCACAGCATCTACGGCGACGTGGTGACCGAGCGCCACCGCCACCGCTACGAGGCCAACGTGCACTACCTCGACCAGCTGCGCGCGGCCGGGCTGGTGATCTCCGCGCTGACGCAGCGCGAGCAGCTCACCGAAATCGTGGAGCTGCCGCAGTCCGTGCACCCCTGGTTCGTGGGCGTGCAGTTCCACCCCGAATTCAAGTCCACCCCCTGGGCCGGCCATCCGCTGTTCAACGCCTACATCAAGGCGGCGTTGACGCACCAGGCGCAGCGCCAGCCCGCCAAGGCCGTGGCCTGAGGACATCCCCATGAAGCTCTGCGGATTCGACGTCGGCCTGGACAAGCCCTTCTTCCTCATCGCCGGCCCCTGCGTCATCGAGTCCGAGCAGTTGCAGATGGACGTGGCCGGGCGGCTGAAGGAGATCACCGGTTCGCTGGGCATTTCCTTCATCTTCAAGAGCAGCTTCGACAAGGCCAATCGCAGCAGCGGCAAGAGCTTTCGCGGCCCGGGCCGCGAGGCCGGCCTGGCCGTGCTGGCCAAGGTGAAGTCCCAGTTGGGTGTGCCCGTCATCACCGACGTGCACAGTGAGGACGACATCGCCCCGGCCGCCGCCGTGTGCGACGTGCTGCAGACCCCGGCCTTCCTGTGCCGCCAGACCGACTTCATCCGCGCCGTGGCGCAGAGCGGCAAGCCGGTGAACATCAAGAAGGGCCAGTTCCTCGCGCCGCACGACATGAAGAACGTGATCGACAAGGCGCGCGACGCGGCCCGCGATGCCGGCCTGCCCGAAGACAGTTTCCTGGCCTGCGAGCGCGGCGCGAGCTTCGGCTACAACAACCTCGTCTCCGACATGCGCTCGCTGGCCATCATGCGCGAGACCGGTGCGCCGGTCGTCTTCGACGCCACCCACAGCGTGCAACTGCCCGGCGGGCAAGGCACCAGCTCCGGCGGCCAGCGCGAATTCGTGCCCGTGCTGGCCCGCGCGGCGGTGGCGGTCGGCGTGTCCGGCCTGTTCATGGAAACCCACCCGGACCCGGCCAAGGCCCTGAGCGACGGACCCAACGCCGTGCCGCTCAAACACATGCCGGCGCTGCTGGAAACCCTGCTCGCGCTGGACGCGGTGACCAAGAAGAACGGTTACCTCGAGGACCGGTTCAACGCCTGAACGCGCCCACTTTTTTTATTGACTTTGACCAGAGGACCCTTGATTCATGAGTGCCATCGTTGACATCGTCGGCCGCGAAGTGCTGGACAGCCGCGGCAACCCCACCGTCGAGTGCGACGTGCTGCTGGAAAGCGGCGTCATGGGCCGCGCGGCCGTGCCATCGGGCGCGTCCACCGGCTCGCGCGAGGCCATCGAACTGCGCGACGGTGACAAGAGCCGCTACTTGGGCAAGGGCGTGCTCAAGGCGGTGGAGCACATCAACACCGAGATCAGCGAAGCCGTGCTGGGTCTGGACGCCTCCGAACAGGCCTTTCTGGACAAGACCCTGATCGACCTGGACGGCACCGAGAACAAGGGCCGCCTCGGCGCCAACGCCATGCTGGCCGTTTCCATGGCCGTGGCCCGCGCCGCCGCCGAGGAAGCCGGCCTGCCGCTGTACCGCTACTTCGGCGGCATGAGTGCGGTGCAGATGCCCGTGCCGATGATGAACGTCATCAACGGCGGCGCGCACGCCAACAACAACCTCGACCTGCAGGAGTTCATGATCATTCCCGTGGGCGCGCCGAGCTTCCGCGAGGCCCTGCGCTGGGGCGCCGAGGTGTTCCACGCGCTCAAGAAGATCCTGCACGACAAGGGCATGAGCGTGGCCGTGGGCGACGAAGGCGGCTTCGCGCCGAACGTGGCCAACCACGAGGCCGCGCTGCAACTGCTGATGGAAGCCATTGCCGCCGCCGGCTACACCGCCGGCGACCAGATCGCCCTGGGCCTGGACTGCGCCGCCAGCGAGTTCTACAAGCACGGCAAGTACGAGCTCGAAGGCGAAGGCCTGCAGCTCAGCGCCGAGGAGTGGACCAACATGCTGGCCACCTGGTGCGACAAGTACCCCATTGTCAGCATCGAGGACGGCATGGCCGAGGGCGACTGGGACGGCTGGAAGCACCTGACCGAGCGCCTGGGCAAGCAGGTCCAGCTCGTGGGCGACGACCTCTTCGTCACCAACACCAAGATCCTGCAGGAAGGCATCGAGAAGGACATCGCCAACTCGATCCTGATCAAGGTCAACCAGATCGGCACGCTGACCGAGACCTTCGCCGCCATCGAGATGGCCAAGCGCGCCGGCTACACCGCCGTCATCAGCCACCGCAGCGGCGAGACCGAAGACACCACCATCGCCGACATCGCCGTGGCCACCAACGCGGGCCAGATCAAGACCGGCTCGCTCTCGCGCTCCGACCGCATGGCCAAGTACAACCAGCTCCTGCGCATCGAGGAAGAGCTGGGCGAAGTGGCCGTGTACCCCGGCCGCGCCGCGTTCTACAACCTCCGCTGATCCACTGATGGCCAACCGCCTTATCCCCGGCCTGCTGGTCGCGCTGCTGCTGGTGCTGCACGCGCAGCTCTGGTTCGGCCGGGGCAGCGTGCCGCAGGTGGCGCAACTGCGCCGCGACCTGGCCGCGCAGCAAGAGGCGAACGAGCTGGCCAGACAGCGCAACGCGCAGGTCGCCAGCGAGCTGCGCGACCTGCAGGAGGGGCTGGAGATGGTCGAGGAACTGGCGCGCCAGGACCTCGGCATGGTCAAGCCCAACGAGATCTTCGTGCAGATCGCGCGCTGATCCCCAGCGGATCGGCGCTTTCCCCCCTTTCCCATGCTCACGGTGACGCTGCTCGGCGGCGAGTCCAGCGGCAAGTCCACGCTGGCGCGGCAGTTGCACGCCGCGCTGCAGGCGCAGGGCATTGACAGCGCCTTGGTGCCGGAGCACCTGCGCGCATGGTGCGAAGCGGCCGGCCGGGCACCGCAGGCCCACGAGCAGGCCGCCATCGCGGCCGAACAGACCCGCCTGATCGAGTCGACACGCGCCGAGGTGGTGATCGCCGACACCACGGCGCTCATGGTCGCCGCCTACAGCGAGCTGTATTTCAACGACCGCAGCCTCTGGCGCGAGGCCCTGGCCGCGCAGCGCCGCCTGGGCCTGACGCTGCTGATGGGCCTGGACCTGCCCTGGGTGTCCGACGGCTTCTTTCGCGACAGCCCCGTCGTGCGCGAGGCCACCGACGCCGTGCTGCGTCGCGAGCTGCAGGGCGAGGGCATCGGCTTTCAGACCGTCTATGGCCAGGGCACGCAGCGCCTGCGCGCCGCGCTGCGCGCCGTGGGCGCCGCGCTGGGCCGCGAGCTGCTGCCCGACGACCCGCTGCTGCGCGAGGGCTCGGGCCGCTGGCAGTGCGAGGCCTGCAGCGACCCCGATTGCGAGCACCGCCTGTTCAGCGCCCTGCTCGCGCGCCGCAGCGGCGGGGGCTGAAACTCACTGAGGCCGGTCGGTACCGGGCGGCTGGGCCAGCGGCTGCAGAAAGATCTGCGCCGCGTCCACCGGGTCGAATTGATAGCCCGCGCCGCAGAACTCGCAGTTCACCTCGATCTGGCCCTGCTCTTCCAGGATGGACTCGACTTCGTCGCGGCCGAGCGAGCGCAGCATGCCGCCCACGCGCTCACGCGAGCAGGTGCAGGCGAAGCGCGGCCCCGCGCCGGCCAGCAGCGGGTCGAAGCGTCGCAGGTCTTCCTCCCAGAACAGCCGGTGCAGGATGGTGTCGGCATCGAGTTCGAGCAGTTCCTCGCGCTTCAGACTGCTCGCCAGGATGGCGATGCGGTTGTAGTCCTCGTTGCGGCCGATCTGGTCCTCGTCGCGCTGCTGCGACTGGGCCGCGAGGTTGCCCTCGCCCTGCAGCGGCAGGCGCTGGATCAGCAGCCCGGCGGCCATCTTGTCGTTCGCGGCCAGCACCAGCTTGGTGTCGAGCTGCTCGCTCTGCAGCATGTAGTGCTCGATCACCTCGCTGAGCTTTTCCAGCTTCTCGCGCTGATCGCCGAACAGCGACACCACGCCCTGGTAGGGCTGCTGGCCCGGCTGGCGGTCCTTCGGGTCGAGCGTGATGGCGCATCGGCCCTGGTTGGTGACGTTGACCATGTGCGACAGCGGCGCGTCCTCGGCCACCTCGCCATCCACGCTGGCGGTGGCGCGCAGGCGCAGGTCGGGCTGCACCTCGGCCACGGCCAGCTTCACCGGGCCGTCGCCGTGGATCTGCATGACCAGGGCGCCGTCGAACTTGATGTTGGCCTGCATCAGCGTGGCCGCGGCCGTCATCTCGCCCAGCAGTTCGGTCACGGCCGCGGGGTAGCCGCCGGCCTGCGCGCGGCGCTGCAGGATCTCCTGCCAGGCGTCGGTGATGCGCACCAGCATGCCGCGCACCGGCAGGCCTTCGAACACGAATTTGTGGAGCTCGGACACGGATTTCCTTCAAGCAAAGGTCGGCAGATGGTGCTCAGCCGACGCGATTCAAGCCCTTGCGGTAGCGCTGGGCGTTCTCCACATAGTGGGCCGCGCTGCGGCGCAGGCCCTCGATCTGTTCGGGCGTGAGCTGGCGCACCACCTTGGCCGGGCTGCCCAGGATCATGGAGCCGTCGGGAAACTCCTTGCCCTCGGTCACCAGGGCGCGCGCGCCCACCAGGCAGTTCTTGCCGATCTTCGCGCCGTTGAGCACGGTGGCGCCGATGCCGATGAGCGACTCGTCGCCGATGGTGCAGCCGTGCAGCATGACCTGGTGGCCGATGGTGACGCGCTCGCCCACCACCAGCGGGAAGCCGTGGTCGGCGTGCATCACGGTGCCGTCCTGCACGTTGCTGCCCTTGCCGACGGTGATGGTCTCGGTGTCGCCGCGCAGCACGGCGCCGAACCACACGCTGCTGTCCTCGTGCAGGTGCACGTTGCCCATCACTTGCGCGCTGTCGGCGACCCAGGCCGACTCGGCCATCGTCGGCGCCACGCCATCGAGTTCATACAGTGCCATGCGGCGGTCTCCTCGGGTGCTGTGGGTGTCGAAACCTAGAATTGTAGGGATGCCCCCCACCCCATTGCCCTCCACGCGCGACAAGCCCCCCAGCCTGCGCGAACAGGCCCTGGCCGCGCTCTGCACGGCCGAGCCCTCGGCCAAGGTGGCGGCGGCGCACGCGCTGTGGGAACGCTGGCGCGCCCTGGGCGCGGACGACGAGGCCGCCTGGTCCGCCCCGGTCCCCATCGAAGCCGACCCCGCGAGGCCCCTGCCCGGCCGCCCCACCCGTCCCGAACTGGTGCCACCGCAGGCCGTGGCCCAGCGCTCGCCCTTCACGCGCGACGGCCTGGCCGCCCTGCTGCACGCCATCGCGCACATCGAGTTCAACGCCATCGACCTGGCGCTGGACGCGCTGTGGCGCTTCCCCGGCCTGCCCCTGGACTACTACCGCCAGTGGCTGCAGGTGGCGCACGAGGAGGCCACGCACTTCGGGCTGCTGCGCGATCTGCTGGGCGAACTGGGCCACGGCTACGGCGACTTCCCCGCCCACAACGGCCTGTGGGAGATGTGCGTGAAGACGCAGCACGACCCGCTCGCCCGCATGGCCCTGGTGCCGCGCACCCTGGAGGCGCGCGGCCTGGACGCCACGCCGCTGATCCAGGCGCGTCTGCGCCAGGTGACGGTGCGCGAGGTGAAGCAGGAGGCGCAGCGCGCGGTCGAGATCCTGGACATCATCCTGCGCGACGAGATCGGGCATGTGGCGGTGGGCAACCGCTGGTACGGCTGGCTGTGCGCCCAGCAAGGCATCGAGCCGCTGCCGCACTACCGCCGCCTGGCGCGCGAGCACGCGGCGCCGCGGCTGCGGCCGCCGTTCAATCTGGAGGCGCGTCGCCGCGCGGGTTTCAACGAAGCTGAGCTGAGCGCACTACGGGCTGAAGACGGCGCATCTGCACGGAGCGGTAGCCCGTCCGTATCTACCAGACAGGACGCATCGGAGCGCGTCCGGTGATTTGAGCCGCAGATCTCTACTTCCACGCGGTAGCGAGTAGGGGCCAGGATCACGTGAATGGATGTTTGTCAGGTGTGCTCGGAAATCCGAGCCGTCGCGAGGTCAGCGACGTACCAAACCGCACTGGCGCAGTCGAATCGCCATCGTCGTGGGGTGAACCTGAAAGAGATCGACTAGCGACTGAAACTGTTTGCCCCGGAAGCGCTCGACTGCGCCTACCCGGCGGTGAAACGCGAGTGAATGCGGAGAGGAATTCATCAGTGACATGTAGTCCTCGCCGATCAGGTCATAGGCCACGTCGTCAGTCAAAGCCAAGTACTCCACCTTAAACATCCCTCGGAACGCTCGTCTAAGTAGGGAGGTGGGTACGAGCAAACAACCTGCGAAGTGATTGGCCTGTTGTTCTTCCGGCTCTACCGGGTCTCTTGGCTCCCCCAATCCGTGGATAGGCATTTCCCGATGGTGGTGCATCCCGGGGTGAAGAAGTAAGTGGCCGATTTCGTGCGCCAACGTGAAGCGTTTCGTCCGCGGCTTCAGTTGGTCGGCAATCGCAATCAATCGTGCGGGACGATTGAGAAACCCGCCCAAGCGCATGCCGTACGGGATATCAGGGCAGCTAAGGTCGCCCTCCTGTACCTCAAACTTGAGGTATTTCGCAACCTCCCAGGGATCGCAGCAATCCAAGCGATGTACCTGCCTGCCCGGCCAGATTGACACTTGGCGGTCCCACATCTCACGTTGCACCTCGAGGGCTTGTTCCTCGATAGCGCTGTCGGGCAGGAATACGGATGGCATGCGACAGACTGTAGCTAAAATCCGCCAAAAACGCTATAGGTAGCGCCCAGCATCGGCTTTGCACGCTAGATGTAGTGGCCTGGGCAGCCAATTCGCTCAAAGATAGTTCGGAAGACATGAATCCATCGGCCAGCTTGAGCGCCGAGAACAGTTCATCCAAACAGGCTCTTGATGAACACCACAATAACTGCAGCACAAGATCCACCCAGGCACACAGCAACAAGGCGAATAAACAATGCGCCTCCAACAGGGTGGGCGTCCATGGTCTCTATGAGCTTCAAGATGCTTGAGAGGGTGTTGAATTTGCGTTTCACTGGTGGCTCCGTAGGGCTGATGTACTTTGTATAGGTACTGGTGTTCAAGAAATGCCGTGCTGGAAAGTGATCTGTTCAGGCGGCCTTTCCGTAAGTCGTGAAGCGGTTCTTGAAGTTGTCCACGATGGGCGATGACCAGACAGTGCCATGCTTGTCACGACATAAGCGCACTCCGCCATCCGGGACTGGCGATCCTGAACGACCCCTTTAGCAGCCCCACCTGCACAAACCGGGACAATCGGGGATGACCTCCGCCGCCCCGACCGCCTTCAGCACCCTCCCCCTTTCCCCCGCCACGCTGGCCAACCTGGAGCAGCTGGGCTACACGGCCATGACGCCGATCCAGGCCGCCGCATTGCCGCCGGCCCTGCTGGGCAAGGACCTCATCGCCCAGGCCCAAACCGGCAGCGGCAAGACCGCCGCCTTCGCCCTGGCGCTGCTGGCCAATCTGAACCCGCGCCGCTTCGCCGTGCAGGCGCTGGTGCTGTGCCCCACGCGCGAGCTGGCTGACCAGGTGAGCACCGAGATCCGCCGCCTGGCGCGCGCGGCGGACAACATCAAGCTCGTCACGCTGTGCGGCGGCGTGCCGCTGCGCGGGCAGCTCGCTTCGCTGGAGCACGGTGCGCACATCGTGGTGGGCACGCCGGGCCGCGTGCTGGACCACCTGGAGCGCGGCAGCCTGCCGCTGGACGCGCTCAACACCCTGGTGCTGGACGAGGCCGACCGCATGCTGGACATGGGCTTCTTCGACGACATCGCCGCCGTCGCCAGGCGCTGCCCCGCCGCCCGCCAGACGCTGCTGTTCTCCGCCACCTACCCCGAGGGCATCGCCCAGTTGGCCGCGCGCTTCCTGCGCGAGCCCGTCACCGTGGCGGTGCAGTCCCAACACAGCGGCGAGCGCATCGAGCAGCGCTGGTACGAGGTGAGCGAGACCGAGCGGCTTGACGCGGTGGGCCGGCTGCTCGCGCACTTTCGGCCGGAGAGCGCGCTGGCCTTCTGCAACACCAAGGCGCAGTGCCGCGACCTGGTGGCCGTGCTGCGCGCCCAGGGCATCAGTGCGCTGGCGCTGTTCGGCGAGCTGGAGCAGCGCGAGCGCGACCAGGTGCTGGTGCGCTTCGCCAACCGCAGTTGCTCGGTGCTGGTGGCCACCGACGTGGCCGCGCGCGGGCTCGACATCGCCAGTCTGGCCGCGGTGATCAACGTGGACGTGACGCCCGACCCCGAGGTACACGTCCACCGCATCGGCCGCACCGGGCGCGCGGGCGAGAGCGGCCTGGCGCTGAACCTGGCCAGCCTGGACGAGATGGGCAGCGTGGGCAAGATCGAGCAACTGCAGGGCCGCGAATCGGCCTGGCATCCCTTGAGCGAGCTGGTGCCCACGGGCCAGGGTCCGCTGGTGCCGCCCATGGCCACGCTGCACATCCAGGGCGGCCGCAAGGAAAAGATCCGCCCCGGCGACGTGCTGGGCGCGCTCACCGCCGACCTGGGCTACACGCGCGAGCAGGTGGGCAAGATCAACGTGAACGAGTGGTCCACCTACGTCGCGGTGGAGCGTGGCATCGCCCAGCAGGCGGCGAGCCGGCTCAACGCGGGGCGCATCAAGGGCAAGGGTGTGAAAGTGCGGGTGCTGGAGGACTGAACCGCGCGCACCAACATTTGGAGACGTTTGCGGCCGAACCCGCTGGGCGCCCGAGCGTCGAATGGGCACCCATGCGACGCAGAAGCCTTCTCCATTCCCTCGTCCTCGTCCCCGGCGCACTCGTCGGCGCCGTGACGGCGCACGCGGCCGACGGCGGCGAGCAGGACGCACCACCGCCCGGCTACGCGGTCTCGACCGGACAACTGCAAGCGGCGGTGGCGCAACGCTTCCCTCTGCGCTACCCGGTGCCCGGCGTGCTGGACCTGGAGTTGCGCACGCCCCGCCTGCGCCCACTGCCCGAGCAGAACCGCCTGCTGGCGGAGATGGCGCTGGAGGCCAGCGGCCCGGCCCTGCACCAGACGCACCAGGGCAGCTTCGACGTCGACTTTGCCTTGCGTTATGAGGCCAGCGACCGCACCGTGCGCGCGCAGGAGCTGCGCCTGAGCCGCCTGCGCTTTCCTTCGCTGCGGCCCGACGTGGTGCGGCTGCTAGACGCCTACGCGCCCTCGATGGCCGCGCAGTCGCTGCGCGAGGTGGTGCTGCACCAGTTGCAACCCGAGGACCTGAAGGCGATCGACGCGATGGGCATGCAGCCCGGCGAGATCACGGTGACCGACACCGGCCTGCGCATAGGACTGGTGCTCAAGCCGCTGTAGGCACGCTCACCCGCGCGGGTGGTGCTGCGCCACCACGGTCTTCAAGCGCTCGCGCGCCACGTGCGTGTAGATCGTCGTCGTGGAAATGTCCGCATGGCCCAGCAGCATCTGCACGGCGCGCAGGTCGGCGCCGTGGTTGAGCAGGTGGGTGGCGAAGGCGTGGCGCAGGGTGTGCGGCGACAGCGGTGCGGTGATGCCGGCGTCGCGCGCGTAGCGCTTCACCAGTTGCCAGAACATCACGCGCGTCATGGCCGAGCCGGCGCGCGCGCCGCGCGAGGTGACGAACAGGTCCTCGCTCGCCAGGCCGCCCAGGATGGCGGGCCGGCCTTCGGTGAGGTAGCGCTGCAGCCAGTCGCCCGCCACCTGGCCGAAGGGCACCAGCCGTTCCTTGTTGCCCTTGCCGGTGATGCGCAGCACCTGCTCCACCAGGCCCAGGTGCCAAGTCTTGAGCGTAACCAGCTCACTCACGCGCAGGCCGCTGGCGTACATCAGTTCCAGCATGGTGCGGTCGCGCAGGCCCAGCGGCGTGCCTTCGTCGGGTGCGTTCAACAGCGCCTCCACCTGCGCCTCGCTCAAGGTCTTGGGCACGCGCAGCGGCTGGCGGGCGGGGGCCAGCCTCAGCGTCGGGTCGGCGGTGATGAAGCGCTCGCGCAGCGCCCAACGGTAGTAGCGGCGAAAGACCGTGAGGCGCCGGTTGGCCGTGGTGGCGCGCGTCTGCGCGTGGCGTTCGGCGAAGTAGCCGTGGATGTCGGCTTCCTGCGCTTCGGGCAGCGCTTTGCCCTGCTCGCGCAGCCAGGCGTCGAACAGGGTCAGGTCGCGGCGGTAGGCGTCGAGCGTGTTGCGCGACAGCCCCTCTTCGAGCCAGAGGCTGTCGATGAAGGCCGACAGCGTGGGGTGCTCGTCGGCCTTCTTCGCTTCGGCCATCAGTCGAGCTTGAGCTTCTGCTTGGCGACCACTTCCTTGTAGACGCCGAATTCGGTCTTGATCTGCGCGGCGAACTCGCTGGGCGAGTTGCCCACCACGATCGAGCCCGTGTCCTCGATGCGCTTGCGCACCGCCGGGTCCTTCAATGCCTCGGCGGCGGCGCCATGGATCTTGCTCACCACGTCGGCCGGCAGGCCCTTGGGGCCGATCAGGCCGTAGTAGGCCATGCGGTTCACCGGCTCCAGGCCCATCTCCTTGAAGGTCGGCACGTTCGGCAGGGCCGCCACCCGCGCCGGCGCGGCCACCGCCAGCGCCACCAGGCGCCCGGCCAGGATGTGCGGCAGCGCGGACGGCAGGTTGTCGAAGATGATGGGCACCTGACCACCGATGGTGTCGTTGAGCGCCGGCCCCGCGCCACGGTAGGGGATGTGCGTGATGAATGTGCCGGTCAGGCTCTTGAACAGCTCGGTCTGCAGGTGGCCGATGCCGCCGGTGCCCGAGCTGGCGTAGCTGTATTTGCCGGGGTTTTTCTTCACCTCGGCGATGAAGGCCTTGAGGTCCTTGGCCGGGAAGCTGGGGTGCACCGCGATCACGTTGGGCGTGGCCGCGATGTTCATGATCGGCGTGAAGTCGTTGATCGTGTCGTACGGGATCTTGGGGTTGATCGCCGGGTTGGCCGCCGTGGTGGAGACCGTGGCCACACCGATGTAGTGGCCGTCGGGCGTGGCGCGCGCGAGTTCCTGCGCGCCGACCACGCCGCCGCCGCCGGCGCGGTTGAGCACGATCACGTTCTGGCCCAGGGCTTTGCCCAGGGGCTCGGACATGACGCGGCCGATGATGTCGGTGGTGCCGCCCGGCGCGAAGGGCACCTGCAGCGTGACGGGTTTGCTCGGGAAGCCCTGCGACAGCGCGGGTCCGGCGGCGAGGATCAGGCCCGCGGCCAGACCGGCCAGGTTGAAGTTGCGACGTGGGGTCATGCGATGCACTCCATTGGGGAGGGTGGAAAGACAGCGTAGGGGACGCAAGCGACGTGCCCGCGGCGGCGCCATTGTGGGCCACTCGGCGCATGGGCCCGATCCGTGATCCCACGACTCGGGAAAACCCGCAGGCATCGGTACGCGTTTCCCGCGAGTCCCAAACGGCGCCCGCTGGGGTATGGTCCCCGTTCTTCCGTTCAACAACATCAGGAGACATCGCATGCGTCTGATCCGCCAGATCGGCCTGGGCATCAGCCTGGCCGCCGCGCTCGCCACCAGCGGCGCCGCCCTCGCGCAGCAGCAGTTCGTCAACGTGCTCACCGGCGGCCAGGCCGGCGTCTACTACCCGCTCGGCGTGGCGCTGGCACAGGTCTATGGCCAGGCCATCCCCAACGCGCGCGCCACGGCGCAGGTCACCAAGGCCTCGGCCGAGAACCTCAACCTGCTGCAGTCCGGCCGCGGCGAACTCGCCTTCTCCCTGGCCGACGCCGTGTCCGACGCCTGGAACGGCAACGCCGAGGCCGGCTTCACCAGGAAGCTCGACAAGCTGCGCGGTCTCTCGGCCACGTACAACAACTACGTGCAAATCGTCGCCAGCGCCGAATCGGGCATCAAGACCCTGGCCGACCTCAAGGGCAAGCGCATTTCCGTGGGTGCGGCGCGCTCGGGCACCGAGCTCAACGCGCGCGCCATCTTCAAGGCCGCGGGCCTGAAGTACGAGGACATGGGCAAGGTCGAGTACCTGCCCTTCGGCGAGTCGGTGGAGCTGATCAAGAACCGCCAGCTCGACGCGACGCTGCAGTCTGCCGGCCTGGGCGTGGCCTCCATCCGCGACCTGGCCACGGCCGTGAAGATCGTGGTGGTGCCGATTCCCGCCGACGTGGTCGCCAAGGTGGGCGACGCGGCCTACCAGCCGGCCACCATCCCGGCCAACACCTACGGCGGCCAGACGGCCGACGTGCCCACGGCCGCGATCCCCAACTTCCTGGTGACGCACGCAGGGGTGTCGGACGATCTGGCCTACCAGATGGCCAAGCAGCTCTACGCCAACCTGGACAAGCTGCACGCCGCACACAACGCGGCCAAGGCCATCAACCCGGCCAATGCCATCAAGGGCATGCCGGTGCCGCTGCACCCGGGCGCCGAGCGCTACTACAAGGAAGCGGGCCTCATCAAGTAAGCCCCCATCGTTGAGGACACGGCCCCGCATGGGGCCGTTCTGCTTTCTTGCCCGGCCACCGAGTCGAGGAATCCATGACCGATCCGACCCCTTCTCACGACGCCCCCGCCCACGCGCCCCTGCGCGGCGCCATCTTCTGGGTGGCCATCGCCTTCTCGGCCTACCAGATCTGGATGGCGTCCTTCCACCCGCTGTCCAGCCAGGTGATTCGCGCCATCCACGTGGGCTTCGTGCTGCTGATGATCTTCGCCCTGTACCCGCCCTTCGGTGAGCGCGAAGGTGCCCTCGGCACCGCGGGACGCGCGCTGGGCTGGGTGCTGGGCCTCACGGGTTTCGTCTTCGCCTTCTACCACTGGGTCTTCGAGTCCGACCTCACCGCGCGCGCGGGCGAGCTGATCGCAGCGGACTGGGTGATCGGCGTGGTCACCATCGCACTGGTGTTCGAGGCGGCGCGCCGCGTGATGGGCTGGGGCCTGCCATTGATCTGCGCGATCTTTCTGCTCTACGCCCTCTTCGGCCAGTACCTGCCGGGCGCGCTGGCCCACCGCGGCTACGGGCTGGACCAGATCGTCAGCACCCTGGCCTTCGGCACGGAGGGCATCTACGGCACGCCCACCTACGTGTCGTCCACCTACATCTTCCTGTTCATCCTGTTCGGCGCCTTCCTCGAACAGGCCGGCATGATCCGGCTGTTCAACGACTTCGCCATGGGCACCGTGGGCCACACGCGCGGCGGGCCGGCCAAGGTCTCGGTCATCTCCTCCGGCCTCATGGGCACCATCAACGGCTCGGGCGTGGCCAACGTGGTCACCACGGGCCAGTTCACCATCCCGCTGATGAAGCGCTTCGGCTACTCGCCGGCCTTCGCGGGCGGTGTGGAGGCCACGTCCAGCATGGGCGGGCAGATCATGCCGCCGGTGATGGGCGCCGTGGCCTTCATCATGGCCGAGACCATCAACGTGCCCTACGTGGACATCGTCAAGGCCGCTTTGATCCCGGCCATCCTGTACTTCGGCACCGCGTTCTGGATGGTGCACCTGGAGGCCGGCCGCAAGGGCCTGCTGGGCCTGCCCAAAGAGGAATGCCCCAACCCCTGGACGGCGGTGAAGGAACGCTGGTACCTGCTGCTGCCGCTGGCTGGCCTGGTCGCGCTGCTGTTCTCGGGCTACACGCCCCTGTTCTNNCGCCGCCGTCATCAGCGGCGTGAAGGGCACGCCGCTGCGTGTACTGGCCTGGGTGCTGCTGGGCCTGGCCACGGCGGGCTTCTTCGAGTTCGGCGTGGGCACCTTCTACGTGGTCGCGCTGGTGCTCATCGCCCTCACCTTTGTGATGCGCCGCGGCGGCGACGCGCGCCAGCTCGCCGTGCAGAGCCTGGTGGACGGCGCGCGCCACGCGCTGCCCGTGGCCATCGCCTGCGCGCTGGTGGGCGTGATCATCGGCGTCATCAACCTCACGGGCGTGGCCGCGGAAATCGGCGGGCGCGTGATCGCCATCGGCCAGGACAACCTGTTCCTGGCGCTGCTGCTGACCATGCTCACCTGCCTGGTGCTGGGCATGGGCATTCCCACCATCCCCAACTACATCATCACCAGCTCGCTCGCGGCGCCGGTGCTGCTGGAGCTCGGCGTGCCGCTGATCGTCTCGCACATGTTCGTTTTCTACTTCGGGATCATGGCGGACCTCACGCCACCGGTGGCCCTGGCCTGCTTCGCGGCCGCGCCGATCGCGCGCGAGACGGGCCTGAAGATCAGCGTGCAGGCCATCCGCGTGGCCATCGCCGGCTTCATCATGCCCTTCATGGCCGTGTACTCGCCCGCGCTCATGCTGCAGAGCGAGGACTGGGGCGCCGTGGCCTGGGTCGTGTTCAAGGCCGTGCTCGCCATCGCCATGTGGGGCGCGGGCGCCATCGGCTTCCTGGCCGCGCCACTGGCCTGGTGGGAGCGCGCCTGGGTGGTGGTGGCCGCCTGCTTCCTGGTGGTGGCGCTGCCGCTCACCGACGAGATCGGCCTGGCCGCGATCGCGGCCTTCCTGGCCTGGCACTGGTGGCGCACGCGCCGGCCCGGCATGGGCCAGGCCGGCGCGCGCTGAGGCAAGGACGGCATGGCGGCGGGCGTGCTGGGTCTGTGCCTCGCCCTGGCCGCCGCGCCGCAGCAGGCGGTCTTCCTGCCGGGCCGCCACTTCACCCTGGCCTGGACGCACAGCATCGAAAAAGTCCGCTGGGAAGAGGACTACCAGGTGATCGGGCCGCCCGCGCGCCTGATCGCCACCACCGCGCGCATCAAGGGCTCGGCCGCGGGCATGGAGCCGCCGCCGGACGCGGTGCTGCGCGACGGCTCGTTCCACTACACACCCAGCGAACGCTCGCCAGCCCGGCTGCCGCTCACGCGCTCGGAATTCACCGCGGACTTCGACCTCTGTGTGGACGGCGCCTGCCGCCCCATGGGCCACTGGCTGCCCTCTGACGGCGGCGTCACCGAGATGAGGGCCTGCGAGGGGGCGCCGTCGCGCTGAGGCCACGGCGCGCCCTTACGATCGGGCGGTGAACTTCGCCCAACTGCTCTTTCCCGACTTCTCGCTCATCCTGTGCGGCTACCTGGTGTGCCGCTTCACCAAGCTCAACCGCCCGGTGTGGGAGCAGGTCGAGAGCCTCGTCTACTACTTCCTGTTCCCGGTGCTGCTGTTCCAGAGCATCGTGAAGAACCCCCTGGACCTGGGCGCGGCCTCCAGCCTGGTGGGCGCAGCCGTCTCGCTGGCGGTGTGCGCCATCGCCCTCACCTATTCGCTGCCGCACTGGCCCTGGCTGGGCCGGCGCATCGACGTGCGCCTGCACGCGGCGAGCGCGCAGGTGGGCTTTCGATTCAACTCCTTCATCCTGCTGGCGCTGGCCGACCGCGTGGCCGGCCCGCAGGCCCTGCTGATGGTGGCGGTGATCATCGGCTGCTGCGTGCCCATCTTCAACGTGGGCGCGGTCTGGCCCATGGCGCGCCACGCCAACAAGGGCTTCGGGCGCGAGTTGCTGCGCAACCCGCTGATCATTGCCACCGCCACGGGGCTGGTGGCCAACCTGCTGGGCTTCACCCTGCCCGACTGGCTTTCGCCCACGGTGAACCGCATCGGCCAGGCCTCGCTGGCGCTGGGCCTGATGGCGGCGGGCGCGGGCATGCAGTTCGGCAGCATGGCCAGCGCCAAGGCCCTGGCCGTGGCGGTGCTGGCCATCAAGCACCTGGCGGTGCCGCTGATGGCCTTCGGCCTCGCCCTGCTGTTCCGGCTCGACCCGGTGCAGACCGCCGTGCTGCTGACCTTCTCGGCCGTGCCCACGGCGTCCAGTTGCTATGTGCTGGCCGCGCGCATGGGCTACAACGGGCCCTACGTGGCGGGGCTGGTCACGCTGTCCACGCTGCTGGGCATGCTGAGCCTGCCGTTTGCGCTGGGCGTGCTGGGCGGCTTGCGATAGGGCCACCGCGACGGAACCCAGGGCCTTTTGGCTCCCCGTTGCGGACCACGGAGTGCGGGCACACAATGCCCCGCATGAAACGCCGTGACCTCTGCCTTGCCGCCCCCCTGGCCCTGCTGGGCGCCCCCTTCGCCCGCGCCAGCACCTGCCCCGCCCTGCTGAACCACCAGTTCCCGCGCCTGCAGGACGGCGCACCCCAGAACCTGTGCCAGTTTGCGGGCAAGGTGGTGCTGGTGGTCAACACCGCCAGCTACTGCGGCTTCACCAGGCAGTACGAAGGCCTGGAGGCGCTGTTCGCGAAGTACCGCGAGCGGGGCCTGGTGGTCCTCGGCTTTCCATCCAACGATTTCGAACAGGAAACCGGCGACGCGAAGCAGATCGCCGAGCTGTGCTTCAACACCTACGGCGTGCGCTTCCCCATGTTCGACAAGACCGTGGTCACCGGCGCCAAGGCCAATCCGCTCTACCTGCAGCTGCGCCAGGCCACCGGCGTGTCGCCGCGCTGGAACTTCCATAAGTACCTGATCGGCCGCGATGGCCGCGTGATCGACCAGTACGCCAGCACCACCGAGCCCATGGGGCGCACGCTGACGCAGGCCGTGGAGGCCGCGCTCGCCGCGAAAGCCTGAGCGTCGCGGGCCGGCCACCCAAAGAAAAAGCCACCGCAAGCGGTGGCTTTCTCGTTGCCGGGGGCTGAGGGAATCAGCGGATCACGGCGATGGTGGTGCGGTTGCCGCCTTTGTAGGTCATCAGCGTCAGGGCACCGTTCTTGATGTCGCCCTTTTCGTCGAACTCGATCTTGCCGGTCACGCCGTTGTAGCTGGAGGCCTTGAGGGCGGGCAGGTAGACCTTGGGATCGGCCGAGCCGGCGGTGACCATGGCATTGGCCATGACCTTCACGGCGTCGTACACGTACGGGGCGTACACCTGCACGTCGGCGTTGAACTTGGCCTTGAAGTCCTCACGGAACTTGTCCATGCCGGCCTTCTGTTCGCCCTCGACACCACCGGCCTCGGCGCAGTAGACCTGCTCGTCGCTCATGCCGTCGCCGGCCAGCTTGGGCAGTTCGCTGGTGCAGATGCCGTCGCCGCCCATGAACTTGGCCTGGATGCCGAGCTGCTTCATCTGCTTGAGCATGGGGCCGGCCACGGCGTCCATGCCGCCGAAGAACACCACGTCGGGCTTCTTGGCCTTCAGTGTGGTCAGGATGGCGTTGAAGTCAGTCGCCTTGTCGTTGGTGAACTCGCGGCCCACCACCGTGCCGCCGGCGGCCTTCACGCCCTTCTCGAACTCGTCGGCCACGCCCTGGCCGTAGGCCGTGCGGTCGTCGATGACGGCCACGTTCTTGGCCTTGAGGGTTTCGATGGCGTACTTGCCGAGCGTGCCGCCCAGGTGCACGTCGTCAGCCACCACGCGGAACGCGCCCGCGAAGCCCTGGCGGGTGTACTTGGGGTTGGTCGCCGAGGGCGAGATCTGCGGAATGCCGGCGTCGTTGTAGAGCTGCGAAGCCGGAATGGTGGTGCCCGAGTTCAGGTGGCCGATGACGCCGTTGACCTTGGCGTCGACCAGCTTCTGCGCGGCGGCCGTGCCCTGCTTCGGGTCGGCGGCGTCGTCTTCGGCCAGCAGCTCGAACTTGGCCTTGCCGCCACCGATGGTGAGGCCGGCGGCGTTGAGCTCCTCGATCGCCATGCGGGCGCCGTTCTCGTTGTCCTTACCCAGGTGAGCGATGGCGCCGCTGGTGGGGCCGACGTGACCGATCTTGACCACGACCTCCGCCGGTGCGGCCGGTGCGGGCGCTGCGGCCGGTGCAGCGGCCGGGGGAGCAGCCTCTTCCTTCTTGCCACAGGCCGCGAGCGCGACGGCTGCGGCAAGCACTGCCAGTTTCATGTTCACTTGCATGGAATTTCCTCGGTAAGGATGGATTGATTTGCGGAGGGAACTTTTTTTACTCCACCGCATAAAGATACTCCAAAACGAACCGGCTTTTGGCCGGGACCGAAGCCTAAAACACGGTTGGGCGAGCGGTTCGAGGGTTTTCCTGAAGCCGCGCGTGCACCGAATGCGTTCACTCGCCGCCGACGGACCTGAGGTCGTGGCGCTGCGGTTCGACACCGTCGGCCAGGTAGCGGCGCCAGCGCTGGCGCGCCAGTGCCCGGTCGCCGTCGTCCTGGCCCACCACCTCGATCACGCGGTCAAAGCGCGAGTAGTCGGCCGGCACGTCATCGGTGAGATTGACCAGCACTTGCGTGGGCGCGCGCTCGTCGAGCCGGTCGAGCAGGTGAATGGGCGAATGGCGGCGCGTGGCCTCGGCGTCCGCCCCGACACAGTGCGGAACGAACTCGCCCTGGGCGATCAGCCACAGGCCGCGATCGAGCGTTTCAAGTTGCTCGACCGGGGCCAGCACGGACACGCGCGCCCCCTTGAGGTAGGCCTTGCGCAGCAGGCGGCAGACGTAGGCGGCCTTGTCGGGCGCGTTGAAGTGGAAGGCCACCTCGGCCATGGCCGTGCGCGGGCTCAGCGGCTGGAGGCCCGGGCTTTGGCCCGCGCCTTGCCGGCGGGGCCCGCGGCCTCGTTCAGCAGGTACTGCAGCAGCAGCGGCACCGGCCGCCCGGTGGCGCCCTTGTTCGAGCCCCCGCGCCAGGCGGTGCCGGCGATGTCCAGGTGGGCCCAGGGCAGCTCGGTGGCGAAGCGCTGGAGGAACTTGGCCGCGGTGACGGCACCACCCGCGCGCCCGGCCACGTTGGCCACGTCGGCGAAGTTGGACTTCAGACCTTCGGCGTACTCGTCGTCCAGCGGCATGCGCCAGCACGGGTCGCCCGCCTGCTCGCCGGCCTGCGACAGCGCCTGGGCCAGCTCGTCGCGCGCGCTGAACAGCCCGCTGCGCACGGCGCCCAGCGCGATCACGCAGGCGCCGGTGAGCGTGGCGATGTCGATCACCGCGCGCGGCTTGAATCGGGCCGCGTAGGTGAGCGCGTCGCAGAGGATCAGGCGGCCCTCGGCGTCGGTGTTGAGGATCTCGATGGTCTGGCCGCTCATGCTGCGCACCACGTCGCCCGGCTTGACGGCCTTGCCGTCGGGCATGTTCTCGCAGGTGGGGATGAGGCCGACGACGTTGATGGCGGGCCGGGCTTCGGCCAGGGCGGCGAAGGTGCCCAGCACGCTGGCCGCGCCGCCCATGTCGAACTTCATCTCGTCCATCTCGGCGGCGGGCTTGAGGCTGATGCCGCCGGTGTCGAAGGTGATTCCTTTGCCCACCAGCACCACGGGCGCGTCGGCCTTGCCGGCGCCCTGGTAGCGCATGACGATGAAACGCAGCGGTTCGGCCGAGCCTTGCGCCACAGCCAGGAAGGCCCCCATGCCCAGGGCCTCGATCTGGCGCGGGCCGAGCACCTCGGTCTTGATGCCCGGCAGGCGGCCGAGCTGGCGCGCCGCGTCCGCGAGGCGGCTGGGCGTGGCATGGTTGGCGGGGCGGTTGGCCCATTCCTTGGCGAATTCCACGCCCGCCACCACGGCCTTGCCGGTTTCGAAGGCCGCACGCACGGTGCTGGCGTCGCTCACGCCGAAGGTGGTCTTGGCCAGCGCACGCGGCTTGGCGCTGGGCTTGGTGGTGGTGTAGACGTAAGACGCGTCGGCGCAGATCTGCATGGCGGCGCGCAGTCCCTCGGCGTCGGCCGCGACCAGCGAAAACACCACGCCCAGGCGCGCGATGCCCGGCGCCTTGAGCTGCGACATGCCCATGCCCACCGCCTTGCGCACGGACACCGCGTCGGCCGTGCCGGCGCGCACCAGCAGCACGCGCGCCGCCTTGATGCCTTCGGGCCGGTAGCAGGCCAGCGTCTTGCCCACGCCGGGCTCCAGGTCCTCGCTCTTGAGCGCCTGGGCCACCAGCGTGTGCAAGGGCGAGCTTCCCTTGGGCAGCGTGTCGGGCACCAGCACCAGCAGCGCGTCGGCGGGGAATTCGGCGGCCTGTGCCGGACTCAGGGTCTTGAGGTCAAAGTTCATAATTCGGTCTCGTTCTGACGCCAATCGATGTTATTCCATTCGTCCATCCGCAAGGAGCTGGCCCGCAGTTTCGGGGCCACGCTGGTGATCCTGTTCACCATCGTGCTCACCATGCTGCTCATCCGCACCTTGGGCGCGGCCTCCAAGGGCAGTGTGGACCCGCAAGAGATCATGCTGGTCCTGGGCTACACCGTCATCGGGCGAATGCCCACGGTGCTCACGCTCGCGCTGTTCATCTCCATCGTGTTCACGCTATCGCGCATGTACCGCGACAGCGAGATGATCATCTGGTTCACCAGCGGGCGCTCGCTCGGGGGTTTTCTGGGGCCCCTGATGCGCTTCGCCTGGCCGGTGCTGCTGGTGATCGTGCTCATGGTGTTCTTCATCTGGCCCTGGGCCAACCAGCAGGTGAACGACTTGCGCGACCGCTTCGAGCGCCGTGGCGACCTGGAGCGGGTGGAGCCTGGCCAGTTCCAGGAGTCCTCCAGCGGCCGGCGCGTGTTCTTCATCGACAAGGACACGGCCGACGGCACCGAAGGCCGCAACATTTTCATCTCCAGCACCGAGCCCAACGGTGAAGAGACCATCACCTCCGCCCGCTCGGGCCGCATCGAATGGGTGGGCGAGCGCCAGTTCCTGATGCTCAACAACGGGCAGCGGCTCGAGTCGCAGGCCGACAACGGCCTGCGCGTGAGCGATTTCGCCGAATACGGCACGCAGATCGGCCAGGCCGGCGGCAACCTGGGCGCGGCGGTGGAACTCAAGGCCCGCCCGAGCTGGGAGCTCATCATGAACCCCGACCGCGCCAACCTGGCGGAACTGGGCTGGCGCGTGGGCCTGGCCATCACGGCGTTCAACTTCGTGCTCATCGCCCTGGCCACCACGGTGGGGAACCCGCGGGCGGGCCGCAGTGGCAACCTGTTCTTCACGCTCTTCGCCTTCGTGTTCTATTACAACCTGCTCAACATCGGCCAGAACTGGGTGGCGCGCGGCGTGATCGACCTGCTGCCCTTCATGGTGGGCTTGCACGGCGGTGTGCTCGCGCTCACGCTGGTGTGGTTCTACAAGCGGCATCAGGGCCTGAGCCTGCGCGAGCTGCTCACCGGCTGGCGCCGGCGCGGGGCCTCGGCATGAGCGACGCACGGCCGCCCGAAGTCACTCGCACCGCAGCGCGCCGCGCGGAGGTATCCGAATGAAGACCATCCGCCGCCTGATCTACGGCGAGGTGTTCTCGGCCGTCTTCTTCGTGCTGCTGGCCTTCCTGTCGCTGTTCTTCTTCTTCGACTTCGTCGATGAACTGCCCGACATCGGCAAGACCTCGCTGCTCGACCCCGAGCGCGTGTACACCCTGGTCGACGCCCTGCTCTACGTGGGCCTGCTCATGCCCAGCCGCATCTACGAGCTGCTGCCCATCGCGGTGCTGATCGGCTCGGTGTTCGTGCTCGCGCGCCTGGCCCAGGGTTCGGAGTACACCATCCTGCGCACCAGCGGCCTGGGGCCCTGGCGCGCCCTGCGCACGCTGCTGGGCCTCGGCACGGTGTTCGTGCTGCTCACCTTTGCCATCGGCGACTACCTCGCGCCGCTGGCCGACCGTGGCGCGCAACTGCACAAGTCGCGCTTCCAGGGCGCGATCAGCCTGGGCCAGACGGGCGCCTGGCTGAAGGAAAAGCAGCCCTACAGCAACTTCTCGGTGAACGTGGGCTCCATGTCCGCGCAAGGCGACCTGGGCAATGTGCGCATCTTCGAGTTCAACAACCAGGGCTTCCTGGTGTCCACCCTGCACGCGCAGAGCGGGCGGATCGAGAACGACGAGAGCTGGACGCTGCGGCAGGTGGAGCGGCGCGAGTTCGACGCCGCGGGCCAGCAATCGGCCAAGGTGCAGCGCAGCCAGCTCGAGACCTTTCGCTGGCCCACCAGCCTGAACACCGAAATGGTGTCGGTGGCCCTGCTCAAGCCCGAGCGGATGCGCACGGCCGACCTGTTCGCCTACATCCGCCACCTGGAAGCCAACGGCCAGACCGCGCAGCGCCACGAGATCGAGTTCTGGCGCAAGGTGTTCTACCCGCTGTCCTGCCTGGTGATGGTGGTGCTGGCCCTGCCGTTTGCCTACCTGCACTTCCGCTCGGGCAGCATCACCGGCTACGTTTTCGGCGGGGTGATGATCGGCATCAGCTTCTTCCTGCTCAACAACGTGTTCGGCTACATCGGCAACCTGAACCAGTGGCAGCCCTGGCTGGCGGCGGCCTCGCCGGCGCTCATCTACTCGGTCTTCTCGCTCGGCGCCTTCGGGTGGCTGGTGCTCAAGCGATGACCAGACTGGGCGTCATCGTCTTCGCCCATGGCTCGCGCGACCCGCAGTGGCGCGCGCCGGTGGACGCCGTGGCCCGGCGCGTGGCCGAACGCGAACCGGGCACGCTGGCCTGCACCGCCTACCTCGAACTCACCGAGCCCGATCTGCCCACGGCCGCGCGCGAGCTGGTGCGCGCGGGGGCCAAGCGCATCCGCGTGCTGCCGCTGTTCTTCGGCATGGGCAAGCACGCGCGCGAGGACCTGCCCAGGCTGGTGGACGAGTTGCGGCGCAACCACGCGAGCGTTGCCATCGAGCTCATGCCCACCGCGGGCGAAGACCCGCGCCTGATCGATCTGTTGGCCGAACTGGCCTTGAAGGAGGGTGCATGAACCTGCACCAGTTCAAGTTCGTGCAGGAGGCGGTGCGCCGCAACCTCAACCTCACCGAGGCCGCCAAGGCGCTGCACACCTCGCAACCCGGCGTGTCCAAGGCCATCATCGAGCTGGAGGACGAGCTCGGCATCGAGATCTTCGCGCGCCATGGCAAGCGCATCAAGCGCGTCACCGAGCCGGGCCAGCAGGTGCTCAAGAGCATCGACATCATCCTGCGCGAGGTCAACAACCTCAAGCGCATCGGCGAGCAGTACTCGGCGCAGGACAGCGGCACGCTCTCCATCGCCACCACCCACACGCAGGCGCGCTACGTGCTGCCCGGGCCGGTGGCCGCGCTGCGCCAGGCCTACCCCAAGGTCGGCATCAGCCTGCACCAGGGCTCACCCGACCAGGTGGCGCGCATGCTGATCGAAGAGGTGGCCGAGATCGGCATGGCCACCGAGTCGCTGGTGAACTACCCCGAGCTCGTCACCCTGCCCGCCTACGAATGGCAGCACGTGCTGGTGTTTCCCTTCGATCACCCGCTGCTCGCGCGCGAGCGCATCGGCCTGGAAGACCTGGCGCAGTTGCCGCTGATCACCTACCACCCCAGCTTCACCGGCCGCACGCGCATCGACCAGGCCTTCGCGCTGCGTCACCTGCAACCCAACGTGGTGCTCGAGGCCATCGACTCGGACGTGATCAAGACCTACGTGAAGCTCGGCATGGGCGTGGGCATCGTGGCCGAGATGGCGGTCAAGGGCGAGAACCAGACGCCCGACCTGGTGGCGCGCCCGGCCGGCGCCCTGTTCGGCCACAACCTGGCGCGCGTGGCCTTCAAGCGCGGCACCTACCTGCGACAGTTCGTGCTGCGCTTCGCCGAGCTGTTGTCCGATCGCCTGTCGCGCGATCTGATCCAGCGCGCGATGGCCGGTGAACCCGACGACTACGAAATTTGACCCCATGGACACGAAGACCCAGCCCCGCACCCCCGCCCTCGCCTCGCGCCTGCCGCAGGTGGGCACCACCATCTTCACCGTCATGTCCACGCTGGCGGCCGAGCACGGCGCCGTCAACCTGGGCCAGGGCTTCCCCGATTTCGGCTGCGACCCCGCCCTGCTGGACGCGGTGGACACGGCCATGCGCGCCGGCCACAACCAGTACCCGCCCATGACCGGCGTGCCCGCGCTGCGCCAGGCCATGGCCGACAAGGTCGAGGCCCTGTACGGCCGCCGCTACCATCCCGACACCGAGATCACCGTCACGGCCGGCGCCACGCAAGCCATCCTCACGGCGATCCTGGCCGTGGTGCACCCGGGCGACGAGGTCATCGTGCTGGAGCCCTGCTACGACAGCTACGTGCCCAACATCGAACTGGCGGGCGGGCGCGTGGTGCGCGTACCGCTGGTGCCGGGCAGCTTTCGGCCCGACTTCGACGCCATCGCCCGGGCCATCACGCCGCGCACGCGCGCGCTGATCGTCAACACGCCGCACAACCCCAGCGGCATGTGCTGGACCGACGCCGAAATGCGCCGCCTGGACGAGCTGCTCGCGCCCACCGACATCGTGCTCATCAGCGACGAGGTCTACGAGCACATGGTGTTCGACGGCCTGCCGCACCACAGCGCGGCGCGCTACCCCGGCCTGGCGGCGCGCGCCTTCATCATCAGCAGCTTCGGCAAGACCTACCACGTGACCGGCTGGAAGGTGGGCACGGTGCTCGCGCCCGCGCCGCTGACGGCCGAGTTCCGCAAGGTGCACCAGTTCAACGTGTTCACGGTGAACACGCCCATGCAGCACGCCCTGGCCGCCTACATGGCGGACCCGGCGCCCTACCGCGATCTGCCGGCCTTCTACCAGCGCAAGCGCGACCTGTTCCGCGAGGGGCTGGCGAAGACGCGCTTCAAACTGCTGCCGGGGGAAGGCACCTACTTCCAGTGCGTGGACATCTCGTCCCTGGCCGTGCCCGAGCGCGACCTGCCCGAGGCGGACTTCTGCCGCTGGCTCACCAGCGAGATCGGCGTGGCGGCGATCCCGCTGTCGGCGTTCTATGGGGATGGCTTCGACCAGAAGGTGGTCCGCTTCTGCTTCGCGAAGAAAGACGACACGCTGCTGGAGGCGCTCAAGCGCCTGTCGACGCTCTAGCAACGGATCGGGTTGCGGCAGAAGCGCTCCAGCTCCCGCACCGTGCTGCGCGCCGCCACCGCCTGGCGCACGCCCGAGCCCATCTCCAGGCTGAGCTTCATCTCGTACTTCTTGAAGAAGGCCTCGAACAGCTCGCCGCCCAGCGTGCCCGTGGCCGTGAGCTGATCGCTCTGGGCATCGTGCTCCAGCAGCACCGCGCACAGCGGCTGCTCGGCCGGGCCGCGCAGCACCTGGGCCCCGCGCGCGGGGTCGTACTGGCTGTGGTCGGCGCAGCAGTGGATCAGGTCGCTGCCCTGGCTGGGCGTCTGCGGGTTCACCGCGGGGCCCTTGCGGAAGCTGATGAAGCTCAGGTCCTTGGTGGGGTAGACCAACTGGTGCGCGCAGATGGCCGAGAAGGCCACCACGCTGCGCTTCGCGCCCACGCCGCCGGGCCACTGGTAGGACTGCTTGTCCTTCGTGTTCAGCGTCGCCGGCGGCGCCGCCTTGCCCAGGTCGAGCAGGAACACCGGCGTGGCCTCGAACGGGTAATGGAACACGTAGTTGACCTGCGGCCGCAACTGGCTGGCCTTGAAGGGCTGGCCCTGCTCGTCCACCAGCAGCGTGCGCGCGTAAGCCTTGGGCTGCGCATTGGCCGCCCAGGCGGACGTGCCAAGTGCGCTGGCCAGCGAGGTGGTGGTCGCGCCAACGGCGCAGGCCTGAACGAAATCGCGTCGGTCCATGGGCGGGTGACTCCTGGCGTGAACCGGCCCAGTGGAGCGCAGGCGCGCCGCGCTTGTCAAGGCTTCTCAGGCATTGAGCTGCGCCCAGCTCTTCTCCAGGCGCTTGAGGCTCACCGGCTGCGGCGTGCGCAGCTCCTGCGCGAAGAAGCTCACGCGCAGCTCCTCCAGCAACCAGCGCAGCTCCTGCAGGCGCGCGTCCTGCACGCCCTTGCGCTCGGCCACCAGGCGCCAGTAGCGCTGCTCCTGGGGCTTCAGTTCGGCCTGCCTGGCGGCGTCGCGCGCCGGGTCGGCGCGCAGCTTGTCCAGCCGCAGCTGCACCGCCTTCAGGTAGCGCGGCAGGTGCTGCAGTTGCGCGTGCGGCGTCTCGATGAGGAAGCGCTTCGTCACCAGCCGCTGCAATTGCTGCGAGACATCGGCCGCCACGTCCGCGGGCGGCTTGGCGTCCTTGAGCTTGCGCTGCGCGGCCGCGAACTCGGTGAGGATGGCGCCGGCCGTGCGCGCGATCTCGGCCGCGATGAGGTTCAAGCGCCCGCGACCGTCGGCCACGCGCTGATCGAAGGCCTTGGCGTCGGCCGGCAGGGGCTCCTGCAGGAAGGCGCGGTCGAGCGCCAGCTCGATGATCTGCGCCCGCAGCTCTTCCAGCGTGCCGCCGCCGCGCTCCTTGTCCACGCCCATGAAGGCCGCGCCCATGGCCTGCAGGCCGGCGATGTTCTTCTCGAGGTACCTCAGCGCGTCCTTGATCTGCAGCGCCACCAGCCGGCGCAAGCCCTCGCGGTGGCGCGCCTGCGCGACGTCGGGCTCGTCGAAGACCTCGAGGCGCACGGCATCGCCGTCGTCGACCAGTGCGGGAAAGCCGATGAGGGTCTGGCCTCCGCGGCGGATTTCCAGCAGCTCAGGCAGTTCGCCAAAGTCCCAGCGGGTGTGGCGTTGGCTCGCGTCCACCGCCGGTGCGGCGGGGGCCGGTGCGGCTTTTGCCACCCGCACGGCTTGGCCATTCGGGCCCGACGGAGGCACAGGCGCCGATGGCGCGGGCGCCGGGGCGCTGGTGGTCTTGAGCGCCGCCAGCGCCTGGAACGCGCCGCGCGCCTGCGAGCCCAGCTCGGCCTTGAGCGCGCCCAGGTTGCGGCCCTGCCCCAGTTGCCGCCCGTGCTCGTCCACCACGCGCAGGTGCATGAACAGGTGCGGCGGCAACTGGTCGGGTTTGAGGTCGTTGCGCACGATGTCGAGCTGCGTGGCCTCGCGCACGAGCTTGAGCACGGCGTCCTGAAGGCCGCCATGGGCGAAGGCCTCTGGCGCGCACAGCGCCTCGGTGAAGCGCTCGGCCGTGGCCGGTAGCGGCACCAGCCGCGAGCGCGGGCGCTGGTGCAGTGTCTTGAGCAGGGCCAGCACCTTGTCTTTCAGCATGCCGGGCACCAGCCAGTCGCAGCGCTCCTCGCTCACCTGGTTGAGCGCGTAGATCGGCACCGTGACCGAGAGGCCGTCGCGCGCGTCGCCGGGCTCGTGCAGGTAGCTGGCGGCGCAGTCCACACCGCCCAGGCGCACGGTGCGCGGGAAGGCCTGGGCCGTGATGCCGGCGGCCTCGTGGCGCATCAGGTCTTCGCGCGTGAGGAACAGCAGCCTGGGGTTCTCGCGCGCGGCCTGGGCGTACCAGCGTTCGAAGGCGGCGCCGCTGCTCAGATCGGCGGGGACCTGTTCGTCGTACCAGGCATAGATGACCTCGTCGTCCACCAGCACGTCCTGCCGGCGCGACTTGTGCTCCAGCTCCGTCACCTGCCGCACCAGCTTGCGGTTGGCGGCCAGGAAAGGCAGCTTCGTGTCCCACTCGCCTTGCACCAGGGCCTCGCGGATGAAGATGGCGCGCGCGCCTTCCGGGTCGATGCGGCCGTAGTCGGCGCGCCGGTTGTGGTAGATCACCAGGCCGTAGAGCGTGGCGCGCTCCAGCGCCGACACGCGCGCCGCCCGCTTCTCCCAGTGCGGGTCCAGCAACTGCTTCTTGAGCAGGTGCGCGCCCACGCGCTCCACCCAGGTGGGTTCGATGGCCGCGATGCCGCGCCCGAACAGGCGCGTGGTCTCCACCAGTTCGGCGCAGACGATCCAGCGGCCCGGCTTCTTGCTGAGGTTCGCCCCGGGGTGGCGGTGGAACCTGATGCCGCGCGCCCCGAGGTACCAGTCTTCGGTTTCGCTCTTGCAGCCGATGTTGCCCAGCAGGCCGCTGAGCATGGCGCAGTGCAGTTGCTCGTAGCTGGCCGGCGTCGCGTTGAGTTTCCAGCCCTGCTCGCCCACCACGGTGTGCAACTGGCTGTGCGTGTCGCGCCATTCGCGCACGCGGCGCACGTTGATGAAGTTTTCGCGCAGCAGGTTCTCGTATTGGCGGTGGCTGAGCTTGTGGTCCTGGCCGTGACCGCCCCGGCTGTCGTCCAGCCACTTCCAGAGCTTGAGCGTGCCCGTGAACTCGCTCTTCTCGTCGTCGAACTTGGCGTGCGCCTGATCGGCCTGGGCCTGCTTGTCGATGGGGCGATCGCGCACGTCCTGCACGCTCAGGGCCGAGGCGATGACCAGCACCTCGTCGAGCGCGTTCTGGTCGCGCGCGGCCAGGATCATGCGGCCCACGCGCGGGTCCAGCGGCAGGCGCGACAGCGACTGGCCGATGGCCGTGAGTTCGTTGTCGTCGTCCACCGCGCCGAGTTCGGCGAGCAACTGGTAGCCGTCGGCGATGGCGCGGCGCTGGGGGGCGTCGACGAAGGCGAAGTCCTCCACCGCGCCCAGGCGCAGGGCCTTCATGCGCAGGATCACGCCCGCGAGCGAGCTGCGCAGGATCTCCGGGTCGGTGAAGCGCGCGCGGCCGTTGAAGTCGGCCTCGTCGTAGAGGCGGATGCAGATGCCGTCGGCCACGCGGCCGCAGCGGCCGGCGCGCTGGTTGGCCGCGGCCTGGCTGATGGACTCGATCTGCAACTGCTCCACCTTCTGGCGGAAGCTGTAGCGCTTCACGCGCGCGGTGCCGGCATCGATGACGTAGCGGATGCCGGGCACGGTGAGCGAGGTCTCGGCCACGTTGGTGGCCAGGACGATGCGGCGCTGGCCGTGCGGCTGGAAGATGCGGTCCTGCTCGGCCTGGGACAGTCGCGCGAACAGCGGCAGCACCTCGGCGTTGCGGGTCAGGGGCTGGTGCGCCAGGTGCTTGCGCAGGTGATCGGCGGCTTCGCGGATCTCGCGTTCACCGGGCAGGAAGACGAGCACGTCGCCGCCCTGGCCGCCGCGCCACAGCTCGTCGACGCCGTCGGCGATGGCGTCGTTCAGGTCGTACTCGCGGCTCTCCTCGAATGGCCGCCAGCGCACCTCGACGGGGTACGTGCGCCCCGACACCATCAATACGGGCGCCTTGCCCTTGGCCGAAGAGAAGTACTCCGCGAAGCGGTCGGCGTCGATCGTTGCCGAGGTGACGATGAGCTTCAGATCGGGCCGGCGCGGCAGCAGCTGGCGCAGGTAGCCGAGCAGGAAGTCGATGTTGAGGCTGCGCTCGTGCGCCTCGTCGATGATGATCGTGTCGTAGGCGCTGAGGTCCGGGTCGCTCTGCGTCTCGGCGAGCAGGATGCCGTCGGTCATCAGCTTGACCGAGGCCTCGCGCGAGAGCCGGTCCTGGAAGCGCACCTTGAAGCCCACCACGTCGCCCAGCGGGGTCTTCAGCTCTTCGGCGATGCGCTTGGCCACGGAACTGGCGGCGATGCGGCGCGGCTGTGTGTGGCCGATGAGGCGGCCACGCTCGCCGGGCTTGGCGTTGATCCGCCCGCGCCCCATGGCAAGTGCGATCTTGGGCAGCTGCGTGGTCTTGCCCGAGCCGGTTTCGCCGCAGACGATGACGACCTGGTGTTCGCGGATGGCTGCCTCGATCTCGTGGCGGCGCGCCGACACGGGCAGCGCGTCGGGGAACTCCAGGTGCAGGGCGGGCGTGGGCAAGGCGGGACTTCGGTGAAAATCGGCGAGCTCCCGATTATCCCGTGCCCCCACGCCCCTTGCAGCCGCTCAAGCCCTGATGTCCAACGTCTTCAACTTCACCTTCGTCCCGTGGTTCCGTTCGGTCGCGCCGTACATCCACAAACACCGAGGCAACACCCTGGTGGTGGGCATCGCGGGTGAGGCCATCGCCGCGGGCAAGCTGCAGAACATCGCGCAGGACCTGGCGCTCATCCAGAGCATGGGTGTGAAGATCGTGCTGGTGCACGGCTTTCGCCCGCAGGTGAACGAGCAGTTGCGCCTCAAGGGCCACGAGGCGAAGTACTCGCACGGCGTGCGCATCACCGACGAGGTGGCGCTGGACTGCGCGCAGGAAGCCGCCGGCCAGCTGCGCTACGAGATCGAAGCCGCTTTCAGCCAGGGCCTGCCCAACACGCCCATGGCCGGGGCCACGGTGCGCATGATTTCGGGCAATTTCATCACCGCGCGGCCCGTGGGCCTGATCGACGGCGTGGACTTCCTGCACTCCGGCCTGGTGCGCAAGGTGGACACCGATGGCATTCAGCGTTCGCTGGACATGGGTGCCATGGTGCTGCTCTCGCCCTTCGGCTTCTCACCCACGGGCGAGGCTTTCAACCTCACCATGGAGGACGTGGCCACCTCCATCGCCGTGGCCCTGCAAGCCGACAAGCTGGTGTTCCTGACCGAGATCCCTGGCATCCGCGTGGACGCCAACGACCCCGACAGCGAGATCGACACCGAACTGCCGCTGGCCGACGCCAAGCGCCTGCTGGCCAGCCTGCCCAAACCCGAGCGCCCCACCGACACCGCCTTCTACCTGCAGCACTGCATTCGCGCCTGCGAGGGCGGCGTGGAGCGCAGCCACATGGTGCCCTTCGCCGTGGACGGCTCCCTGCTGCTGGAGATCTACACCCACGACGGCATCGGCACCATGGTGGTGGACGAGAAGCTGGAGAGCGTGCGCGAGGCGTCGATCGACGACGTCGCCGGCATCGTTGCGCTGATCGAGCCCTACGAAAAGGACGGCACCCTGGTCAAGCGCGACCGCAACGAGATCGAGCGCGACGCCGGGCTCTACACCATCATCGAGCACGACGGCGTGATCTTCGGCTGCGCCGCGCTCTATCCCTACCCCGAGGAACGCACCGGCGAGATGGCCGCGCTCACGGTGTCGGCACAGTCCCAGAGTCAGGGAGACGGCGAGCGCCTGCTCAAGCGCATCGAGGCGCGCGCGCGGGCCCAGGGTCTGCAGAGCATCTTCGTGCTCACCACGCGCACCATGCACTGGTTCATCAAGCGCGGGTTCGTGCAGGTGAACGCGGACTGGCTGCCCGAGGCCCGCAAGCGCAAGTACAACTGGGACCGGCGCAGCCAGGTGCTCGTGAAAAAGCTGGGCTGATCAGGCGGCGCGGCGGCGCGCCAGCAGCAGCCACGCGGCCAGCAGCGCGAAGGCCGCGAACCACAGGAACGACCAGTTCGCGATCGTCAGGCCCAGAAAGGTCCAGTCGATCTTGGAGCAGTCGCCGCTGCCGCGAAAGATCATGGGAATGGCGCGCCCCAGCGGAAAGGCCTCGATCATCCCGAAGAAGTCGCGCCCGCAGGACAGAATCTCGGGCGGGTTCCATTGCAGCCAGCTCTGGCGCGCCGCAGTGAAGGCACCGAAAACCGCAAACAGGCCCATGGCCGATACGCCCACCGTGCGCGCCACCGGCGCGCGCAGACAAGCCGCCAGTCCCGCCAGCACGGCCACCAGGATCAGCGCATAGCGCTGCACGATGCACATGGGGCAAGGCTCCAGCCCCTGCACGTGCTGCAGGTACATGCCGAAGGCCAGCATCGCCACGCTGACGGCGGCGACAAGGGCGAGCACCAGTCGGGGGCGCTGGCCGGGCAGCGCGAGCAGGCTGTCCATGCCGCGCTCAGCTCACGAAGGCGCGTTCGATGACGAAGTCACCGGGCGTGGTGGTATTGCCTTCCTTGAAGCCCAGCTTCTCGCACAGGGCCTTGAGGTCGCGCAGCATCTCGGGGCTGCCGCAGATCATCACGCGGTCCTCGGCGGGGTTGAGCGGCGGAATGCCCAGGTCCTTGGCGACGATGCCGTCGGCCAGCAGTTGCGGAATGCGCCCCTGGTGCATGAAGGGCTCGCGCGTGACCGTGGGGTAGTACAGCAGCTTCTGCTTGACCATGTCGCCCAGGAACTCGTCCTGCTTGAGTTGCTCGGTGATGAGCTCGCGGTAGGCCAACTCCTTGACCTGGCGCACGCCGTGGATGAGCACCACTTGCTCGTAGCGCTCGTAGGTTTCCGGGTCGCGGATGATGCTCATGAACGGCGCCAGGCCGGTGCCGGTGCCCAGCAGGTACAGGCGCTTGGCGGGCAGCAGGTAGTCGATGAGCAGGGTGCCGGTGGGCTTGCGGCCGACGACGATGGAGTCGCCCGGCTGGATGTGCTGCAGGCGCGAGGTGAGCGGGCCGTCCTGCACCTTGATGCTGAGGAATTCGAGATGCTCGGCCCAGTTGGGGCTGACGATGCTGTAGGCGCGCAGCAGCGGCTTGCCGTCCACCCGCAGGCCGATCATGGTGAAGTGCCCGTTGGAGAAACGCAGCGAGGTGTCGCGCGTGGTGGTGAAGCTGAAGAGCCGGTCCGTCCAGTGGTGAACGCTCAGCACGCGCTCTTCGTTGAATGCACTCATGATGAAAGATGATCCCGGGAGAAAGACGGGTCGTTATTGTAGAAAGTGGCGCGGTGGCGGCGACGTGGCCTGACCCTGACGGGATTGAGGCCGATCAAAGATTGCTACAGTGCGGGCCTCGCGATGGCCCATGGCCGCGGCGCGCATCTTGCCGCAGCGGCGCGTGAAACCGAACGAATCGTTTATTCCATCCGATATAACTCCCTCGCATAACGAGGGGCCCACGACAAGGACTCACCGATGGCACGAATGGTTCAATGCATCAAGCTCGGCAAGGAAGCCGAAGGCCTGGACTTCCCCCCCTACCCGGGCGAACTGGGCAAGAAAATCTACGAGAACGTGAGCAAGGAGGCCTGGGCCGCCTGGCTCAAGCAGCAGACCATGCTGCTCAACGAGAACCGCCTCAACATGGCCGACGCACGTGCGCGCCAGTACCTGGCGCGGCAGATGGAGAAGCACTTCTTCGGCGAAGGCGCCGACCAGGCGGCAGGGTACGTGCCGCCCAGCGCGTCCTGATGCCCGCCCTTCCGGCACCCGCAGGCCCGCCGCGCGCGGGCCTTTTGCTGTCCGACAGCCCATGGACACCGCCCGCCACGCGCTGGTGATCGGCGCCGGCCTGGCGGGCGCCGCGGTCACGGCCGCGCTGTGCCGGCGCGGCTGGCGTGTCGCGCTGCTGGACGCTGCACCGGGGCCGGCCATGGCGGCCTCGGCCCTGCCGGTCGGCGTGCTGAGCCCGCACCTCACGCGCCAGCCCACGCCGATGTCCCGCCTGACGGCTCTGGGCGTGCCCGTCACCCGCGCCGAACTGGAGCGCCTGGTGCCCCCGGGCGCGGGCTGGATGCCCGTGGAGGTGGACAACCGGGGCGCCCATGCGCCGGGGCGCCAGGCCGCCGCGCTGGTGCGGCCAGGTGCCTTGGTGCGGGCCTGGCTGGCCGAGGCGGATGAGCGGCTGCAGGCGCACTGGAGCGCCAGCGTGGCCACGCTGGGCCGCGAGCAGGGGCAATGGCTGGCGCGCAATGCAGCGGGAGAGCCGCTGGCCCGCGCGCCACACGCCGTGATCGCGGCGGCCCTGGGCGCACGCCATCTGGCGCCCGAGGCCGCCGGCCCCTGGCCTCTCGGCCCGGTGCTGGGCCAGATGAGCCTGGCCGCACTCGACGGCGCCCCCCTGGCCGAGCGACCGCAGCGCGACGACGGCGTCTTCGTGCCCGAGTACCGCGACAGCGGGCTCGCGCCGCAGTGGCCCTCGGCGATCTGGGCCATGGGGTCCACCTACGCGCGCGGCCAGACCGACACCGCCCTGAACGACGCGGCGCACCGCGACAACGCGGCCCGGCTGCGCGACCTGGTGCCCGCCGCCGCCGACCGGCTCGACGGCCTGCTGGCCGACGGCCGCCTGCTCGGCTGGGCGGGGGTACGCTGCGCCTCGATGGACCGCCTGCCGCTGGTGGGCGCCGCGCCCGACCCGCTGTCCTCGGCCGTGCGCCAGCGCGCGGTGGCCGCCGTGCCGCGACTGCCAGGCCTGTGGCTGTTGAGCGCACTGGGCTCGCGCGGGCTCTCGCTGGCGGCGGCCTGCGGCCAGTGGCTGGCCGCCGAGATGGAGGGGGAAACGCCGGCGCTCGACGCCGACCTTCGCGCCGCGATCGATCCGGCGCGCTTTGCCTGGCGGCGCGCGCGGCGCGGGCCCTGAATCAGAGCATTTCGAGGTAGCGCGAGATGGCCGGCGGCTGCAGGGGCCGCGCCAGCAGGCCCGAAATGCCGAGCCGCCTGGTGTGTACCCGCACGCGCCGGCGGTGCCACCAGCCCGCGAACGGCCCCGCGTGCTCGGTGGTGGCCAAGGTCATGGCCTGGGGGTAGCGCTCGCGAAAGAGCTGCATCAGGCCCCAGGCGTCGATGTGGTGGTCGTCGAGGTTGAACACCCCGCACAGGTAGTGGTGCTGGGCCATGCACTCGGCCGCGCGCTCGGTGCTGGGCGCCTCGTCGATGAAGGACACCGCGGCGTGCGCGAGCCGCTCGCGCAGGCAGCCCGATTCCTGCCCGGCAATGCCCACCACCAGCGCCCGGCGCACCTCGGCCGAGGGGAATTCGCCCACGTCGATCTCCAGGGGTGCGGGCAGTGACACGTCCAGGTCCAGGAAGCCGGAATCGCTCTGGGTGGCGGCAAAGGAGGCGTCCAGGTCGTGCAAGAGGCCGGCCCAGGCGATGGGCCGCGTCACCACCCGCCAGGCGTGCTCGGGCGCGTGCTCGCCCACCCAGATCAGCCGCTGGCCCGGTCGGGGCTCGCGTGCCTGCACGAGCACCGCCTCGGCGCAATCGCCGTCCACCAGCAGCACCGGTGGCACCTCTTCGAGCATGCCCGAAGCCGGCCGCCAGGGGCCGTAGGACACCTCGCGCTCGCGCGAGAGACGGAAAACGGTGTTCAGGGCGTGGCGCTCCACATCGGAGAACCCGATCACCTGAATACGGACGTCAACGCTCCTCATGTTGGGGGATGTTACTTCGGTCTGGCTGTGGTAATGGCACCGCCCATAGCCTGCGGGCATTTCCATATTTCGAATCGATATACAGGCATGAAAAAAATGTAGTTCGTCGAATAAAGAAGGCTTTCTACAGTGCGGCCCATCCCCACGACCTTGCCGACCGCCCGACGCGGTCCCACGGCCCATTCCATGTACCGCCACGACGCCTTCGACCGCCAATTCGTGCAACAGCGCGCCGCCCAGTACCGCGACCAGCTGGAACGCTGGCAGGCCGGCACGCTCTCCGACGACGCCTTCAAGCCCCTTCGCCTGCAGAACGGCTGGTACATCCAGCGCTTCGCGCCCATGCTGCGCGTGGCCGTGCCCTACGGCGAGATCAACAGCGCCCAGTTGCGTGTGCTGGCCCGGGTTGCGCGCGAGTTCGACCACAAGGAAGACAACGACATCTCCAAGGCCAACGCGGCGCTGTCCGATGTGCCCAGCCTGCCCGATCGCACCGCGCACTTCACCACGCGCACCAATGTGCAGTTCAACTGGATTCCACTGGCCCGCTCGGCCGACGTGATGGACCTGCTGGCGAGCGTGGGCCTGCACGGCATCCAGACCAGCGGCAACTGCATCCGCAACACCACCACCGATTCGCTCGCCGGCATCGCGGTGGACGAGGTCGCCGACCCCCGGCCCTTCGCCGAAATCCTGCGCCAGTGGAGCACCCTGCACCACGAGTTCGCCTTCCTGCCGCGCAAGTTCAAGGTGGCCATCACGGGCGCCCGCGAGGACCGCGCCGCCACGCCCTGGCACGACGTGGGCCTGCGCCTGCTGCGCAATGTCGATGGCGAGCTGGGCTTTCAGGTGCGCGTGGGCGGTGGCATGGGCCGCACGCCCCTCATCGGCGCGGTGCTGCGCGAGTTCCTTCCCTGGGACCAGATGCTCAACTACCTGGAAGCGGTGGTGCGCGCCTACAACCGCTTCGGCCGGCGCGACAACATGTACAAAGCGCGCATCAAGATCATCGTGAAGGCCGAGGGCCAGGCCTTCACCGACCAGGTCGAGGCCGAGTACCGCGACATCATCGAGATCGACGGCGCGCCGCACACCATCACCCAGGCCGAGCTCGACCGCGTGAGCGCCTTTTTTGCGCCGCCCGAACTCTCCTGCGACCGCAAGAGCGCCGACGCCAAGATCGCCCACATCCTGAAGGCCGCGGCCGAGGACGACCTGGAATTCAGCCGCTGGCTCACGCGCAACGTGGCGCCGCACAAGAACCCCGACCTGCGCGCGGTCACGCTGTCCTTCAAGCGCGTGGGCCAGGCGCCCGGCGACGCCACGGCCGAGCAACTCGAGCGCGCGGCCGACCTGGCCGACCGCTTCTCCGGCGGCGAGGCGCGCGTGACGCACACCCAGAACCTGCTGCTGCCCTGGGTGCGCTGCGACCAATTGCCCGAGCTGTGGCGCGAGGCGCGCCGCCTGGGCCTGGCCCGGCCCAACATCGGCCTGCTGACCGACATGATCGCCTGCCCCGGCGGCGACTTCTGCGACCTCGCCAACGCACGCTCGCTGCCCATCGCGCAGGCCGTGCTCTCGCGCTACACCGACCTCGACGAGCTGCACGACCTCGGCGAGATCGACCTGCACATGAGCGGCTGCATCAACAGCTGCGGCCACCACCACAGCGGGCACATCGGCGTCCTCGGCGTCGACAAGGACGGTCAGGAGTGGTACCAGATCACGCTGGGCGGCTCCGACGGCAAGCGCCTGTCGGGCGAGGCCACGCCGGGCAAGGTGATCGGCCCGTCCTTCGCCGCCAACGAAGTGCCCGAGGTCATCGAAGCCCTGCTCAGCACGTACCGCGACCAGCGCGAATCCGGCGAGCCCTTCATCCGCACGCTGCGCCGCGTCGGCATTGATCCGTTCAAGCTGGCCGCCAATGCCGTGCGCAGCACGACGGCGCGGCCCAACCACACGGCCGGCGACGCCGCCACCGCCTGAGCCAGGAGCCGACGATGAGCATCCAGTTGTTCCGCGCCGACACCTTCAGCGCCCCCGAGGCCGAGGCCGAGCGCCTCGTGATCGCCAACACCGACGACCCGCGTGAGGCCGACCTGGCCGGCGTGCGCGTGGTCGAACTGCAGTTCCCCAGGTTCAGCGACGGCCGCGCCTTCAGCCAGGCCTTCCTGCTGCGCCGCCGCCTGGGCTACACGGGCGAGATCCGCGCCACCGGCGACGTTTTGATCGACCAGGTGCTGCAGATGCAGCGCAGCGGCTTCACGCAGGCCGTGCTGAAGGACGACCAGGACCTGGCGCACGCCGAGCGGCTGCTGGCGCACTACAACGGCTTCTACCAGGGCGACGCGGTGCACACGCGCCCTCGCTTCGCCGACGCCTCAGGGGCTCCAGCATGAGCGCCATCGACCTCTACGATCGCCCCTCGCCCGACTTCGACGCCAAGGTCGAACGCGCCATCGCCCTGCTGCGCGAACAGGCCGCCGCGCACCCTCGGCTCACCCAGGCCTCCAGCCTGGGCGTCGAGGACATGGTGGTCACGCACCTCATTCACCTCGCCGGCATCGAGGCCAGCGTCTTCGTGCTGGAAACCGGCAAGCTGCACGCCGAAACCCTGGCCGTCATCCCGAAGATCGAGCAGCGCTATTCCACCAGCGTGCGCGTGTTCCGACCAAAACACGAATCCGTGGTGCACTTCGTGCGCCACAACGGCGAGGACGCCATGTACCGCAGCATCGAGCTGCGCAAGGCCTGCTGCGACATCCGCAAGATGGAGCCGCTGGCGCGCGCCCTGGCCGACCACGACGGCTGGATCACCGGCCTGCGGCGCGAGCAGTCGAACGCCCGCGCCGAGGTGGCCGAGGTGGTGCAGGAACCCGCGCGCGTGAAGATCAGCCCCCTGGTGGACTGGACCTGGGGCGACGTGTGGCATTTCATCGCGCTGCACGGCCTGGACTACAACGAACTGCACGACCGCTTCTTCCCCAGCATCGGCTGCGAACCCTGCACCCGCGCCATCAGCGTGGGTGAGGACTTCCGCGCCGGCCGCTGGTGGTGGGAGCAGGAAAGCGCCAAGGAATGCGGGCTGCACGTGCAGTCCGCCGTCTCGTCTCTCGATCGGACCCCCGCATGAACGCCCGCCCCGAACCCGCCGTGATCGAAGCCGCCCTGGCGCACGACAGCGGCCACCAGCTCAGCAACGCGCACCTCGACGCGCTCGAAGAAGAAACCATCTTCATCCTGCGCGAGGTGGCCGGCGCTTTCGAACGCCCCGCCCTGCTGTTCTCGGGCGGCAAGGACTCGCTGGTCATGCTCAAGTGCGCCGAGAAGGCCTTCGGGGCGGGCCGCATCCCTTACCCGCTGCTGATGATCGACACCGGCCACAACTTCCCCGAGGTGACCGACTTCCGCGACCAGCGCGCCAAGGAACTCGGCGCCGAGCTGATCGTGCGCAGCGTCGAAGATTCCATGGCGCGCGGCACCGTGCGCCTGGCCCACCCCGGCGAGAGCCGCAACGTGCACCAGTCGGTCACGCTGCTGGAGGCCATCGAGGAGTTCCGCTTCGACGCGCTCTTCGGCGGCGCGCGCCGCGACGAGGAAAAGGCGCGCGCCAAGGAGCGCATCTTTTCGCACCGCGACGGCTTCGGCCAGTGGCAGCCCAAGGCCCAGCGCCCCGAGCTCTGGACCCTGTTCAACACCCGCCTGCAACAGGGCGAGCACTTCCGCGTGTTCCCCATCAGCAACTGGACCGAACTCGACGTCTGGCAGTACATCGCGCGCGAGAACATCGGCCTGCCCTCCATCTACTACACCCACCAGCGCCAGGTGGTGGACCGCCGCGGCCTGCTGGTGCCCGTGACCGAACTCACCCCGCCGCGCGACGGCGAACAGGTGCAGGTGCGCGACGTGCGCTTTCGCACCGTGGGCGACATCACCTGCACCTGCCCCGTGGAGAGCACGGCGGCCACGCCGCAGCAGATTGTGATCGAGACCCTGGCCGCCGAGGTCAGCGAGCGCGGCGCCACGCGCATGGACGACAAGACGAGCGACGCCTCGATGGAAAAACGCAAGAAGGACGGGTACTTCTGATGAGCACCGCCACCACGCAAGACACCCGCGCCGCGCTGCGCCTGATCACCTGCGGCAGCGTCGACGACGGCAAGAGCACCCTCATCGGCCGCCTGCTGGTCGACAGCAAGGCCGTGCTGCAGGACCACCTGGCCGGCGTGCAGCGCCAGGGCCAGACCGACCTCGCCCTGCTCACCGACGGCCTGTCGGCCGAGCGCGAGCAGGGGATCACCATCGACGTGGCCTACCGCTACTTCAGCACCGAAACGCGCAAGTTCATCATCGCCGACGCCCCGGGCCACGAGCAGTACACCCGCAACATGGTCACCGCCGCCAGCAGCGCCGACGCTGCTGTGGTGCTGGTGGACGCCACCAAGCTCGACTGGCGCAACCCCGCGCTGGCCCTGCTGCCGCAAACGCGACGCCACAGCCTGCTGGTCAAGCTGCTGCGCGTGCCCTCGGTGGTGTTCGCGGTCAACAAGCTCGACGCCGTGGACGACGGCGCCACCGCCTTCGCCCACATTGCGTCGGCGTTGAACGCCTTCGCGCAACAGGCCGGCATCGCCGCCACGGCCGTGGTGCCGGTCTCGGCGCTCAAGGGCTGGAACGTGGTCGACGCCGCCGAGCAGGACGGCTGGTGCGGCTACCACGGCCCCACGCTGCTGGAAATCCTCGAGCACCTGCCCGTGACCAGGCCCGAAACCGACTTGCCGCTGGCCTTTCCGGTGCAGTGGGTGGAGAAGTTCTCCTCCTCGTCCGACACCTCTCAGGGCCGGCGCGTGTTCTGGGGCCGCGTGGCCGCCGGGCACGTGCGTCCGGGCCAGACCGTGCGCGTGGCGCCCAACGGCCAGACCGCGGTGGTGGCGCAGGTGCTGGACCACGTGCGCCAGGCGGGCGAGGTGTCCGCCGGCCACAGCGCAGGCATCGTGCTCGACCGCGAGCTCGATGTGTCGCGCGGCGACTGGCTTCTGGCCGTGGACGCGGCCGGCGCTTCGCTCGAGGCGAGCCGCGAGATCAGCGCCACGGTGGCCTGGCTGGATGACGAAACGCTGGTGCCGGGCCGCGTGTACTGGGCGCTGCACGGCCACCGCTGGGTCAAGGCCAAGGTCAAGCGCATCGTGCACCAGATCGACATCCACACCCTGGCCGAGCAGGACGCGGGCGAACTGCCGCCCAACGCCATCGGCCACGTCGAACTCGCGCTGCAGGAGCCGCTGGCCACCCGCCCGTTCGCCGAATCGCGCTCCCTCGGCGCGCTGGTGCTGGTGGACACCGCCAGCCACCGCACGGCCGGCGCCGTGCTCGTGCGCTGAATAACCCCACAACCACCGACCGGGAAGCCACCAAGGGCAAGCCCGGCCGGTCTTGTGCGGCGCCGTAAAATCGCCGCTTTCCGTCTGTCCGATCCCGCCACCATGACCCACGTCGTCACCGAAGCCTGCATCCGCTGCAAATACACCGACTGCGTCGATGTATGTCCCGTGGACTGCTTCCGCGAAGGCCCCAACTTCCTCACCATCGACCCGGACGAGTGCATCGACTGCGCCGTCTGCATCCCCGAATGCCCGGTGAGTGCGATCTACGCCGAGGAAGACCTGCCCAAGGACCAGATCCACATGACGGACATCAACGCCGAGCTGGCCAAGCTGCCCACGTGGAAGAGCATCACCAAGCGCAAGGCCGCGTTGCCCGACGCCGAGGAGTGGAAAGACAAGACCGGCAAGCTCGGCGAGCTGATCCGCTGAGCGAATGAGCGCTGCACGGCCGCCCGAAAGCGCTCGAACCGCAGCGCGCCGCGCGAAGGTTTCCAGGTGACCACTGCCGCGCCGATCGAGACCGACGCGCTGGTCATCGGCGCCGGGCCCGTGGGTCTGTGGCAGGTGTTCCAGCTTGGCCTGCAGGACATCCGGGCGCACGTGGTCGACGCCCTGCCCCACGCCGGCGGCCAGCCCGCCGAGCTCTACCCCGACAAGCCCCTCTATGACATCCCCGGCCTGCCCCTGTGCAGCGGCCGGGAGTTGGTCGATCGCCTGCTCCAGCAGGTCAAGCCCTTCGCGCCCACGCTGCACCTCGGCCAGTCGGTGAGCGCACTGGCGCGCGAAGCCGATGACCGCTGGGCCGTGCAGACCTCCACCGGCCAGCGGTTTCTCTCGCGCCTGGTGTTCATCGCCGCAGGGGTGGGGGCCTTCCAGCCCAAACGCCTCAAGCTCGAGGGCGTCGAGGCTTTCGAAGGCCGGCAGGTGCACCACCGCTTCGACCCGGCGCACGACTGGAGCGGCCAGCACGTGGTGGTGCACGGCGGTGACGATCTCGCGATCGACTGGGCGCTGCGCCTGCTGGACAGCCCCACCCCGCCCGAGCGCCTGAGCCTGCTGCACCGGCGCGAGCTGCTGCAATCGGACGACGCCGCCGCGCTGACGCGCGTGCAGGACGCCATCGCCACCGGCCGCGCGCGGCTGGTGGTGGGCCAGCCCGTGGGCCTGAGCAGCACAGGCGATCGCTTGCAAGCCCTGCAACTGCTCGACCCGCAAGGCAAGACGCAGGCGCTCGCGCTCGACCAGCTCGTGGTGGCCCTCGGCCTGTCGCCGCGCCTGGGGCCCATCGCCGACTGGGGCCTGGCCATGGACCGCAAGCAACTGGTGGTGAACACCGATGGCTTCGAGACCAGCGAGGCCGGCCTGTACGCCGTGGGCGACATCAACACCTACCCCGGCAAGAAGAAGCTCATCCTCTGCGGTTTCCACGAGGCCACTCTGGCCGCTTTCGCCGCTGCCGCGCGCCTGCGGCCCGACCAGCGTGTGCCGCTGCAATACACCACCACCAGCCCGCGCCTGCACCAACTGCTGGGCGTGGCGCCGCGCTGACCTACAATCCGAGCGCGTTTCCGAACGCATCCGCTAGGGGTGTTTCGACCGGCTCCGGTCGCGACTGAGAGAGTCCCTTCGAACCTGATTGAGGTAATCCTCGCGCAGGGAAGCATGAGCACAGCGACCACCGCACACCCGTGCGGCCCCGGGCGCGGCGGCTCGGCCCCCTGCCATGAACCGTCCTCCGGACACCGCACATGGCACCACCGTTCCGCTTCCTTCTCCACCCGCTGGCCTGCGCGGTCCTGATCGCCGCTTCGCCGGCCCACGCGCAATCCGACCCCGCCACTCTGCCCACCGTGACGGTGCGCAGCGGCGCCGCCACCGCCACAGGCGAGGTCTCCGGCTTCGCCGACCAGCCCCTGTCCACCGCCCCGCTCAGCGCCACGCTCATCGGCAGCGACACCATCGCCGAGACCGGTGCGCGCAGCCTGCGCGACCTCTACCGGCTCGACTCGTCGGTGAGCGACGCTTACAACGCTGTCGGCTACTACGACTACGCCAGCGTGCGCGGCTTCGTGCTCGACCACAGCTACAACTACCGCCGCGAGGGCCTGCCCATCAGCGCCGAGACCAGCCTGCCGATCGACCATCTGGAGCGGGTGGAGCTGCTCAAGGGCACCAGTGGCATCCAGGCCGGCACCAGCGCGCCCGGCGGCCTGTTCAACGCCGTGGTGAAGCGCCCCACCGCGACACCCATGCGCCGCGCCCGCGCCGAGATCAACAGCGAAGGCAATGCCCTCGCGCACCTGGACCTGAGCGCGCGCCTGGCCGATGGCGACCTCGGCTACCGCCTCAACGTGCTCGGCGAGCGCCTCAACACCGAAGCGCCCGGGACCGAGGGCTGGCGCGGCCTGCTCGCCCTGGCCATGGACGCGCGCCTTTCGCGCGACAGCCTGCTCGAGGCCGAGTTCGAACTCTCGCGGCGCCGCCAGGCCACCGTGCCCGGCCTGAGCCTGCTGGGCGACAGCCTGCCTCCTGCCGACGCGGGCCTCAACATCAACACCCAGCCCTGGAGCCAGCCCACCGACTTCCGCAACTTCAGCGGCAGCCTGCGCTTCACCCAGGCCATCAACGAGCGCTGGAACTGGCAGGTGCAGGCGGGCTGGCAGTCGCTGGACACCAACGACTTCCTCGCCTACCCCTATGGCTGCTGGGACGCCGGCAGCGGCACCTACTACGCCGACCGCTACTGCCCCGACGGCGGCTTCGACCTCTACGACTTTCGCAGCCTGGGCGAAGAACGCCGCAGCACCGCCGTGCAATGGCGCCTGAACGGCCAGTTCGACACCGGCGCGGTGGGCCACAAGCTCAGCACCGGCGTGCTGTTCAACCGCTTCACGCTGCGCGGCCAACCCCAGGCCGACAACAACGCCCCCGTGGGCACGGGCAACCTGTTCACCCTGCCCACGTTCGCGCCGCTGCCCGACTTCACCGACCCCTTCGTCAACCGCACCGAGCGCAGCACCGAGTTCTTCGCCACCGACGTGATCCAGTGGACACCCGCGCTGCAGACCTGGATCGGCCTGCGCCACACGCGGCTGGACCGCCAGAGCGTGCGCACCGACGGCAGCCGCGCCACCGACCACACGCAAAACTTCACCACGCCCTGGCTCGCGCTGGCCTACAAGCTCGACGCGGCGCGCACCGCGTACGCCAGTTGGGGCGAGGGCGTGGAGTCGGAAGTGGCCGCCGGCCGCGCGCGCTACAGCAACGCCAACCAGGCGCTGCCCGCGCTCAAGAGCGAACAGTGGGAGATCGGCCTGAAGTCCGACGATGGCCGGTCGCGCTGGCAGGTCACGGTGTTCGACATCGCGCGCCCCGTCTCCGGCGACCGCCTCAACGACCCCGCGGGTTGCGACGATGGCGTGCCGGGCTCGTGCACCCGCGTCATCGACGGCGAGGCACGCCACCGCGGACTGGAACTGGCCGGTGGCCGCAGCGCGGGCCTCTGGCGCTACGACGCCAGCGTGACCTGGCTCGACGCCGAGCGCCAGGGCTCCACGCTGAACCCCGCCCTCAATGGGCGGCGCGTGACCAACGTCCCGCGCTGGGTGCTGCGCGCCAACCTCACGCGCGCCATCGGGTCGGTGCCCGGGCTGCGCCTGGGCGCTCACGTCTCGCACGAAGGCCGGCGCGCGAGCGTGCCCGACAACTCGCTCACGCTGCCCTCGTGGACGCGCGTGGACGCCACACTGCGCTACGACACGCGCCTGCAAGGCCGCGCCGCCACCTGGACCGTCGGCATCCACAACCTGTTCGACCGCCGCTACTTCCAGGAATCGCCGTACCAGTACGAACACATCTACCTGTTTCCCGGCGCGTCGCGCACGCTGCGCGTGGCGCTGGAGACCGATTTTTGAGTTTCTTCGCCCGCGGCCGGAACCGCCTCAAAACGACGCTATAATTTGAGGCTGTTCCCTGATAGCTCAGTCGGTAGAGCGACGGACTGTTAATCCGCAGGTCCCTGGTTCGAGTCCAGGTCGGGGAGCCACCCAACACCCGCACAACGGCCTTCTTGCGAAGGCCGTTGTCGTTTCGGGGCCTTTCATCTTCCGCACGCCATGCAACGCCTGATCACCCTGGGCTTCTGGTGCAGCGTCGCCGGCCTCACCATCGCCTCCCTGGTACCGGTCGAGCTGCTGCCCCCGCAGGCCATGAACATCTGGGACAAGGCCCAGCACGCCCTGGGCTTCGCCTGGTTGGCCCTGCTGGGGCTCTTCGCCTACCCGCGCCAAGCCACGGCAGTGGTCGCAGGGCTCATCCTGTGGGGCGGCCTGATCGAACTCATGCAACTGGCCACCAGCTGGCGCTACGGCGAGTGGATCGACTGGCTGGCCGACACCATCGGCGTGCTGACCGTGTGGCTGGCCTGGCGCCTGCTGCCCGAGCGCCTGAGGGGCCGCGTGTTGTCCGCACGCACTTGATGCCACGGGGGCGCCGCGCACAATAGCGGGAACACGACCGCGCCAACGCCGCCCGCGCCATGACCCAGACGCCCCCCACCCGACCGCTGCCCTGGCTGGAGCCGGGGGAGCCGTTCCCGCCGGTCGAGCAGGCCTGGGGCGCGCACGATCCCGCGCCGGGCCTGCTGGCCGCCGGCGGCGTGCTGGACGTGCCCACGCTGGTGGCCGCGTACTCGCGCGGCATCTTTCCCTGGTACAGCTCGGGCCAGCCCATTCTTTGGTGGAGCACCAATCCGCGCATGGTGCTGTTCCCGCGCGAGTTCCGCCTGCACCGCTCGCTGCGCAAGACGATTCAGAAGCTGCAAGCCGAGCAGCGTCTCGACGTGCGCATCGACCACGACTTCGAGCGGGTGATCCAGGCTTGCGCGCAAACGCCGCGCAACGGCCAAAGCGGCACCTGGATCCTGCCCGCCATGGTGCAGGCCTATGTGCGCCTGCACCGCGCCGGCATGGCCCATTCGGTGGAAACGTGGATCGACGGCGAACTGGTTGGCGGCCTGTACGTGGTCAACGTCGGCGCCATGGTGTTCGGCGAATCCATGTTCAGCCGGCGCAGCGACGCCTCCAAGATCGCCCTGGCGGGCCTGATGGCGCTGTGCCGCCACCATGGCATCACCCTGGTGGACTGCCAGCAGGACACCGCCCACCTGGCCTCGTTGGGCGGACGCCTGATGCCGCGCGAGGACTTCGTGGATCACGTGCGCCTGGCCCTGCTGCAACCCGCGCCCCGCTGGGAATTCAGCCCCGTATACTGGCGCGAGCACTTCCCCATCGGCGACGAACGCGCGTGACGCACCTCAAGGACCTCCCGCTCCAGGCGCTGCAGTTCTACGCCACCGCGCCCTATCCGTGCAGCTACCTGGCCGGCCGCCAGGCGCGCTCCCAGGTGGCCACGCCCAGCCACCTCATCCACAACGACGCGTACTCCGACCTCGTCACGCACGGCTTTCGCCGCAGCGGCATGTTCACCTACCGGCCCTACTGCGACGGCTGCAACGCCTGCGTGCCGCTGCGCGTGCCCGTGGACCGCTTCGAACCCAACCGCAGCCAGCGGCGCAGCCAGCGCCAGCACGGCGGCCTGCTCACCCGGGTGCTCAAGCTGTGCTTCCTGCCCGAGCATTACCAGCTCTACCTGCGCTACCAGAACAGCCGCCACGCGGGCGGCGGCATGGACCACGACAGCGTCGACCAGTACACGCAGTTCCTGCTGCAGAGCCGCGTCAACTCGCGCCTGGTCGAATTCCACGAGCCCGACGCCCAGGGCCGGCCCGCCCGGCTCAAGATGGTGTCCATCATCGACGTGCTCAACGACGGCCTCTCGGCGGTCTATACCTTCTACGAACCCGACGAGCGCTGCAGCTACGGCACGTACAGCGTGCTCTGGCAGATCGAGCAGGCCCGCACGCTCGACCTGCCGCACGTGTACCTCGGCTACTGGATCGCGCAGAGCCCGAAGATGAACTACAAGGCGGGCTTCCGGCCGCATGAGGTGCTCATCGACGGCCGCTGGGTGCCCGCCCACGCCTGAATCGACCCCGGCGCAGGGTCTTTCAAGAATGCTGCGGTGCGGCGATTTCATCTTGTAAGATGGAGTTTGCACATTCGATCATGAGCAAACGATCCGACTCCCCCCCCACCGCGCCCACCGTCCAGGTGCTGGAGCGCATGTTCAACCTGCTGGAGGTACTCGCCTCCCGCGAAGAGGCGGTCTCGCTCAAAGAGATCAGCGAGAAGACCGGACTGCACCCGTCCACGGCGCACCGCATCCTCAATGACCTGACCATCGGCCGCTTCGTCGATCGCCCGGAAGCCGGCAGCTACCGCCTGGGCATGCGTCTGCTGGAACTGGGCAACCTGGTCAAAGCCCGCCTGAGCGTGCGCGACGCGGCCCTGGGGCCCATGCGCGAACTGCACAAGCAGATCCAGCAGCCGGTGAACCTGAGCGTGCGCCAGGGCGACGAGATCATCTACGTGGAGCGTGCCTACAGCGAGCGCTCGGGCATGCAGGTCGTGCGCGCGATCGGCGGGCGGGCGCCCCTGCACCTCACCTCGGTGGGCAAGCTGTTCCTGGCCGATGAGGACCCCACGCGCGTGCGCGCCTACGCCACCCGCACGGGCCTGGCCGGCAACACGCGCAACAGCTTCACGCAACTGCCCGCGCTGGAGCGTGAACTCGCCCAATGCCGCCAGGCCGGCGTGGCGCGGGACAACGAGGAGCTGGAGATGGGCGTGCGCTGCATGGCCGCCGGCATCTACGACGACCAGCGCAAGCTGGTGGCGGGTTTGTCGATCTCGGCGCCGGCCGACCGCATCGACGAGGGCTGGCTGCCCCGGCTGAAGGCCACGGCCGCCGAGATCTCGGCCGCGCTGGGTTATCCGGCCAGCCGCTGACTCGCGGCCCTCGGGGCATCAGCCCTGGGGACGCACCTTGGTGGCGATCATCTGGCCCTGGTGCTCCACCCAGCGGCGCACGCGCTCCGCGTCCTGGATGCGGCCGACCCGGCCACTGGCGTCCAGGAACACCATGATGAGCTGGCGCCCGGCCACGCTGGCCTGCATCACGAGGCAGCGGCCCGCTTCCGAGATGTAGCCGGTCTTCTGCAGGCCGATGTCCCACTCGGGGTTCTTGATCAGCCGGTTGGAGTTGTTGTACTGCAGCGTGCGCCGGCCCACGTCGACCTCGTAGCCGGGTGAGGTGGACAGGTCGCGCAGCATGGGGCGCTCATAGGCCGCCGACACCAGGATGGCCAAGTCGCGGGCGCTGGAGCGGTTCTGGCTCGACAGACCGGTGGGCTCCACGTAGCGCGTATCGTGCATGCCCAGTTCTGCCGCCTTGTCGTTCATGCGCTTCACGAAGGCGTCGAGGCCGCCCGGGAAATGCCGGCCCAAGGCATTGGCCGCGCGGTTCTCGCTCGACATGAGGGCCAGGTGCATGGCCTCGCCGCGGGTGAGTCGGGTGCCCACGGCCAGGCGCGAACGACTGCCCTTGATGGTGTCGATGTCGTCGCGGGTGATGGTGATCGTCTCGTCCATGTCCTGACCCGCCTCGACCACGACCAGCCCCGTCATGAGCTTGGTGAGTGAAGCGATGGGCAGCACGGCCGAATCGTTCTTGGAAAACAGCACCTCGTTGGTCCGCTGATCGACCACCAGGGCGACGCTGGCGTTCAGGTCGAGTTCGTCATCGATGCCATGCAGCCCGAGGCTCTGACCCATCGACAACGCCGGCGGCGTGACGGCGCGCACCGTGTGTCTGACGCGCTGGGCACGGGGTTTGGTCGTCGGCGCAGCCTTGACGAGCTTCACCTTGCGGGAGTCGACGCTCTGCTTGCGCTTGGCGGTGTTGACCTTCTTGACCGAGCGGCTGCTCACCTTCGGTTTGCTGGCCTTCTTGACGGGCGCCTTGGCGCTCTTGCTGGCCTTGGACGAAGAGCCCGAGGCGGCGTGGGCCACACCCCCTTGCCCGAGCACCCCGATCAAAGCCAGCACCATGGCGGCAATGAACGATTTCAGGGCGATCGGACGGAACAACATGACTCAACTCCAGCAAGGGGGACCAGCGCTGGGGCGGAGTATAGGGAGTCACAAAAAAATCAGCAATATCAAAAGCTTGGAAGGGGGTCTTAATTGATCGATGGAAAAAGGCACCGTTTGGCGCCCAGTTTCCTCCGATCGATAAGGAAGTTCTACAAGTCTTTGAAAACTTTGAACTTTATCCCTGTGCCGCCACCCTGTCGGCCTTGCTGTGCAGTTTGTTGAGCGCGCTCAGATAGGCCTTGGCGGACGCTACCACGATGTCCGGGTCCGCCCCCACCCCGTTGACCACACGCCCGCCGTGCTGCAAGCGCACCGTCACCTCGCCCTGGCTCTCGGTGGAGCCACTGGTGATGGCGTTCACCGAGTACAGCAGCAGCTCGGCGCCGCTCTTGACGTGCTGCTCGATGGCCTTGAGAGACGCGTCGACCGGTCCGTTGCCGTCGCTGTCCCCACGCAACTCCTTGCCTTCCACGGTGAACACCACCGACGCATGCGGGCGCTCGCCGGTCTCGCTGCGCTGGGACAGGGACACGAAGCCGTACTGCTCCTTTTCGGTGGTGACACTCTCGTCGCTCACCAGCGCCAGGATGTCCTCGTCGAAGATCTCGGCCTTGCGGTCGGCCAGTTCCTTGAACTTGGCGAAGGCGGTGTTGATTTCCGTCTCGGACTCCATCTCGATGCCGAGTTCCTGCAGGCGCTGCTTGAAGGCGTTGCGGCCCGAGAGTTTGCCCAGCACGATCTTGTTGGCGCTCCAGCCCACGTCCTCGGCGCGCATGATTTCGTAGGTGTCGCGCGCCTTGAGCACACCGTCCTGGTGGATGCCACTGGCGTGTGCGAACGCGTTGGCACCCACCACGGCCTTGTTCGGCTGCACCACGAATCCTGTGGTCTGGCTCACCATGCGGCTGGCGGGCACGATCTGCGTGGTGTCCACCGCGACGTCGAGGCCGAAGTAGTCGCGGCGCGTGCGCACCGCCATCACGATTTCCTCCAGCGAGCAGTTGCCCGCGCGCTCGCCCAGTCCGTTGATGGTGCATTCCACCTGCCGCGCGCCACCGATCTTCACGCCCGCGAGCGAGTTGGCCACGGCCATGCCGAGGTCGTTGTGGCAGTGCACGCTCCAGATCGCCTTGTCGGAGTTGGGGATGCGTTCGCGCAGCGTGCGGATGAACTCGCCATACAGCTCGGGCACCGCGTAGCCCACGGTGTCGGGGATGTTGAGCGTGGTCGCGCCTTCCTTGATCACCGCCTCCAGCACGCGGCAGAGGAAGTCCACGTCGCTGCGGTAGCCGTCCTCCGGGCTGAACTCGATGTCGGCCACCAGGTTGCGCGCGAAGCGCACCGACTGCTTCGCCTGTTCCAGCACCTGCTCGGGGGTCATGCGCAACTTCTTCTCCATGTGCAGGGCACTGGTGGCGATGAAGGTGTGGATGCGCGCGCGGTTCGCGCCTCTCAGGGCTTCCGCAGCGCGCGAGATGTCGCGGTCGTTGGCGCGCGCCAGCGAGCACACCGTGGAATCCTTGATGTGGTCGGCGATGGCCTTGACCGACTCGAAGTCCCCATTGGAGCTGGCCGCGAAACCGGCCTCGATCACGTCGACCTTCAGGCGCTCGAGCTGGCGCGCAATGCGCAGCTTTTCGTCCTTGGTCATGGACGCGCCGGGCGATTGCTCGCCGTCGCGCAGGGTGGTGTCGAAAATGATCAATTGCTCGCTCATGGTGGGGACTCCTTGTTGTAGGCGCGCGCTTCAGGGCGCGACGCGTTCGATCGATTCCTGCGCCTGTGTGGGCGCCACGCGCCGCAAGCCCGACACGATGGCCTTGAAGGACGCGGACACGATGTTGGTGTCGCGCCCCACGCCGAAGACGGTATGGCGCTCGTCCACGCGCAACTCCATGTAAGCCATGGCCTGCGCCTGGGCACCGGCGCCGATGGCGTGCTCATGGTAGTCGAGCACGCGCACCGATCGGCCGGTGGCCGCGTTCAGCGCGTTGACAAAGGCGTCGATGGGACCGTTACCCTCCCCTTGCACGGGCACCACCGCGCCCGCCCAGTCGACGTCGGCCGTCACGCGCACGCTGCCACCGGCCTGCCCGGAGGTGGTGGCGTTGGTGGGCGCCGGGGCGGACAGGGCGTACTCGCGCTCGAACAGTTGCCACAGGTCCTTCGCGGTGAGCTCCTTGCCGTCCAGGTCCATTACGGCCTGCACCGCCTGGCTGAACTCGATCTGCAGGCGGCGAGGCAGCTCCAGCCCGTACTCGGTTTCGAGCAGGTAGGCGATGCCGCCCTTGCCCGACTGGCTGTTCACGCGGATCACCGCCTCGTAGCTGCGGCCCACGTCCTTCGGGTCGATGGGCAGGTAGGGCATGTTCCAGATCTCGCCGTCCTTGCGCGCTGCGAAGGCCTTCTTGATCGCGTCCTGGTGCGAGCCCGAGAACGAGGTGTAGACCAGGTCGCCCACATAGGGATGGCGCGGGTGCACGGGCAACTGATTGCAGTGCTCCACGGTGCGGCGGATCTCGTCGATGTCGGAGAAATCCAGCCCGGGCCCCACGCCCTGCGTGTAGAGGTTGAGCGCGACGTTGACGATGTCCAGGTTGCCGGTGCGCTCGCCGTTGCCGAAGAGGCAGCCTTCGAGGCGATCGGCACCCGCCATGAGCGCGAACTCACCCGCCGCGGTGCCGGTGCCCCTGTCGTTGTGCGGGTGCACCGACAGCACGATGGATTCGCGCCGAGCGAGGTGGCGGTGCATCCACTCGATCATGTCGGCGAAGATGTTCGGTGTGCTGTGCTCCACGGTGGAGGGCAAGTTGACGATGCACTTGCGCTCGGGCGTGGGCGCCCAGACCGCGGTGACCGCGTCGACCACGCGCTTGGAAAACGCGAGCTCGGTGCCCGAGAACATCTCGGGCGAGTACTGGAAGGTCCAGCGCGTGTCGGGCTGCTCGGCCGCCAGGCGCTCGAACAGGCGCGCGTTCTCCACGGCCAGCTCGACGATCGCATCCTCGTCCATGCCCAGCACCACCCGACGCATGATGGGCGCGGTGGCGTTGTAGAGGTGCACGATGGCGCTGCGCGCGCCGCGCAGCGACTCGAAGGTGCGGCGGATCAGGGGCTCGCGGGCCTGGGTGAGCACCTGGATCGTCACGTCCTCGGGGATCAGGTCCTCGTCGATGAGGCGGCGCACGAAGTCGAACTCGGTCTGCGAGGCCGAGGGGAAGCCCACCTCGATCTCCTTGAAGCCGATCTTCACGAGCTGATGGAACATGCGCAGCTTGCGCTCCGGGTCCATGGGCTCGATCAGCGCCTGGTTGCCGTCGCGCAGGTCGACGCTGCACCAGATCGGGGCCCGGCGAATGACGGCGTCAGGCCAGGTCCGGTCCCTGAGGCCGACGGGCCGGAAGGCGGCGTACTTGCTAGCAGCTTGCTTCAGCATGGTGTGGACTCTCTCGTATCGACAGAACCCGCAGCCCCAAAAACACAAACGGCCCGCTGCGGGTGCAAACGGGCCGTTGGTGTGAGTCGCTCGCGCGCTACCGCATCTGCCCGTGACGGACACCCAGTAGTAGCAGCGAAGCGGCTTGGGAAAACATGCGTGGCAATGTATCACAAAGCCCGCGAAAGCCCATGGCGCGGGACGGCGTGCCGCTCAGTCGTCGTGCAGGCCGCGCTCGTCGGGCTCGTCGGTGGAGGTGCTGATCACGCTGGTTGGCCGGCCCTTGGACTTGCGCCACAGGTACACACCGTAGCCGGAGAGGCCGTAGAGCACGAAGAGGAAAAACAGCACCGTGGGCGGATGGATATTGATCACCGCGATGCCCAGCGCCACCAGCACCAGCGCCGCAAAGGGCACGCTCTTCTTCAGGCTCAGGTCCTTGAAGCTGTAGAACGGCACGTTGGTGACCATGGTCAGGCCGGTGTACAGCGTGATCACGAACATGACCCAGCTCACGTCCTGCGGCGCCACGCCGGTTTCCTGCATGAGCCAGATGAAGCCGGCCACCAGCGCCGCCGCCGCCGGCGACGGCAGGCCCTGGAAGTAACGCTTGTCGACCACACCGGTGTTCACGTTGAAGCGCGCCAGGCGCAGTGCGGCGCAGGCGCAGTACACGAAGGCCGCGATCCAGCCCCAGCGACCCAGGTCGCGCAGGCTCCACTCATAGGCGATGAGCGCGGGCGCCGCGCCGAAGGACACCATGTCGGAGAGCGAATCCATCTGCTCGCCGAAGGCGCTCTGCGTATTGGTGAGACGGGCCACCCGCCCATCGAGGCTGTCAAGCACCATGGCCACGAAGATGCCCACGGTGGCGAGGTCGTATCGGCCGTTCATGGCCATGACGACCGCGTAGAAGCCGCCGAACAGCGCGGCCAGCGTGATCATGTTGGGCAGGAAGTAGATGCCCTTGGGGCGGCGGCGCACCTCGCCCAGTTGTTCCACCTCGGTTTCGTGTCCGTCGTGCATGGCGTGTTCTTATGGAAATGTCGTCGGCCCGGAAGCTCTGAAGTGTACGTGCCGGGGCCCAAATGAGAAGGGCCCGGGCCGCGCATGGCGACCCGGGCCCGGGAGCGGCAATTGCCGCGCCTGACTGGACGATCAGTTGCGGCTCTGATCCACCAGCTTGTTCTTGGCGATCCAGGGCATCATGGCGCGAAGCT